>Ga0208398_100021_pt1 | contig 323832 bp, 308 predicted proteins | sample LakWasMe79_HOW10_2_FD_183905 | JGI IMG/M metagenome (GOLD analysis project Ga0208398, IMG submission 183905) | Freshwater sediment methanotrophic microbial communities from Lake Washington under simulated oxygen tension - Sediment Metagenome... | ecosystem: Environmental > Aquatic > Freshwater...
AATTCCCGTTTGCAATACCGTCCAAACCGTTTCAAGCGGGAACCCAAGACGCCCCCAACTCAAATGGGGACGACTGACGCAAATTTGCTCGACTGACTACCGGTTCAGCGTGCCGCAAAATGTTCTGCCGCCCAGACTCCTAGCGGCTTGTTTGTTCTCTGACACGTCCCTCACTCACCCCCGCCCTCTCACCCGTTTGTAAGCGTCTCCTTAAAACACGCGGCCAAATATGGCTGTTCGGCTCCCCTTTCCACCCTGGCGAGGGTGGAAAGGGGCGGGGGGGATAGGGGGTGTGTTTAGACCCCCATGGTCTCCGCCCAGACCAGTGCATCCATATGCGCCACATTGACCTGGTTGTTGCTCAGGCCGAGCTGCGTGGCAGCAAGGGCAAAGGCATCATCATCACCACTCTCGCAGGCTTCGGTCAGTGCCAGGAAAGGGGCCAGCGGTCCGGTGCGGTGCAGCAGAGCCTGGTTGACCGCCCCCGGCAGTGCCACGGTGGCAAGGGCGGCTTCCATGGACATGCCCAGCATGGTGTCCAGCAGCGAGAACACGCCGACGACGAAGGCGTTGTCGCAGTCCTCGGGCGGCAATAGCTCCAGTGCCAGCAGCTCCATCAGCCGCCCCCGCGCCACGGCGGTGGTGCCCACCGCAGCGGGCATGTCCCCATTGCGGGAGGTCGTCAGCAGCAGGGCGGCCCACTTGAACAGGCGGTTCAAGCCCAGCAGCATGACGGCGTGCTTGAAGGAGGTGACCTCCTGGCGCATGCCAAAGCCGGCGGAGTTGATGAAGCGCAGCAGGTTGAAGGACATCGTGGGGTCGCGCTTGAGCACTTCCTCGATCTCCGCGGTGCTGGCCTGCTTGCGCACCAGGTTGATGAGCTGCAGGATGTTGGCCTGTGCCGGGCGCACGGTCTGGCCCTGCACCACAACCGGTTGCGCAAACCAGTAGCCCTGGAACAGCTTCACGCCCAGATCCGAAACCAGCGTGTGTTGCGCCGGGGTCTCGACCTTCTCGGCAATCAGTTGGGCCTTGCACTTGGCCTGCGCCAGCTTGACAAACGATGCCACCGACTGTGCGCGGATGATGGACAGGTCGAACTTGATGAACGACGCCAGTTCCAGCCAGGGCGCATAGGGCTGGGTCAGCACGGAGTAGTCAAACGCCAGCCGGAATCCGCGGCGCTTGATCTCCTGCAGGCCGGGCAGGCGGGTCAGGATCTGGTCCACCTCGGACACCGGCAGCGGCGGAATCTCCAGCACCACGCGCTGCGGCGCCACCAGGTCCAGGTGGCCGCCGGCCAGGCTGTCGTGCGTGCAGTTGATGAAGACGGTCTTGTTGCCGATGGGGGATTCGCTGTCGACGGCGCTGAGCACGTTGAACAGCATTTGCGCATCGCTGGCCGCGGTGTGGTGGTGGGATGCGACCGAGCGGTCAAACAGCTCGTAGCCAATGATGGCGCGATTGGCATCCAGGATGGCCTGGTGGGCAAAAACAAAGGTCGGTGCCGGGGAGAGGGGGGTGGCCGGTTGGGGCGTGTCGGACATGGTGGTACGGCGCTTCAGGATGCGCGCAGGTATTTTTCAAAATCCAGTACGGGCATCGGGCGCCCCAGCAGGTAGCCCTGGTAGGCGTCGCAACCCTGGGCGTGCAGGTAGTCGCGCTGGGCCTGGGTCTCCACGCCCTCGGCAATGACGGTCAGTCCCAGGCTGTGGCCCAGGGTGATGACGGCCAGCGCAATGGCTGCATCGTTGGGGTCGGTCATCAGGTCGCGCACAAAGGACTGGTCGATCTTCAACTGGTCCAGCGGCAGGCGTTTCAGGTAGGACAGCGAGGAGTAGCCGGTGCCGAAGTCGTCCAGCGAGAAGCCCACGCCGTGTTCCTTCAGTGCCGTCATCTTGCTCGTGGTTTCCTCCACATCGTCGACCAGCAGGCTCTCGGTCAGCTCCAGCTTGAGGCGTCTGGGATTGACACCGGTGTAGCTGATCAGGTCCACCACGTAGGGGACAAAGTCCGGCTGGCGGAACTGGCGTGCGCTGACGTTGACGGCCAGGGTAAGGTGCTGGAAGCGCACATCCCTGGCCCACTGCGCCAGCTGGGTGCAGGCGGTCTCCAGCACCCAGTTGCCCAGCGGCAGGATCAGGCCGGTGTCTTCGGCCAGCGGAATGAACTCCTGGGGGGACACCATGCCCCGTTGCGGGTGGGGCCAGCGCAGCAGTACCTCGGCCCCCACCGTTTCATGGTTGCGGTTGATCTGGGGCTGGTAGTACAGCTCGAATTCGCCGCGGAGAATCCCGTGGCGGATGTCGGACTCCAGGCTGACGCGCGTGGTGATGACGGCCTGCATGGCCGGGTCAAAAAAGCGCAGCGTGTTGCGCCCGGCGGCCTTGGACTGGTACATCGCCAGGTCTGCCTGTTTGAGCAGTTCGTCCGTTGATTGCTCGTGGTTGGTGTACAGCGTGATGCCGATGCTGGGTGTGATGGAGTAGTCCAGTCCGGCCAGGCGGTAGGGCTTGGCGATGGCCGCCAGGATTTTTTCGCCAATCATTTCGGCCTGGGCGGCTGCCTCTTCGCGGACTTCGCTCAGCTCTTCGATCATGACCACAAACTCGTCACCGCCGAGGCGGGCCACTGTGTCGCCCTGGCGCATGCACTCGGTCAGGCGCTTGGCCACCTGTTGCAGCAGAAGGTCTCCCATGTCATGGCCCTGGGTGTCGTTCAGGGTCTTGAAGTTGTCCAGGTCGATGAACTGCAGCGCACCGATGCGCCCGCTGCGCGAGCTGATGGCCAGTGCCTGGCGCAGGCGGTCGACCATCAGGCGCCGGTTGGGCAGATTGGTCAGGGGGTCGTAGAAGGCCAGCTTGTTGATCTCTTCCTCGGACGCCTTGCGCTGCGTGACGTTGCGCGAAAGCACGATGAAGCGGGGCTCCGCATGGGACGGGTCTGTCTTGCGGGTGAGGGAAATCTCAAACCAGAAGTCGCCCTTGGAGGTATGCAGTGCAAACTCCTTGCCCTCGGAGTGTCCGTGTTCATTGGCCTCCTGCAGGGCAAACATCACTTTCTGGGCCGCATCCTGCGGCAACACGTCCATGACGTTCTTTCCCAGGAAGAATTCGGCGGGCGGAAAGGAGGTGTTCGAGCGTGGCGCGTGGTAGTCGTGGTACGTGCCGTCCAGGCCCATTTCCAGCATGACGTCGGGAATGGCCTCCAGAGTTGCCTGCAGTTTGTTCTGCGAGGCGGCCATCTCCATGGTGCGTTGCGCGATCAGCGACTCCTGGCCTTTTTCGTGGGCCTTGAGCTCCACCAGCAGCTTGCTGGCGTAGGCCAGGATCACACTGAAAACCAGGCCCAGCGCTATCTTGAAGGCCAGGCCGCTCTGGTCGCCCCAGCCGTTGTGGGGGGCCACGCTGAGCATCCATTGCCCGTTGGGGACGGACAGGCTGCGCTCGACCGGGTCCAGCAGCGTGTCCGAGGACGCCATGATGACCTGCCTGGCGCCCGTGTCGGGGTTGACGCGCCACAGGGCGTAGTCCAGCGCACTCTCCGTGAGTTGCGTCAGCCGCACGCTGGAGAGCGCATCCGGAAAGCGGATGACGGCATACGCCAGGCCCCAGAAGACGGGTTTTCCGTTGGCATCGTCCAGGAAGATGGGCATGCGTCCCACGGCGCCCAGGCCGCCCTGCACCAGCTGCAGGGGGCCTGCCAGCGTGAGCTTGCCGGTGTCGCGGGCGAGGCGGGCCTCGCGACCCTGGATCGGGTCTTTCAACTGGTCAAAACCAATGGACTTTTCGTTGCCCTTGAGCGGCGCCACGCGCCGGATGATGCCACCGGGACTGAGGCCCAGGATCGACACGCCCGGGTACCAGGGCAGCATCTCGGTGGCCACGCCCTCGAAGTCGGGCACATTGCCCCTGCCCTGGCGCACCATGGCGGCGATGGAGTAGGTGGCCGACAGTGCGCGCTCCATCGTTGCCTGGATGGCGTGCGCGTGGTCACTGGCCAGCGCAGTGACGCGCATGCGCTCGGCGTTGAGTCCGCGCTGTTCGAGCTTCCAGATGACCGTGGCCGACGCCAGTGCCGCCATCACAAAAGCCGCCATTGCCACCGCGAACGGGCGTCCGAATAGCGGTCTGGCAGAGGTTTCCCGTGTGGTCATTGTGGGCTGGTTGGAGGCTGGTGTCGTGCTTGGATGCTAACGCGGCTTCTGGCCATTTTCGCGGCCTTGGCGATTGTGCCTGCGGTGGATGGATTTGTGTTGTGAAAAAGAACAGGTTGCAGGGTGCCCTTGTCTGGCCCATCGGTATGATAATAACCGTGCTGTAGCCCTCGTGAAATATGCGTATGCAGCTATCCAATTGATAGCACTACGCGGAATTTTCCTGTGGCAGGGACGCCAGTTCGGCCTCGGTAAAGCCCGCCAGTCGGCGGGCCGGCAGGTTGAATGGTGGCTTGAGGCGCGGTGCGCCATGCCGCTGGGCCGCCTGGTTGTAGAAGGCCAGCGGGTCCAGCCCGGCGCGTGTGCACAGCCAGTGGTACCAGTGATTGCCGATGGCGACGTGCCCCACCTCTTCTTCCAGGATGGTGTCCAGAATGGCCACCGCCGCCAGCGCGTGCGGCTTGTTCACCTTGCGCAGCTTGGCCTGGATGATGGGCGTGGCGTCCAGCCCGCGCGCCTCCAGCGTGCGGGGCACCAGGGCCATGCGGGTGGAAACATCGTGACGGGTGGCCTCGCTCATGGTCCACAGGCCGTCGTGGGCCACATAGTCACCGTAGTCGTGACCCAGCGTCAGCAGGTGGTTGCGCAGCAGCGTGAAGTGATGTGCCTCTTCACGCGCCACGCGCAGCCAGTCCAGGTAGTAGGCACTGGGCATACCGGCAAAGCGCCAGACCGCATCGAGAGCCAGGTTGATGGCGTTGAACTCGATGTGTGTGATGGCATGCACCAGGGCGCAGTGGCCATCCAGCGTGTAGGGTGAGCGCCGCGGCACGTCCTGGGGATGGACCAGTGCGGGGTGTTGTGGGCGTCCAGGCGGTCCTTCGTAAGCCAGGTTGGCATGGGTGTCCAGCACGCCATCGGGCGGCGGCACCAGGGCCAGCACGGCGGCGACTTTCTGTTGCGGATCGTTGAGGCGAAAAACCTCCAGGCAGTGTTGTCTGAGTTCCATCCTTACAATTCTAGGGATCAGGCTTCGCCTCAACTGACGGATTTCTTTATGGCAATTTACGAACTCGACCAGGTCGCACCCCGTGTGGCAGATTCCGCCTGGATCGCCGACAGCGCACAGGTCATGGGCAATGTGGAACTGGCGGCGGACAGCAGCATCTGGTTTGGCGCGATTGTGCGAGGCGACACCGAAACCATCCGCATCGGGCGCGGCTCCAACATCCAGGACGGCAGCGTGCTGCATGCCGACATCGGCAAGCCCCTGACCGTGGGCGAGAACGTGACGGTGGGTCACCAGGTCATGCTGCATGGCTGCACCATTGGCGACAACTCCCTGATTGGCATCGGGGCCGTGGTGCTCAACGGTGCCAGGATCGGCAAGGGTTGTATTGTTGGTGCCGGGTCGCTGGTGACCGAGGGCAAGGAGTTTCCCGACGGGTCCATGATCATGGGCAGCCCGGCCAAGGCCGTACGCGAACTCAGCACCGAACAGCAGGAGGCACTCAAGATGAGCGCCGTCCATTACATCGAAAACGCCCGACGCTTCCAGCGCGGACTCAAGAAGATCGGCTAGGGCTGCGCGTGTCTGAACTGCATAAATTCCTGTTTGACGGCTTGCCCGTGCGCGGCATGATCGTGCGCCTGACCGATGCCTGGACCGAAATCCTGCGCCGCCGCGCCTCCAACAGCAACACCGGCGCCTACGCGCCACCGGTACGCGACATGCTGGGTGAAATGGTGGCCGCCGCGACCCTGATGCAATCCAACATCAAGTTCGATGGCTCACTGGTGTTGCAGATATTTGGCGACGGCCCGGTCAAGCTGGCCGTGGTGGAGGTGCAGCCCGATCTGGCGTTGCGCGCCACGGCCACCGTGGTGGGCGAGGTGGCGGATGACGCCACACTGAGCCAGATGGTCAACGTGGGCAACGAGGGGCGCTGCGCCATCACGCTGGACCCGACGACCAAGTTCCCCGGCCAGCAACCCTACCAGGGCGTGGTGCCCCTGTTTGACGACCAGCGCCACAAGATCGAAAAAATCAGCGCGGTACTGGAACACTACATGCTGCAAAGCGAGCAGCTCGACACCACGCTGGTGCTGGCCGCCGATGACACGGTGGCCGCCGGGCTGTTGATCCAGCGCCTGCCGATGCAGGGCACGGACAACCTGTCGGGCAGCCTGGTCAGCAAGGAAAACGAGGATGCAATTGGCAGGAGCGAGGACTACAACCGCATCGCCATCCTGGCCAGCAGCCTGAAGCGCGAAGAATTGCTGACGCTGGATGTGGAGACCATCCTGCGCCGCCTGTTCTGGGAAGAAAGCATCACCCGCTTTGAGCCACTGCTTGGCGAGACGGGGCCGCGCTTTGCCTGCTCCTGCAGCCGCGAGCGGGTGGGGCGCATGATCGTGGGGCTGGGCCGCGAGGAGGCCGAGAGCATCCTGGCCGAGCGCGAAGCGATTGAGGTGGCCTGTGAGTTTTGCGGTCTGCAGTACCACTTTGACCCGGTGGATGCGGCACAGCTGTTTCTGGCGCCCGTGCAGCAGGCGCCGGGCGGCTCAGGGCCGCACTGATCCGGCCTTCATCAGGCCGCTGAAGAGCCGGTGCTCGCAGGCGGCATCGGAACATTTCTCGCACTGCCATTGCCAGGCCGCGTGGCCGGGCGGTGGATTGCGCACCACCTGCTGGCGGTGGGCAATGGCTTGCACGGCGCTGTGGACGCGCTGCGCCACATCGTCCCCATAGACCACCGCATATGGCTGTGCACGGGCGTCCAGCAACTGGCGCAGACGGGAATCGATGGGCAGGGCTTGCGGGTCGGCAGGTGTTCGGGGCAGACCGCACAGCAGGACCAGTTCAAATGGGCTTTGCAGGTCAGGAGCCTGGACGGAGGAAAGCGCACAGGCGCGAGGCAGGCCCGCTGCCAGCAATGCGCCAGGCAGTGCATTGAGCAATTCCATGGCACCGGTGCCGGGTGCGCCCGCAATGGCGATCCGCATGGGCTGGGGAGGGGCGCCGTCGCTATTTGGCAATCTGGACGAAGATCTCGTTGGCCTTGACCATGCCGAGTTCTGCGCGCGCCTTTTCCTCGACGATCTCCAGGCCCTCGCGCAGGTCACTGATCTCGGCTACCAGGCGCTCGTTGGCCCGGGCAGCCTGCAGGTTGTGCTGCTGCTGCTCGTCCAGTTGGCGCGTGAGACGCGCCACATTGGGCAGGCTGCCCCGCCCAAACCACAACTGCCCATGCACGATGACGAGCAGGGCAATCAGGGCAGCGGGAACGAGGCGGGCGCCCACGAAGCCTCTACTTCAGGTTGTAGAAGGCAGCACGACCGGGGTAGCTGGCCACATCGCCGAGGTCTTCTTCGATGCGCAGCAACTGGTTGTACTTGGCCATGCGGTCGGAGCGGCTCAGGGAACCGGTCTTGATCTGGCCGGCATTGGTGCCCACGGCGATGTCGGCAATCGTGCTGTCTTCGGTCTCGCCCGAGCGGTGGCTGATGACGGCGGTGTAGCCGGCGCGCTTGGCCATCTCGATGGCTTCAAAGGTTTCGGTTAGGGTGCCGATCTGGTTGATCTTGACCAGGATGGAATTGGCGATGCCCTTGTCGATGCCTTCCTTCAGGATATTGGTGTTGGTAACGAACAGGTCGTCGCCCACGATCTGCACCTTCTTACCCAGGCGGTCGGTCAGCAGCTTCCAGCCGTCCCAGTCGCCCTCACTCATGCCGTCTTCGATGCTGATGATGGGGTACTTGTCGACCCAGGTGGCCAGGATGTTGGTCCACTCTTCGGCGGACAGTACCAGGCCTTCGCCTTCCAGGTGGTACTTGCCGTCCTTGTAGAACTCGCTGGCGGCGCAGTCCAGGCCCAGGGCGATCTGCTCGCCGGCCACAAAACCGGCCTTGTCGATGGCTTCCAGAATCATCTGGATGGCAGCCTCGTGGCTGGGTACGCTGGGGGCAAAGCCGCCTTCGTCACCCACGGCCGTGCTGATGCCCTTGTCGTGCAGGATCTTCTTGAGCGCATGGAACACCTCGGCGCCATAGCGCAGGGCTTCACGGAAGCTGGGCGCGCCCACCGGGATGATCATGAATTCCTGGATGTCCAGGTTGTTGTTGGCGTGCTCGCCGCCGTTGATGACGTTCATCATCGGCACGGGCATCTGCATGCGGCCCATGCCGCCAAAGTAGCGGTACAGGGGCAGGCCGGATTCCTCGGCGGCGGCGCGGGCCACGGCCATGGAGACGGCCAGCATGGCGTTGGCGCCCAGGCGGCTCTTGTTGTCGGTGCCGTCCAGGTCGATCAGGGTCTTGTCCAGGAAGGCCTGCTCGGAAGCGTCCAGGCCCAGCACGGCCTCGGAAATTTCGGTGTTGATGTGTTCCACGGCCTTGAGCACGCCCTTGCCCAGGTAGCGCTTCTTGTCGCCGTCGCGCAGCTCAATGGCTTCGCGCGAACCGGTGGATGCGCCAGACGGCACGGCCGCGCGGCCCATGGTGCCGGATTCCAGCAGCACGTCGCATTCGACGGTGGGGTTGCCGCGCGAATCCAGAATCTCGCGGCCTACGATATCAACAATTGCACTCATTTCATCTCTTTCTAAAAATAACAAAACGGGTCGGGTGGATGTCAGTCAAAACGGTCTTCCAGGAAAGGGCGTTTCTTGGTGACGGCGTCGAGTTCCACCAGGGTTTCGAGCAACGCACGCATGTGCTTGAGCGGCACGGCATTGGGGCCGTCGCACAGGGCATTGGCGGGGTCGGGATGGGTTTCCATGAACAGGCCTGCAACGCCCACGGCGACAGCGGCGCGCGCCAACACAGGGACCATCTCGCGCACACCGCCGCTGCTGATGCCTTGGCCGCCGGGCAGTTGCACGGAGTGCGTGGCGTCAAACACCACGGGTGCCTGTGTCTCGCGCATGATGGCCAGCGAACGCATGTCGCTGACCAGGTTGTTGTAGCCAAAGCTGGCGCCGCGTTCGCAGGCCATGAAGTTGTCTTCGCAGAGGCCAGCGGCTTTCGCGGCGGCGCGGGCTTTCACAATGACGTTCTTCATGTCGCCCGGCGCCATGAACTGGCCTTTTTTGATGTTCACGGGCTTGCCGGACAGGGCCACGGCATGGATGAAGTCGGTCTGGCGGCACAGCAGGGCCGGGGTCTGCAGCACGTCCACGACCAGCGCGACCTGGGCGATCTGGTCTTCGCGGTGGATGTCAGTCAGAACCGGGACGCCGATCTCGCGCCGGACCTTGGCCAGAATCTCAAGTCCTTTTTCCATGCCCAAGCCACGGTAGGCCGTTTCGCTGGTCCGGTTGGCCTTGTCAAAGCTGCTCTTGAAAATGAAGGGAATACCGAGACTGGACGTGATTTCCTTCAGCGTGCCCGCTGCATCCATCTGCAATTGCTCGGACTCGACGACACAGGGGCCGGCGATCAAGAAGAAGCGATGCTCCAGCCCAACGTCGAATCCGCACAGTTTCATGCCACCGCCTTCAGATTCTTGCCCGCCGTCTGGTGGTCCAGTGCGGCCTTGATGAAGGCGTTGAACAGCGGATGGCCGTTCCACGGGGTCGACTTGAACTCGGGGTGGAACTGCACGCCGATGTACCACGGGTGGGTTGCCTGTGGCAGCTCCACCATCTCGGTCAACTGCTCGCGCTGGGTCAGTGCGGAGATGACCAAGCCGGCCGAGCGCAACTGGTCCAGAAAGTTGACATTGGCCTCGTAGCGGTGGCGGTGCCGTTCGGTGACGACGTCGCCGTAAATCTGGTGCGCCAGCGTGCCAGGGGCCACGTCTGAGCTTTGTGCGCCCAGGCGCATGGTGCCGCCCAGATCGGAGTTGGCGTTGCGGGTCTTGATGGTGCCGTCGGCATCCTTCCACTCGGTGATGAGGGCGATGACAGGGTTGGCGCAATCGGGCTCGAACTCGGTGCTGTTGGCATTCTTCAGGCCTGCCACGTGGCGGGCAAACTCGATGGTTGCCACTTGCATGCCAAGGCAAATGCCCAGGTACGGAACCTTGTTTTCGCGGGCAAAGCGGGCCGCGCAGATCTTGCCTTCGATGCCGCGTTTGCCAAAGCCGCCGGGCACCAGCACGGCGTCAAACTTGGCCAGGCGCGAGACGCTCTCGGGCGTGATGGTTTCGGAGTCGATGTAGTCGATCTTCACCTTGGCATGGTTCTTCATGCCGGCGTGGCGCAGGGCTTCGTTCAGCGATTTGTAGCTGTCGGACAAGTCCACGTACTTGCCGACCATGGCAATGCTGACTTCGCCTTGCGGGTGTTCCGTTTCGTACACCAAATCGTCCCAGCGCTTGAGGTTGGCCGGAGGTGTGCTCAGGCGCAGCTTGTCGCAGATCAGGCCGTCCAGACCCTGCTCGTGCAACATGCGGGGCACCTTGTAGATGGTGTCCACGTCCCACATGCTGATGACGCCCCATTCGGGCACGTTGGAGAACAGCGAAATCTTGGAACGCTCTTCCTGCGGAATCGGTCGGTCGGCGCGGCACAGCAGCACGTCGGCCTGGATGCCGATCTCGCGCAACTGTTTGGCGGTGTGCTGGGTCGGTTTGGTCTTGAGTTCGCCGGCCGCGGCAATCCAGGGCAGGTAGCTCAGGTGCACAAAGGCGCTGTTGTTGGGGCCGAGCTTGAGGCTCATCTGGCGCACGGCTTCCAGGAACGGCAGGGACTCGATGTCGCCCACCGTGCCGCCGATTTCCACAATGGCCACATCCACCGCGTCAGGTTCGCCAAAACGCGCGCCGCGTTTGACGAACTCCTGGATTTCGTTGGTGACGTGGGGGATGACCTGCACGGTCTTGCCCAGGTAGTCACCGCGGCGTTCCTTGTCGAGAACGCTCTTGTAAATCTGGCCGGTGGTGAAATTGTTGGCCTTGCGCATGCGCGATTCGATGAATCGCTCGTAATGCCCCAGGTCCAGGTCGGTTTCGGCCCCGTCGTCGGTGACGAACACTTCACCGTGTTGCAGGGGGGACATCGTGCCGGGATCGACGTTCAGGTACGGATCCAGCTTGATGAGAGTGACTGTCAGGCCCCGCGATTCCAGTATCGCAGCGAGGGAGGCTGAGGCGATTCCCTTGCCAAGGGAAGACACCACACCGCCGGTGACGAAGACAAATTTGGTCATGTCAGGGGGAGAGCGTGTAAGCTCAGGGAGGTGGTAAAGCGAGATTATAAAGGTCCGGCTCTGCTACATTGCCCCCCATGAATGATCTAGCTGGAAAACACATTGTTCTGGGGCTCACCGGTGGTATCGCCTGTTACAAGGCCGCCGAATTGTGCCGCGCCCTGATCAAGGAAGGCGCCACGGTACAGGTGGTGATGACCGAAGCGGCCACGCAGTTCATCACGCCGGTGACCATGCAGGCGCTCAGCAACCGGCCGGTTTACGGCTCACAGTGGGACGCGCGTGAACCGAACAACATGGCGCACATCAACCTCAGTCGTGAGGCTGATGCCATCCTGATAGCACCCTGCAGCGCCGATTTCATGTCCAAGTTGTTGCACGGTGGCGCCGACGAGTTGCTGAGCCTGATGTGTCTGGCGCGGCCGATTGACACGGTGCCGCTGCTGATTGCGCCGGCGATGAACCGCGAGATGTGGGCGCATCCCGCAACGCAGCGCAATTTGGCGCAGTTGGCGGCTGATGGCGCCAGGATCCTGGGTGTTGGTAGCGGTTTTCAGGCCTGCGGTGAAACCGGTGATGGTCGCATGCTGGAGCCAACGGAGCTGCTGGCCGATGTGATTGCCTTCTTCCAACCCAAGGTCCTGGCCGGCCAGCAGGTGCTTGTCACGGCCGGTCCGACCTTTGAGGCCATCGACCCGGTGCGCGGCATCACCAACCGATCCAGCGGCAAGATGGGCTTTGCCATAGCCCGTGCGGCGCGCGAGGCCGGAGCACAGGTCACGCTGGTGGCGGGCCCGGTGGCGTTGGAGACACCGCGCGGAGTGCAGCGGGTTGATGTGCAATCCGCCCAGGAAATGCTCCAGGCTTGTGTGGATATTTCGCCGGCAGCCAGTCTTTTCGTAGCCACTGCTGCGGTGGCCGATTGGCGCCCAGCCCAGCCCTCCGACCAGAAGATCAAGAAGGACGGCTCGGGCCAAACGCCCACACTGGCCTTTGTGGAGAACCCCGATATCCTGGCCACCGTGGCGCAGTCGACGCGGGCCCAGAATGGTGACTTGTTCTGCGTGGGCTTTGCCGCAGAGAGCCATGACCTGCTGGCCCACGCCACCGCCAAGCGTGCCCGCAAGGGTGTGCCCTTGCTGGTGGGCAATATCGGCCCCGCCACGTTTGGCAAAGATGACAACGCATTGCTGCTGGTAGACGCCAATGGCGCACAAGAACTCCCCCATGCCAGCAAATTGCATTTGGCCCGGCAACTGGTGGCCGAGATCGCCCGGCGCCTACCTACGACCCACACAAAATGAAAATTGACGTCAAGATCCTCGACAACCGCCTCATTGACCAAATGCCGGCCTACGCCACGCCTGGTAGCGCCGGGCTGGACCTGCGCGCCTGCCTGACCGAGTCGCTGACGCTGGCGCCCAACGCCTGGCAATTGGTGCCGACCGGCATGGCCATCTACCTGGCCGATCCGGCCTACGCGGCGCTGATTCTGCCGCGCTCCGGTCTGGGCCACAAGCATGGCATCGTGCTGGGCAATCTGGTGGGGCTGATTGACAGCGACTACCAGGGCCAGTTGATGGTCAGCGCCTGGAACCGCAGCGATGTGGCCTTCACCATCGAGCCGATGGAGCGCATTGCGCAACTGGTCATCGTTCCCGTGGTGCAGGCGCAGTTCAACCTGGTGAGCGATTTTGAGGCGAGTCAGCGTGGCGAAGGTGGCTACGGGTCGACTGGCAAGCACTAGCACTAGCCTTTCCGCAGAGGCGGTCAGGTGGGGTGGGCGTTCTGCGCAGGTAAAGGAGGAGCCCGAAGGGCGGGGGACACGGAGCAGAACGCCTGCCCCACCTGATCGAGCGATTAGTGCAGAAGGCCGCCGGGCGGTAGTTCGTCGGATGCCACCTGAATTTTGAAGAAGCCGGTGCCGCAACTGCCGCGGCCCACTTCTTCTTCGGTGGCCTCGCGTACCGATTCGACCTTCACCGTGATGCGGATCGCAATGCCGGCCAGCGGGTGGTTGCCGTCAATGACGATGTGGTCCGGGTAGATGTCGGTCACGGTGTACAGCGTGTCACGCGGTGCGTTCGGGTTGCAGCCTTCGGGCAGGGCATTGCCCTCCATGGTCAGTCCCACCTGCAGTTCTTCAGGGAACAGGTGGCGCGGCTCCAGGAACAAGAGCTGGTCGTTGAAGTCGCCAAAGGCCTGCTCGGGCTCGATCTGCAACTGCACTGTGGCGCCCACACCATGGCCCTGCAGCGCGTTCTCAATGATCGGCAACAGGTCATTGCCGCCCACCAAAAACTCCACCGGTTCGTCCAGAACGTCCAGTTCTTCGCCCAAAGTGTCTTTCAGCGTCCATGTCAGGGCAACGACGCATTGTTCAGTGATTTCCATAAGGCAGAATTGTCCCATGAACATTGAAGAACCCTTGCAACTCCTGGGTGGATTGACGCCCGCCACCTTCATGCGCCGCCATTGGCAGAAGAAACCACTGCTGATCCGTCAGGCCATCCCGGGCTTCCAGCCGCTGCTGGACCGGGCCGAACTGCTGGATCTGGCGGCGCAGGACGAGGTCGAATCCCGCCTGGTAGTGCAGCCCAGCCCAGACGGAAAACGGCCCTGGCGCTTTCGCCATGGCCCATTCCCCCGCAAGGCGTTGCCCGCCTTCAAGCAACCCGGCTGGACCCTGCTGGTGCAGGGCGTGGATCTGCTGGATGCCCGGGTGCATGCGCTGATGAACCAGTTCCGCTTCGTACCCGACGCGCGCCTTGACGATCTGATGATCAGCTACGCCACCGATGGCGGTGGCGTGGGGCCGCACTTTGACAGCTACGACGTGTTTCTGTTGCAGGCCCATGGGCAACGGCGTTGGCGCATCGGCCGGCAAAAGGACTTGAGCCTGCAGCCGGACATGCCACTGAAGATACTGGCGCATTTCGAACCCGAGATGGAGTTTGTGCTGGAGCCGGGCGACATGCTGTACCTGCCGCCGCGCTATGCCCACGATGGCATTGCGGCGGGGGAGTGCATGACGTATTCGATTGGTTTTCGTTCGCCCAGCCAGTCGGAGCTGGCCAGTGAACTGCTGCAGGGCCTGGCCGAGGATGCGCTGGATGCGCAAGGCAGCCGGCTATACCGCGACCCGAGACAGGAAGCCGTGGCGCACAGCGGGGCCATACCCGAAGCGCTGACCGATTTTGCCCGCACAGCGATTGCCCAAGCCTTGCGTGATCCGCTTGCCCTGTCGCGGGTTTTGGGCGAGTATCTGAGTGAACCGAAGGGGCATGTGCACTTTGGCGGCGGCGTGGCAGGGTCGAGGGCGGGAGCGCTCACACTGGACCGGCGCACCCGCATGCTGTACGACGCGCGGCACGTGTTTTTGAACGGGGAGAGTTTTGCGGCCTCCGGGCGTGATGCGAAGCTGATGCACCGGCTGGCCGACGCACGCAGCCTGAGTACGGCCGATGTGGCGCGCTTGAGCGCAGGGGCGCGTGATTTGGTGGCGGATTGGTGTGAAGCGGGGTGGATGTATGTCGAAAACTGAAAACCATGTGACTGCTCCGCGAGGTGCATTTGCCGGTCCCACGGACTTCGCCCGGGTAGTGCGCGAGGCACTGGCCTGTGCTGCCCGCGAGGGCTGGTCGTCCATGGTGTGGAGCGATCCAAATTTTGCCGACTGGCCTCTGGGGGAGCGGGCAGTGATTGACACGCTCAACGCTTGGGCCGGCGGGGGGCGCAGTCTCGTGATTCTGGCCCACCACTTTGATGGCATGGTTCGCCTCAAGCCTCGCTTTGTTACCTGGCGCCAGACATGGGACCATATTATCGAGTGCCGGATATGCAGAAATTTGGACGCCACAGAAGTACCCAGTGCATTCTGGAGCCCCAATTGGGCGATGCGACGCCTTGATTTGGTGCATAGTACGGGGGTGTCCGGGCTGGAGCCGCGTCAGCGTGTGATGCTCAAGGAAGAACTCGATGAGTGCCGTCGCCAAGGTGGGCCGGGCTTTCCAGCGTCCACTTTGGGCCTGTAAACAGGGCTTAGAGGGTTTTCCCCAGTGAAACTTGCAAGTTCCTGTATACTTACCGGCTAGGCAAAAAGAGATCGAATGCTTTTTGTCTGAGTCTGGGCGGCGTGCTGCTTTGACAAGTTCCAAAAATTGTTTCGTTAACTCACTCTAGTTTTTAAAAATGAACAAATCACTCGTCTTGGCAGCCGTTATCGCTGCCGCTGCCTTGGCCGCTTGCGGTAAGAAAGAAGAAGCTCCCGCACCCGCCGCTCCCGCACCCGCTGCTGCTCCCGCACCCGCGCCTGCTGCTCCCGCGTCTGACGCATCGGCTCCTGCCGCTGCTGCACCCGCTGCCGAAGCTTCTGCTCCCGCTGCCGCTGCCTCCAAGTAATTCTTGCTGCGCCCAACAAAAAAGCCACCGTGAGGTGGCTTTTTTGTTGGGCGCTTCCCCAGAAGCCGGGGGGAGATTCTTCTCCCGCCGGACCTGTTTACTTGATGTCGTCAGCAATAACCGTGACGATGCGCTGAGCGTTTGTGGATGTTTCGGGGGCTCCCTTGGCATCGAGTACCGACACCGTGGTCACATCGGCCTGACTGCGCACGGCAATCTGGAACTTGGCGGCTTCATTCTTGGGTGAGCTGCTGAACAACTTCGCGAAGAATCCGGGCTCCGTGGCGTTGGTATCCAGCGGAACATAGCGTACAAAATATACTCCTTGCTTGCGGTCACGGTCTTCCACAGTGAAGCCGGTACGGTCCAGAGCCAGACCCACGCGGCGCCAGGCGCTGTCAAATCCCTCTTCGATACGCACCACCGGCTGGCCATTCTCAGTCGCAACGGTCGCCGTCTTCCTGGCAACACTGGTATTGGCTACCAATGTCTTGGACTGGGTTTCATTGACACCCAGCTTGACCATCAGGCGGCGCAGGAATTCTGCTTCGAGCTCCGGGTCCGCAGGACGTGGTTGCCAGATGGTGCTGTCCTTGCGTTCGTTGTTCACGGTTTCCACCATGCCACGGTGGCTGATGAAAATTTCGGTTTCGCCGGCAGCGTTGCGCTCCAGGCGGGTGCGGAACTTGTCACGCTCAGACGTCGAGTACAGGGAGTCCAGCAGCTTGCCCAGCGTGGAGCGGATGATGTCCTGCGGAATCTTTGCGCGGTTCTCTGCCCAATCGGTTTCCATGATGCCCAGCGAATTCTGGTCCATGGCCAGCAGGAATCCGTTTTCCTGCCAGAAGTCCTTGACCGGTTCCCACAGCTTCTCGGCAGGGCGGTTGACCACCAGCCAGCGCTGGTTGCCAGAGCGCTCGATACGCACATCGCCCATGGAAACGGCAGCCACTGTGGGTGCCGCAGCCGCGATTTGCCCGGATTTGAAGCCGGAAGCAGACACAGCGCCGCCGACCACGGCGTAGTGCGTATCCTTGGATAGCTGGGTAAGGTCCGGCGGAACGTCCAGTGAAGGCGCCTTGACGCTGCTGGCGCTTCGGTAGTCCACCTTGTCGGTTTCGAGAACGGAACAGGCCGACAGCGAGATCGCTGCGCTGATGAGCGTCAATTTAAATAAAGGGTTCACGGAAATCCTCAAAATGGAAGGGGGCTCAGAGCAGGCCGGTCGCCTGCATCACACGTTCCAGCGCCGGCTGGTTCGCCGGAGTCAGTACCGTCAATGGTAAGCGCAGAGCTTGTCCGCACAGACCCATGCGGGCGACGGCCCACTTGACCGGTATCGGATTGGATTCTACGAACAAGGCCTTGTGCAACGGCAGTAGCTTGAACTGGATCTCCATGGCGCGCTGCGCATTGCCGGCAATGGCGGCCATGCACAGCTCGTGCATCAGGCGTGGGGCCACGTTGGCCGTCACGCTGACATTGCCGTGCCCGCCGCACAGCATCAGCGCCACGGCCGTTGGGTCATCACCCGAATAGATCGCAAAACCCTTGGGCGCTTCCTTGATCAGCCACTGTGCACGCTCGATGTTGCCGGTGGCTTCCTTGATGCCGACAATGCCCGGCACCTGTGCCAGGCGCAGCACCGTGTCGTGCGCCATATCGGCGACCGAACGGCCCGGCACGTTGTACAGAACAACCGGCAGATCCACCGCTTCGGCAATGGCCTTGAAGTGCAGGTACTGGCCTTCCTGGGTGGGCTTGTTGTAGTAGGGCACCACCTGCAACTGACAGTCTGCGCCGACCTTCTTGGCAAAACGTGCCAGCTCGATGGCTTCTGACGTGGAGTTGGCACCGCAACCGGCCATGATGGGTACGTGTCCGGCGGCCTGTTCGACCGACACACGGATGATTTCGCAATGCTCCTCCACGTTGACCGTGGGGGACTCACCGGTGGTGCCCACAACGCCAATGCAGTCCGTGCCTTCGGCGATATGCCAGTCGATCAGCTTGCGCAGCGCTGTGTAGTCCACGGAGCCGTCGTCCTGCATCGGGGTGACCAGGGCCACGATGCTGCCTTTGATGGGACCTTGAGGTGAGTTCATGTCAGTCATTTGTACGGTAATCAATTATTCTACCTAGAGTGCCTGGCGCTCCCAATTCGGTGATCCACTTCCGTCCGTGCGCGCACGCACGGCAGCCAGACGTTGAACCACACGGGGCGGGTTCGCCAGGTAGCCATGCTCGTAGGCTACGATGTCCAGCTCCGCGCAGGCACGCAGCAATTCTCCGCGCTGCAGCAGAAAATCTGCCCGGGATGGACGCCCGAACTGGGTATTTCCGTCGGCAAAGGTCTCGTATAGCAGAACGCCATCGGGCGCGATACTGGCAAGCAACGTGGGCAGCAATGGTCGCCACAGGTAGTTTGTGACCACTACGGCACCGAAACGGCGCAACTGTCCGTTCTCGTGGAGAAGCGGCCATGGTGCGTTCTCGATGTCGGCGCAGACCAGCTCTGCCTGGGGCGCGTTCTGACGGGCGGCGTCAACGGTTTGGTCGATGCCGGTCACCACATGCCCCTGTCCGGACAACCAGGCCAGGTGCCGCCCGGACCCACAGGCCACGTCCAGCACCGAGGCGCCCGGGGCCAGCAGATGCGCCCAGCGGGCAATCCAGTCGGAGGGTTTCAGAAGCACGACCACAACTGGTTTGCCATCTGCACCATGAAATCGGGCTGGACGTAAAGCAAGAAAACGCCGGTCAGCGCCAGCACTGCCAGCACACCCATCGCTATGCGCCAGCCAAGGCTCATGGCGTGACCGCGCCGCGTGGCAAGGTGCGGCTGATAGCGGCTTCCTTGACCGGAAGGTTGATCAGGGCCGCCGCCACACCCAGGCCAATGGCGATGTACCAGACGATGTCGTAGCTACCAGTCCTGTCATACAGATAGCCACCCAGCCAGACACCCATGAACGAGCCTATCTGGTGGCTGAAGAACACAAAGCCACCGAGCATGGATAAATGCGCCACACCAAAAATTTGTGCCACCGTGGCGTTGGTCGGCGGTACCGTGGACAACCAGAGCATTCCCATCACTGCGGAAAACACGTACACACTGGCAGGTGATAGCGGTGCCAGCAGAAACGCGCTGATGGCCACTGCGCGGGCGAAATAGATAAAGGCAAGGATGTTCTTCTTGGGTATCTTCTGACCCAACACGCCGGCGGCATAGGTGCCAAATACATTGAACAGGCCGATCAGAGCCAGCGCGTAGCTGGCCACCTGGGGTGATAGCCCCTTGTCCTTCAGGTAGCTTGGCATGTGCACGCCAATGAACACCACCTGGAAGCCGCAGACAAAATAGCCAGCCATCAACAGTTGGAAGCTGGGGTATTTGAAGGCCTCACGCAACGCCTGGCCTATCGATTGTTCGCGGGCGGGGGCATGGATACCGCCAAAGCCCGGCTCGCGCAGCCCCCAGGACAGCGGAATCATCAGCAGGGCCGCCGCGCCCAGAATCACCAAGGCCTGCTGCCAGCCAAACTGGCCAATCAGAAAGCCCTCGGTCGGAACCATCAGGAACTGCCCAAACGAGCCGGCCGCGGCCGCGACACCCATGGCCCAGGAGCGCTTGTCGGCACTGACGTTGCGGCCTATCACCCCGTAGATGACGGCATAGGTTGTTCCTGCCTGAGCCATGCCGATCAGCAACCCCGTGCTCAGGGTGAACAGCAGTGGCGTGGTTGCCTGCGCCATGCCGACCAGCCCCGCCCCATACAGCACCGAACCGATGATGATGACCCGAAATGCGCCAAAGCGGTCCGCCGCCATGCCAGCAAAGATGCCCGAAACGCCCCAGGCCAGGTTCTGGATGGCGATGGCCAGTGCAAAGGTTTCGCGCGTCCAGCCCTGGGCCTGGGTAACGGGTTGCAGCCAAAGGCCGAATCCATGGCGGATCCCCATGGACAGGGTCACGATGGTGGCTCCGCAGGCCAGTACCTGCAAGGTGGAAAGGGGTTTTGTTGGGGATTGGCTCATGCCGGGATTGTCGCCAATCCTTGGTAACCCTGCAGCTTCGGGCACATGGTGGGGATGGGTTCTGCTGTTCATGCATACAGTTCATCAGGGCAAAGCCATTACAATGCCCCCCCTATGTCAGTCAAACCCACTCCCGAATACTCCGAAGGTTCCATCCGCGTTCTCAAGGGCCTGGAGCCCGTCAAGCAGCGTCCGGGCATGTACACCCGCACGGACAATCCGCTGCATGTCATCCAGGAAGTGCTGGACAACGCCGCAGACGAGGCGCTGGGCGGCTTCGGCAAGAAGATCAAGGTCACTGTCCATACCGACGGGGCCGTCACGGTGGAGGACGACGGCCGCGGTATTCCGTTCGGTCTGCATCCGGAAGAAAAGGCGCCCGTGATCGAGCTCGTGTACACCCGGCTGCACGCTGGCGGCAAATTCGACAAAGGCAAAGGCGGCGCCTACAGCTTTTCCGGCGGTCTGCACGGCGTAGGCGTCAGCGTGACCAATGCATTGGCCAAGCGGCTGGAGGCGACTTCCTACCGCGAAGGCATGGTCGCCGCGCTGGTGTTTGAAAACGGTGACGTGGCCCAGGCATTGCAAACACGAAAGCAGAGCGACGGTGACCGCAAATCCGGCACCACGGTGCGCGTCTGGCCCGATGCCAAGTACTTTGAATCGGCAGCTCTGCCCATGAACGAGCTGACGCACCTGCTGCGCAGCAAGGCCGTACTCATGCCCGGCGTCAGTGTGTCCCTGCTGGTCGAGAAGACCAAGGAAACGCAATCCTGGCTGTACAAGGGTGGCCTGCGTGACTATTTGACCCAGACTTTGACCGCCGACCCGGTCATCCCGTTGTTCGAGGGCGAGGGCTTTGCCGACAGCCAGAGCGACAATTTTGCCGAAGGTGAGGGCGCTGCCTGGGCCGTGGCCTTCACAGAAGACGGCCAGCCGGTGCGCGAAAGCTATGTCAACCTGATTCCCACCAGCGCCGGCGGCACGCACGAGAGCGGTCTGCGTGACGGCCTGTTCACGGCGGTCAAGGGCTTCATCGAGCTGCATTCGCTGCTGCCCAAGGGCGTGAAGCTGATGCCCGAGGACGTGTTCGCCCGCGCCAGCTACGTGCTGTCCACCAAGGTGCTGGACCCGCAGTTCCAGGGCCAGATCAAGGAGCGTCTGAACTCGCGTGACGCCGTGCGCCTGGTCTCCAGCTTCGTGCGTCCGGCGCTGGAACTCTGGCTCAACCAGCATGTGGACTACGGCAAGAAACTGGCCGAACTGGCCATCAAGGCCGCGCAGAGCCGCCAGAAGGCCGGCCAGAAGGTGGAAAAGCGCAAGAGCTCCGGCGTGGCCGTGCTACCCGGCAAGCTGACCGATTGCGAGAGCCGCGACATCCTGTACAACGAAGTCTTCCTGGTCGAGGGTGACTCGGCCGGCGGCAGCGCCAAGATGGGCCGCGACAAGGAAAACCAGGCGATCCTTCCCCTGCGCGGCAAGGTCCTGAACACCTGGGAGGTGGATCGCGACCGCCTGTTTGCCAACACCGAAATCCACGACATCTCTGTCGCCATTGGCGTCGACCCGCATGGCCCCAATGACACGCCCGACATGAGCGGCCTGCGCTACGGCAAGGTCTGCATCCTGAGTGATGCGGACGTGGACGGCTCCCATATCCAGGTGCTGCTGCTCACGCTGTTCTTTCGTCACTTTCCCAAGCTCATCGAGGCCGGCCATGTGTATGTGGCGCGGCCACCGCTGTTCCGCGTTGACGCTCCGGCGCGTGGCAAGAAACCGGCCAGCAAAGCTTATGCGCTCGATGAGGGTGAGCTCACCGCCATCCTGGACAAGCTGCGCAAGGAAGGCGTGCGCGAAGCTGCCTGGACCATCAGCCGCTTCAAGGGCCTGGGCGAAATGAACGCGGAGCAGTTGTGGGACACCACGCTGAACCCCGATACGCGCCGCCTGCTACCCGTGGCCTTGGGTGCCATCGATTTCCTGCAAACCGAAGCCTTGATTACCAAACTCATGGGCAAGGGCGAGGCCGCAGCCCGGCGCGAGCTGATGGAGTTGCACGGCGACTCGGTCGAGGTGGACGTCTGATGCCCCGAATACGCGCCTTCCTGCTGCTGGGTTTGCTGACCTGTGTGACGCATGCGGCGCACGCGGACATGTGGACCTACGTCGATGAGCGGGGTGTCAAGCACTTTGCGTCCAGTCAGCTCGATGGACGCTACAAGCTGATGTTCCGTGGAATGCCCTCGCCGGATAGTGCCTCCGCCTCGGGCGACAGCGCCGCAGGTTCGGCGCGGCTGGCGGTGGCGACCGCCCCCATCAAGTCGATCAGCAACCTGGAGTTGTCGCCAGGCTTCATGGCGGTCAAGCCCCACGTGCGCTCCGCGGCGGATGCCAACCAACTGGACATGGCCCTGCTGCAGGCCGTCATCGCCACCGAGTCGGGTTTTGATGCGTCGGCCGTTTCGCGCAAGGGTGCCGTGGGACTGATGCAAGTCATGCCGGCCACCGGCCAGCGTTACGGTCTGACCAATGATCAGGGTGGCACCGTGGCCGCCAAGCTGACCGACCCCAAGACCAACATCCATACCGGGGCCCGTTATTTGCGGGACCTGATCAAGATGTTCCCCGGCCAACTGGAACTGGCCGTGGCTGCCTACAACGCGGGCGAGGGCGCCGTGCAAAAGGCTGGCAACCGCATTCCCAATTTCAAGGAAACGCAAAACTACGTGCGCTCCGTGATGCAGTTGTACCGTCGCCTGAGCGTGTCCGCGCCGTACCAACAGGCTGCGACCAACACCGTACGCGTGCGCGGTGAGTTCCACGGCGCTTCCGCCAATGCGGTCGACCAGACTGCCAGCGCCGATGCAGCACAACCCGAATTGCCGAACTGAGACCCATGACCGACCAACCCATTCTTGACCTGGCCCCCGAGCCACCCCGCGACGGCGGCGACGATGAACTGAACCTGGCCACCTACGCCCAACGTGCTTATCTGGAATACGCCCTCTCCGTCGTCAAGGGCCGCGCCCTGCCCGACGTCTGTGACGGCCAGAAACCGGTGCAGCGACGGATTCTGTATTCGATGTCGCGCATGGGCCTGGGCTTTGGCGGACCCAACGGCAACACCGGCGCCCGCCCGGTCAAGAGTGCCCGCGTGGTCGGCGATGTGCTGGGTCGTTTCCACCCGCATGGCGACCAGGCCGCCTACGACGCCCTGGTGCGCATGGCGCAGGACTTTTCGCAACGCTACCCACTGATCGACGGCCAGGGCAACTTCGGCTCGCGTGACGGTGACGGTGCCGCGGCCATGCGTTACACCGAGGCGCGCCTGGCCAAGATCACCAGCCTGCTGCTGGACGAAATCGACATGGGCACGGTGGAGTTCCAGCCCAACTACGACGGCTCCACCGAAGAGCCGCGCCAATTGCCCGCGCGCCTGCCGTTTTCCCTGCTGAACGGTGCCAGCGGCATTGCCGTGGGTCTGGCCACCGAGATACCCAGCCACAACCTGCGCGAGATTGCCGACGCCTGTGTGGCGCTGATCAAGACACCGAATCTTTCTGATGATGATTTGTTTGCGCTGGTGCCGGGGCCGGATTTCCCCGGTGGCGGCCAGATCATCAGCAGCGCGGGCGATATTGCCGATGCTTACCGCACCGGCCGTGGCTCGTTGAAGGTGCGTGCCCGCTGGAAGATCGAAGACCTGGCCCGCGGCCAGTGGCAACTGGTGGTCACCGAGCTGCCGCCCGGTGTCAGCAGCCAGCGCGTGCTGGAAGAAATTGAAGAGCTGACCAATCCCAAGGTCAAGGTGGGCAAGAAAGCCTTGTCGCAAGACCAAAACCAGCTCAAGGCCAGCGTCTTGTCGGTGCTGGACGTCGTGCGTGACGAGTCCAACAAGGACGCGCCGGTGCGCCTGGTGTTCGAGCCCAAGACCAGCCGCATTGAACAGCAGGAGCTGATCACGACTCTGTTGGCCCACACCAGCCTGGAAACCTCGTCGCCCATCAACCTGACCATGATCGGGCTGGACAGCCGGCCCACGCAAAAGTCCTTCCGCCAGATGCTGCTGGAGTGGATCGCGTTCCGCCAGAGCACCATCGAGAAGCGCTCCCAGCACCGCCTCTCCAAGGTGCTGGACCGCATCCATATCCTGGAAGGCCGCCAGACCGTTCTGCTGAATATCGATGAGGTGATTGCCATCATCCGCCAGTCGGATGAGCCGAAGGCGGCGCTGATCGCGCGCTTCAATCTGTCGGACCGGCAGGCAGAAGACATCCTTGAGATCCGCCTGCGCCAATTGGCCCGGCTGGAGGCCATCAAGATCGAGCAGGAACTGTCGGAGTTGCGAGGCGAGCAGGGCAAGCTCGAAGAAATTCTGGGCAGCCCCGCCGCGTTGCGCCGCTTGATGGTCAAGGAGATCGAGGCGGACGCCAAGACCTTCGCTGACCCGCGGCGCACGCTGATCCAGGCCGAGAAGAAGGCCGTGCTGGAGATCAAGGTGGTGGACGAGCCGGTGACCGTGGTCGTCAGCCAGAAGGGCTGGGTGCGCACCCGCACCGGTCACGGGCATGAGGCCTCCACGTTTGCCTTCAAAGCGGGTGACGGCCTGTACGGCACCTTCGAATGCCGCAGCGTCGACACGCTGCTGGTGTTCGGCTCCAACGGACGCGTCTACTCGGTGGCGGTATCGCTGCTGCCGGGTGGCCGTGGTGATGGCCAACCGGTCACAACGCTGATTGAACTGGAAAGCGGCACGCAGCTGTTGTATTACTTTGCCGGCCCGGCGGCGGCCACCCTGCTGCTCAGCAGCAGTGCGGGCTATGGCTTCCTGGCCACGGTGGACAACATGGTGTCGCGCCAGAAGGCGGGCAAGGCCTTTGTCAGTGTCAACGCGGGCGAGACCCTGTGCTGCCCGTCGGTGGTCTCTGGCGCGCACGGCAAGGTCGCGGTGGCTGGCACTCCGGCGACCGTGGTGGCGCCCGCCACGCATGTGGCATGCGCTTCCACCGGAGGGCGAATCCTGACTTTCGAAATCACCGAACTCAAGGCCATGACCAATGGTGGCCGCGGCCTGATGCTGATCGACCTGGAGTCCAAGGACACATTGGCCGGTGCGGCGGCCTACACCCGCAGCGTACGCATCGCCGGCATTGGCCGTGGTGGCAAGGACCGTGAAGAGACGCTGGAAATCCGCAGCCTCAACAACGCCCGCGCTGCGCGGGCGCGCAAGGGCAAGGCGGCGGACCTGGGCTTCAAACCCAACAGCGTCGTGCGGGTGGAGTAAGGATTCAAATCGCCCGCTAGCCCTCGTGGAATGTGCGTAAGCAGCTATCGATTTGATAGCTATTCGGGAGTCTGGCCTTTTTAAACTGTTTCCGGCAGAGGCGGTTCGGGCAGGGCGTTGAGCAGGTCCACGATGGCCTGGTCCCGCTTGAGCGCACAGGCTGCAGGGATGACCAGCGTCGTGGCGCCGACCATGGGGGCGGTGGGCAGGTCGCGCAGCGGCAGACGGTCTATGCGGGTTCTCTCCAGCGGGTTGGTGGCCGCTTCGTACAGGATCACCTCGTGGTCCAGCGGGTAGTCCCGCGCCAACTTGTCCACCAGCACCTGTACCCGTGCCGCCGTGGTCTCGAAACGCTTGAGGCTGAGTTCTCCGGCCAGGAAGGGCTGCCACAGGATGAGCAGTGCCGTGGGGTCGATGCGGCGCTCATAGATCATGAACTGCGTGGTCTCCATGGACTGCATGCCGGTGCGTCCCGGGTCGATGCCCAGATCGGCCACCAGACAGTCCTCGGCCGAGATGCCAGGCAGCATCTCGGCGCTGTAGCCTTCGGCACGGGCGTCCTTGATGGCGATGTGGGAGATGCAGGCAAAGATGCCCGGGTGGCCGTAAAACGCCGCACAGACGGTCTTGCTGGAGCGCACCTGCTCCAGGATGGTGTCGGCCATGCGCCGGTAGGTGTCGCGCCGGTCCTTGCCTTCCACGTCGCAGTCTTCGTAATGGTCCAGCACGCAGATGAAGTCCTTGGCAATGCCCTGAATCCAGTTGCGCGTGAAGATGTTGGGGACCGCGGAGACAACTACATCGGCTGTCTCGATATAGCTTTGGGCCAGCGGTGTGATCTGTCCGGCCATGCGCATGCCGGTGCCGATGCAGACGAGTCTGCCTTTTTTTTCAGATGTCATGGTTCATTTGCGTTGGAGGTGCGGTACACCGAGACGCGGTTGCGCCCGGTGTTCTTGGAAACGTACAAGGCCTTGTCCGCTGCGGCCAGCATGTCCTTGAAGCTGTCGCTCTCACCCACGCCGCGGGTGGCAATGCCGAAGCTGGAGGCGATGGCGAACTCGTGGCCGCTGGGACGGGTGTCGGTGGACAGGATGGCCAGTCGGCAGCGCTCGGCCAGTGCCAGCACCTCCTCGGGGCTGGCGCCGCTCATGCACAGGGCGAACTCCTCACCACCCATGCGCCCGAACAGATCGGTCTTGCGCAGATGGGCCTTGACGGTGTCGCAAACGGTCTTGAGCACCCAGTCGCCCGTGGCGTGCCCGAAGGTGTCATTGACGTGCTTGAAATAGTCCATGTCAAACAGCACCAGGCTCTGCGTCTGGCGGGTGTTCCTGAAGACCTGCTGTGCGCAGGAAGTGAAGTAGGCACGGTTGCTCACCTGGGTCAGTTCGTCCACCTGTGCCGACTGGCGGAACGCGTCCATCTTTCCAATGGTGCGGACCAGCCAGGTGCCCATGATGGCAAGCAGGATCAGGCCCAGGGTCATCATCAGGATCAGGTTCTCGTACTGGCGTTCCTGCAGTGTCCTTTCCATGCGCAGGTTCTGGTTCTTCTGCTCCAGCAGGGCCAACTGGTTGGCCTTGTCCTGGGTGTCGAACTTGACGCGCTGGTAGGCCAGGTTCTTCTGCACTTGGTCGTCCAGCACTCTCTTCTTGAGGGCCAGGTTGATGTCGTAATAGCCGATGGCGGCCGCGAGTTGACCTTGCGCGAGCTTGATGGCGGCCATGGTCTCACTGGTTTTTTCCTGCAGCAACAGAATGCGCGCGGCCTGGGCCCGCTGGAATGCGCGCAGGCCGAAGTGCTCGGCGCGTTCCAGATTGCCGGTCTTGAGGTAGGCGCGCGCCAGCGCCTCCTGGAGTTGGGGAACGTAGTCTGATCCCTGGCTCAGCACGGAGAACTCCGCCAGCAATGGCAATCCTGCTGTGATGCCCTTCGGATATTGCTCCGAGTCGATCAAATCGATGACTGCAAGGGTCTTGGCGATCAGTGCAACCAGTTGGTTTTTGTTGGCTTCACAGGCTTGAATGGCATCTGGCACCAAAGACCTTGCCATTGCGCGATCCCCGCGCATGAAATTCAATTCAACCTTGTCAGTCAGACCGATGCAGGCCGCATTGCTCCTGCCGACGTCTTTGTGGAGAGCATAAATGCGCTCTGCCAGTACCAATGCGTCGTCGTAGGCATGCAATGACTCCAGCAAGGCAGTGGCACCTTGCAGAACAACAATTTTCTGACTGACTTTATCCAATGCTGGAAGCAGGAGAATGGACTCATTCATTCCCTTCAGGGCTGTCTCGTAGTGACCTAAAGCAGTATTCCCATCGATTAGTTCGTAGAGAAAGCGGGCGCGCAGGATGGGCGTCTTCACTTGTTCCAGTGCAGACTGGGCCAATGCAATGCGCTTTGCGTGGTCTCCCCTGAGGCCCATGGATGATGCTTGGGCAAGAAGGTATGTTTCGCGTTGTGTTTGCGTGAATCCGGATTCCTGCGCCTTGAGTTTCTCCAGAATCAATTCGGCTTTTTCAGGCGAGGAACCAAGGAGTGGCTTGAGCTCAGAAAGCAGCGCATCCGTTGCTGTTGATTCATTTTCAACAGCGAGGAGTGGCACGCTCAGTGCCCAAAGGAAACAGGCGATGACCTTGATGGCGAAGTGGCGCATCGTGACAGCCGCCGGTCTGGTTTGTCGATCAATAGCTGTCGTTCACATTGGGTACTTGAGGTACCGGCAGTTCTGTTGCATCGATTCCTGCCACATTCGCCATAGCTGTCTTATCCCCCGACAACAGCGCCTGCTGCTCTGCCGCGTTCAAGCCATTGGCCGTCATCGCCGCGGCGGGGTCGTTGGCATACGCTTCACGTGCTGCAGCGTCGGTATCGAGGAGATTGAGGTAGTCAACGAGTTTGGACATAGGTACGGTCTTGAATGGAAGAAGGGTTGATAGAGAGCATGCTGGTCTCCACGTCCATTCTATTAGCCGTGTAGTCTTTTGTATCTCGCAATAAACCGGCTAATTCCAGCCGCCCGGGTGCTGTTCTTGCCGGTGCTAACTATGTGCAGTCAGTTCCGCCGCTTACGGTTGGTACACCGAGACGCGGTTGCGCCCGGTGTTCTTGGAAACGTACAAGGCCTTGTCCGCTGCGGCCAGCATGTCCTTGAAGCTGTCGCTCTCACCCACGCCGCGGGTGGCAATGCCGAAGCTGGAGGCGATGGCGAACTCGTGGCCGCTGGGACGGGTGTCGGTGGACAGGATGGCCAGTCGGCAGCGCTCGGCCAGTGCCAGCACCTCCTCGGGGCTGGCGCCGCTCATGCACAGGGCGAACTCCTCACCACCCATGCGCCCGAACAGATCGGTCTTGCGCAGATGGGCCTTGACGGTGTCGCAAACGGTCTTGAGCACCCAGTCGCCCGTGGCGTGCCCGAAGGTGTCATTGACGTGCTTGAAATAGTCCATGTCAAACAGCACCAGGCTCTGCGTCTGGCGGGTGTTCCTGAAGACCTGCTGTGCGCAGGAAGTGAAGTAGGCACGGTTGCTCACCTGGGTCAGTTCGTCCACCTGTGCCGACTGGCGGAACGCGTCCATCTTTCCAATGGTGCGGACCAGCCAGGTGCCCATGATGGCAAGCAGGATCAGGCCCAGGGTCATCATCAGGATCAGGTTCTCGTACTGGCGTTCCTGCAGTGTCCTTTCCATGCGCAGGTTCTGGTTCTTCTGCTCCAGCAGGGCCAACTGGTTGGCCTTGTCCTGGGTGTCGAACTTGACGCGCTGGTAGGCCAGGTTCTTCTGCACTTGGTCGTCCAGCACTCTCTTCTTGAGGGCCAGGTTGATGTCGTAATAACCCATGGCCGCGTCGGGCTGGCCTTGTGCCCGTTTGATGGCGGCCATGGTCTCACTGGTTTTTTCCTGCAGCAGCAGAATGCGCGCGGCCTGGGCCCGCTGGAATGCGCGCAGGCCGAAGTGCTCGGCGCGTTCCAGATTGCCGGTCTTGAGGTAGGCGCGCGCCAGCGCCTCCTGGAGTTGAATGGCGTAGTCCGAGTCTGGACTCAGCGCGGCGTACTCCTGCATCAGCGGCAGACTGCTGGCAATACCCTTGGCGTAATTGCCTGTATTTATCAGGTCTATCGCCGACAGTGTTTTGACGATCAGTGCAATGAGCAGGGTCTTGCTCGCCTCGCACGCCCTGATGGCTTGTGCAACCTGAGAGCCGGCCAGCACATTGTTGCCGCGCTCGTAATTGGTTTCCACCTTGTTGGCAAGACCCATGCACGCAGCGTACGAGCCGGGTGCCTCTCCCCGCAGCGCATAGATGCGCTCGGCAAGATTCAGTGCATCGTCATAGGCATGCAGTGATCGCAACAAGTTGAGTGCGCCCTGCAAGGCCACAATCTTCTGTGAGGTCTTCTCGATCGCCGGCAGCAGGAGAATGGACTCATTCATTGCCTGCAGGGCCTTTTCATATCGGCCGAGCGCAGTGTTCCCATCGATGAGCTCGTAGAAGTAGCTTGCACGCCGCGCCGGAGCCTTGACCTGGTCGAGGTAGGACTCCACCAAGGCTATTCGTTCCTCATGCCTTCCTCTATCGCCCAGGGAATGTGCATAGGCCAGCAGATATTTCTCATTTTGGTCCGGCGTGAAAGTCGGTTGCAGCGCCTTCAGCTTTTCCAAAATCGCGTCAGCTTCCGCCGGAGACCTGCTCAGTTTCCTGGGAAGCTCGGAATACAGCGCATCAAAGGCGCTCTTCTCCTGGGCGAATGCGCCCGGCGCACCAACCAATCCGATTGCAAGGCCCGCAAGCAAACGGGCGATGCAGTTGCGCACCATCAATGCAGCCTTGCGTGAACTAGTAGGTCAGATCGGTATTGGTTACGTTGATTTTGGGGAGGTCACTTGCGTTGACTCCGGCCAAGGTAGCAATTGCTGCAACGTCACCGGACATGAATGTCTGCTGTTCGATGGCATTCAAGCCAAATTGCGTCATGGATGCTTGCGGGTCCTGCTGATGCGCCTCACGGGCGGTCGCATTGCTATCAAGGAGATTCAAGTAGTCGAGAAGTTTGGACATATGCAGTGGCCTCGAATGGAGTTGGGAACGACGGGACCGGCTGGCCGGTCCCGCACCAATTCTATCGACCGTGCAATTGTTTGTATCTCTATATAAAAGGGCTAATTCCAGCCGCCACCCAGTACCTTGTACAGCGTTACCAGATTCTGGACCTGCTGCACCTGGACTTGTACCGCCGCCTGCTGGGCGGCAAACAGGGAGCGTTGCGCGTCCAATACCTCAAACGCACTGGCAGCTCCGTGCTTGAAGCGCATATCCGTAAGCTGCATGCGGGTTTGCTCTGCTGCGAGTTGGGCGTTCTGGGCGCGCAGTTGCTCTCCCAGAGTGGCTCGGCCAGCCAAAGCGTCGGAGACCTCGCGAAAACCCGTCTGTATGGCTTTCTCATATTGCGCCACGGCTACGTCGCGGGCCACTTTGGCGGATTCCACATTGGCACGGGTGCGGCCAAAGTCAAAAATGGGCACCAGCAGTTGTGGCGCGAATGACCAGGCCGTGGTGCCATTGTTGAATAGCGTGTCCAGGTCGCTGCTGACCACACCGGTGCTGCCCGTCAGCGTGATGCGGGGAAAATACGCAGCCCGTGCGGCGCCGATGTTGGCGTTATTCGCCAGCAGCAACTGTTCGGCCTGACGCACGTCCGGGCGGCGCGTCAGCAGGTCCGATGGAACGCCAGCGGGCAGATCGGGCAGCAGGCCTTGGGCGCCTACGGGTAGACCGGGCGGAAGATCGCCGGGCAGGGGCTGGCCGATCAGCAGCACAAGAGCGTTTTCATCCTGTGCGCGCTGGCGCTGGGCCTGGGCGAACGCCGCCTTGGCACCCTCGAGGAGGGATTGGGCCTGGCTCAGGTCCAACTGCGACGCCGCTTCGTTGTCAAACTTGAGTTGGGTCAGGCGCAGGGACTCCTTGCGCGTGGTGACGGTCTCGCGCGTCACACGCAGCAATTCATCGTCGGCCAGCAGGGCCAGGTAGGTGTTGGCAACCGATGCAATCAGGCTGATATGCACCGTCTTGCGCGCTTCTTCGCTGGCCAGCAACTGTGCCTGTGCCGCCTGGCTCAAGGCAGCAACCCTGCCGAAGAAGTCCAACTCGTAGGCGGTGACGCTGAACCCTGCGGTGTAGGTTGCAGTGATGGCGCCCGATGTGGCAGGCCCCCGGGTGCCCGTGACGCCGGCATTCACGCTGGGGAATTGATCGGCCTGGCGCAGGCGCAACTGGGCGCGGGTCTGCTCAATATTGAGCACTGCCACGCGCAGGTCGCGGTTGTTTTGCAGGGACAGCTCGATCAGGCGTTTGAGGCGGGCATCCCTGAAGAACTCCTGCCAGGAAACGTCGGTGGCTGATTTGGCGGTTGCAGATGTTGTTCCGGGGTCGCCGGCTACCGCAGCAAATTCCTCTGCAACGGGAGCGGCGGGCCGTTCATAAGTGGGGACAAAACTGCAGCCGGCCAGGACCAGTGCTGCCACCAGGGCGGTGAGGCTCGCGCCGTGGTGTGCGAGGTGGAGCGAGGGTGTCGGTTTCATATGCGGCTTATTCATGGTTGTCTACGCCAATCTGGTGGCCGTGCTCCATATCAAACTGGTGCTGGCGTTCGCTGCCCTTGAAGATGCTGCGAACCACCACGAAGAAGATCGGGACAAAGACGACGGCCAGCATGGTTCCAATCATGCTGCCGCCGATCACGCCAGTACCGATTGCGCGTTGGCTGGCTGAGCCGGCGCCGCTGGATATCGCCAATGGCAGCACGCCCAGCATGAAGGCCATGGATGTCATCAGGATTGGGCGGAAGCGCATGTGCGCTGCGGCCAGCGCGGCTTCCACCGGGCTCTTGCCTTGAGCCTGCAGATCCTTGGCGAACTCGATGATCAGGATCGCGTTCTTGGCGGACAGGCCGATGATGGTGATCAGGCCGACCTGAAAGTACACGTCGTTGGCGTAGCCGCGCATCAGTGTGGCCAATACCACTCCCAACACGCCCAGCGGCACCACCAGAATCACCGCCATGGGGATGGACCAGCTCTCGTACAGCGCCGCCAGGCACAGGAACACGGCCAGGATGGCAAAACCGTACAGGACCACGGCCTGCGATCCGGCAAGTTTCTCTTCGCGTGACTGGCCGGTCCACTCGAAGGCAAAACCCTCGGGTAACTGGGCAGCCAGCTTCTCCATCTCGTCCATGGCGTCACCGGTGCTGTAGCCCGGCGCAGCGCTGCCGCCAATGCGCATGGCGGGGTATCCGTTGTAACGTACCGTCTGCATGGCACCCTTGATCCAGCGCGTGCTGGCAAAGGCTGACAGCGGAACGGGCTTGCCCTGGGCATTGGCAGTCGTCAGACGCAGGATGTCGTCCGGCTGCATGCGCGACATGGCATCGGCCTGCACCACCACGCGCTGCAGGCGGCCCTGGTTGGGAAAGTCGTTGATGTAGGCTGAGCCCAACGCGGTCGAGATGGTGCTGTTGATGGAGTCAAAGCTCACCGACAGCGCGCTGGCCTTGTCGCGGTCGATGTCAATCTGCAACTGCGGCGCGTCTTCCAGACCGTCGGGTCGGACCTGTGTAAGCACCTTGCTCTTGGAGGCCATACCCAACAACTGGTTGCGTGCTGCCACGAGAGCGTCATGGCCCTTACCCGCTCGGTCCTGCAGCCGGAAGGTAAAGCCGGATGCCGTGCCCAGCTCGGGTATCGGGGGCGGGCTCAACGGGAAGATGAAGGCATCGCGGATACCCATCATCGCGCCAAAGCCGCGCCCTGCAAGCGACTGGGCGGAGTGCTCCTCACCCTTGCGCTCGGACCAGTCCTTGAGCGTAACGAAAGCCAGTGCCGCGTTCTGGCCTTGGCCGGAGAAGCTGAAGCCCAGCACGCCGACCATGCTTTGCACTTCGGGCTGCTTGAGGATAAAGGCCTCCACCTGTTGCATCACACCCAGCGTGCGCTCTTGGGTGGCGCCTGGGGGCAATTGCACGTTCACCAGCATGGTGCCCTGGTCCTCATTGGGCAGGAAGGAGGCAGGCAGGCGCAGGTAGACCACGGCAACGGCGGCGATGATGGCAACGTAGATCACCAGATAGCGGGCCGCGCGCCTGAGAATGCGCGCCACCAGACTCTCATAGTTCTTGGCCGTGCGGGTAAAGCCGCGGTTGAACCAGCCAAAGAATCCGGTCTTGGCGTGGTGATGACCGGCTTCCACCGGTTTGAGCAAGGTTGCGCACAAGGCGGGTGTGAGCGACAGGGCCATGAACGCGGAGAACGAAATGGATGCCACCATCACGGCAGAGAACTGACGGTAGATGTTGCCCACCGAACCCTTGAAGAAGGCCAGTGGAACGAACACCGCGATGAGGACCACGGTCACGCCAATGATCGCACCCGAGATCTGTCCCATGGCCTTACGGGTGGCTTGCAGTGGCGGCAGACCTTCCTCGCTCATGATCCGTTCCACGTTCTCCACCACCACGATCGCATCATCCACGACGATGCCGATCACCAGAACCATGCCGAACATGGTCAGGACGTTGATGGAAAAGCCCAGAGCCAGCAGCGTGGCAAAGGTGCCCAGCAATGCAACGGGAACCACGATGGTTGGAATCACCGTATAGCGCCAGTTCTGCAGGAAGAGGAACATCACCAGGAACACCAGGATCACGGCCTCGATCAGCGTTTCTGCGACCTGAGAGATAGAAATCTTGACGAAGCGCGAGCTGTCGTAGGGGATGGTCCAGCTAACGCCCTTCGGAAAGTAGGGTTGCAGCTCGGTCATGCGGTCCCGTACGGCTTGCGCCGCAGCCATGGCGTTGCCGCTCGGAGACAGCTGGACGCCGATGCCCGTGGCAGGCTTGCCATTCAGGCGTGCCGTGGTGGCGTAGGTTTGGGCACCCAGTTCAATGCGTGCCACATCCTTCAGCCGTACGGTGGAGCCGTCGGTGTTGGCGCGCAGCACGAGATTGCCAAACTGTTCGACGCTGTTGAGCTGGCCGTCGACCACCACGGTGGCCGAGATGGATTGGCCGGCGATGTTGGGTAGATCACCAATGGCGCCAGACGATACCTGGGCGTTCTGCGCACGAATGGCGTTGTTCACATCCGATGCCGACAGATTGAAACCATTGAGTTTGGCCGGATCGATCCAGACGCGCATGGCGCGTTCGGTTCCGAACAACTGTGCCTGGCCGATGCCGGGCAGACGCTGAATTTCGGGCAGTATGTTGCGCGATGCGAAGTCACCCAGTGCCACGATGTCAATGTCCGGGTTGTCCGAGGACAGCATCGTGAACAACAGGAAGTTGGAGCGCGACTTGTCTACGCGCACGCCCTGTTGGGTTACCGCTGCGGGTAACCTGGGTGTGGCGCGCGACAGGCGGTTCTGTACGTCCACCTGAGCCAGATCGGCGTTGGTGCCGGGCTCGAAGCTGACGGTGATGGAGCCTGTTCCATTGGCTTGTGCGACGGACTCCATGTAGATCAGGCCGGGCGAGCCGTTCATTTCGCGCTCGATCACGGAAAGCACACTGTCTTCCAGTGTCTGTGCCGACGCGCCGGGATAGCCGACCGAGATGACGATGGACGGTGGCGCCACCGGTGGGTACTGCGAAATGGGCAATTGCGTGATCGACACGCCGCCCATGACCAGAATGAAGAGGGCAATCACCCATGCAAAGATGGGTCGGTTGATGAAGAACTGGGCCATGTGTGCTGCCCCTTACTTGCTGGCCGCGCTGGCGGGAGCCGCAGCAGGTGCCGCCGCCCCTCCCGGAGTCCACGGCACGGTCTTGACCGGTGCACCGGGCACCATCATCTTCTGGAAGCCGTCCACAATTACTTGTTCGCCCGGCTTGAGCCCATCCAGGATCAACCACTGGTTGCCTTGGGCATTGCCCACCTTGACCGGGCGCGGGCCGGGTTTCCCGCCTTCGCCGACGACCAGCACCGTGTCGCCCTGGTTGGTGCGGGTCACCGCCTGCTGCGGCAACAGCATGCCGGAGGGTAGTTCGGCCTGCGATAGGCGCACGCGCACGTACTGGCCGGGCAGCAGCAAGCCGTCGGGGTTGGGCACCTCGGCGCGCAGCGTGATCTGGCCGGAGGTGGCATCCACCGTCAGGTCGGAGAACAATAATTTGCCGGGCTTGGGCAATTCAGTGCCATCTTCCAGCACCACGCGCACCGGCACCGAACCGTCGCCGGAGGCGCGTACCTGTTTGGTGGCCAAGGCCTTGCGCAGGCGCAGCACATCGGTGCTGGACTGGGTGAAGTTCACATACATGGAGCCGGTTTGCTGGATCACCGCCAGTTGCGTGGCCTCTGCGGCGCTGACCAGTGCTCCTTCGGTTACCAGGGCCTGGCCGATACGTCCGGAAATGGGCGCACTGACGGCCGCGTAATCCAGGTTGATCTGAGCAGTCTGCACGGCGGCCTTGGCGGTGGCCACATCGGCCTCAGCCTGTTTCTGTGCCGTCACCAGCGTGGTGAACTCCTGCTTGCTGACCGCATTGGCTTCCACCAGGGGCTTGTATCGCTCCACCTGGGCTGTGGCCTGAGCCAGATTAGCCTGTCCCTTGGCCAGGCTGGCCTGGGCGCTTTCCAGCGCGGCCTTGTACGGCGCGGGATCGATCTGGTAGAGCAACTGGCCGGCCTTGACCTCACTGCCCTCGCGGAACAGCCGCTGCAGCACCACACCGTTGACACGGGCGCGCACCTGTGCCACGCGCACCGCGCTGACACGGCCTGGCAGTTCGGTTTGCAGGGCCACAGTTTCGTTGGCCATGGTGACCACACCGACGGTTGCCGGAGGGGGGGCGCCAGCACCGCCACCAGCGGAAGCGGGTGCTCCGTCCTTGGCACCGCAGGCCGCCAGAATGGCCAGTGGCGTGAGAATCAAGGCATAGTGTCGCAGGGGAACAGAGCGAAGAGCCTGATCAAGAGATTTACGCAACGAGGACATGAAAAATCCTTTTTCTTGGAGGTGTCCGGCAAGTGCCAGGGGGAGATGGATGTTGAGCCAGCGCAAGCCAGTGTCAACCAAGTGTGGCAATTCTAGAAATTTGAATTAGTATACATACATCGGTGAATGTATATTGTGAATGTTTTGTAAATACCCCTGACAGCAATCAAGATATGGCCAGACGCACCAAAGAAGACGCTCTTGTCACACGCGACCTGATTCTGGATGCGGCTGAGCGGGTGTTCCAGCGCAGGGGAGTTTCGCGCACCTCGCTGCAGGAAATCGCCCAGGATGCGGGGTTGACGCGTGGTGCCATTTACTGGCATTTTCAGAACAAGGCCGACGTGTTCGACGCCATGCTTCAACGTGTGACCTTGCCCATGGCGGCCAGCTTCAAAAGCCCGCCAGAAGCCGAGGCGGCGGATCCGTTGCAGCACCTGCGTCGCAACATTGCCATGGCGTTCCACCAGACCGTGCATGATCAGCAGGTGCAGCGGGTGTTCGAAATTGCCTCGCACAAAGTCGAGTACGTAGACGAGTTGTTGACGCTGCGTGAACGCCACATTGACGAGCGCGATGTATGCATGGATGACCTGTACCGGCTGCTGATGCTGGCCGTGGAAGGCGGGCAATTGCCCAAGGGCATCGCCGTGCGCCCGGCGGCTATCGCATTGCACGCGTTGATTGATGGCCTGATGCACAACTGGCTGTTGGAACCCAAGTCGTTCGACCTTGAAGCCGTGGGCGTCCAGGCCTTGGACGCCTACCTTGCTGGACTGGCTACTTCATGAATCCATTCGCATCTTTTCCCATGCCGTCGCCCTCAGGAGAGCAACTCAAGGCCGCCAGGGTTTCCGCTGGGTTGAGCCAGGTGGAGGCGGCCGCACTCATGGGGTATCCGGTGCAAGTCGGGAGTCGTGGTGGTCAACAGTCACGTACATGGCAGGCGTTGGAGAGCGACAGTGATCCACGCAGCATGCCGGGTCCGGTCTTTGCAATGTTTTTGCTATTGACGCATCAGCATACCGGGTATTTCCTGGCAGGCAGGAATCATCCTGTTCCAGTGGATCAGGCCTGATTCGGATTGCCGGGAAGGTGGCTGGGATTGGGTTCGGATCTTTGACGGTAGGTTCCTGGCGCGCTTCCGGTCCAACCCTTGAAGGCACGCTGAAAGGACGCGCTGTCCGAGAAACCCAGTTCACTGGCAAGTGCGATCAGTGGGACCTCGCTGGTGTACAACCGGACGATTGCCATGTCACGGCGCAGAGCGTCCTTCAGGGCCTGAAACGAAGTCCCTTCGTTGGCGAGGCGCCTCTGCAATGTTGCACCGGACATGTGAAGTGAGCTGGCCGTGGCCGCCATGTCAGGCCACAGCGGAGCGGTTTGCTGCAGGTGGCAGCGCACGCTTGCGCTCACGGTGTCGAACTTGCGTCGGGGAAGAATGACATTGGCTTGTGCCTTGGACAGGAACTTGAACAGGGACTGCTCGTCCTGCCTGACCCGGTGCTGCAGGTATGTGGCCTCAAACCAGAACGCCGATTGCTGCTGACCAAAGCGCAAGGGTGCGGGAAATACACGGCTGTAACTGTCCGCATAGCCCGGGAGCTCGAAGGCAAAGTCAAACCTTGCAATGCGCAGCTTGCCTCCGACCAGCCACGCAAGAAGTTGCCAGAAGACGCGCAACAACAATTCATGCAGGAAGTTGGGCCAGGCCGCAGCGGGATCGATGAAGCGTAGCGCAAAGCCCGCCAGCGCGTCGTCATGCACCACGTCTATCTGAATATCGTCCTGAAGCAGGCGATAGGTCCGGGCGATCCGACGGAGAGCCACTTCCAGGTTCGGTGCGCCAAGGGCGGAGCGTGCGATCAACGCAAAGCTGCCTCGCCTGAGCGGGCGGGACTGCAGTCCCAGAAAATCATCGTCAAGCCGACTGACCAGCGACTCGAACAACGCAACGAACTGATCCACCGTCACCCGTGAGCTCGTTTGCTCCAGAAGTTCCCTTGCGATGCCGGCATCGTCCAGGAAGCAGTCCACGGCCTGGCCACGTGCGCGTACGCCCTGCAGGATGCTGTGCACAAAGGTAATCGGGATCGTGGTTGGTGATGGATTCATCAGGCTCACGGCTATGCAGGTTGATGTCAATTGTCATCCGAATGCGGTGTTTTGCAATGGTCGCAACTGAACGCGCCTTCTACGATGCAGGCCACCAACAACACACCGGTCCACCAGAGACCATCAGGAGACACGATATGTATCTGACACAGGCACTGCACCGTGCCGAGCAGCAGCACCCCAATCGGGTGGCCGTCCGATTTGGCGAGCGTGAGTATACGTTTCGCGAGTTCACACAACGCGTTGCCCGTCTGGCAGGTGCGTTGCAGTCGTTGGGCATGCAAGACGGCGACCGCGTCGCCATGCTGGCGCTCAATTCTGATCGCTATCTGGAGTACCAAATGGGAGTGCCATGGGGCGGCGGCGTGCTGAACCCCTGCAACACCCGGTGGTCCGTTGCCGAGATTGCCTATTCCCTGGGCGATTCAGGATCGTCCATCCTGTTGGTTGATGACCAGTTCGCGCCCATGGTCGAGCAACTCCGACAGCAGGCAGGCACGGTCCGTGAGGTGATCTACTGCGGTGAGGGAGCCGTTCCCGACGGGATGCTGGGCTACGAGCAACTTCTGGCACGGTCTGCGCCCGTTCCTGACGCTGTTCGGCGGGGTGAGGATCTGGCAGGAATCTTCTACACGGGAGGAACAACCGGGTTTCCGAAGGGGGTGATGCTGAGCCACACCAATATGTGCAGTTCGGGTCTCGCCTTGCGGGCCGAGGGCCTGGCCGATGCAGGTGGAGCCTACTTGCACGCTGCCCCCATGTTCCACTTGGCCGACATGGGCCTGGCCATGCCGCAATGGTTCGAGGGCAACACACACGTGATTGTGCCGGCCTTCAATCCCGAGCTGGTGCTGGACATGATCGAGCGCTGCCGCGTGACCCACGCCCTGTTCGTTCCCACCATGATCCAGATGATGGTGGACCATCCAGCCATGAAAAAGCCGCGCGACCTCAGCTCGCTGAAGGGGATTGCCTATGGCGCGTCGCCAATATCGGAAGCGGTGCTTGACCGCGCCATGGCGGCGCTGCCGGGGGTCGGCTTCACCCAGGCCTACGGGATGACGGAGCTTTCACCACTGGCCACGATCAACCCGGCCTACTACCACAGCACCGAAGGCCGCAAGCTTGGCAAACTGCGTTCCGCTGGACGGGCAGGGTTTTGCGTTGAAGTGCGCGTGGTCGACTCCGCGGGCAACGAAGTTCCCCGCGGCACGGTGGGTGAAGTGGCAGTGCGTGGACCGAACGTGATGCAAGGCTACTGGAACAAACCCGAGCAAACCGCACAAGCCCTGCGCAACGGATGGATGCATACCGGCGATGGTGCCTGGATGGACGACGACGGTTTCATCTTCATTGCAGACCGCCTCAAGGACATGATCATCAGCGGCGGCGAGAACGTTTACTCGGCCGAAGTCGAGAACATCCTGGCCCAGCATCCTGCGGTGGCGAGCTGTGCGGTGATCGGCATCCCGAGCGAAGAGTGGGGAGAAACAGTGCATGCGGTTGTGGTCGGCAAGCCCGGACAGGCGGTAGATGCCGAAGCGCTCATTGCGCATTGCAAGCAGCTGATTGCCCATTACAAGTGCCCTCGCAGCATCGAGTTTCGGGAAGCTCTGCCCTTGTCGGGTGCCGGCAAGATCCTGAAGACCACCCTGCGTGAGCCTTTCTGGAAGGGACGCTCCCGCAATGTTGCGTGAGTGCTGCCCAGCACCGTCTTTCAACAACCATCCTATTTCCGGAGTATTCAATGATGCGTGATGTACTGATTGCAGGGGTCGGCATGATCCCATTTGCCAAGCCTGGCAATCATGAGCCGTATCCCCAGATGGCGGCCCTGGCCACCCGCCAGGCGCTGGGCGATGCGGGTGTCGCATACGAACAGGTTCAGCAGGCCTACGTGGGTTATGTGTACGGCGATTCCACGGCTGGGCAGCGTGCGGTGTATGAGGTTGGCATGACCGGGATACCGGTTGTCAACGTCAACAACAATTGCTCGACCGGGTCTACCGCGTTGTTTCTGGCACGCCAGGCCGTTGCCAGCGGCGCGGCCGACTGCGTGCTGGCGTTGGGCTTTGAACACATGAACCCCGGTGCATTGGGAGCCCAGTTCAAGGACCGTCCCAGTCCATTTGACCGTTTCGACGAAGCCACCGAGCAGATTGTTGGCCATGGGGAAATCCCTTTGGCGCTGCGCTATTTTGGTGGAGCGGGTCTGGCACACATGGAGCAGTACGGAACCAAGCTGTCGACCTTCGCGAAGATCCGCGCCAAGGCCAGCCGGCATGCGGCCAATAACCCGCTGGCGCTGTTTCGCAACGTTGTCACGGAAGAGGACGTGCTCAACGCGCCCGTCATGTGGCCCGGTGTCATGACGCGGCTGATGGCTTGTCCGCCCACCTGCGGAGCCGCCGCAGCCATCGTCTGCTCAGCGGACTTTGCCGACAGACATGGGTTGCGTCACGATGTGCGCATCAAGGCCCAGGCCATGACCACGGACTGTCCCGTGACGTTTGAGTCCCGCGACATGCGGGAGGTGGTGGGCTTCAGCATGGCCCGATCGGCTGCGGAGCAGGTCTATGCAGCCGCGGGGGTTGGCCCCCAGGATCTGGACGTGGTGGAGTTGCACGACTGCTTTGCACACAACGAGCTGATTAGTTACGAGGCACTGGGCCTGTGCCCGGTCGGTGGCGCCGAGAAATTCGTCTGCGACGGTGACAACACCTACGGCGGCAAGGTCGTGACCAATCCTTCGGGCGGCCTGTTGAGCAAGGGGCATCCACTGGGTGCAACCGGGCTGGCCCAGTGTTTTGAACTAACGCACCAATTGCGCGGCACGGCCGGGCAGCGCCAGGTGCCGTTGGCACGGCTGGCGCTACAGCACAACCTGGGCCTGGGTGGGGCCTGCGTTGTGACCCTCTATGAACGCGTCTGACAGGAATTGCCATGATTGACAAGAAGTGGATAGGCCATGAACTGCCTGCTTCCGTGTTGCCGATAGAGCGCAGCCGCCTGCAGTTCTTCGCCAAAGCCATCGGAGAGACCAATCCGGTCTACACCGACCCCGATGCCGCCCGTGCGGCAGGCTATTCCGATTTGCCGGCTCCGCCCACCTTCCTGTTTGCCGCGGAACTGGATTCCGGAGCGTCGTTCCAGCTCCTGGATGACCTGCAGATACCCATTGCCAAGCTGCTGCATGGGGAGCAGAGCTTCACGTATATCCGCCCCGCATGCGTTGGAGACACCGTCACCGTGAACTCCACGGTCAGTGATATTTACGACAAGAAGAATGGTGCGCTTGAATTCGTCGTCAAGACCTCGCGCGCCACCAACCAGCGCCAGGAACTCGTGGCCGAACTGCGCACTGTTCTGGTGTGCCGCCACTGAAAGGACTCCCATGACATCTCCCCGCTTTGACTCCGTTCAGGTTGGCGATGAACTGCCTGCGCTGCACATGGCCCCTGTGGACCGCACGACACTTGCACTGTTCGCAGGTGCGTCCGGAGACCACAACCCCATCCATATCGATATTGATGTGGCGCGCCGTTCCGGCATGCCCGATGTCTTCGCGCAGGGCATGCTGGGCATGGCGTGGGTGGGCCGCCTGATCACCAACTGGGCACCGCAGACACAATTGCGCCGCTTTGACGTGCGCTTCCAGGGCATCACGCACCTGGGCAATGCCATGCACTGCAGTGGCCGCGTTGTCGAAAAACTGGAGCACAACGGAGAGTCCTGCGTGCGCATCGAGGTGCAAAGCACCAATCAGTATGGCCAGACCAAGATTGCAGGCGACGCTATCGTCGCGCTGCCGGACCGGCATTGATATTCCAAAGGAGAGTTCCCATGACACGCAAACTCGAAGGCAAGGTTGCCCTCATCACCGGCTCGGGTCGCGGCATTGGCCGCGCCATCGCACTCAAGCTCGCCAGCGAAGGCGCGCGCATCGTCGTCAACGACCTGGACAGCGAGCCAGCCCAGGAGACCGTATCGGCCATCCGCGACGCGGGTGGCCAGGCAGTCGCCTGCGTCGGCAGCGTCAGTGCGCCGGATTTTGCCGAGCGCTTTGTCGGCACTGCGGTCAGCGAGTACCAGGGGCTGGACATCATCGTCAACAACGCCGGCTACACCTGGGACAGCGTGATCCAGAAGATGACCGACGAGCAGTGGTACGCCATGATCGACTGCCACCTGACGGCACCTTTTCGCATCCTGCGTGCTGCCCAGCCCGTCATCCGCTCACTGAGCAAGGGCGAGGCCGACTCAGGCCGGCGTGTCGTGCGCAAAGTTGTCAATATCTCATCGGTGGCGGGTCTTTTCGGCAATGCCGGTCAAACCAACTATTCAACTGCCAAGGCTGGCATCGTAGGTATGACGCAGACACTCGCCAAGGAGTGGGGACGCATGAATGTCACCGTGAATTGCGTGGCCTATGGCTTCATCAAGACCCGTTTGACCGTGACCGCTGACGGCGCAGCTACCGCCAACATTGATGGCCGGGACATCAAGGTCGGCGTGAATCCCGATCTGATGGCCGCCATGGAACGAAGCATCCCCCTGGGCCGTGGCGGCACGCCGGAGGAAGCGGCTGGCGCCGTATACCTGCTGTGCATCCCCGAGTCAGACTATGTGAGTGGTCAGACGCTGATGTGCAGCGGTGGCCTGACGGGAATTTAGGGCATGGCCGGCATGATCCACCATGCGTTGCAGGACGGTGTTGCGACACTGACGCTGAACCGGCCACAGAAATTCAATGCGCTGGGAATGGAGCTCCTCACCGAGTTGCTTGCCGCCCTGCAAGCGTGCGTTGCCGATGACCGCACCCGTGCCATTGTGTTGACTGGTTCAGGCAGCGCGTTCAGTGGTGGCGGTGACGTTGACTGGTTCAACCAGGTCCTGTCCGGCGGTGCGCTGCATGCGCAATCGGAGATCGGCCGGCTGATGTGCGAGGCGGGCAATCCCGTCACCCACGCCCTCGCAGAGTGCCCTGTTCCCGTGGTGGCCGCCGTGAATGGCCCCTGCGTGGGTGGAGCGGTGGGCGTCGCATTGGCTTGCGATGTGGTGGTGGCGGCGCGCTCCGCGTACTTCATGCTGCCGCAGGCTCCACGACTTGGGGTGGTGCCCGACCTGGGGTCCAGCTGGGTGTTGCCGCGCCTGCTCGGACGCGGTCGTGCGTTGGCGATGGCACTGCTGGGTGAGCGGATCGACGCCGAGCGCGCCGAGCAGTGGGGCCTGATCTGGCGCTGCGTCGATGATGCGGAGCTTGCCGAAGTGGCATTGTCCGTGGCGTTGCGCCTGTCTGCCGTTCCGGCGACCGCGCTACGCGACACACGATGTCTGATAGACGGGGCCGGAATGCATACGCTGCAGCAGCAGCTTGATGCCGAGCACGGCGCGCAAATGCTGCACGTGACCAGTGAGTTCTTCAAGCAGGCCTGTTCACGTTTTGCCCATCGATCCCACCCTTCCTGATACCCGGAGAACCCATGCTTCCACAATTGCACCAACACCCCTGGATGGACGACGACATCGCGGCTTTCCGCGAACAGGTACGGCGTTACGTCGCAGGAGAAATGTCTCCCCACCTGGACGGTTGGCGCCGCCAGGGCTATATCCCGCGTGAAGTCTGGCGTCCGTTTGGCGAGATGGGGTTCATGCTGCCCGAACTGTCGGAGGAATACGGCGGCGCCGGCGCAACGCTGGCATACCAGCTGGTTGTGCAGGACGAACTGGCCAAGGCCGAGTTTCCGGCCAATACGGCGGTGCACACCATTGCCTCCCACTACATCCTGGACTATGGAACCGAGGAGCAAAAGCAGCGCTGGCTGCCCAGATTGGCGAATGGCGAGCTGTTGGCCGGCATTGCGCTGACGGAACCGGGCTGCGGCTCGGACCTGAAAGCTCTGCGCACCCGTGCACGGCGGGACGGCGATGACTACGTCATCGACGGCGCCAAGACCTTCATCACCAATGGATTCAGCGCCAATCTGCTGGTGATTGCGGTGCGTACCGGTGATGCAGGCAGCAAGGGAGTGTCGCTGGTCGTCGTGGAAACCGCGAACCTGCCGGGCTTTCGCGTGGGACGCCGCCTGGAAAAGCTGGGACAGCATGCTTCCGACACGGCAGAGTTGTTCTTTGACGGTATGCGCATTCCCGCCGGCCATCTGTTGGGAGGCCACGAAGGCCGTGGCTTTGCACAGCTGATGAGCCAGTTGCCCTACGAGCGCCTGTTGCTGGCCGTACCTGCGGCCGCAGTGATTGAAACGGCTGTGGCGCTGACGGTGGACTACACCCGGCAACGCAAGGCCTTTGGGCAGACCCTGGCGGATTTCCAGAACACGCGTTTCACGCTTGCCGAATGCGCCACGCTTGCGCATGTGGTGCGCAGCTTTGTCAATGACTGCGTCCAGCGTCTGCTGGACGGCAAGCTTGACGCCGAGGCCGCCTACATGGCCAAGTGGTGGTGTACCGAGCAGCAATGCAAGGTGACCGATGCCTGCCTGCAGCTGTTCGGCGGCTACGGCTACATGGCCGAGTATCCGATTGCCCGCCTGTACGCCGATGCTCGCATCCAGAAGATCTATGGCGGGGCCAACGAGATCATGAAAGACCTGATTGCCCGGAGGCTGTTCGCATGAAGGCCCCGCTTGCCGGAGTCCGCATTGTCGAATTCGAGGGCATAGGCCCCGGTCCATTGGCCGCAATGATGCTGGCGGACATGGGTGCCGATGTCACGGTGATTGCGCGACCCCAGACCGGTGCGGTGAATGCGCGGCTGGCGGGTGCGGGGGAGAATCCGCTGCGCCGCGGCAAGACCATCGTCGCACTGGATCTGAAAGACCCGCATGCGAAGGCCCAGGCCATGGCGTTGGTGGCGCAAGCCGACGCATTGATCGAGGGCAATCGACCCGGCGTCATGGAGCGCCTGGGTTTGGGGCCTGCCGACTGTGCTGGCCGCAACCCCCGGCTGGTCTACGGTCGCATGACCGGCTGGGGCCAGAGCGGTCCGCTGGCGCAAGCTGCGGGTCATGACCTCAACTACGTGGCGCTGACCGGGTTGTTGTCGCTGTCCGCCCACGCGGGACAGCGCCCCATCGTTCCACCGACCGTGGTGGGCGATGCGTCCGGCGCCTTGGGATTGGCCTTTGGCATGGTGTGCGCGTTGCTGGACGCGCGCCAGAGCGGACAGGGCCGTGTGGTGGACGGCGCCATTGTCGACGTGCTCGCCATGATGGGCGGCATTGCACAGATGATCCACGCCAGCGGCCAGTTGGGAGGTGGGCAGCCCAGCCCCTTCCACGACTCACCTTTCTACGATGTGTACACCTGTGCGGATGGCGGCCACGTCACCCTGGGCGCCCTGGAACCCCAGTTCTATGCGCTGGCGTTGACCAAGCTGGGGCTTGAAGACATTGATCCGGCCGCGCAATACGACCCCCGAACCTGGCCGGCGTTGAAGGCGCGCATGGAGGCGCTGTTCGCCAGCCAGCCGCGTGCCTATTGGTGTGCCCTGCTGGAGGGCACGGATGTCTGCTTTGCACCTGTCCTGAGCATGGATGAGGCGGTGCATCATCCCCACAATGTGGCGCGGGGCATCTTCCATCGTAACGGTAGTGGGGAGGTGCGTGTGGCAGCAGCGCCGCGTTTTCTCCCGCTTCAGAACCGCTAGAACGCGACAGGCCAAGGGCCTGTTCCCCTATGCCATGAGCAGGGGTCGCGCCAGCATCCATGCTGCGGTGCACAGCACCATCCACGCAAAGGCAGCACGCATGCGCTTCTCCGGCAGGCGGTGGGCAACCGCTACCCCGGCAGAAACGGTGAACAGGCCGCCCACCGCCAGCGGCAGCCCCAGGGCCCAGTCCACCCGATCTGCGCCACTGTAGGTCATCAGCGCGATGATGGAACTCGGTGCGACCAGGGCCAGCGAGAGACTTTGCGCCACGGTTTGGCGCTGTCCGAACCAGCCGCTGAAGATCGGCGTGGCCACCAGCCCGCCGCCCACGCCCAGCAGGCCCATGCTGCTCCCACCGACGACCCCCACCAGCGGCATGAGCCGCAGGTCGCGGGGCTTATGTGCCGGTGCGGGTGTGTTGGAGGACGGGCGCAGCAGCATGCGCAGCGACAGCGCCATCAGGAAGACGCTGAAGACGGTCCGCATCAGGTCCGGCGCCAGGCGTGTGGCCAGGTGGGCCACCAGCCAGGTCGTCAGGCAGGCACAGGCGCCTATCTGCAGCGCGGTCCTGATGGCAACCGGATGCCGCTGGCTGTAACGCCACCAGGCAATCAGCAAATTGGGCACCATCATGACCAGCGCCGTGCCCTGGGCCACCGCCTGGTCCATCCCAAAGCCCAGGACCAGCAGCGGAATGACGATGATCCCGCCCCCAATGCCGAACAGGCCACCGAAGAAACCCAGGGCCGCACCCAGACTGAGCATCATCAACAGTTCGGATGGGGCAAACGGTGGCATCAACGGCAGGGGTGGTTGGAGGAATGCCCATGGTATTGGTGGCTGAAAATTGCATCAATGGTTGTAAAAGCAATTCATTCATCAATAATTGGCACGAATGAAAGACGCCCCAGACCTCCTCTTCTTCTCCATCCTGGCCCGCCATCCCAGTCTGGCTGCCGCCGCATTGGAGCTGGGCGTCACGCCGCCGGCCGTGAGCCGCAGACTGGCGCAACTGGAGCAGCGACTCGGCGTGCGTCTGCTCAACCGGACCACCCGGCGCCTGAGTCTGACCGCGGAAGGCGAGCGCTACCTGGAGGAGGGCGGCCGCATCCTGCGCGAGATCGAGGGCCTGGAGCGTTCCCTGGGGGCCGGCGCCGATCAGCCCCACGGCCTGTTGCGCATCAATGCCACCTTCGGCTTTGGCCGGCGCCATTTGTCCCCTGCCATCTCCGAGTTCCGCCAGCTCTATCCGTCCGTGGAAATCGTGCTGCAGCTCACGGACCGGGCGCTGGACCTGGCGGCCCACGCCATGGACATTGGCATCCACTTTGGTCAGCCACCGGACCGTCGCATCCTGGCCCGCAAGATTGCACCGAACCGGCGTTACCTGTGCGCAGCGCCGAGCTACCTGAAGGGCAGGGCCGAACCTGCCACTCCGCGCGACCTGCACGCCCACGAATGCATCGTGATCCGCGAGAGCCATACCGCCTTCAACAACTGGCAGTTGTCCGACGGACAGCGCCAGGAAATGGTCAAGGTCTACGGGGCCTTGAGCACCAACTTTGGCGAGATCGCGGTGGACTGGGCATTGGCCGGGCACGGCATCATCCTGCGGTCCGAATGGGATGTGGCACCGTACCTGCGGGCCGGGCAGTTGCAGCGCGTGCTGGCGCCCTGGGAGGGTGCGGCATCCGACATCTATGCCATCTATCCCCAGCGCCACCACCTGTCGTCCAAGGTCCGGGTTTTTCTGGATTTCCTCGCGGCCAAATTTGCGGACCAACGGGCGCTGGAGGCCAGCAACGCGCAAGTGTGGTGATCAGCGCCCAGCGCGCCCGTTGACGCGCTGCCGACTTACACTGGGTCCGCCATGCCAATTGATACTCCACTGCGCCAGTCATTCGATGGGATCGTCCTGCCGACCAAGCGGCTGGTGCTGCGGCCATTCCGGGCCTGCGATGCCCCCGCGATCTTGGGGCTTTTCAGCGACCAGGGTTTCATGGAATACGTGTCCACTCCCATGTTCCGCTCCCTGGATGAGGCGCTGGCGCTGGTCGCCAGGGACACCACCAAACGGGCCGCGGGAGAGCGGCTGCGGCTGGGCATGGAGCGCAGTGAAGACGGTGCAGTCATCGGGTACTGCGATGTTTTCCAGATCGACCGGGACCGCAGCCAGGGCGAAATCGGCTATGGCCTGCGCACGCCGGAACGTGGACACGGATACATGCACGAGGCTCTGTCGGCTTTCCTGCCGTGCGTGTTTCACGTGCTGCAACTGAACCGCGTGACGGCCGACATCGACCCCGCCAACACGAACTCGGAGAAGACCGTGCAGCGCTTGGGCTTCACCCGTGAAGGCGACTTCCCGCAAGCGGGTGCCGGCAACGCAACTGCGGCCGACAGTGTGACTTACAGCCTGCTTCGGCGTGACTGGCAAGAGCGTGCTTCGTCCTGAGCCGGGGACTCCGCCCGGCCCTGCGCTACGCCACCGCCTGCATGCGGATTGCCACGCCCCCCAGTACCGCATTGCCTGACAGCGGATCGCGCCGCTGGTCGTCCAGCAGGGCGTTGACATTGGCGCCGGGGCGCTCGGCCGCCACGCGCAGTTGGGCGCCGGGGGCGTCGTGGCCCCAGCCGTGCGGCAGGCTGACCACGCCGGGCATCATCTCGGCGCTGACCTGCACCTGCGCGCGTACCTGGCCGCTGGCACTGTGGATGTCGGCCAGCGCGCCATCCTGCAGGCCCAGGCGCTGCGCGTCCTGCGGGTGGACCAGCGCGGTGCAGCGGAACGGCCCTTTGGCCAGGATCGGCAGGTTGTGCATCCAACTGTTGTTGGTGCGCACGTCGCGCCGGCCGATGATGACCAAATCGGGCGCTAGCCCTCGTAGATCCTGCGTAGCGCGCTCCAAATCTTGTAGCAAGCTGGGCGGGGCCAGCTCCACCTTGCCGCTGGGCGTGCGCAGCATTTCGGGGATGCGGGGCTGCAGTTCACCCAGGTCAATGCCGCCCGTGGCGTTGGAGGCCTGCACCTTGGCCAGCGTCAGCCCGTCGGGTTTGCGACCGAACTGGTCGCCATAGGGGCCGGTGCGCAAGGCAACCTCCAGCGTGCGCTGCGGGCCTTTCAGACCCTGGGTCGCCGCAATGACCGCGGCGGCGTGTTCGCCAAACAGGCGCTGGGCGTCTTCGGCAAACTGGGCATCGTCCAGCGCGTTGGCGTCGATGCCCGCGCCCTTGCCCTGGGCGATGGCTGCGAGCTTGAGCAACGTCTGCCATTCCTCGGGCTGGCCGGGTGCGGCGGGGAAGACCGGCGGGCTGTAGCGTGCGTGGTTGCGCCAGGAGAGCTGGGGAAAGGCCACGTCGTAGTGGAAGTCTTCCAGCGGTGACACGCCGGGCAGGATCACGTCCGCGTGGCGCGTGGTTTCGTTGAGGTAGATGTCCATGCTGACCATGAAGTCCAGCGTGTCCAGCGCCTGGGCCAGGCGCGGCCCATTGGGGCTGGACAGCACAGGGTTCGTGGCCACGGTGAACAGGGCGCGGATCTGGCCCTCGCCGGGGGTTTCGATCTCTTCGGCCAGGCAGGTGATGGGCAGCTCGCCATAGACCTCCGGCGCGCCGCTGACACGCGCGTGGTGGCGGCCGGTGCTCACACCCTTGCCCACGCCGGGCTTGCCTGCGGTGTTGGAGGCAAAGGCGGCCGACTTGGCAAACAGCACGCCGCCCTCGCGGTCCAGATTGCCGGTCAGTGTGTTGAGCACGTCCACCAACCAACTGGCCAGCGTGCCGTACTCCTGGGTGCAGGTGCCGATGCGGGCGTAGACGGCGGCGCGCGGTGCGGCCGCCAGCTCGCGCGCCAGGGCGCGGATGGTGTCGGCGCTGATGCCACAACGTGCGGCCACCGCCTCGGGTGTGAAGGGTGCCACGGCTTGCTGCACTGCGTCCACGCCGTTGACCCAGTCGGCCACCGTGCCCAACTGGACCAGGTCTTCGGCAAACAGCGTGTGCACCATCGCTGCCAACAAGAACACATCGGCGTTGGGGCGGATGAAATGGTGGGCATCGGCCACGGCGGCGGTCTCGGTGCGGCGCGGGTCGATGACGACCATCCTGCCGCCGCGCGCCTGCAGGGCCCGGGCCTTGCCGCGGAAGTCGGGCACGGTCCACATGCTGCCGTTGCTCACCAGCGGATTGGCACCCAGCACCAACAGGTAGTCGGTGCGGGTGATGTCGGGCAGGGCCACGGACAGCCAGTGGCCGAACATCAGCCCGCTGGAGAGTTGCTTGGGCATCTGGTCCAGCGTGGAGGCGGAAAACACATTCTTCGTGCCCAGCGCGCGTGCCAGTTTGCCGAAGTAGGTCAGCAGGCCGATCTTGTGGGCCGAGGGGTTGCCCACCACGACAGCCGTGGCGTTGCGCCCGTGCTGCGCCATCAGCGGCGGCAGGCGGCGCGCGATCTCCGCGTAGGCCTCGTCCCATGTGGCTTCTTCAAAGACGCCGTTGCGCTTGATCAGCGGGGTGCGCAGGCGGTCCGGGTCCTCGTGCAGATCCTTCAGCGCCACGCCCTTGGGGCAGATGTAGCCGGCGCTGAACACATCCGCCCCATGCCCGCGGATGCTGGAGACCCTGCCGGCCTGGACCTTGATCTCCAGGCCGCAACAGGCTTCGCACAGGGGGCAGATGCGGTGGTGGGTGGTGGTCGTGTCGCTCATGGGCTCCTCGTGGTCGTGTCCTGGAAAGGGAATATTGACGCACGTCAATGCCAGTTTGTCCAGAACACAAGTGACTCGCGGTACGCCGGGGCATTGTGGTACACCGTGGCCGGGGCTACCCCGTCTGGTGACAACGATTTTGGAGGTTATTGCGTGATGCGCCCAACACGGTTTCGTTGCCCTGCCTGCGGCTTTGCCATCTTCAACCGCCGCGTGGCGAGGTGCGAGGCCTGCCACGCCCTCCTGCCCGATGAACTGCGCTTCAGCGAGGCCGACCTGGTACGCCTATCCGAGGACGAGGCGCGCAATGCCGCCATCCGCCAGGAGTTGGCACGCCAGGCCGAGGAACTGGAGCGCCAGCGTCAAAAGCGCAAGGGCGAGGGCGGCTGAGGTCTCATACTGCGAACACCCATGACGATACCTTCCGAACACTCCCCACTGGCTCCCCCGTCCGACGCACCGTTGGGCGCTGGTGAACGCCGCAGGCTGCACCCCGACATCCTCAAGCTCGGCCTGGTCAGCTTTCTGACGGATATGAGTTCGGAGATGGTTTTTTCCGTGTTCGCCATTTTCTTCACCACGGTGGCGGGCGCGTCGGCATCGCTGTTGGGGCTGATTGAGGGGCTGGCCGATTTCTCGGCCTCGTCGCTGAATTACCTGGCCGGCTGGTTGTCGGACCGGGGCGGCAGGCGCAAGGTGTTTGTGTTGGCGGGCTATGGGTTTTCCACATTGGCCAAGACGATTCTGCTGGTGAGTTCCTCGGTGGTAGGGCTCAGCCTGTTTCGCGTCATCGAGCGCCTGGGCAAGGGCTTTCGCGGGCCGCCGCGCGATGCCTGGCTGTCGGCCATTGCGCCCAGGCAGTCGCGCGGCTATGCCTTTGGCGTGCACAAGGCGCTGGACAAGGCCGGTGCGGTGCTGGGGCCGCTGCTGGCCTACGCGCTTCTTCGCTGGCTGGGTGAGACACCCGAAGGCTACCGCACGCTGTTCTGGGTGGCATGCGTGCCGGCGGTGTTGAGCGTGATCCTGCTGTCCCGCGTGCCCGAGCAGCCGGGCGTCCGCCATGCGCGCGAGGGTGTGTGGGAGAACTGGCGCCTGTTGCAGCCTGGCTTCAAGCGCTTCCTGCTTCCTGCCGGCATCTTTGCGCTGGGCTATTTCAGTCTGGGTTTTCTCCTGGTGCGCGCGCATGACGCGGGTTTCAGCGCCAGCCAGATCGTGCTGCTGTATGCGTTGTTCAACACCACCTGCGTGCTGGTCGCGCCACTGGCGGGGAGGCTGGGTGATGCCGTGGGACGGGGCCGCGTGGTGCTCTTGGGCTATGCCCTGTATGGCTCCATCAATCTGGCACTGGTGTTTGCCAGCAGCCAGTGGGAAATCATGGCCATCTTTGCGCTGTATGGGCTGTTCTATGCGGTGGAGGATTCCCAGAGCAAGGCGCTGATCGCCGATCTGGAGCATGACCGCCGGGCCTCGGCCATGGGCATCTACAACTTTGTGACCGGCCTGCTGTACGTCCCCGCGTCGCTGATTGCCGGCGCCTTGTGGACGGTGTCGCCTCAACTGGCGTTTGGTCTGGCGGCGTTGCTGTCTCTGGTGGCCATGGGTGTTTTCATGGCACGCGGCTCTGCCGCTGCGCGCTGATGCGGTTGGGGCTCAGTTGGGGGTGACGCGAATCTGCACCAGCATGCGGCCTTCACCGCTGCCGGCGCTGCTGTAGCTTCCCGGCCTGGTGGCCTTGCCACTGCTGGCAATGGTGATCCACTGGTTCAGGGGCGCGGTGATGGTGGTGGCCACCCGTTGCCGGTTGGTGGCGGGCAGGTCGGAGCTGGTGCGTTCGTCAACGACGGCGGCCAGCATTTCAAGCTCCAGTTTGGCGGGCTGCTTGCCCCCGGCCCAGTGCGGCGTGACGGACAGGCTCTGGCCCGACTCCATCCACGTCACCGCCTGGGTGACACCACCGGCATTGCTGCTGGCGGATGCACTGGCAGCACTTAGTGTGGCGCTTTGCGATTCAATTTTTTGTACCCATTGCAGGGGCATGGACTGGTTCATGGACAGGCTGGCTTTTTCGCCGCTGCGCACCCGCACCTGTTGGGGCGTGAAGTCGGCGCTGCGCGAGGCCGTGCTGACCGTGTAGGCCCCGCCTGCCGCGTCGGCATTTTCCTGCCCTTCGCGGACCTGCCGCAGCTCAACCGTCAGATCCCGCCTGGGCGCTGCCGCCAGGGTGGCTGTGGGCAGCAGGCAGGCCAGTGTCAGCGTGGCAAACGGGATGGCAAGAAGTGCTCGCATGGTTGGGCCTTGTGCTACAGATCAAAGGGTATGCATGTCACGCGTCCATTTCAACATGACTCGCGCTTTTTGTGTTCTATGATTGTGCCAACAGGAGTAAACCTATGCGTAGCCAAGTCAGCGTCAGCTTCAAGAACACAGCCCCCATCCGGATTGAACTCAGCCCCGAGCAGGCGCTGGAGCGCGATGCCGCGCGCAAGTGGCTGGATGACCAGTTCACCGCCATGGAATGCGAACCCCTGCGCGCCACTGGCAAGCTGCTGATGGCCGATCGCGTGGTGGTGGTGGCACAGGCCGCCGGCCCCGCCAAGTTCGCCGAGCCCGAGTGGGCGCTGGCGTTTGCCCAGTCCGCCAGTGCCGTTCTGGGCAAGCCGGTCATCAATGTGGATGCCGACGCGCTGAGCATTACATACTAAAAAAGCGCGCCAGCCCTCGTGGAATGGGCGTGACAAGCTATAAAGTTTATAGCGTCTGATGCCCGTTGGTCAGGCCGGCATCAGCCGTGCCAGCAGGGCGCCCGCGTATCGATCCTCCAGCGGAATGCGCACCTGCAGCGGGCTGCCGGGGGCGATGGCGATGGCGTCACCGTCCAGGTTGCGCATGGCGTCCAGCGTGACGATATGGTTGCCGCTGGGGTGGATCACCTCGATCTGGTCGCCGACCTGGAACTTGTTCTTGACCTCGACCTCGGCCCAGCCATCGGCCACGCCGCGCACCTCACCCACGAAATGGCTGTGTCCGATGTCGGAGTGGCCGGTCTCGTAGTTCTGGTAGTCCTGCGACGGGCGGCGCTCCAGGAAACCGCTGGTGAAGCCGCGGTTGGCCAGGCCTTCCAGCTCGGTGATGAGTTTCGGGTTGAACGGCTTGCCAGCCACCGCGTCGTCGATGGCGCGGCGGTAGGTCTGCGCGGTGCGGGCCACGTAGTACAGGCTCTTGGTGCGGCCCTCGATCTTCAGCGAGTCCACGCCGATCTTGACCAGGCGCTCCACATGCTCCACGGCGCGCAGGTCCTTGCTGTTCATGATGTAGGTGCCGTGCTCGTCTTCCATGATGGGCATCAATTGCCCTGGGCGACCCGCTTCCTCCAGCAGGTAGACGTTATCGGCCGCCGGGTGGCGGGGGCTGCCGCCGCAGGCGGCGAAGGACTGCTCGGCTTCCTCTTGCGCTGCGTTGAAATTGAAGCCGCTGTCCATTTTGATGGCAATGGCTTCCCCGGTATTGGGGTCCACCGCGCTGTCCTGGGTGCTGTAGTTCCAGCGGCAGGCGTTGGTGCAGGTGCCCTGGTTGGGGTCGCGCCGGTTGAAGTAGCCGGAGAGCAGGCAGCGACCGGAATAGGCAATGCACAGCGCGCCGTGCACAAACACTTCGAGTTCCATGTCCGGGCATTCCTGGCGGATTTTTTCAATCTCTTCCAGGCTCAGCTCGCGCGACAGGATGATGCGCGTCACGCCCACCTTCTGCCAGAACTTCACGGCCATGTAGTTGACGGTGTTGGCCTGCACCGAGAGGTGGATCGGCACGTCCGCAAAGTTGCCCTTGTCCATGCCCTCACGCACCATCATGATCAGGCCGGGGTCGGCCATGATCAGGCCGTCGGGCTTGAGCGCGATGACGGGTTCGATGTCGCGCAGGTAGGTGCGCACCTTGTCGTTGTGCGGCAGCAGGTTGCTGGTGACAAAGAATTTCTTGCCACGGGCGTGGGCTTCGGCAATGCCGATGCCGATTTGTTCCAGCCGGAATTCGTTGTTGCGGGCGCGCAGCGAGTAGCGGGGCTGGCCGGCGTAGACGGCGTCGGCACCAAAGTCGTAGGCGGCGCGCATTTTGTCCAGCGATCCGGCGGGCAGTAGCAGTTCGGGGGATTTGAGACTCATACCCGTATTGTCCCGTAGTGTGCGCCGCGCCGCCATTTTGGGTGCTTTTTGGCTTCACAATACCGCCATGAAAAAACAGATACTGATTGCCGGCGGCGGCATTGGTGGGCTGGCGGCGGCGCTGGCCTGCTCGCGTGCCGGGTGGCCGGTGCAATTGTTGGAACGGACCCGCGAATTCGGGGAGGTGGGCGCCGGCATCCAGATGGGGCCCAATGTGGTCCGCGTCCTGCATGACTGGGGGCTGGGGAAGGAACTGGCGCGCGTGGCCGCCTTTCCCGAGATGCTGCGGGTGCGCAGCGCCGATTCGGGCGAGGAGCTGGGCCGTTTGCTGCTGGGCGAGCGTGCGCGCAACCGCTATGGCGCGCCCTACGCCACCATCCATCGCGCGGATGCCCATGAGTTGCTGCTGATGGCCGTGCAGCAGCATGCCGATGCCGAACTGCACATGGGGCAATGGGTGGAGTCGTTCCACGAGGCCGATGATGGCGTGCACCTGCATACCCTGGACGGACTTGAGCTGGAAGGGCAGGCGCTGATCGGGGCCGATGGGTTGTGGAGCACGGTGCGCCACCTGCTTCTCAATGACGATGCTCCCCGCGTGACAGGCCACCTGGCGTACCGGGCGCTGATTGCGCAGCGCGACCTGCCCGGCTATCTGCGCAGCCAGCAGGTCACGGTCTGGGTCGGTCCCGACCTGCACGTGGTGCAGTACCCGGTGCGACGCGGCCACTGGCTCAACGTCGTGGCCATCGTCAAGGGGCAGGTCAGTGGCGAGGTGGACGACTGGGACCACGAAACCCACTCCAATGACCTGCAGGACGCCATGGGCGCCACCTGCAACAAGCTGCAGGACCTGATCAGCGCCATTCCGAACTGGCGCCTGTGGGCGCTGTGTGACCGCCCGCCCATGACCGGCGCGCGCGAGCAGGCCCAGGGCAGGGTGGCGCTGCTGGGAGACGCGGCCCACCCCATGCGGCCCTATATGGCACAGGGCGCCGGCATGGCCATCGAGGATGCAGCCTGTCTGCAACAGATGCTGGCCCAGCCCGACTTGGCCATGGACCAGCGCCTGGAACGCTACGCCAAGCAGCGCTGGCGGCGCAATGCGCGGGTGCAGGCACGCTCGATCCGCAATGGCCAGATCTTCCATGCCAGGGGTCTGGTCCGCTGGGGGCGCGATCTCTCCATGAGCCTGCTGGGCGAGCGTCTGCTGGATGTGCCCTGGCTGTACCGTGGTTGACGCCCACGCGCGGCGGCGCTGGTTGCGCTCGGCGGGTTGGGCCGCCCTTGGTTCGATGCTGCCATGGGATCTGGCCGGCGCGCAAACAGCCAATGGTCCCTGGCCGACCAAACCGGTGCGCATCCTGGTGGGCTTTCCGGGCGGCTCCAGCCCGGACCTGACGGCGCGCGCGCTGGCGGAACCCTTGTCCAAGGCCCTGGGGCAGCCGGTGATCGTGGACAACCGGTCCGGCGCCAGCGGCAACATCGCGGCCGACATGGTGGCCAAGGCGACGGATGGCCACACCCTGGGGCTGATGATCAACGGCAATCTGACGATTGCCAAATTGCTCAACCCCAAGACACCCTATGAACCGCTGAAGGATCTGGCGCCGATTTCCCTGGTGGGCACCGCGCCGTTGGTCCTGACGGTGGCCGCTGGCGTGGTGGCATCGCCTCAGCTATTTGTCAAAGCCGGTCTGCAGGCCGGCGGCGCCTGGAACTACGGCTCCCCCGGGCAGGGCACGGTGGCGCACTTGGGGCTGGAGTTGCTCAAGAGCCAGACGGGCCTGACGCCCGTGCATGTGCCCTATCCGGGCAACCCGCAGGTGGTCAATGCCATGCTGGGCGGGCAAATCCAGTTGGCGCTGTTGCCGCCGGGGCTGGCCATGCCGCAGGTGCGTGCCGGCAAGTTGATGGCCATCGGCGTGACCTCGGCCGGACGCAGCACGCTGGTGCCGGACTTGCCCAGCCTGGCGGAACTGGGCATCCGGGGGTTCGAACTGGAGGTCTGGAATGCACTGGCCGCGCCGGTGTCCTTGCCCAGGCCGGTACTGGACCGTCTGGCAAGCCTGTCCAGCGAGATCGTGCGCGGGCAGGAGATGCGCCAGCGACTGTTCGCGCAGGGTTGGCAGGCGGTGGGTTCGTCCCCGCAGGGGCTGGCCAACCGCATGCGCCAGGACAGTGCCCTTCTGGGTGGTGTGATTGCCCGCCAGGGTATCCGGATCGAGTGATTCGGCACGCGGGGCGGCCTTGGCGCGTCAGCGCTTCATGCGCAGCGGCGAGTCGTGGGAAATGCCCCAGGCATCCTGGCCAGGCAGCTTGGGTGCGCCGTTGTCCCAGTCCTTGGCCAGCCACAATGCCATCCCCACGCCGCCAATGATCACAATGGCGCCAACGATCAGCTTGAGAGCCGTGACCCAGGTCTTGGGCTCTTCTTTGTTGTTGTGTTTTTTCATGTTCTTTCTTTGTCCCCCGGATCAGTCCTGGCGGCCCAATAGCAGGTATTCCATCAATGCCTTCTGCACGTGCATGCGGTTTTCTGCTTCGTCCCAGACCACGGATTGTGGACCATCAATGACTTCCGCCTCCACCTCTTCGCCGCGGTGGGCGGGCAGGCAGTGCATGAACAGGGCGTCGGGCTTGGCCACGGCCATCATCGGGCGGTCCACGCACCAGGCGGCAAAGGCCTTGCGGCGGGCCTCGTTCTCGGCCTCGTAACCCATGCTGGTCCAGACGTCGGTGGTGACCAGGTCCGCGCCGATGCAGGCTTTCACCGGGTCGCTATAAGTTTGATAGCTGCCTGCGCCCATTCCACGAGGGGTAACGGCCACTTTCTCATCGACTTCATAGCCAGACGGAGTGCTCACGCGCAGGTGGAAGCCCAGCGTGGCGGCGGCCTGCAGCCAGGTGTTGGCCATGTTGTTGCCATCGCCCACCCAGGTCACGGTCTTGCCGCGCAGGTAGTGCGGGTCGATGCGGCCGCTGGCGTCCGTGCCGCGGTGCTCCAGCAGCGTGAACAGGTCGGCCAGGATCTGGCAGGGGTGGAATTCGTTGGTCAGGCCGTTGATGACCGGCACGCGCGAGTTGGCGGCAAAGCGCTCGATCTTGGTCTGCTCGAAGGTGCGGATCATCACGATGTCGGTCATGCGGCTGATGACCTTGGCGCTGTCCTCGATCGGCTCGGCGCGGCCCAATTGGCTGTCACCCGTGGTCAGGTGCACCACGCTGCCGCCGAGCTGGTACATGCCGGCCTCGAAGCTCACGCGCGTGCGGGTGCTGGCCTTCTCGAAGATCATGGCCAGCGTGCGGTCGCCCAAGGTGTGGTGCTTGGTGAAGGTCTTGAACTTCTGCTTGATCAGCGCGGCGCGGGTGAACAGGTAGTCGTATTCGTCGGCCGTGAAGTCGGCAAATTGCAGGTAGTGCCGCACCGGCGGCGCGCCCTGGGGCAGGGTGCTGGGGATGGCGTTGGGGTTCATGCGGCCTCCTTGAGCAGCGCGGAAATCAGCGGACACAGGATGGCGACCACCTGGTCAGCCTCGGCGGCGGTCAGGATCATCGGCGGCACGATGCGAACCACGGTGTCTGCGGTCACGCTGATCAAGAGGCCGGCGTCTGCCGCGCGCTGCACCAGTGCACCACAAGGTTTGGAGAGGTCAATGCCCAGCATCAGGCCCTGGCCACGGATCTCCTTCACGGCACCGCTGGCCAGCTCGGCGGCCAGTGCCTTTTCCAGGCCGGCCTTGAGGTGGGCGCCCACCGTGGCGGCGTTGGCCAGCAGGTCTTCGGCTTCCATGGTGTGAATCGTCGTGACGCCAGCGCGCATGGCCAGCGGGTTGCCGCCAAACGTGCTGCCGTGGTTGCCCGGCGCAAAAATGTTGGCCGCCTTGGGACCAGCCACCACCGCACCCACCGGCACGCCGGAGCCCAGACCCTTGGCCAGGGGCATGACATCGGGCTGGATGCCGGCCCACTGGTGGGCGAACCACTTGCCGGTGCGGCCCATGCCGCACTGCACCTCGTCGATCATCATCAGCCAGTCGCGCTCATCGCAGAGCTTGCGCACGTCACGCAGGTAGTCCATGTGCATGGGGTTGACGCCGCCTTCACCCTGGATGGCCTCGAAGAACACCGCCACCACATTGGGGTTGTTGGCGGTGGCGGCCTTCAGGGCTTCGATGCTGTTGATCGGCACGCGGATAAAACCCTCCACCAGGGGGCCGAAGCCGGCCTGCACCTTGGGGTTGCCGGTGGCGCTGAGGGTGGCGATGGAGCGGCCATGGAAGGCCTTCTCGTACACCACCACTTCGGGGCGTTCAATGCCCTTGTCATGGCCGAACTTGCGGGCCAGTTTCAGGGCGCATTCATTGGCCTCCAGACCGGTGGAGCAGAAGAACACGTTGGTCATTCCAGAGCGTTCCACCAGCAGCTTGGCCAGCTCTTCCTGCAGCGGCACGTGGTAATAGTTGGAGGTGTGGATCAGCTTGGTCACCTGGTCCTGCAGGGCCGCCACCAGTTGGGGGTGGTTATGCCCCAAGGTGTTGACGGCGATGCCACCGAGTGCGTCCAGGTATTCGCGACCATTCACGTCCCACACGCGGCAGCCTTGGCCATGGCTCAGGGCGATGGGAAGGCGGCCATAGGTGTTCATCACGTGGGGTGAAGAGGGCGTGGCGGGGGCAGCAGTCATGTGAGCTCCAGGGTGCTTGGGTTGTGAGTTCCGTCGAGCACCAATTTTAGGGGCTGCCATGTGCACCTTCGTTGATGATTTGGCATCACAGTGATGCATGAAGTGGGTCGGATGCACGCCAATGGTGCGGCGTATGGGCATGGACTGGAAAGCCGTGTGGAAATGCCATGCTCTGTCAGCAAAATGGTAGCCAGCCTCAGATAGAATCCGCGCGCGGCACCGCAATCGCGTTAGCGTATCCGTCGCCGTCCACACCATGCCTTTCACGTCCTTTAAAGAAATCTACATCCTGGGGGTGACCCGAAGCGGCAAGACGTTTCGTCCCAGCGACTGGGCCGAGCGCCTGGCCGGTGTGATGAGCCAGTTCCGCCCCGGCGGGCCGCAGCCGGGCAGCCATCTGGGCTATTCACCCTGGTGCATCCCCACGTCCATTGGGTCGGTGAAGTGCGTCATCGTGCACAGTGACCTGCGCGAGTACGACGTCATGGCGTGGGACTTCTGCCTGAATTTCGCCAAGGACAACGAGCTGCAGGTCAGCGAAATCCGTCCCGAAGCGCCGCCGGCGGTCACCAAATCCTGAATCCGTAAAACAGGCGGGCAACAAAAAAGCCGTTCAATGAACGGCTTTTTTGCTTTGCTGGCAGCGCACCCGGTACAAACGCAGACCCCGGGGGATCTGTGCGATGTGCCTAAAAAATTAGGCTGCGACGGCCAAGGCTTTCACCTTGGTAGACAGGCGGCTCTTGTCGCGTGCGGCCTTGTTCTTGTGGAAGATGCCCTTGTCGGCCACGGTGTCAACCACGGCTTGCATCTTCGCAAACAGTTCAGTAGCCTTGGTCTTGTCACCGGCCAGAACCGCCTTCTCGACGTTCTTCACCGCGGTGCGGTACTTGGAACGCAGGGAGGTGTTTGCTGCATTGATCTTGGTGTCCTGACGGACGCGTTTACGGCCCGACGCCAGGCGCGGGTTCTTTTTCTTGGGTTTTCCAGATGCCATGAGTTAATTCCTTGTGTCTGAGGATGATGCCAGCAAAGCCGACCATTATAGCAGCGGGCGTGCGATACACCAAAACGCGCCGCCGGGCGGTAATGGTTCACTTTGAATGAACCCTGTTACAAAGTTTATTCGCCCATCGTGTCCATCATCATCACGATGTCTTCCATGCTCCACAGGAAGTCCGTAACGCCCGCTTCCATGGCCGGCGTGGTCTTGATGGTCTTGTGAATCTTCACGAAGTTGTAGACCATGAAGTAGAAGCTGACCGCGTGCATGTGGTTCTCCAGCTTCTTGCTGAAAGCGTTTGTCAGGCGTGTGAACCGGCGCATCCCCATGCGCATAGACAGATTGGCCCGTTCTACGTGTGATGTGCTGATCTGCTCTTTGTCCGGGTTGCCATAGACGCGCAGCTTTTCGCAGCTTGTCATCGTTGCTGGACTGTAGCGGCGCTTTGCTTCCTTAACCTTGCCCTCGTCGGCGTAGGTCTTGTTCAGCATCCCATAGTCCACATTGCCCTTGAACGCGGCCTCCACAGCGTTTGGGTAGACCTGCAGGCCATCGGTGGTGAGTTGGATGCGGTTTGCCATGCGTGGGGCCAGGTCTGCCATGAACTCGTTTGCGCAATGGGCGGTACGCACGCCAACCAGCCAGCAAGGCATTAGCTTGGTATCAGGATCAATCGCCGTGAAGGTGTAGACATCGCCATAGTCGGCGTGGGCTTCATCATCTTCACGGACGTTCTTTTGCTTGGCACCGACGAAGCTCCAGATTTCGTCCACCTGGACGCGCTTGCAAGGCAGGTTGACCATCACGCGGTCTTGGTACGCGGAACAAGCCTCACCAGCATCAGCCAACAGCTTGAGAACAGTGTTCTTGCTCTTGCCTGTGATCCGAGACGCCGCGTTGATACCGACGCCTTCAGAGAGAGCATTCAGGATGGCTACGCGGTCTTGGGTGGAGAGCTTGTTCATAGTCTTACGAAATTTGTCTTACTGCATTTTATCTTGCAACTGATAATTTGCAAGGTTTTACTTGCAAAAATTGAAATGCATGTTATATTCATGCATATTACTTTTGCAAGGAGAGTCGAAATGGAATCCGAACCAACAGGAAAAGCCAAAGGTGGCGCTGCTAGGGCGCGGTCTCTGACGCCTGAGCGGCGCAAGGAAATTGCACTCAAGGCCGCCGCCACAAAACGTGAACTCGCTGCCAAAAGAAATGAGCTAGTCTCGCTTCCAGCCGTTACTCACGGCGATACAGACCATCCTCTGGTTATTGGCGGCGTCGAGATTCCTTGCTTTGTTCTGTCCGACGGCCGGCGTGTATTCCATCAGCGTGGACTCGTGGACGCGATTGGCATGTCACGCGGGAGTTCTGGCGGTACGGGCGGTGACCGACTCGCAAAGTTTGTCTCCGGAGACAGGCTAAAACCCTTTATAAACAAGCACTTACAAGAGGTGACCGCCGATCCAATCAAGTTTCGGATCGGCGGTAATCTCGCCTACGGCTATGAGGCGACGGTGCTAGCCGATATTTGCGATGCGGTGCTGGCCGCAAGGGCTGCCGGGGCTCTACAGAAGCAGCAAGAGCACATCGCCGTCAAAGCCGAGGTTTTGGTTCGAGGCTTTGCTCGTGTTGGCATCATCGCGCTCGTAGACGAAGCGACTGGTTATCAGCGTGACCGCGAGAAAGATGCACTTGCAAAAATCTTGGAAGCGTTCGTCGCCAAGGAACTGCAACCGTATTTGAAAACCTTCCCAGCCGACTACTACGAACAGCTTTTCAGGCTCTACGGTTTGCCCTACCCGCCTGCTGGTAACAAGTCATGGCGCCCCGCGTTCTTTGGTCACATCACAAACGATGTCGTGTACTCACGACTCGCGCCTGATCTGCTTCCAGAGTTGAAGAAAGCCGCATCCAAAGCCGAACGGAAGGCTAAGCTGCATCAATGGCTCACGCAGGACATTGGGCATCCAAAACTACGGGAACATCTCGCTTCAATTGTCGCCATCCTCAAGCTGTCAAAGACACCGGAGGCGTTCAAGTCGAATGTGAATCAGATTCACCCGCGCATCGGTGATACGGTGCAACTGGATTTCGGAAATCCAGTTCCAGATGGCAACGACGATTAGACTTTCTTGTCTGTCTTCTTGGCCGCGACCTTCTTAACCGGAGGCGCGGCCTTTTTCTTTGGCTCTGGCTCGGTTTTAGGCTTCTCGCCCGTGGCCTGCTGAACCACGTCGAACGCTATCTGTGAAAAGTCTTTCTTGGGCATACCGCTACGATAGCAGACGGTTCACTTTGGTTCTAGGGGTTTGTAACTTACATTGATTCAGAGTGAACCACTACCCGCCGGGCCGATTGCATGCGCGTTAACCCTTTCCGGCGACAGCGCCCCGCACGGCGGTCAAATGTGATGGCTACACTTGGTGTGTGAGCCTCATCAAATCTGCCTCCATTGTTTCGCTGCTGACGCTGGCGTCCCGCATCACAGGGCTTGTGCGCGACATACTCATGTCCACCACTTTTGGCGTCAGCGCCATGACCGATGCCTTTTGGGTTGCCTTTCGCATTCCCAACATGCTGCGCCGGATGTTTGCCGAGGGTGCCTTCAGCCAGGCCTTTGTGCCGGTGCTGGCCACCAGCAAGGCGCAGGATGGGGATGAGGCCACCCATGCGCTGATCAATGCGGTGGCGACCTTGCTGACAATGGTGTTGCTGATGACCTGCGTGCTGGGTGTCATTGGTGCCCCCGTCCTGGTCTACATCCTGGCCAGCGGCCTGCAGCCCGACGGATTTGAAGCCGCCACGCAGATGACACGCTGGATGTTTCCGTACATCGCCTGCATGTCGCTGGTGGCGCTGGGCGCGGGCGTGCTCAACACCTGGAAGCAGTTCGCCATTCCCGCGGCTACGCCGGTGCTGTTGAATGTGGCCATGATTGCCGCGGCCTGGTTGGGCGCACCCTGGTTCCAGCGCATGGGCATTGAGCCGATCTACGCCATGGCCGCTGGCGTGATGCTGGGCGGTGTGCTGCAGCTGGGCGCGATCCTGCTGGCGATGCAGCGCCAGGGCCTGGCCCCGCGTATCCGGCTCAGTTGGGCTGCAGCCCGCGCCGCCTGGGCGCAACCAGCTACCAAAAAGATAGTGCATCTGATGGGGCCGGCCTTGCTGGGGGTCAGCGTGGCGCAGATATCCCTGCTGATCAACACCCAGATCGCCTCCCACTTGGCAACCGGATCGGTGACCTGGCTCAACGGTGCCAGCCTGTTGATGGAGTTTCCGACCGCCATGCTGGGAGTCGCCCTGGGGGTCGTGCTGATGCCGCAATTGGCGGCAGCGAAGGCGTCCCATGACACCGCCCGGTTTTCCGAGATGATTGACTGGGGCCTGCGCTTGGTGGTGCTGTTGTCGGTTCCCAGTGCCGTCGCGCTGGTCACCTTTGCCCAGCCGCTGGTGGCGACCATCTTCCACAACGGTCTTTACGAAGATGAAGACGTCCGGCAGGCCAGCATGGCGCTGATGGGATACGGAGCGGGCCTGGTGGGGCTGGTGGCGATCAAGGTACTCACCCCCGGCTACTTTGCCAGCCAGAACATCCGCACCCCGGCCCTGATCGGCCTGGCCGTGCTGGTGGTCACCCAAGGACTCAATCTCGTGTTCGTGCCTCTGCTGGCCCATGCCGGTCTGGCCCTGTCCATTGGCCTGGGTGCCATGGTCAATGCGCTGTGGCTGCTCGTCGGTCTGGTGCGGGGCGGAACCTACCAGCCCCAGCCGGGCTGGGGCCGCTTTGCGCTGCAGGTGCTGGCGGCCAGCGCCTTGTTGGCGGTGTTTTTGATGTGGGCCAACGGCTCGGTGCCGTGGCTGGCGCTGAAGGCCGAGAAATTCACGCGGATGGGGCTGCTAGCCCTCGTCGTATCTGGAGCTGTTGCTATCTATTTTGCAGCAACCTGGGCTGCCGGGCTAAAGCTGCGACAATTCCTGCGACGGTAAATCCGAAAGGACTGGCACCATGAACCTGTCGTTCGACGCGCCTTCTGCACTGGACTACTTTGGCTCCCTGGTGGAGAGTGACGCCGAGTTTGCGCTATTTGAGGCTGCCGTCAGCCTGGGGCAGGACGAATACCCCGACATGGATGTGCAGGCCGTGCTCAGCGAAGTGGATCAACTGCTCGCCCGCGTGCGTCGGCGCATTGCCGCTGACGCCGGCCCGGTGCAGAAGCTGCGCATCCTCAACCACTTCTTCTTTCACGATCTGGGCTTTGCCGGCAACTTCAACGACTACTACGACCCCGACAACAGCTTTGTCCATATCCTGTTGCACACCCGTCGTGGCATTCCCATTGCGTTGGCACTGTTGTGGATGGAGCTGGCGCAGGGGCTAGGACTGGCGGTGCGCGGCATCGGCTTTCCCGGGCATTTTCTGGTCAAGATCAATTTGCCGATGGGCCAGGTGGTGCTGGACCCGGTCAGCGGCAAGTCGCTGAGCCGTGAAGAACTTTCCGAGCGGCTGGAGCCTTACCGGCAGCGCAGTGGCCTGCACGACGAATTCGAAACCCCGCTGGGCCTGTATCTGCAGACGGCGCCATCGCGCGACATCATTGCCCGCATGCTGCGCAACCTGAAAGAAATCCACAAGTCGCAGAATGACTGGACCCGGCTGCTTGCGGTGCAGGAGCGTCTGATCGTGCTGTTGCCGCAATCCTGGGTCGAATACCGCGACCGCGGCCTGGCCCATGCAGAGCTGGGCCACACCGAGCAGGCACTGGCCGACCTGGAGTGCTATCTGGTCCACGCGGATGAGGAGGTCAACCTTGATGCCATCGCCGATTGGGTCGATGCCCTGCGCCGCTCCTGATTGAAGCTGCCTGCCTATAATCCCGCAGCCCGCGCGCCCAGAAGGCGCCGCGCACCACCGGCACCAGTCCGGTCAGTCCCTCTCAACCCGATGTCAGGATTGCCATGAAGTTTCAGACCACGTTGCTCGCGGCCGTGACCGCCTTGCTTGTTACTCCCTCCATGGCTGCACCGCGCGGCGCCATCAACCAGCCCGGCGCCAAGCAGATTCCCCAACTGTGCGACCAGAGCATTGCCCAGGCCCGTTCCCGGATTGAAAAGCTCAAGGCCTTGCCCCTGACCAAGGTCAGCGCCAGGACCGTGCTGCATGCCTGGAACGCGCTGGACATGGGCTTGCAGGACATCAGTGGCTCCGTTGGCCTGTTGTCCGAGACCAGCCCGGACCCCGACGTGCGCAAGGCAGCCGAGGCCTGTGACCTCAAGCTCTCGGCCCTGCCCAATGAATACCTGCAAAGCGAGGCGCTGTTCCAGCGCGTCAAGGCCCTGCAGGTGACGGACCCCATTGACGTGATGGCGCGCCAGAGCATTCTGGATGACTTTGAGGAGCGGGGCGTGAGCCTGCCGGCGGCCAAACGCGAGCGCGCCAAGGCGATCTTCGAGCGGCTGGACAAGCTCGCGCAGGACTTTTCGCGCAATGTGCGCGACACCAACACGAAACTGTCGTTTTCCGAGGCCGACCTGAAGGGCGTCCCGCCCGGTGCGCTGGCCAAGCGAACCAAGGACGACAAGGGCAACTATGTGTTCGGCCTGGACTATCCCGAGCTCGATGCCATCATGAACAACGCGGAGGTGGAAAGTACGCGCAAGGCATTCTGGATGGCGTTCCAGCAGCGCGGCGGGCAACCCAACCTGGAGCTGCTGAAGGAGGCCGTGCAACTGCGTCTGGAACTGGCGCAGCTGATGGGCGAGACCAACTTTGCCGACTGGGCGATCAAGCGCAAGATGGCCGGATCGGCCCAGGCGGTGAACCGCTTCCTGGACGACGTGCAGGGCCGCGTGGAGGCGCTGGAGCGCAAGGAATTGGGTGAATTGCGTGCCGAGAAAGCGGCGTTGACCGGTGACAAGGACGCCGTGCTGCAGCGCTGGGATGTGTCGTTCTACCAGCAGCGGCTCAAGAAGACCCGCTACAGCGTGGACCAGCGCGTGGTGCGCGCCCAGTTTCCCACCGACCCCACCATTGCCTGGATGATGGAAGTGACCAGCACGCTGTATGGCGTGCAGTTCAAGCCCAACAAGGCGCTGCCGGTCTGGCAGGCCGACGTGCGTGGCTACGACGTGTTTGACAGCAAGAGCGGCCAATACCTCTCCAGCTTCTACCTGGATCTGTTCCCGCGTGACGGCAAGTACAAACATGCCGCGGCCTTCCCGGTGCGCGGTGTGTCGACGCTGGCCGGCCGCACGCCGGTGTCGGTGCTGGTGACCAATTTCAACCGCGAAGGCTTTGATCAGCGCGAACTGGAAACGCTGTTCCACGAGTTCGGTCACATCATGCACGGCGTGCTGTCCAAAACGCGTTACGTGCTGAATGCCGGAACCGGTGTGAAGCGCGATTTTGTCGAGGCGCCGTCGCAGATGTACGAGGAATGGTCGCGCCGGCCCGAGTCGCTGGCGTTGTTTGCCAAGGTCTGCCCCACCTGCAAGCCGATTGATCCCAAGCTGATCGAACGCATGAATGCCTCACGTGCCTTTGGCCAGGGCATTCAATATGCCCGCCAGCGCCTGTATGCGGCCTGGGACATGGCCCTGCATACCCCGACCCTGGTGGATCCGATGCAGACCTGGGCTGATCTGGAAGGCAAGACACCGCTGGGCTATGTGCCCGGCACCATGGTGCCGGCCGCGTTCGGCCACGTGATGGGCGGCTACCAGGCCGGCTACTACGGCTACATGTGGTCCGAAGTGTTGGCTCTGGACATGCGCTCGGCCTTTGGCGACAACGTCATGGATACCGCGCAGGGTGCGCGCTACCGCCACTTGATCCTGGAGAGCGGCGGCCAGCGCGCACCGGCGGAACTGGTGGAGGCCTTCCTGCAGCGCAAGCCCTCGCCGGACGCGTTCTTCAAGGAAATCACCGGCCAACAGTGATCCGGGAAAGGACCGATACCGTGCTGCTTGCCACCCACCGCATTCCCGGCCTGGTGCTGCGGGAACATGCGTTTGAACTGCCGCTGGACTACCGGAACCCCGGCCGGACCATCAGCGTCTATGCACGCGAGGCGGTGGCGCCGGGCAAGGAGCACGCGGACCTGCCGTACCTGGTCTTCTTCCAGGGTGGCCCCGGCTCTGGCGCTCCGCGGCCCCTGTCGCCCACCGGCTGGCTGGGCCGTGCGCTGCAGGAATACCGTGTGTTGTTGCTGGACCAGCGCGGCACCGGTCGCTCCACGCCGGCCACGGCGCAGACGCTGGCCGGTTTTGCCAACGCGCAGGCGCAGGCCGACTACCTGATGCACTTCCGCGCCGACAACATCGTGCGCGATGCCGAAGCCATCCGTCGGCAACTCATTGGTGATGCCACCTGGAGCATCCTCGGCCAGAGCTATGGCGGCTTCTGTGCCATGCACTACCTGGGTGCTGCGCCGGAGGGTCTGCGCCATGTGCTGATCACCGGCGGCATCCCGTCGCTGTGGCGCCCGGCCGACGATGTGTACCGCGCCACCTTCCGGCGTGTGGCGGACAAGAACCGCCAGTACTACCTGCGTTACCCGGGTGACGCCGTGCGGGTGCGCGCCATCGTGGACCATCTGCAGCAAGAGGCGGTGCGCCTGCCCGGTGGCGGTGTGCTGAGCGCGCCGCGCTTCCTGCAGTTGGGCCTGCAGTTCGGCATGAGTGATGGCTTTGAGGCCGTGCACTACGTGCTGGAAGAAGCCTTTGTGGCCGGCCCCGACGGCCAGGCGGTGTTGAACTGGAACTTCCTGAATCGCGTGGAGCAGGCGCTGAACTTCGACGCCAACCCCATTTATGCACTCCTGCAGGAGGCCTGCTACACACAAGCAACGGCCAGCCAGTGGTCCGCCCAGCGTGTGATGGAGGAATTTCCCGAGTTTGCGCTGCACGGGACCGATCCGGTGCTGTTCACCGGGGAAATGGTCTTTCCGTGGATGTTTGATGCCTATGCCCAGTTGCAGCCATTGAAGGCTGCGGCCGAGTTGCTGGCCCAGACCGATGCCTGGCCGCCGTTGTACGACCTGGAGCGCCTGCGCCAGAACACCGTGCCGGTGGCGGCGGCGGTCTACTACGATGATATGTACGTGCACCGGGAGTTTTCCGAGGAAACGGCGTGCATGGTGCCCAACATGCGGCTGTGGTTCACCAACGAATACGAGCACAACGGCCTGCGTGCCGACGGTAGTGCCGTGCTGGGCCGTCTGCTGGCCATGGCGCGCGGGGAAATCTGAGGTTCGGACCTGTGAGCGCGAAGGGCGGCTACTTCGGCGGATAAACGGGGGCTCTTTGCACCGAAGAGGGCGTCCCGGCCAGCGCAAACTGCTGCCAGGCCCGGCGCAGTTGGGTGTCGGAGCTGAAGCCGGCTACTTCGGCTGCGCGGCCCACGCTATGGCCTGACTGCAATGCGGTCTGGGCCACCGCCAGGCGGATGCGGCGCAGGTACTGCAGCGGCGCAATACCGGTATGTTCCAGAAACAGCCGTGTCAGGTGGCGCGGGGAGGTATGTGCCACCTCGGCCATGCCGGGCACCGTCCAGCCGGAGGCGGGCATTTCGCTGACGGCGTCCTGCACCCGGTGCAGCGCCGGGTGCAGGTGGTTGCGGTAGGCCAGAAAGGGCGATAGTTCCGGGTCCTGCGGGCCGCGGCGCAACGCCACCACCATGGTTTGTGCCACCTGGGCCGCCAAAGCCGGGCCGCACACGGTGCCGATGCGGTGCAACATCAGGTCGATGCCGGTGGTCACGCCGGCGCTGCTGTAGACCGGAGCATCTTCGACGAAGACCCGGTTGGCCACCACGTCACAGCGGGGCTCCACCTGGCGCAGTTCGTCCAGATGCTGGTGGTGGGTCGTCGCACGGTGCCCGGCGAGCTGACCGGCGTGCGCCGCCAGTACCGAGCCGGCACAGATGCTGACCAGTTCCACCACGCCTGGGGCCAGGCGCAGGCCGCGCAGCCAGTGCAGTGCGGAACGGGTGGCGTCGTTGTCCACGCGGATGGTCTGGCCGGGTTGCCCGACCAGTACCACCCACAGGGGCCGGGCGTCTGCGGTGCCACGCTGGTTGGGCGGGATGGGCAGCGGCGCCAGGCCGGCAAGCTGCAGACCCACGGAGCTCATCGTCTGCGGGTCGGGTCCGACAAATTCCAGTGCAAAACGTTCTGGCTGGCCCTGGCTGCGCAGCACCTGGTTGGCAATGCGCAGGGCCTCGGCCGGCCCCGCCCAGTCCAGCGCCAGGCTGTGCGGCAGCAGCACAAAGGCCACGCGGATCAGGGGTTGTGGGTCCATGCGAAGTCCATCTGGCGGGCCGTGCGCGTGGCCAGTTCCATACCGGCGAGACGCGCCACGAGATGCAGGCACATGTCGATGCCCGCGCTGATGCCAGCGGAACTGACCGGGCCGCCGTCGTCGACCCAGCGCACGCCTTCCACCACGTCCAACTGCGGGTGCCGTTGGCGCAGGTCGGCCACGTCTTCCCAGTGGGTGGTGGCACGTCTCGTGGTCAGCACGCCGCTGGCCGCCAGCAGGAAGGCCCCGGTGCACACCGATGCGGTGATCTGCGCCGTGGCGCTGGTCTGGCGAATCCAGGTCAGCGTGTCGGGGCAGGCCAGGGCAGCATCGACCACACCACCGGGCACGATCAGCACGTCGGCGCGCATGCAGTCGGCAAAGGTCTGGTCGGGAAGCATCTGCAGTCCGGCGCGGGCACGCACCGGTGTGCGTTCGCGCGCCACGCAGTGCACGCTGAACAGCGGCGCTCGGTCGGGCTGGGTGCGCGCCAGCACCCGGCTGGCGGTCGTGAAGACCTCATACGGGCCGGCAAAGTCCAGCGCCTCCACGTCGTCAAACGCCAGAATCGCCACCTGCAGATGGGTGGCTGCGCTCATGCGGTTGTTCCTTCTGTGGCACGGTCCAGCGCTTGCGGGACACTGCACAGTGTGGCGAAGCGGCCCTGCAGCACGGTGGCGGTGCGGGTCACGATGTCGGCTGCAGCCAGCGTGCGGCCATCCGGCTGCACCATGTCGAAGGTCAGCGTGGCCTCGGGCACGAAGTCCACGCTCCAGCCCAGGTCCGAGGCGTGGCGGGTGGTGGTTTCGCAGCACTGTTCGGTGCGGATGCCGCTGACGATCAGGCGCTGGATGCCATTGCGGGTCAGCCAGACATCCAGACCGGTGCCTACCAATGCACTGTGGCGGCACTTCTGGAAAGTTGCCGACGGGGTGAACTCCATCAGCCCTTTCAGAGGCACCACGTGGCCAGACTCCAGTGCAAAGGGGTTGCTCGCGTTGGCGGGGCCGTCCACATGCAGTACCCGGATGACGGGGATGCCCTGCGCCAGACAGCCCGCGATCAGGGCGTTCTGCGCCGCCAGATAGGCAGGCAGACCATTCTCGGAAAAGAATGGGCGGTGGCGGAAGGACTCCTGCACATCGATCACAATCAGACAGCTTTTGCTCATAAAGACTCCATGGTAGTTGGGCTGGGAGTCTTTATTTTTTCTGTCAAGCAGCGATCCGTCCCTTTCCAGAAGGACCGGTTTCGATCAAATTAGGACACAACGACCGGCGCACCGCTGCCTAGCGGGGCAATCACGCCAATGCTGTACACCGTCTCGCCGCTGGCGCGCAGGGTGGCTGCGGTGGCCTCGGCGCTGGCCGCGTCCACGACGACGACCATGCCGATGCCGTTGTTGAACGTGCGGTTCATCTCGATGTCGTCAATGCCGGCGGTCTTTTGCAGCCAGGCGAACAGCTCGGTCTGGGGCCAGCTTCCCTTCACAAGATGGGCGGCCATGCCTTCGGGCAGCACGCGGGGAATGTTTTCCAGCAGACCTCCACCGGTGATGTGGGCCAGGGCCTTGATGCCGCCGGGTGAGGCGGCATCTGCCGAATGCGGGTGGGCGGCCAGCGCGGCCAGCACGTTCTTCACGTACAGGCGGGTGGGCTCCATGATGGCCTGCTTGAACGGTTTGCCGTCCAGCGTGGCGGGCGTGTTGGCGCCTGCGCGCTCGATGCACTTGCGCACCAGGCTGAAGCCGTTGGAGTGCACGCCGGCGGAGGCCAGGCCCAGCACCACGTCGCCGGCCTTCACTTCGGCGCCGGTCAGGATCTTGGACTTTTCCACCGCACCCACGGCAAAGCCGGCCAGATCGTATTCGCCGGCGGGGTACATGCCGGGCATTTCCGCCGTTTCGCCGCCAATCAGCGCGCAGCCCGACAGTTCACAGCCCTTGGCAATGCCGCCGACCACGGCAGCAGCCGTGTCCACGTCCAGCTTGCCGCAGGCAAAGTAGTCCAGGAAAAACAGCGGCTCGGCGCCCTGCACCAGCACGTCGTTGACGCTCATGGCCACCAGGTCAATGCCCACCGTGTCGTGCATGTTCCACTCGAACGCCAGCTTGAGCTTGGTGCCCACGCCGTCGGTACCGCTCACCAGCACCGGTTCCTTGTAGCGCTTGGGCACCTCGAACAGGGCGCCAAAACCGCCAATGCCAGCCAGCACGCCTTCGCGCATGGTCTTCTTGGCCAGGGGCTTGATGCGTTCGACGAGGGCGTCGCCGGCATCAATATCGACGCCGGCATCTTTGTAGGACAGGGGTGAAGGGGAGCTGGATTGGGTCATGGTATGGGGCATGCGGGGGCTGCTGGGACTGAGCCCGATAGAATTTGCCCAGATTTTAGCTTCGACGTGACAAGTCCTTCGGACAATCGTCAGTCTTCGCTGAAACTGCGTTTTAAGGTTTCACCTCACCCTATGCAATTGACACCCACCCAAAAAAGTTTTGCCGCCTGGAGCCTGATCCTGGCATTGCTGGGCTGCGCGCTGTGGTTGCTCGCCCCGGTGCTGACCCCCTTTGTCGTGGCGAGCGTGCTGGCCTATGCGTTGACCCCGATCGTGAACTGGCTGGACAACGTGGGGCGCGGTCGCATTCCCCGTCTGCTGGCCGTGGTCGTGGTGGAGCTGCTGTTTATTCTGGTCGTGGCGGGCATCTTCCTGCTGATGGTGCCGATTCTGGCCAAGGAATTGCCGCTGATGCGCGAGCAGGTACCGGCCGTGCTGGACAGCCTCAACGCGGCCGCCAAGCCCTGGCTCGGGCAATGGGGCATTCACCTGTCGCTGGACGGCGCGAGCATCAAGGGCTTCGTGATGAAGTACCTCAGCGCCAATGTGGAGGATGCCATGGCCTCGGTGCTGACCTCGCTGAAGCTGGGTGGCAGCGTGGCCTTCACGCTGATCGGCAACGCCATCCTGATTCCGGTGGCGCTGTTCTATCTGCTGATGGACTGGGACACCTTCATGGGCCGCTTGCGTGCCCTGATTCCACCGCGGCTGCGCGCCGGCAGCGACAGCTTCCTGGCCGAGGCCGACGCGGTGCTGGGCCAATACCTGCGCGGGCAGTTGCTGGTGATGATGCTGCTGGCCGTTTTTTACAGCGTGGGCCTGGCCCTGTTCGGCCTGGATCTGGCGCTGCCTATCGGCACCTTCACGGGCCTGGCCATGTTTGTTCCCTACGTGGGGTTTGGCGTGGGTCTTGTGCTGGCCACGTTTGCCGGCTTGCTGGAGTTCACGACGGAGCACGGCATGGGCTATACGCTGGTCATGGTGGCGGTGGTGTATGGGGGTGGACAGTTGCTGGAGAGCTTCTTCCTGACGCCACGGCTGGTGGGGGAACGCATTGGCCTGCATCCGCTGGCCGTCATCTTTGCCTTGCTGGCCTTTGGCCAACTCCTGGGTTTTGTCGGGGTGCTGGTGGCGCTGCCCATGAGCGCGGTATTGCTGGTGGCCATCCGGCGCATCACGGCAGGCTATATGCACAGCCGCTTGTACCAGGGTTGATGGCGCGAGCATGAAACAGATTGCGCTGGACATAGGACTGTTCTCCGGCCCCACGCTGGCCAATTTTTGCGCCGGCCCCAACGAGGCCGCGCTGCGCCACATGGAGCTGTGGGTGGGTGCCAAGTCGGGCACCGGCAAAGCGTCGCCAAATCGTTCCCCGGTCCCCACCTATTTCTGGGGCGCGCCGGGCAGTGGAAAGAGCCATCTGCTCAAGGCTGCCCGCGAGGCCCTGCGCGAGCAGGGTGCGCGCGTGGGCTGGCTGGACGCATCTGTTCACGACGCGCCCGAGTTCAGCGAATCCTGGGCGGCCGTGGTGCTGGACGACGTGTACCTGTACACCGCCGCGCAACAGCACACGGCCTTCAACTGGTTCGTGAATGCCCAGACCCACCAACGCCCGGTGCTGGCCGCCGGCGACTGTGCGCCGGTGGACCTGAAACTGCGCGACGACCTGCGCACCCGCCTGGGCTGGGGCCACATCTTCCACCTGCAACTGCTCAGTGAGCCCGAGCGCCGCGCCGTGCTGCGCCAGGCCGCCGACGCACGCGGCGTGTTTCTGGGTGACGAGGTCATGGACTTCATGCTCACCCGCTTCAGTCGAGACCTGGGCAGCCTGATGGAGTTGCTGGAGCTGCTGGACGGCTACGCACTGCAGACCCAACGCGCCATCACCATTCCGCTAATCAAATCGATGATGGACAACACATGACACCAACCCGAGTGGCCCTCTTTGACTTGGACCACACCCTGCTTCCCATTGATTCCGACTACGCCTGGGGTGAATTCACCATTGCCCGCGGCTGGGTGGACCCGGTGGAGTTCAAACGCCGAAACGACGCCTTCTATGCCCAGTACCAGGCCGGCACCCTGGATGTGCGGGACTATGTGCGCTTTGCCACGGCCGCCATCCGCGACCGGGGTGCTATAGATTCGATAGCTGCTCACGCAGATTTCATGAGGGCTATCGTCCAGAAAGCCATACAACCCCAGGCGCTGGAGCTGGTTCGCCGGCACCAGGCGGCGGGGGATGCGGTGGTCATCGTCACCGCCACCAACGAGTTCGTGACCCGCCCGATTGCCCAGGCCTTTGGCGTGGATGAGCTGATTGCGGTGGAACTGGAGCGCGACGACCAGCCGGGTGGCTCCGGCTGGTTCACCGGCGCCATCCGGGGCGTACCGTCGTTTCGCGACGGCAAGGTGACGCGGGTGGAGCAATGGCTGCAGGCCCGTGGTCAGGGCTGGGAAACGGTGCACACCACCTTCTATTCCGACTCCATGAACGACCTGCCGCTGCTGGAGAGGGCCACCGTTCCCGTTGCGACCAACCCGGACGCGCGGCTGCGGGCGTTGGCGCAAGAGCGTGGATGGCGCATACTAGACCTGTTTAGCTAGAGAAGAAATGATCAAAAAATTTATCGACAAACTGCTGGGCAAAGCATCCGGCACGGCAGCGGGCAAAAAGCCCAAATTCGGCAAACGGGTGGAGTTGCCGGTTGAAACCCATGGCATCGACCCGAGCCTGGTGGACGAACGGGCCATCAACGTGGTGCGCACCCTGCATGACGCGGGCTTTGAAGCCTATGTGGTGGGCGGCGCGGTGCGCGACCTGTTGGTGGGGTTGCGACCCAAGGACTTTGATGTGGCCACCAATGCCACGCCAGAGCAGGTCAAGGGCTTGTTCCGCCGCGCCTTCATCATCGGCCGGCGTTTTCGCATCGTCCACGTGGTTTACGGCCGGGGCCGTGAGCACGAGGTGATCGAGGTGTCCACCTTCCGCGCCTATCTGGACAACGCCGCCGCCGAGCAGGTCAAGGGCAACGAAAAGACCAGCCGCAACGAACTCGCAGGCATGCAGCACGCCGTCGACTCCACCGGCCGGGTGTTGCGCGACAACGTCTGGGGTCCGCAGGAGGAGGACGCGGTGCGCCGTGACTTCACGATCAACGCCATGTACTACGACCCGCAGACGCAGACCGTGGTGGACTACCACAGTGGTTTCAAGGACGTGAAGAACCGTGTCATCCGTATGATCGGCGATCCGGCCACGCGCTACCGGGAAGACCCGGTGCGCATCATCCGTGCGGTGCGTTTCGCCGCCAAGCTCAGCGCGCTGGGCTTTGCACTGGAGACCAAGACATCCGCACCGCTGGTGAAGTCGCAGGAGCTGTTGGCCGATGTGCCGCAGAGCCGCCTGTTTGATGAAATGCTCAAGCTGCTGCAGACCGGCCACTCGCTGGCCTCCATCGAGCAGTTGAAGAAGCTGGGCATGGCGCGCGGCATCTATCCGCTGCTGGATGTGGTGGTGGAGCGCTCCGAGCAGCCGTTTGTGAATGCGGCGCTGCGTGACACCGACCGCCGCGTGGGCGAGGGCAAGCCGGTGGCGCCGAGCTTCCTGCTGGCCTGTGTGCTGTGGGCCGATGTGCGCGACGGATGGGCGCGCCGCATCGAACAGCAACAGCATTCGCATCCTGCGTTGATGGATGCGATTGACGACGTGTTCCGCTCCCGTATCGGCGATGTCTCTGGCGGGGGCAAGCTGGCGAGTGACATGCGCGAGATCTGGGTCATGCAGCCGCGCTTCGAGAAGCGGGTTGGCAGCGGTCCGTTTGGCATGGTGGAGCAGGCGCGTTTTCGCGCCGCCTTCGACTTCATGCGCCTGCGCGCCGACATTGGCGAGGTCGACGAAGTCCTGGCCGACTGGTGGCAGGAATTCAGCATGGCCAGCGACAGCCTGCGCCAGGATCTGGTGGACCAGGTCCGCGAAGAGCAGGCCAAGCAGCGCCGTGCGCCGCGCGTACACCGCGCGCCCCGCGCGGAGGGGCCAGCCGGTGCAGCGGTGCCAGATGCAAGGGGGGGCACCGGTGTGCAGCAAGCCGACGCACCAGTCGATGGCGCTCCGACCCGCAAGCGCCGGCGCCGTCGCCGTCCTGGTGGCGGTGGAGCCGCTGGTGCGGGCAATACCGATGGTGGAGCAGCCAGCAGCGACTGATTGCCGATCATGCGCGAGCCGGTGACTGCCTACCTGGGATTGGGAGCCAATCTGGGCGATGCCCGCGCGGCGGTTGTCCAGGCCATGGAGGACATAGGTCGCGCCGACGGGGTCAGGCTGACGGCCCGGTCAGCGCTGTACCGCACGGCGCCCGTGGATTCCAGCGGACCTGACTACATCAACGCGGTGGTGGAGGTGCACACGGTGTTGACGGCGCCGGCGCTGCTGCACTGCCTGCATGGCATCGAGGCGGCAGCCGGTCGCGCGCGGCCCTACCGCAACGCCCCGCGCACGCTGGATCTGGACATCCTGCTGTTTGGCGAGAGCCAGATCGCCAGCTTGCACCTGTCGGTACCGCATCCTCGCATGGAGCAGCGTGCGTTTGTGCTGGTTCCGTTGGCCGAGATCGCCCCACACCGGGTCGATGCCCGGGCCTTGCGGGCCGTTCTGGAGCAGGCCATTGAACGCATCGACTGACGAACCCCGTTCCACGTCATCCCGGGTGGCGGGCGACATCTGGGGTGGCGTAGCGGCCATGCTGGTGGCGCTGCCATCGGCCATTGCATTCGGTGTGGCCATCGTGGCTCCCTTGGGTGGCTCTTTGGGGGCGCAGGGCGCGGTGGCCGGTATTCTGGGGGCCACCGTACTGGGCCTGGTGGCGCCCCTGCTGGGCGGGCGTACCCGGCTGATTACGGCACCCTGTGCGCCCGCCGCAGCCGTGCTGTCAGCGCTGGCGGCGGGCTTTGCCCAGGGTGGCATGCCGGCGGAGAAGGCCCTGTTGTTGCTCGGCATGATTGGTCTGCTGGCAGGCGTGATCCAGATCGCTCTGGGCCTTGCCGGTATTGGCCGCTTGATCAAATACATTCCGTTTCCGGTGGTCAGTGGCTACCTCAGTGGCGTGGGGCTGATCATCATCGGCAGCCAGGTCCCCAAGCTCCTGGGCGTCACGGGTGCGGCTGGCCTGCTGACCGCATTGGGCCACCCCGATCTTTGGGCCTGGCAAAGCATGGTGGTGGGGGCAGTGGTCATTGCGGCCATGTTGTTGATGCCTCTGGTCACCACCAGGATTCCGGCCACCATCCTGGCGCTGGTCTGCGGTGTGGCCTGCTATGGCCTGTTGGGCCTTCTGGACCCCAAGCTGATGACGGCCGAGCACAATCCGCTCCTGGTGGGGCCACTCACCGACAGTGGCGTGCAATTGATGGACACGCTGGGCATTCGCCTGCCCACGCGGGACTTGCTGTCGTGGGAGACCCTGGTGCAGGTGGCGGTACCGGCGATGACGCTGGCCGTGCTGCTGTCGATCGATACGCTGAAGACCTGTCTGGTCATCGATGCCATGACCAACACTGGCCACCAGCCCAACCGGGAACTGATAGGGCAGGGCGTGGGGAACATGGCGTCGGCCTTGGCCGGGGGCATTCCGGGCGCGGGCACCATGGGTGCCTCGTTGATCAATATTTCCAGTGGCGGCACCACCCGGTTGTCCGGCTTCGTGGCCGGCGTGGCCTCGCTGTTGGCACTGGTGTTTCTGGCGCCGCTGATTGCCTGGGTGCCGGTGGCCGCCCTGGCGGGCATCCTGATCGTGACGGGCTTTCGCATGATTGACCGGCACAGCCTGGCCTTCTTCTTTACGCGGGCTACACGGCTGGACTTCATGGTCATTCTGGTGGTGATCTTGGTGGCCATCTTTGGTAACCTGATTGCCGCCTCCGGTGTGGGTGTTGCGCTGGCCATTCTGTTGTTCATCCGGGAGCAGACCCGCAGCTCGGTGGTGCGCAAGCGGGTTGACGGGGTGGATGTATTCGCCCGCCGCCACCATTCCACGGGCAACTCCGAATGGCCCGAGGCCATGGCGCAGGATTCCGTGGTTTTTGAATTGCAGGGCAGCCTCTTCTTCGGAACGGCCAACCAGTTGCATAAGGCCCTGGAGCCCGAGACAGGTTCACGCAAATACGTGATCCTGAACATGCGCCGTGTCCAGTCGCTGGATGTGACGGCCACGCACGTGCTGGAACAAATCAAGGACCAGCTGGAAAAGAACGGCGCCTACCTGGTCTTCTGCGACATTCCCAAGGACCTGCCCAGCGGGCTCAAGATGAAGCGCTTCCTGAAGGACACCGGCATCGTGCGGCCCAGCAACAAGGCGTTTGCATTTCGCCAGCTGGAGGATGCCCTCAAGTGGGTGGAAGAGCGCGAACTGCCGCGACGCGAGGGGGAGGAGCTCGCCGCCGTCGTATCGCTGGACCTGTCGGCCATGCCGCTGCTGGCCAGTGCGTCGCAGGGCGCCATGGCGGCGCTGCACCAGGCCATGCCGCTGCGCGAGGTGCGCGCAGGCAAGAAACTGTTCAAGGCCGGAAGCGATGACGACAGCCTGTACCTGATCCGCAGCGGCAGCGTCCGGCTGGGGTTGTCCACCGCGAGGAAAGAGCACCGTGAACTCGCGCAACTGGAGCTTGGCGGCATTTTCTGCAGTGCGGGCTTTCTGCAGTGCGAGGCGCCGGCCCTGGAGGCCGTGGCCCTGACCGATGTCGAGGTCTATGCCCTGCCACGCGCAACACTGGATGCACTGGCCGTCGAACATGGCGCGTTGGCAACGACGCTGCTGGGCGCGGTCACGCGCAACCTGGCCGCCCAACTGGCCGGCGCCATGGAGCACCTTCTGGTGACGGAGTCGGAGGCGCAATAGCGGAGGCAATGGGTCGAAAGCCCCACCGTTGCGAAGCGGCACCATCGGATACCCCAGGACTTGACCAAACGGTTGATTTGTATCAGTCTCATGGTGCGATCCATGGCGCACATTCACATATCAATAAAGAAGCCATTTACAGGAGCAAAAGCATGGGCCTCAACCGGATGAAAATCGCAACCAAGCTGTGGGTATTCATAGTCATCGTGCTGGCCCTGCTGACCACCGTTGCCAGCGTGGGCCTGATGCGCAGTGCCGCCATCCTGGCCGAAGGCCGGGCCCAGCAGCAGGTGGCCTACAAGATGGTTCAGGTGGCCACGCGCTGGAATGGCTTGACCGAGACCAATGCCACGCGCAACCATGCCATCATCATCAGCACCGAGCCCGTAATTGGCACAGCCTTCAAGGACGCGATCAATGCAACCACCAGTGAGATATCGGAGATGCAGAAGCAGCTGGAGGCTTTGCCATTGACCGACGCCGACAAGGCCCAACTGAAGAAGATTGCAGAACTGCGCAAGACGGTCATCGCCCTGCGCGAACTGGCACGCAAGGCCCGCGCCGACGGCAAGGCAGATGACGCCCTGCAGATTCTGAATTCACAGTACCTTCCTGCCATGGCCAGTTACATCGGTGCCCAGAAGGATCTGGTCAAGTTGCAGGAGCAGCGCGTGCTGGACGTGCAGGAAGACACGGAGCGCCGGCGCCAGACCAACAGCATTGGCATCATGGTCGGGCTGGTTGTCATCGTGGTCATGATTGCTTTTGGCACCATCTGGCTGGTGGGCTCCATCCGTGACCCGCTGGACCAGGCGAACAATCTGGCAGCACGCATTGCTCAGGGCGATTTGAGTTCCAGCATCAACACCACGCGCGAGGACGAGTTCGGCACCCTGTTGCGCTCATTGGCCACGATGAACGATTCGCTGGGCCGCATGGTGGCCCAGGTGCGCCTGAGCACCGACAGCATTGCCACGGCCAGCGCCGAGATTGCCCAAGGCAACAACGATCTGGCGCACCGCACGGAACAGACCTCCAGCAACCTGCAGGCCACGGCCTCCAGCATGGATGCGCTGACGGCCACGGTGCAGCACAGCACGGACAACTCGCGCCAGGCCAGCTCGCTGGCGGCCAGTGCGTCGTCGGTGGCGCAGCGTGGCGGCTCGGTGGTGACGCAGGTGGTTTCCACCATGCAGGAGATCGATACCAGCAGCAAGAAGATTGCCGACATCATCGGCGTCATCGATGGCATTGCCTTCCAGACCAATATCCTGGCGCTCAATGCCGCCGTGGAGGCCGCGCGTGCCGGCGAGCAGGGCCGCGGCTTTGCCGTGGTGGCCAGCGAGGTGCGCAGCCTAGCGCAGCGCAGCGCCGAGGCTGCCAAGGAAATCAAGGCACTGATCGACACCTCGGTCGAAAAAGTGGAGTCGGGCACCCGCCTGGTGACGGACGCCGGCGCCACCATGGCGGAGATCGTGCAGTCGGTGCAGCGCGTGGCCGATGTGATCAGCGAGATCACGGCGGCGGCCAACGAGCAGAGCAGCGGCATTGCCGGCGTGAATGTCGCCATTGGCAACCTGGATCAGATGACGCAGCAGAATGCCGCCCTGGTCGAGGAAAGTGCCGCCGCCGCCGAGAGCCTGCGCGAGCAGGCCGATCGGATGAAGGATGCGGTGTCGGTGTTCCGGGTGCTGGACCAGCACCACGCCTGAGCCATCAGCCCAGTGTGGCGGCGCGCACGCAGTTGCGGCCGGCACCCTTGGCCTCGTAGAGAGCCCGGTCGGCAGCAGCCAGGTACTCGTGGGCCGTCAGGGGGGGATGCGGGACGGCGCAGGCCACGCCAAAGCTGGCGGTGATCCGCATCTGCTGGCCCTCAAACGCGATCTCCAGCGCCGCAATGGCCGCGCGGAATTCCTCGGCCAGTGCCAGCGACTGTTCCAGGTCGGCTCCCACCAGCGCAATCACGAACTCCTCGCCGCCGTAGCGCGCCAGAATGTCCCCGGCGCGGTGGATGCGCGGGCGCAGCAGGTCAGCCAGTGCGCGCAGGCAGGCGTCGCCGGCCAGATGACCGCGCGTGTCGTTGATGCGCTTGAAGTGGTCGACGTCGAGCAGGATGATGGCCACCGGACTCAACTGCCGCGCGGCGCGGCGCAGTTCACTGGCCAGCGCGGTGTCGAAGTAGGCGCGGTTGCCAATCCGGGTCAGCCCATCGGTTGTGGAGAGCTGTTGCAACTGTTCGTTGGCAATGCGCAGCTGTTCCATGGCGGTATTGAGGTCGGTGGTGCGTGACAGCACGCGCTGCTCCAGCTCGCGGTTGGCGCGCTCCGTGGCCTGGATCAGGGCCTGCTGGCTGGCGCGCGCCTGGCGCTCGTGGCCCAGCGCCACCGCCTGCGCATTCAGGCGCAGCGTGCGGTCGTTGTTGATCTGGTCGGCCAGCGTGAAAGACAGCAACACCACCAGCATCACGATGCCGATCTGCGAGGCATTCTCGGTCCACATGTTGAGCGGAATCCAGCCCAGCTTGCTGGCGTTGAGAACGGCCAGTCCCAGCAGGATGGCCGTCCAGGCCAGGCAGTAGAAACGCGCGAACTTGGCGCCGCGCCACCAGCGCCAGTAGCCCAGGAACAGCGCCGCGCCCGCCGTCGGCAACGTGATGGCCGCGCCGACGCGGATGGTCCAGCTATAGGGCAGCACAAAGGTCGTGCACAGCAACACGGCGGAGAACACCGCCACGCCCTGTGCCAGGCGCAGCGCCGGTCGGGAGAAGTGGCGCAGGCGCAGGAAGCTGGCGGTGAACAGGCAACTGAACAGCAGCGAGCTGGCCACGAAGGTGGAGATGGCATAGCTGTTCCAGCGCACGGCCTGAGGCCAGACATAGGCGTAGGTGTAGCCGGTCAGCGTCAGGTGGAACATCAGGTAGCTGGCAACAAACCCGATGTAGTAGACGTAGTTGATGTCGCGCGTGGAAAAGAACACGAACAGGTTGTAGACCACCATGATCAGCAGCACGCCGATCACCGCGCCCTGGACCAGGTTCTCGTCGTTGCTGGCGGCGTGGAAATGCACCGGGTCCCAGATGCGCAGCGGCGCCTCGATGGTGCCGGCCGAGGCCAGGCGCATGTAGATGTCGTTGTTGCCGGGAGCCAGCTGCAGCGGCATGACGAAGTTGCGGTGGCGCACGACCCGCTGCGCAAAGGGCAGTTCGTCACCCAGTACGTAGTGCACCTGCAGCGTGCCATTGGCGTAGTGGTAGAGCTGCACATCGTCCAGGAACGGGATGGGCAGCTCCACGAAGCGCGACAGGGCCTGTGTGTCGCTGTTGTGGATGCGAAACCGGAACCAGTAGGCGTCGCCGGTGAAGCCGAAGTTGGGCGACTGCCGGTCGATGACCTGCCAGGGCAGGCCGGCGCTGCGTACCGGGTCGATGGTGAGCGCGCGGCTGGCATCGACCAGCACGCCCATGCGCGCGCCCAGCTCGATGCGAGGCGCCGCCTGTGCCGACAGTTCCAGAACCGGGAAGCGGGCGTCGGGCGCAGCCTGTCCGAAGGCCGCCAGCGGCGCCCACAGAATAGCCAGCAGCAAGCAGACCCAAGGGTCCCAGCGGCGCAGGCGCATGGCGGGCGGCTTCAGGCCAGTTCGGCGATCAGCTCGATTTCCACACAGGCGCCCATCGGGATCTGGGCCACGCCAAAGGCACTGCGGGCATGCGCGCCCTTGTCGCCAAACACCTGGCCGAACAGTTCGCTGGCGCCATTGGTCACCAGATGCTGTTCGGTGAACTCGCCGGTGGAGTTGACCAGGCTCATCAGCTTGACGATGCGTTTCACGCGGTTGAGGTCACCCACGGCGGCGTGCAGCGTGCCCATCAGGTCGATGGCGATGGCGCGTGCGGCGGCCTTGCCTTCTTCGGTGGTCATGTTCTTGCCGAGCTGGCCGACCCAGGGCTTGCCGTCCTTCTTGGCGATGTGGCCGGAGAGGAACACCAGGTTTCCGGTCTGCACAAAGGGCACGTAGGCTGCGGCGGGAATGGCCACGGGCGGCAGGGTGATGTTCAGGCTGGTGAGGGTGTCGTAAATGCTCATGGTCGTGTTTCTGCGAAGGAGTTGATTGGCAAAAATGCCACCAGCCCTCGTGGAATGGGCGTAAGCCGCTATCTAAACGATAGCACCCTGCGTTTGACCCTGCGATTGGAATTGCGACGAGGACGGTGACTGAGACTGCGATTGTGACTGATGCGCCGCCTCATGGGGTTCCACCGTCACGCCCACGGTGAGCGTGTGGTTGGCACCACCGTGGATGACACCGCGGATGGGTGACACGTCCGCATAGTCGCGGCCAATGGCCAGGGTGACGTAATCCTCGCCCGGCGTACCGCAGCCGTCGCGGTCGTTGGTGGGGTCGAAGTCCCACCAGCGTGTGGAGCCCTCTTCGTCGGGCAGGTCGGGCAGGTAGACCGACACCCAGGCGTGCGAGGCGTCGCTGCCGATCAGGCGCGGCTGCCCGGGTGCGGGGTGGGTCAGCAGGTAGCCACTGACGTAGCGCGCCGGCAGCCCGTAGGCACGCAGGCAGGCCACCATGATGTGGGCAAAGTCCTGGCACACGCCCTTGCGCTGGGCCAGCGCCTCCAGTGCCGGCGTGTTGACCTGGGTGCTCTGGCTCTCGTAGGTGAAGTCCCGGTGAATGCGCTGCATCAGGTCGCGTGCGGCCTGCAGCAGCGGCACACCGGCGCCCAGGCTGGCGCGTGCATAGGCCGCAAATTCGCCATGGCGCGGAACATAGGGCGAGGCAAACACGAACTCCCCGGCGGCGTCAAACGGGTGCTTGGCGCTGTAGCGGAAGCGCTCGCGCACCGCCTCCCATGCCAGCGTGCTTTCTGCGGATGTGGGTGCCTGCGTGGCAACCAGGCTGCGGGCGATGACCTGGAGCTGGCTGTGCGCCGCCTGCAGCGCGAAGAAGTGCCGCGTGTTGCCGTAGACGTCCACCATGTCCAACTGCTGGGCCGGCTCCGGGGTGATCTGCAGGCTGTGCGCCAGCAACTGTTGGCGGGTGGTGTTCAGCGGCTTGAGGTAGGCCATGTGCTGCGCAATGCTGACCGGCGGCGCGTAGTCGTAGCAGGTGGCGTGGGTGATGTGCAGTTGCATGGCTGGCCTCCGTCAGGCACCCAGGCTCAGGCCGTTGTCACTGGAATGGGTGAAGTAGGTTGCGCCAATTTCTTCCGACACCTGGTAGGCCGCACCGGCGCAGTCGTGCAGCAGGTCGGTCAGCGCGTCAAAGCCGTCATCCGGTCCCGGTTCGCACAGCAGTTCCAGTTGCCACTGGACCGGATCGGGCACGCTGTAGGACAGCAGGCTGAGCTGGTCCGGCTCACTGCCGGCCAGTTTGGCCAGGCGTCCGCGCAGCGTGTGCGCAACCCAGGCCAGGGAGCGCGGGTTGTCACGGTCCAGCACCAGCAGGTCCAGCAGGGCGGCGATGTCGCGGCTCTGCTGGTACTGCGCATGGAAGGTGATGGTGCTGTCAAACAAGGCCACCATGGCCTCAAAGCCGCCACCCTGTTGGACCGAGCCAGTCTCGAAACCGATGCGCAGTGCCCTGGACAGAAAACCCAGACGCTCGATATGGCGGCCAATGCTGAGCAGGCGCCAGCCATCGTCGCGCGTCATGCGGTCGGTCTGCAGCCCGGTGATGGCGGCCAGATGGTCGCTGGCAGTCTTGAGCATCGCCAGCGCCTGGGGTGCCGAATAGTCTGCACTGGCCAGATGGGCGGCGCAGCTCTGGAAGAACCCGTCCTCGGCGCGCTGCATCAGGCTCCAGTGCTCCTGCGACAGGCGCTCGCGCACCGCCGCGCCGGCCAGGCGCAGGGCGCGCAGGTTGAAGCCCACACTGGTGGCCTGGTCGTCACTGCCCAGGCTGGCGATCAGCGAGCGCTCGAACACGCGCCGGCTCTGCGGCGTGGGCGCCGGCACGCCGGGCAGCACCAGCGTGTTGTGGATCGCCATGCGGCCCAGCCAGGTCAGCAGCGGCTGCGAGGACTGGTCCTCGCCGCCCAGCGCCTCCAGCGTCAGGCGTGCCAGGCGCACGGAATTTTCGGCACGCTCGGTGTAGCGGCCCAACCAGAACAGGTTCTCTGCGGCGCGGCTGGTGACCAGGCGCTTGCGCTGGGCCAGGGCCGAGGGTGTGAGCGTGGGTTGCAGCAGCGTGGTCTTGTCCACCGCGCCGGTGGTGATGGCCCATACGTCCGCACTGCTGCCGCCGCGTTGCATGGAGGCCACATCGGCGCTGGCACCGGCCACCCGTGCCAGGCCACCGGGCAGCACGCGCCAGGACTGCGGTCCGTTGGACACCGCAAACACCCGCAGCATCACCGAGCGCGGCACGACGCTGCCACCGCCCTGCGGCTGCCAGGTGGGCATCTGCGACAGCGGCATATAGGCCTGCACCGTGTGGTCGTCGCTCTGGCGCAGGATGCGTCCGGCCCATTCGTCCAGCTCGCGCGGCGACAGGTCACGGCCCAGCACGGCGTCGAAGTTGCCATGGATGCTGGAGCCGGGGTAGGTGGGTTTGATGGCGCACTCATGCAGGCGCGGCAGCACGTCTTCCAGCGCCGAGCGCTCGCCGCACCACCAGGTGGGCAGCGCAGGCAATAGCAGGTCTTCGCCCAGCAGGTGCTGCGACAGAGCCGGCAAAAAGCCCAGCAGCGCGGGCGACTCCAGAAACGCCGAGCCCGGCGCATTGGCCACCAGCACGTTGCCGGCGCGAATCACTTGCAGCAGCCCGGGCACACCCAGCGTGGAGTCGGCGCGCAGTTCCAGCGGATCGAGGAACTGGTCGTCCAGCCGCTTGAGCAGGCCGTGTACGGGCACCAGGCCGCGCAGGGTCTTGAGGAACAGATGCTGGTCGCGCACGATCAGGTCGCTGCCCTCCACCAGGCTCAGGCCCAGGTAGCGCGCCAGGTAGGCGTGTTCAAAATAGGTTTCGTTGTAGGGGCCGGGCGTCAGCAGCGCGATGTGGGCATCTTGCCCGGCAGGGCTCATGGCCTTCAGGCTGTCCATCAGCGCGCGGTAGGTGCCGGCCAGGCGCTGCACCTGCAGGCTCTCGAATGCCTGCGGGAACAGGCGCGAGACCGCCAGCCGGTTTTCCAGCAGATAGCCCAGGCCCGAGGGCGCCTGTGTGCGCTGCGACACCACCCACCAGTTGCCGTCCGGCCCGCGTGCCAGGTCGAAGGCGGCTATGTGCAGGTGCGTGCCGCCCACGGGTTGCACGCCGTGCATGGAGCGCAGGTAGCCGGGGTGGCCCTGCACCAGCGCCGGCGGCAGCAGTCCCTGGGCCAGCAGTTGTTGCGGACCATAGACATCGGCCATCACGCGGTCCAGCAGGCGTGCGCGCTGGGTGACACCGGCCTCGATCTGCAGCCAGCTCTGCGCGGACACGATCAGCGGGAACAGGCCCAGCGACCAGGGGCGCTGTGGGCCACCCTCGTCGGCGTAGACGTTGTAGGTCACGCCGTTGTCGCGGATCTGGCGCTCCAGGTTGGTCGTGCGCTGGTTCAGGTCACCCAGGCCATCGGTTTCGCATTCGTCAAAGAATTGGCGCCAAGCCCCCGCCATTTCTTGACTGTCTGCTATGGATTTGCTAGCGCCCTGGCTCTGTGACTGGCCTTGGCCCTGGCTGGATGGGGCACAGCCCCGCAATTCGTCAAAGTGGCCACTAGCGGCCGGCAGTGAGACTGCTGCGCGTGCCATGGCCGTCACCGGTTCAGGGATCGGATGGGCAGAGTTGGGGCTGGCATGGTTCACCCGTTGGAGTATGCCGCAAACCGTTTACGCATCTTGACCATACGGTCAGGCCAAAGGCAGCGTGTCCAGCGTCGCGTAGGCGTTCTTCAGCCAGGTCTTGACGCGCTGGCGCTCCAGCATGCCCAGCCCGTCGGGACCGCTGCCGCTTTGGGTGGCGGCCCAGAAGCTGGCGTTCTGCCGGTCGATCTTGCGCATGCTGGCTTCGTGCAGTGAGGCCAGCGTCACCACCTGGGCGCCCAGCGCCACCGCTTTCTTCAGCGCTGCGGACTCGTTGAGCTGCGAGAAATCGCTGCCGCGCCCCAGGTTCCTGACGACGAAGTAGTTGGGTCCGACGCCATAGGTGTTGAGCAGGCGGTCCAGCAGGTCGATGGAGTCCTTGCCCGCGTCGGCCATGTGCCAGAAGTTGACGGTGACGCCCATCTCGGCCAGGAGGGACAGCAGGTCCGAGTCGCGCACCCAGCGCGACAGCGGCGCGGCCGTCTGCGCGGCCAGGTCGACGATGACGTTCTTGCGTTTGCCATCGACGGGTGGTTCTTCAAATACGGCGGCAATCTGGTCCAGGCCTTCGTAGGTGTCCACGATCACCGGTGCGGCGTAGCCCGCATAGAAGCGGGTGAACGAAGTGTGTGAACGGTCGGTGTCGAAGCCGGTGAAGGGTTGCCCCTTGTCGATGAAATACTGCGCCAGCAGGCGCGCCGCTACCGATTTGCCCACCCCGCCTTTTTCGCCGCCGATGAAGTTGAGTGATGGCATGTGCTGAGTCCCCTGGTCTGAATAAAGATGCAGTATCAAGCAAGATGGGTGCCATTGGCCGCGTGTGCGCGTAGACTGCCGAAAATATTTGCGCATGTGTTCCTTGCGCGTGGGAGATTGTTGGATGCTGAAACGGCAAAGCGCCGCACTGATCACCGCCGGCCTGTTGCTGGCCGGTTGCGCCGGCGTGCCGCCCACGGCCACCATGGGCGTGCCGGCGGCACCCGCCAGCGAGCTGGCCGCCACCTATGCCGTGCTGCAGGCGTCGGGTGGGCGCGTGTTGGCGCTGGACCCGGCGCGCTCGGATGTGCGCATCTACGCCTTTCGCGCCGGACGCGCCGCCGCCATGGGCCACAACCATGTGTTGACGGCGCCGCAGTTCGAGGGCTACTTCCACCGCGCAGCCGGTGGCCCGGCCGCGTCGCGCTTTGACCTCGCTTTCCGCCTGGATCAACTGGAGCTGGACCCCGCTCCCCTGCGCGCGGCGCTGGGCGGCGCGTTTGCATCGGCCATTGCACCCGACGCCATTGCCGCCACGCGCGAGCACATGCTGGGCGTTGACAATTTCCAGGCGCAGCAGTTTCCGTGGGTGCGCATCCGCTCGCTGCAGATTGCCGGCGAGGCGCCCAAATTTGCCGCGCAGGTGGCCGTGGAACTGCATGGCCAGACGCGCGAGCTGTGGGTGCCTCTGACTGTGGCGGGCTGGCCCGAACACCTGCAGGTGACGGGCTCCATGGTGCTGCGCCAGTCCGACTTTGGCGTGCGGGCGTATTCGGTGCTGGGCGGGCTGCTGGCGGTGCAGGACGCAGTGGTGGTTGACTTCACGCTGCAAGGCGATGAACATCGCTGAACCGCAATACCGCCCCTTCTGATCGTGGCCAAGTCCAGGAAACCTGCCAATCCACCGCGCCGACGCATGGTGCTGGCCGTTGCCGCGAGTGTGGCGGTGGTGCTTGCCGTGTTGCTGTCCGTGTTGCTGCATCGGCCGTCACAGGAGCCGGAATTGGCTCCGCCCGCGCACTATCTGGACGACCAGGCCGGGCTGTTGTCACCGGGCTTTGCCGCGGCCAAGGACCAATACATCGAGCACCTGTCGCGCACCATGAAGATTGCGCAGATCAACGTGGTCATCCTGCCGCATGTGCCCGGCGGTTCGGTCGAGGACTTCAGCATCCGCGCAGCCACCGCCTGGAAGCTGGGCGCCTTGGGGGTGGACAACGGTCTGCTGCTGTTCATCTTCCGTGACGAGCGCCTGCTGCGCTTGGAAGTGGGCTACGGGCTGGAAACCGCGATCCCCGATGCACTGGCCTACCAGCTGCTGGCGGGGCAAATCGTCCCAGCCTTTGCCCATAGCCAGTACGAGACCGGGGTGGAGGATTTTCTGGATGTACTGGACAAGACCCTGGAGGCATCCGAGGCCGCCAGCCACCGCGCCTCGCCCTATGCGGCCATGATCCCCTTTGTCTGGAACGTGCTGCGCAGCACGCCGCGCATTGCCGGGCGCTTGGGACGTGTCTTTCTGCAGGCCGACACGCTGGGGCGCCTTGTGCTGGCGCTGTTTGGCCTGGTGTTGGCCGGAGCCATGCTGTGGGCGTTCATCGGAATCGCCGCGGGCATCGTGCCGTTGTTGCGCCTGCCCATGCGCCTGGCTGCTAGCACTACACTGCGCACACTGGGCAGCCCGGCGGTGCGCGAGCAGTTCAGCGGCAAGAATTTTCTGGCCCGCCCGCCACCGGTGCTGGTGACGCTGGTGCAGGAACTGCAGTTGGGCGAAATCCTGAATGCGCTCTACATGCTGGCGGGTCTGGTGGTCGGCATCGCGTTCCTGTTTGTGGGCTCCAGTATCCTCATTGGCGGACTAGGGCACTTTGGCGGCGCGGGGGCAACGCTGGGGTGGCCTGCGCCACCGCCGTAGCGGACTGCACTGTGCCTAACGGCGCTCCACGCGCCTGCGGCTGGGCATCTGGTTGGGCGGCACCAGGCCGCGAAACATCTCGGTCATGGCTTGCAGCTTGTCGCGCGCCATTTGTTCGCCATGGAAATCGGACAACAGCCGCAGCACGTCGCTGCGCAGATACCACAGGGTCTGGATGTCGGCGGCGCGGGCCACATCGGTCCAGGCCTTGGAAGAACCCATGTCTTCATTCGCGTCGATGCAGGCCAGCGCATCCAGCATGGCCGTGCGGATATCCTCGACGCGCGCATTGGCGTCGATGATGGTCTTCTGGTCGCTCAGGAGCGATACAAAACGCGAAATGGCCTTGCGCATGGCCGTTACCTCACAGGGTGACGAGTCGATGCCAGCAAGAATAGCACCTGAACTTGAATGAATCCTTGCGCCTGCGCATTGCACGGAACAATTGGCGGCATCCGATTCAGGTGCGTGCGTTTCGCCCGGGCTAGCGTTGGGGGCGAATCCGGTAGATGGCGTTGTTCAGATCGGCAGACATGTAGATGCTGCCATCCGCGCCGACCGCCACGCCGGTCACGACGTAGGGCGGGGGCATGCCGGGGCCGCCGGGCATGCCGATGGGCAGCTTGTCCGCCACCGTGCGGCGCGTGCCGTTGGCCGGGTCGATCTCCACCAGGCGTTTGGCGGCGCTCTCTGCCACGATGAAGGTGCCCCAGGGCGTTTGCGCAAGCCCTTCAGGCAGCGCAAGGCCTTCGGCGACGGTGGTCTTGGCACCATCCGCGATGCTAATCCGGGTCAGCCGGCCGGCGGCCTCGGTCACATACAGCGCGCCATCCTGGCCCAGCACCATCTGGACCGGGCCGGCCAGCCCTTGGGCGATGACCTTCCTGTCGGCCAGCTTGTCGCCGCTGGCGCGGCTGATGCTGCCGGTTGCGATTTCCGCGTAGAGCACACTGCCATCCGCCATCGGAATGGCGTCAAAAGGCGCCTTGAGGCCGTGCAGCATGGTGCTGGTCTTCAGGGTGCCGCGCTCCACCAATTGCACCGTGCCGGTAAACCACGACGCCAGCGCAAAGTGCGTGGCGGACACGCCCACGGCGAACGGGTATTCCAGGTCCGAGTCCTGCATGCGGAAGATGTCCTTCACCACGCCCGTCCTGGTGTTGACATTGCGAAAGCCAAAGACGTCGGCCACCCACAGGTCGTCGCCGTCCACTTTCAGGCCAGCCGGTACCGCCACCTTGCCGCTGGTCAGCAGTGTCACGGCTCCGGTGGCCGGGTTGTAGGCCTCGACCGAGTTGTCTGCCATGTTGGACACGTAGATCGTGCCGTCGGGCGCAATCGCGAGGTTGTCCAGGGCCGGCTTGAGCTGCTTGGCTACCGTCCTGCGCCCCGTGGCCAGTTCCACGCGTGACAGCTCGCCGCTCTTGGCATCCACCACCCACAAGTTGCCCTTGCCGTCCAGGTTGGCAGCGGCGGGTACCTTGAATTCACCATTGATGACGGTCAGGTCACCATTGGCCGGGTTGATCCTGACGACCTGCCCCTTGAACCACAGCGGTCCGTAGAGCATGCCGTCGGGGCCGACCTCAAAACCATTGAATCCGCCCATGTCCTTCTTGATCAGGCGCGGCGCGGCCTTGCCGGCCACGTCAATCTCCCACAACGCATCGCCCAAGAACACCTGAGAGGCATAGAGCTTGCCATTGCGGCGGTCAAAGTCCAGCGAGTTGATGCCGGGCAGGTCCTTTGCCAACACCCGCATCGGAGCGCTGTCGCTTTCGCGGTAGCGGATCACGCCCATCATGTAGTTGGTCCACGCCAGCTCGCCGTTGGGCCCCACGGCAATGTCGTCAGCCTGGCCCTCGGGCGCCGCAATCAGCACATGGGCTGCGCCGGTCTTGCGGTCCACCTCCCACAAGGTATTGCCCACCACCGAGCCAGCCAGCAGGCGGCCCTTGGCATCCACGGCAAGGCCATGGACCCCGGCAAACGAAGATGGCGCCACCAACACCTCGGGAGCGGTCCATGCGGCCGGGCGCGACGGTGGCATCGCGGTGCAGGCACCGAGGATCAGCGAGACCGCAAGAAGGCTTGCGGCGATGGGTCGAATCATGGTTGTCTCCTTTGTTATGGGAGAGCCAGTCTACTGAGCGTGCAAACGGATGAAGGTCTCGCAAGAGACTGACTGCACTACCGTGCGTGGTCGGGGCCCCGGATGCTATCAATTAAATAGCTTCCTACGCATATTCCACGAGGGCTGCAGCCCATTTTTCGCATCATCACACCGGGGAAAGCAGGCAGATGGGGTGGCTGACGTGCCTGTCGCTGCCGTGTACTGCGCTGGATGCGGGGCGCACGGCGGTGCAGGTGAGCTACACGCTGACGGCGCTGAACGCGGTGGGGGAACGTTTCATTGCTTCAGCCCCGCATCGATAGCAACCGAGTCAAATCAGCACCTAAAGCTTCGAGATCCTGCGTGACGGTTAGATAAACGATTTCGTCGTCCACCGCGTCGTAGCCATGAATGATGCGGTTACGCAGATCAATGGCGAGTTTGAGATTGGGGACCTGTTCCATCAACATGGGCTCTGTTCGGGCAAGGCGCGAACAGGCTTCTCCAAGAATTTCCAACTGGCGTTCCACAGCGGAGCGGCGCATCTTGTCGCCAACGTATTGCTCCAGCGAACATCACAGGATGAACTCTTGCGCAGACGCAATGGCACCGAGTGCGTCAAACAGCAGTTTGGGCGCTTTGTCGGTCATAGACGAGGGTGCGGCTCTGGTTGACGGCCTGCAAAAAATACGGATTGCGAATGTAGCTGGGGTTCACCAAGTCCACGTGGCGTCCCAGTAATTGCTCTAGCGCCTCTGCCAGATCAATCCAGCGCCGCGCGAGCGAGCCCGGCGCCTTTTTGTCCAGTTCAACTAGAAAGTCATAGTCGCTGGATTCCGGGTTGAAGTCGGGGCCGGTGGCGGACCCAAACAACTCAAGGTGTGCCACGCCATATCGCTCGCACAGTGCGGTGATGGAGGGTAGTTGGCTGGCTAGCGCGGCGTGCATGGGGCAATTATGCTGCTTTGGTGCGACGATTGGTCCGGGCTATCATGCCTTCCCCATGTCCCGCCTTTTGCAAGCCGAATTCCTGGTCCGTCATGCGTTGCCTGGTGATGCCGAGCGCATCCAAGAGCTGTATGACCAACTCGTTGACAACCCAGCGGTGCAAGTACGCGCAGACGCCATCTCAGCCCTGTCTCCGGGCCAGTCCGCCTTGTTTGTCGGTGTCGCACGATCCACTGTTGTCGGGACGGCCTTGGTCAACATCTGCGCGGACGTTATGTTTGGTCAGCAGCCGTTTGCCGTGGTGGAGAACGTGGTGGTGGATGCGGCCTGGCGTGGGCAGGACATCGGCGCGAGATTGTTTTCACATTTGGAAGACTTTTGTCGCGCCAGGGAGTGCTCCAAGATCATGCTGCTCAGCACTGCGGTACGAGAGGATGCCCATCGCTTCTTTGCCCGAATAGGTTATGACGGCCAAGCCAAGCTGGGTTTTGTGAAATATCGGCGTCACTTTTCGCAGGCGGTCTGATGGATACCTTGACCGAAGATCCCCCGTGGCTGGCTGCTGCCGCCCGCGAGTTGGGTGTGGCCCAGTGGCCGCAGGGCCAAAGCAACCCGCGCATCACCGAGTACCACGCCGGCACCAACATCCGTGGGTATGACGACAAGGCTTCATGGTGCTCGTCCTTCGTCAACTGGTGTCTGGCGGAAGTCGGTCTGGCGGGTACCGGGTCCGCGCTGGCGCGATCATGGCTGGAGTGGGGTATGCCCCTGAGCGAGCCCGTGCGTGGCTGCATTGCCGTGCTCTACCGTGACGACCCGACCAGTTGGAAGGGACACGTTGGTTTCTTCCTGCGCCAGGATTCTGAATCGATTTACCTGTTGGGTGGCAATCAGTTGGGGGAAGTGCGAGAGCACTTCTATCCCAAGGCGATGCTGCTGGGGTGGCGAATGCCTACAGACTATCTGGCCGTGAAGGGAACGATGTCCCACAGGATATGAGCAAGGACTACGGGCCAGAGTGACTGGAAGCGCAGGTAATACAGGCCAAAGACCAATCCAAATCCCGTGATCCAGACAGCTCCAATGGGGCCCTGGTACAGGTGGTACATCAGCCGGACCAGGAGCGTTACCCCTAAGGCAACAGAAGGGCCGTAGTGGCGCAGTCCCCGCTGGAGAAAACCCAGGAGAAAGACTTCCTCGAACGTGCCGTTCACCATGGCCATGACGATCAATACCGGCAAAGAGATGTTGGCCTGGCGAACCATGTGGTCAATGGGTTGTTCGGGTTGTCCCGCTGAAAACATGCTGGCCAAAGTGCCGCCAACCAACCATGCGGCGAAGAACAGGCCAAGGCCCCACATGGAGTCTTTCATGGTGGGATGCGGCGTCAGGGTTGAAATCGCGTAATTGCGGCTGCGCAGAATGGTCAGCGCCACGGTGCCCAGAACCAATTCATACCAGATGATCCCCAACAGCGCGCGGTCATTGAATAGGGCTTCGGTTCCCGTTCCGCCGCTGGGAAAGCCGGAAGCGACCGCGTTGAGAGAGGACAGAACAGCCCAGCCGAAGCAAATGGTGATCACAACGAGTGCTTCACCTGGTGTCGTGGTTGTTCGGTTGGCTTCGGTCATGGGTTGCAAGAGATTGGGCGCATTACCTCAAGGACTGCTCTGGTATCGGCGCAGACACTATAACCTCAGACTGAGTACACGTTAGCTATAACTTTGATAGCTATATGCGCATATTCCACGAGGGCTTGCGCCGCATTCTGTTTGTCACTACTTCGAGAAAAGGCGAAGGGGGCCAGAGCAAACGTTCGCTGCACGAACGATGATCTGCCCCCCATTTTTCTGCCCCTCTTTGCCCTTGAGGGGCTCGGAGAATCACCCCCGCCGCAAATCCAGCGTGAACGGAAACTCCTTGCTGCCGGGCACGTTGATCGTTGCCGGTGGTATGTGCATCACGCCCGGTGTGTGGCCGGTGGAGGTGAAGCGGGTCAGGCGGCGGCTTTCGGCTTCGAAGGAGTTGACCGGGAAGCTCTCGTAGGCCAGGCCACCGGGGTGGGTGACGTGGTACTGGCAGCCGCCCAGGGAGCGTTTCATCCAGGTGTCCACGATGTCGAATGTGAGCGGCGCGTGCACGCCGATGGTGGGGTGCAGGCTGCTCGGCGGGTTCCAGGCCTTGTAGCGCACGCCGGCCACATATTCGCCGACGGTGCCGGTGTTGTGCAGGGGCAGGGCCTGGCCGTTGCAGGTGACCACATAGCGGCTCTGGTTCAGGCCCTTCACAAACACCTCCATGCGCTCCAGCGACGAGTCCACATAGCGGGCGGTGCCGCCGGGTGCGCCTTCTTCACCCATCACGTGCCAGGGTTCCAGCGCGCAGCGCAGCGTGAGCTCCACGCCGGCGGACTGGACCGAGCCCACCAGTGGGAAGCGGAATTCCATGTGCGGCGCAAACCAGCTGGGGTCGAACGGGTAGCCGGCGGCACGCATGTCTTCCACCACATCTTCGAAATCTTGTCGGATGAAGGCGGGCAGCATGAAGCGGTCGTGCAGCTCGGTGCCCCAGCGCGTCACCGGTGCCTTGTACGGCGCCTTCCAGAAGCGGGCCACCAGTGCGCGCAGCAGCAGTTGCTGCACGCTGCTCATGTGGGGGTGCGGCGGCATCTCAAACGCGCGCAGTTCCAGCAGGCCCAGACGGCCGGTGGCCGAGTCGGGCGAGTACATCTTGTCGATGGAAAACTCGCTGCGGTGGGTGTTGCCGGTGGCGTCGATCAGGATGTTGCGCAGCGTGCGGTCCACCAGCCACGGCGGCATGGACTGGCCGTACAGCTCGCGGTTCTTGTAGATCTGCTCGATGGCGATTTCCAGTTCGTACAACTGGTCGTTGCGCGCTTCGTCCACGCGCGGGGCCTGGCTGGTGGGGCCGACGAACATTCCGCTGAACAGGTAGCTCAGGGACGGGTGGTTGTGCCAGTACAGCAGCAGGCTGGCCAGCATCTCGGGTTTGCGCAGGAAGGGGCTGTCTGCCGGCGTGGCGCCGCCCATCACAAAGTGGTTGCCGCCGCCGGTGCCGGTGTGGCGGCCGTCGGTCATGAACTTCTCGGCCGACAGGCGCGACTCGAACGCGGCGTTGTAGAGGAACTCGGTGTTGGTGACCAGTTCCTTCCAGTTGGTGACCGGGTGGATGTTGACCTCGATGACGCCGGGGTCGGGTGTGACCTGCAGCAGCTTCAGGCGCGGGTCGCGCGGGGGCGGGTAGCCTTCCAGCACCAGCTTGACCTTTTGTTCCTTGGCCGTGGCTTCGATGGCGGCGAGCAGGTCCAGGTAGTCTTCCAGGCGCTCCAGCGGCGGCATGAAGATGTAGAGCACGCCGGACTTTTCCCCCACCGCTTCGGCCTTGGGGCCGCTGGCGCGGCGTGGGTCGCGCACCTCCACGCACAGGGCTGTGCGGGTGATCCAGTGTGCGGACTGGTGGCGTTGGGGGGGCTGGCTGTATTCGGCGGGTTCAGGCTGCAGGGCGCTTTGCGCATTGGCGCTGGCCGTGCCGGGTGCGTTGGCGCTGCTGCTGGATTGGAACTTGCGCCGGACTTCGCTCTCGGGGATCTGGCCCGCCAGAAAGGGCACACCGCCGGGTGCCGCCGCCGGGCTGGACGTTGTGCCAGATGCCGGGCTGGCATAGCGCGCGGCCATGGTGCCGTGCGCGGGCAGGGCGCCGCGCCCCTCGGTGGGGTCGCGCTCGATCATGTAGGGGTAGTCGCTCTGGCTGACCCAGGGCAGGGAATCCAGCGGCAGGCGCAGGCCCATGGGCGAGTCGCCGGGCATCAGGTACATGCGCTCGTCGCGGAAGAACCAGGGGCCGGTGGTCCAGCGCGCACCAGCGCGCGCCCACGGGTCTGTGGCCTTGATGGGCAGCACGTAGCCGACCGGGGTGTCGAGCTTCTGCTCGAACACGCGGCGCAGGCGCATGCGTTCCATCTCATCGTCGAGTCTGGAGTCGAACGGGTCCACATTCACCGGCAGGCGGCGCTCGCGCCAAAGGTAGTACCAACTGTCCTCGAAGCCAGCCTGGATGTACTGGTCCGTGAGCGACAGCTTGTGCGCCAGCGCGTGGCTGAAGCGCTTGGCGTCTTCGGCGGTGTAGTGGGTGGGGTCGCGCTCGTCGGTGAAGAGTGTGGGGTCGGACCACACCGGCTGCTTGTCGGCTCGCCAGTAGATATTGAGCGCCCAGCGCGGCAACTGCTCGCCGGGGTACCACTTGCCCTGGCCGAAGTGCAGGAAGCCGCCCTGGCCGTATTCGGCGCGCAGCTTGTGTACCAGTGCGGTGGCGAAGCCGCGCTTCGTGGGACCCAGGGCATCGGTGTTCCACTCGGCAGCGTCGCGGTCATCTACGGCCACGAAGGTGGGCTCGCCGCCCATGGTCAGGCGCACGTCGCCGGTTTTCAGTTCCGCATCCACCGCGTAACCCAGTCGCATGATGTCGGACCACTGTTCCTCGGTGTAGGGTTTGGTGACGCGGGGCGATTCATAGATGCGGGTCACCTGCATGTGGTGGCTGAATTCCACCTCGCATTCGTCCACGCCGCCTTCGATGGGTGCTGCGCCGGACGGTTGGGGCGTGCAGGCCAGGGGCACATGGCCTTCGCCGGCCAGCAGGCCGCTGGTGGCGTCCAGGCCGATCCAGCCGGCGCCGGGCAGGTAGACCTCGCACCAGGCGTGCAGGTCGGTGAAGTCGACCTCGGTGCCGCTGGGGCCGTCCAGCGCCTTTACGTCGGATTTGAGCTGGATCAGGTAGCCCGACACAAAGCGCGCGGCCAGCCCGCAGTGGCGCAGCAGTTGCACCAGCAGCCAGCCCGAGTCGCGGCACGAGCCCGAGCCCTTGGTCAGCGTTTCTTCGGGCGTCTGCACGCCGGGCTCCATGCGGATCAGGTAGCTGATGTCCTTGTGCACCATCTGGTTCAGGTCCACCAGGAAGTCGATGGTGCGGCGCTTGGTGTAGTCGATCTTGGCCAGGTAGGCGTCCACCAGCGGTGTGCGCTCGTTGGCCAGCAGGTAGGGCAGCAGCTCTTCCTGCAACATGGGTTCGTAGCGGAACGGGAATTCCTCGGCCGACGGCTCCAGGAAGAAGTCAAACGGGTTGTAGACCGCCATCTCCACCACCAGGTCCACGGTGACCTTGAACTCGCGTGTCTTGTTGGGGAACACCAGGCGCGCCTGGTAGTTGGCAAACGGGTCCTGCTGCCAGTTCAGGAAGTGGCCCTCGGAGGGTTCGACCTTCAGCGAATACGAAATGATCTTGCTGCGGCAGTGCGGCGCGGGGCGCAGGCGCACCACCTGCGGTCCCAGGGCAACCAGGCGGTCATAGGTGTAGTGGGTGACGTGGTTCAGCGCGGCATGGATGGACATAGGCGTCTCGGTTGGGCTCGGTAGGTGACCGGGATGGCAAAGGCAATGGCTACCCCGTTTGTCCATGGTAGCAAGCAATTCTTGCGCCACGTCGGGGCGGGTAGCATGGGCGGGTGCAAACCCCGCATGTATCCCCCCACGGTCTGGCCCCGGTGCTGTTCGCGGCGCTGCTGGGCTTTGTGCTGGGCACGGCCCTGCAGTTGCAGCAGGCAGCGCTGTTTGCGTGGCAGGTCTATGGGGTATTTGTGCTTGTAGCCCTCGTCGCATATAGGTTTGCAGCTACGAAATTGGTAGCTATCGGCTGGCGCAGGGTGGCCGTTGCCATGGCGCTGGCGCTGGCCGGCTTTGGCCTGGCCGGGCTGCGTGCTGCCCTGTTCCAGGCCGATGCGCTGGACCCCGCGCTGGAGGGGCGGGATGTGCGCGTGACCGGCGTGGTGGCCAGCATGCCGCAGCGCAACGAGTCGGGCCTGCGCTTTCGGCTGGAACTGGAGTCCTCCACGCTGGACGGGCGCGCCGTGCGCCTGCCGCCGCTGGTGGATGTGGGCTGGTACGGCGGCGCGTTCTCCGCCGGGCCGGCCGTCTGGCTGGATGCCGACAGCCCCAGGGCGGGCGAGACCGCCGTGCCGGTCACTGGGCTGAACCGCCTGCCGGCCGACGTGCAAAGTGGTGAGCGGTGGGAGATGACACTGCGCGTGAAGGCGCCGCACGGCAGCCGCAACCCGTTTGGCTTTGACTATGAACTCTGGCTGTGGGAGCAGGGCGTGCAGGCCACCGGCTATGTGCGCGCCACGGCCCGCGACCCGGCGCCGCAGCGCCTGGCCCAGACCTGGCGCCACCCGGTGGCGCTGGCACGCCAGGGCGTGCGCGAGCGCATCTACCGCCAGGTGCAGGACCGCCAGAGCGCCGGCATGCTGGCCGCACTGGTGGTCGGTGATCAGGCCGCCATTGACCGGGTGGACTGGGATGTGTTCCGCTCGACCGGCGTGGCCCACCTGGTCTCGATATCCGGGCTGCACATCACCATGTTCGCCTGGGGCGCGGCGCTGCTGCTGGGGTGGCTGTGGCGGCGCTCGGCCGCGCTGTGCCTGGCGTTGCCGGCACCCAGCGCCGCTCTGATCGGCGGCGTGCTGCTGGCGACGGCCTACGCGTTCTTCTCGGGCTGGGGTGTGCCGGCGCAGCGCACCTGCCTGATGCTGGCCACCGTGGGGCTGCTGCGCCTCTCCAACGCGCGCTGGCCTTGGCCACCGGTGTGGATGCTGGCCTGCGCCGTGGTCGTGGCCTGTGACCCTTGGGCGCTGCTGCAGAGCGGTTTCTGGCTCAGTTTTGTCGCGGTGGGCGTTCTGTTTGCTACGGATTCAGGAGCGGCTCACGCATATTCCACGAGGGCTAGCGGCCTGAAAGGAAAGATATGGGCGAGTCTGCGGGAGCAATGGGTGATCACGGTGGCACTCACGCCACTGACCCTGCTGCTGTTTGGCCAGATGTCGGTGGTGGGGCTGGCGGCCAATGCGCTGGCCATTCCGTGGGTGACGCTGGTCATCACACCGCTGGCCATGTTGGGGGTGCTGCTGCCCATGGTCTGGGATGTGGCGGCCTTGGCCATTGGCACTCTTCTGGTGTACCTGCAATGGCTGGCCGCCTGGCCGTGGGCTGCCGTCTCGGTCGCGGTGCCACCGTTGTGGGCGGCGGTGGCGGGCGTGCTGGGCGGGGTGGTGCTGGTCATGCCCTGGCCGTGGAGCCTGCGCGTGCTGGGCGTGCCCTTGTTGTTGCCGGTGCTGCTGTGGCGTGCGCCCTTGCCGGAGCCGGGCCAGTTTGAACTGCTGGCCGCCGACATTGGCCAGGGCAACGCCGTGCTGGTGCGCACGGCGAACCACGCGCTGCTGTATGACGCCGGGCCGCGCTTCAGCCTGGAAAGCGATGCCGGCCACCGGGTGCTGGTGCCGCTGTTGCAGGCGCTGCACACGCGGCTGGACACCGTGGTGCTGAGCCACCGCGACATCGACCACGTGGGCGGCGCACCCGCCGTGCTGGCGATGCAGCCGCAGGCCGGGCTGCTGAGTTCGATTGAGAGTGACAACAGCCTGCAAGGCCTGCGCCCTGCCACGCGCTGTGTGGCCGGCCAGCACTGGGAGTGGGATGGTGTGCAGTTCGACATCCTGCACCCGCAGGCCGCAGACTATGAGGCCCCGGCCAGGCCCAATGCCATGTCCTGTGTGCTGCGCATTGCCAACGGCGCGCACACGGCCCTGCTGGTGGGGGATATCGAGCAGGCGCAGGAGGCGCGGCTGGTGCAGGCGGGTGCCGGGCTCAAGGCGGATGTGCTGTTGCTGCCCCACCATGGCAGCAAGACGTCGAGCAGCCCGGCCTTTCTGGATGCGGTGGCGCCGCGCGTTGCCATCGTGCAGGCAGGCTATCGCAACCGCTTTGGACATCCCGCGCCGGCGGTGCTGGAACGCCTGCAGGCGCGTGGCATCGCGGTGGTTGACTCGCCCCATTGTGGTGCTTTTACGTGGCAATCGTGGCAATCCCACAATGGTGCATGCATGCGGGTGCAGGCCATTCGCTATTGGCACCACCGTGTGCCATAGTGGTGCCATGGGCTGTCAAATTTGGTGCCTGGGTGCGTGGCGTGTGTGGCCCGATCCTTGCTAACCATGGAGCATGGATCGCGTTGGGTGGGCAGGAGCCCGCGCCACGCGGTTGCGACGGGTCCCGACTGGTTTGAGGAAAGTGTTTTATGCAGAAATTCGACGAGATGTACACCAGCTTGCCTTATGCCTTTTTCAGCAAGGGTGAGCAGGTCCGGGACCATTACAAGACCTATGACGCCTGGCTGGCGCGCCAACCCGGCGACATGATGGCCCAGCGCCGCGAAGAGGCGGAAATGATCTTCCGCCGCGTGGGCATCACCTTCGCCGTCTACGGCGAAAAGGATGAGGACGGAGCCGGCACCGAGCGCCTGATTCCGTTCGACCTGATTCCCCGCATCATCCCCGCGCACGAGTGGGCCAGCATGGAAAAGGGGCTGGTGCAGCGCGTCACGGCCTTGAACCGCTTCATCCACGACGTCTACCACGACCAGGAGATCATCAAGGCCGGCGTGATTCCGCGTGACCAGATCGAGAACAACGCGCAGTTCCGCCCGGAGATGGTCGGTGTGGATGTGCCCAACCAGATCTATTCGCACATCTCCGGCATCGACATCGTGCGCGCGCCCGACGCCAACGGCAACGGCGAGTACTACGTGCTGGAAGACAACCTGCGCGTGCCCAGCGGCGTCTCCTACATGCTGGAAGACCGCAAGATGATGATGCGCCTCTTCCCCGACCTGTTCAGTGCGCACCGCGTGGCGCCGATTGCGCACTATCCCGACCTGTTGCTGGAGACCCTGCGCGCCAGCAGCCCATCCACCACGGACGAGCCCACGGTAGTGGTGCTCACGCCGGGCATGTACAACAGTGCCTACTTCGAACACGCCTTCCTGGCCCAGCAGATGGGTGTGGAGCTGGTCGAGGGGCAGGACCTGTTCGTGCGGGACAACTTCGTGTACATGCGTACCACGCGCGGCCCGCGTCGGGTGGACGTGATCTACCGCCGCGTGGACGACGACTTCCTCGACCCCCTGGTGTTTCGCCCCACGTCCACGCTGGGCTGCGCCGGGCTGCTCAATGCCTACCGCGCGGGCAACGTGGCCATCTGCAATGCGGTGGGTACCGGCGTGGCGGACGACAAGTCCATCTACCCCTACGTGCCCAAGATGATCGAGTTCTATTTGGGCGAGAAGCCCATCCTGAACAACGTGCCGACCTACATGTGCCGCAACAAGGATGACCTGGCCTACACCCTGGCGAACCTCAAGGATCTGGTGGTCAAGGAAGTGCACGGCGCAGGCGGCTACGGCATGCTGGTGGGGCCGGCCTCCACCACCGCGGAGATCGAGGATTTCCGCAAGGCCATCCTGGCCAACCCCAGCGGCTACATCGCCCAGCCCACGCTGAGCCTGTCCTCCTGCCCGACCTTTGTGGAGAGCGGCATTGCCCCACGCCACATCGACCTGCGGCCCTATGTGCTCAGCGGCAAGACGGTGCAGATGGTGCCGGGTGGCCTCACGCGCGTGGCGCTCAAGGAAGGGTCGCTGGTGGTGAATTCATCCCAGGGTGGTGGCACCAAGGACACCTGGATTTTGGAGATATGAAACCTTGCGGGACAGACCTTTAGCTCTGCCCTCAACTGATTAAAGGCTTTTTATGTTGTCACGTACCGCCGACCATCTATTCTGGATGTCCCGCTACACCGAGCGGGCCGAAAACACCGCGCGCATGCTGGACGTGAACTACCAGACCGCCTTGCTGCCGCAATCCGACGCGGTGGCACTGGCCGGCTGGCAGGGCTTGCTGTCGATCAGCGAACTGCTGTCCACCTACACGCAACGTTATGGTGCCATCCAGGCCCGTGAGGTCATGGACTTCATGGTCAAGGACGAGAGCAACCCGTCCTCCATCCTGTCCTGCCTGGGCGCGGCCCGCGAAAATGCCCGTGCCGTGCGCGGCTCGCTGACCACCGAAGTCTGGGAAACCCAGAACCAGACCTGGCTGGAGGTCAAGCGCATGCTCAAGAACGGCGAGTTTGAGCGCGACCCGGCCCAGTTCTTCGAATGGGTCAAGTTCCGTTCGCACCTGTCGCGCGGCGTCACCGTGGGCACCATGCTCATTGACGAGGCCCTGCACTTCATGCGCCTGGGTACCTTCCTGGAGCGGGCCGACAACACCGCCCGTCTGGTGGACGTGAAATTCCATGCCGTGCAAAGCGACTTCTTTGGTGCGGCCAGCGAGAAGGACCAAGAGTACGACTTCTACCACTGGTCCGCCATCCTGCGCAGCGTCTCGGGCTTCGAGGTCTACCGCAAGGTCTACCGTGACGTGATCAAGCCCGAGCGGGTGGGCGAGTTGCTGATCCTGCGGCCGGACATGCCGCGCTCGCTGCACGCGAGCATGAACGAGGTGGTCAACAACCTGTCACTGGTGGCCAGCGATGCGTCCAGCGAGACATTGCGCCGTGCCGGCAAGCTGCGCGCGGAACTGCAATACGGTCGCATCGACGAGATTCTGGCGACGGGATTGCACGCATTCCTGACACAGTTTCTGGACCGCGTCAATGACCTGGGCGCCCACATCAGCCGCGAATTCCTGGTGCCCGTCAGCGTCTGATCGTCAATCTTTGGTCGGCATCGGGGAATGCACAAAAGAACGGGGCAATAATGCTGGTAAACCCACATATGGACCGGACCAGGTATGCAGACCCCGATCGCCACGAGCGCTCCCAGAATCGACACCGACCGCGAATTGGACAAGGCGCTGGAGTCGGGTCCGCTGCGGGACATCAACATCCCGCCGTGCCCCGAGCTGCTGTTGGCGCTGCGCATGGAGATGGACAAGGCCGATCCCGATCCGCACGCCATCGCGGAGATCGCCGTGCGCGATGTGGCCATGGCCGCATCGCTGATCCGCACCGCCAATAGCCCGTACTACGCGCGCTCGCGGCCCGTCACCTCGGCCTCTGAGGCGGTGGGCCTGTTGGGCATGCGCATGTCCGAAAAGCTGCTCACCGCATTCCTGATGCGCAACGCCATCCGCGTCAGTTCGCCCCTGCTGGAACACTTCTGGGACACCTCCACACGCCGGGCGCTTGCCATGGCCCACATTGCACGGCAGCTGTACGGTGTGGACCCGGAGCTGGCCTATAGCTGCGGGCTGTTCGGTCATGTTGGCATTCCCATCCTGATGCAGGGCGTGCGTGGCTACGCCGGTACGCTGACCGAGGCCCTGGCGCGCCAGGACCGCAGCTTCACTGAAACCGAGAACGCCGCGCACAAGACCGATCATGCGGTCGTGGGCGCCCTGGTGGCGCGCACCTGGCGCCTGCCATCGCCCATCTACCTGGCCGTGCGCCTGCACCATGACTTCACCATCCTGCGCGACAGCCATACGCAGCCCATGGTGCGCACGCTGGTGGCCATGACCCTGGTGGCGGAGCACCTGGTGGCATTGCACGAGGGTGCCGGGGAACAACGCGAATGGGCCGCCTACGGCCCTGCCTGCCTGGCGTATCTGGATATTGGAGAGGCCGAGCTGGACACCTGGATCGACGCCCTGCACCCGGTATTCGAGAGCGTGGTGCCGGGCTGAACTATTTTTGGAGAGTCATCATGAACGGCAAATTGCAAGCACCCCAGACAGACGACGACACGGAACTGGATGGCGACGAGTCCATCACCGAGGTCGACATGGGGCACATCATGCTGCGCCCCGATGGCTACCACTGGCAGTCACCCGACGGCAAGCAGGAGTTTGGCCCGTTCGAAACGCTGGAGGCCGCGCTGGCCGACATGGAGTCGGCGGGTGAGGAAACCTCCGAACCGGGCGAGACGCTGCAGGAAGCCGAAGACGAACTCGGTGTTTCCGATTGGGTCGATCCCGATACCGGGCAGTTGGCCGAGGGCCTGAGTACACCGCATCTGAGCGACGAATAGCCCCAAACGCTCGCGCCGGTCAGGGCTGCACAATGATGGCGTCCAACTGAAGGGCCTTGATTTTCGCGACCGCCGCCTGGGCCTCCTGCTGGGTGGAGAAGGGGCCAACGCGCACCCGGGTCAGTGATGGGACCTTCGACGATTTGAGTTCCTTGGCGACCGACGGCAACTGCGCCTCCAGCAACTTGGCGTGGGCATTGGCCGCATTCTCGGGTTTCGCAAACAGCCCCACATTGATGAAATAGGGCTTGTCGCTGTTGCTGGAGGCCGCCTTGGCGGGGGCAGAGGCCTTGTGCTTGGGCGCTGTCTTCTCTTCGACCTTGAGGGGCTTGGCAGCCTTGGCCGGCTTGGCCGGTTTGGCAGGCACAACGGCGGCTTTGGCAGGCGAGGTACTGGACTTGGCCATCGGTGTGGGGGCGGCAGCCACCGTTGCGGAAGGTGTGGGCGCAGACGCCGGTTGGGCAGCCGCTGCGCTGACCGTGGGGCTGGATGCCACGGTGATCGGTGCCGAGGCCACCGGGGTTGCTGCGCTGGCCGGTTGGGACGCAGGTGCCGTAGGGGCCGCAGGGGCCGAGGCCATTGCCACCGCAGTCGATGCGGGTGCACTCGCGCCAAGGGCGGAGTTGGCTGGCGGCGCGGTGGCGTCTACCGTGCGACCCACGGCCACATGACCAGCCTCCAGTGCGCCCTGCGGCATGACCGCTAGGTTGCCCAGCGCGGAAAACTGCAGGTAGGAATACAGCACCAGCAGCCAGAAGGCAGCGTTGGCCACGGTGATCGCAATGGCTCGTCGGCGCGTGCTGGCCTGGCGCGTGAGTTGGGCACAGGCGTCCTTGACCTCGGCGTGCGCCGCCACGGCGGCGGCCATGCGCCGGCGGCACTCTGCGTGCAGTACGGCATTGCCAAACAGGCCGGGCAACACAAAGGTGGCCAGCCCGAAACCCAGCGCGAGTGCCATCATCAGTGTGTCGGAGAACTGGAACACCAGGCGCCCGATGCCAAACACCAGCAGCACGATGGCCACGATGGCGCCCACATAGGCCAGCGCCGCGGCCCACAACTGGCGAAACACCAGCCAGTTGAAGGTGGTCAGCGCGGCGGCGGTGTTCCAGCTGATGCCGGCACGGTCTGCCGCTTCAAAGCGCGTCAGGATGGGCAGGTAATAGGCCGTGCTCACTGGTCCGATCGCCGCGCGGTAGAGCGTGGTGGTGACGTCTTCTTCCGGGACTGGAACGGCTGTGGACTGGTCGGCGGCGGTGGGCATGGTTTATTTTGACATGGCGGCGGCTACTTCCTGGCCCAGTTCAATCACGGCCAGCGCGTAGTAGCTGCTCCAGTTGTAGCGGGTGATGGTGTAGAAATTTTCGGTGCCGGCAATGTACAGCGGCGGAGCGTCACCGTTTTGCAGTTCCACCAGGGCCAGCGGCCCGTTGTGCTGCAGGGCCGTGGCGTCCAGCTCGGCGCCTTTGGCAGCCATGGCGGCAGGCGTGAAGGTGGGCAGGATGTCGGGCGCCAGCAGTGCGGCCTTGTCGGCACCCTCGGCCACCAGCCGCACGGGATAGTGCGTGGGCATGCCGGGCTTCCAGCCAAAGGCCTTGAAGTAGTTGGCCACCGAGCCGATCACGTCCGCCGGGTTGTGGAACAGGTCGGTGTGGCCGTCGCCATCAAAGTCCACCGCGTATTTGCTCCAGCTCGACGGCATGAACTGCGGCAGGCCCATGGCACCGGCATAGCTGCCGCGCAGTGCCAACGGGTCGGTGCCGGTGCGGTGGGTCAGGTCCAGAAAGGCTTCCAGCTCGGAGAGAAAGAAGGCCGCACGCTCGGTGGAGCGCGGGTGGTCGCGCGGAAAGTCGAAGGCCAGCGTGGTCAGTGCATCCATGACACGGTAGGTGCCGGTCTGCTGACCGTAAATCGTCTCCACGCCGACGATGCCGACGATGATGGCTGCCGGCACGCCGGTCTGCGCCTCGGCGCGCTCCAGCGCTTCGCGGTTGTCCTGCCAGAATTTCACGCCGGCGCGGATGCGCACCGGCTCCACGAAGCGGCTGCGGTACAGCGCCCAGTTCTTGGAGGTTCCCACCGGTGGCGGCGCGATGGCGCGGGCGATGGCGGCGATGTAGCGCGACTGGCCAATGGTCTGGCGCACCCAGGCGGGCTCCAGACCCAGCCGCGCCGCGATGGCGTTGGCGGCACTGAGCACCTCGGGACGGGTTGCGTACAGCGGGCCGGCGGAATCGCTCTTGTGCCTGCTGTGCGCCGTGTGCTTGGCGTGCTTGCTGGTCGCCGCGTGCGCTCGGGGCGCCTTGGTGCTTGGTTCTTTGGATGGTTTTGTGTCTCCAGCCCTCGCGGATACTGCGTAAGCAGCTATCAAAAAAATAGCAATCTGAAGGCTGGAACAGGCCAGGGAGGAGGTTTTTTTCACGGAATGCGGTGGGGCCAGGGCAGTTGTCGGAACTCGCGTTGCAGTGTAGCCAGTTGCGGGGCGCGGGCATGCGGCGCGTAGCGCCAGGCCTCCATGCGCAGCAGCCAGTCGCAGATGGGCTGCAGCGTGGCACCGCGCGCCTGCAGCAGGGTGGCCATCTGGCGCGGCGGCGTGTTCTCGGCCAGTTCGAGTCCGGCGCGGCGCAGCAAGCGGGTTGCGCGGTGCAGCAGGCGCAACCACGGGTCCTGGCGGTGGCGTTCCCACAGCGTCCAGGCCGCGCCCACCAGACTGGCGGCCACGATCAGTCCGATCAGCAGGTAGCTCAGGTCTTCCCAACTGGGCGATTCGAAGCCGATGTTGCGCAACAGGTTGAGCTGGCGGCTCTGGGTGTAGTTCAGCACCCACTGGTTCCAGCCATTGTTGGCCGCGTCCCACAGCGCGCGCAGGTTGATGGTGAAGCGCGGACTGATCGTGTTGAGGGCCGTGGCAATGACGCCGCGCGGTGCCTCCAGGCGCACAAAGCTGCCGGTGCGCCCGGGCGAGACCGCCGAGGTGGGGTCCACCCGCAGCCAGCCCTGGCCGGCCACCCAGACTTCGGCCCAGGCGTGGGCGTCGCTCTGGCGCACGGTCCAGTAGTCGTCCACGCCGTTGAACGCGCCCCCCTGGTAGCCGGTGACGAGGCGTGCCGGGATGCCCATGGAGCGCATCAGCAGCACAAAGCTGGAGGCGATGTGTTCGCAAAAACCCATCTTGCGGTCAAACCAGAATTCGTCCGCCGTGTGCGTGCCAAATACGCCAGGTTCCAGCGTGTAGGTGTAGCCGCCGGTGCGCAGCCGCTCCAGCACCACGGTCACCAGGGCGGGCGTGTCGGCACCGGCATTGCGTGGGTCGTTGCGGATGTCATTGGCCAGTTGCTGCGTGCGCGGGTTGTAGTTGGCCGGCAGCGCCAGGTAATCCTGCAGCCCGGTGACCATCCGCAATGGCCCGTGTTGAAAGGCGGTATAGCTTTGGGCCTTGTAGCGAATCAGGTCGGACACGGGCCGGTTGGCAATCCACTGCAAGTCCGGGGTCATCGTGACGCGCATGTCCGGCAGATCGGGTTTGCCGGGCGTGGCATCCAGCACCAGAACCCACGGGCGGTTGTTGGCCTCCAGCGTGACCTGGTAGGACACCGGCTTGCCCTGCACCTGCAGGTCGGCGCCCAACTGGGACCGCGGGCCGAAGGCCGATTGCAGCGGCACCCAGTCGCGCCCGTTGAAGGTGGACAGCACCGGGCCACGGAAGTACATGTCGCTCATGGGCGGTGCGGCACCATCAAAGCGGATGCGCATGGCCACACTGTCGTCCAGTGCGAGACTGGCAATGGTGCCGACCTGCATGGTGGCGGACAGTCCGCTGCGCCCGGCCATGGCATCACCGGGCACGCCCCACAAGGGCGCGATGCGCGGAAACAGCACAAACAGCACGGCCATGATGGGGGCGCCCAGCAGCGCCATCCAGGCCGCGGTCCTGGCCGCCTGCATCAATGGTGGGCGGCCGACCGGCATGTGGCTGTTGACCAGTGCGGTCAGCAGGCCCAGCAATCCCAGCAGCATGGCCATGGCGGTCAGCAGGCTCTGCGAGAAAAAGAAATTGGCCAGCAGCGTGAAGAAGCCAAGAAAGAAAATCACAAACGCGTCGCGCCGGGTGCGCATCTCCAGCGTCTTGAGTGTGAGCAGTACCACCACGTAGGTGACGCCCGGGTCGCGTCCCATCAGGCTCTTGTGGGTGGCGTAGGTGGCCACCGTGGCCAGCAGCAGCAGGCCCAGCAACCACCAGCGCGAGGGCAGCGCCAGGCCGCGCACCGCCAGGTAGGCGCGCCACATCAGGATGGCAGCGGCCATCACGCTGCACCACACCGGCAGGTTGTTGACCTGGGGCGCGATGATCCAGGCGATCACCGTCAGCAGGAACAGGGTGTCGCGCGCTTCGCGGGGCAGGGTCTTGAGGTTGTTCAGCATGGCGGGTTCAGACCTGGGCCAGGGCCTGCAGGCAGTTCTTGCGGTGCGCCTCGCCACTGCCGGGTGCAATTTCCTGCGAGCCGAGGCGCAGTCCGTACTGCAGTCCCTGTTTGTCTGCCTGCAGCACCCAGGCGCACAGGCGCGAGAGTGCCTGCTCCAGGTTGGTCCCACCTGCGCCGGTGCCGGCAATGCCGGTGTGGGCCAGGTCCAGCCACAGCTCGAAGCGCTGCACCTGCTGCGCATCGCGGCTGACCAGTTCGTCACTCTTGGCGGCCTTCTTCCAGACCACCAGCTTCAGCGGGTCGCCGCGGCGGTAGGTGCGCACGCCATCGAACTCGCCAGTGCTCTGGCGTTGCACGGTGGCCGCGCCGCCGGGGCGTGGTTCGCCGGGTGGCAGGGGGGGCGGGTGTGTCTCTGGCGCCGGGTAGACCAGCACCTTGGCGGCCGGGCGCCACACGGTCCAGACGCGGAAGGTGCCCAGCGGAAAGCGGGTCTCAGCGGTCAGGGCCGGCACCGGATGCAGACCCCGGCGTGGCGGCTGGAAGGCGATCTGCACCTTGGCACTGCCCTGGGCCGGCACATCGGTCCAGCTCCAGTGGTCGGTGCCCAGCACGGCCAGCCCGATGCCATAGCGCGGTGTGCGCCGCTGGCTCAGGAGATTCACGCCAATTGTGACGTTGGCCCCCGCAAACTGTGCGTCAGGCGCTATCAAAGTCATAGTGGTTCCACGCAGCGTGCCGTGGCAAATATGCATGCCCACGACGGCGCTGCCGGCCAGCAGGAAGGTCAGCACATAGCCCAGGTTGAGCTGGTAGTTGATGGATGCCACCAGCAGCACCAGCAGGGTCAGGCCCAGCATGAAGCCCGGTGCGGTGGGCAGGATGTAGACATTGCGTTGGGTCAGCGTGACGCTGTCGCGCGGGGTGATCCGGTTCTGGAACCAGCGATTCGCGCGCGCGCGAACATGCCGCAACGGATGCAGTACCGGATGGGGCAGTGCCGCTTGCATGGAGCGCCGCGTGCAATCAGGGCAGAGGCACGGCGGCCATCATGGCACGCACCTGCTCCACGGCACCACGCCCGGAGTCCCCCACCGGTATCAGGCGGTGGGCAATGGTCTGTGGCAACACGGCCTGCACGTCGTCCGGGGCCACGTAGTCGCGTCCGCTCAGCAAAGCCTGTGCCTTGGCGGCGCGCACCACGGCAATGCCGGCGCGTGGGCTGAGGCCCTGCAGGAACCATTGTCCGGAGCGGGTGGCCGCAATCAGGTCCTGCACGTAATCCAGCAGGGGGGCGGCAGCATGCACGGCCAGCACCTGCTGCTGCAACTGCTGCAGCTCCGTGAGCGACAGCAGCGCCGGCAGGCGTTCCACGATGTCGCGCCGGTCAATGCCGGACAGCAGTTCGCGCTCTGCCTTGCGATCCGGGTAGCCCAGTGATATGCGCATCAAAAAGCGGTCCATCTGCGATTCCGGCAGCGCATAGGTGCCGAGCTGGTCCAGCGGGTTCTGTGTGGCAATCACGAAGAAGGGCTGGGGCAGGGCGCGTGTTTCGCCCTCGATGGTGACCTGCTTTTCCTCCATGGCCTCCAGCAGGGCGCTTTGTGTCTTGGGGCTGGCGCGGTTGATTTCGTCGGCCAGCAGGACCTGGGCAAAGATGGGGCCGGGGTGGAACACGAAGGCTTCCCTGCCGCGCTCGTAAATCGAGACGCCGGAGAGGTCGCTGGGCATCAGGTCGGAGGTGAACTGCACCCGCGAGAACTGCAGGCCAAAGGTGCGGGCCAGGGCATGGGCCAGGGTGGTCTTGCCGACACCTGGCACGTCGTCAATCAGCAGGTGGCCCCCGGCCAGCAGGCAGGCGACGCAATCCTGAATCTGTAACGGTTTGCCCACAATCACCGTGTTAAGCTGGTCGAGCAGGGATTTGAGTTTGTGTTGTGCGTCCATGACAGGACGTTACCCGAAAATTTTGATAGGCGAGTGCTGTGGCGAACAAGACCGGTTACTTTACCCACCCCGATTGCTGGAAACATGAAATGGGCGAGGGCCATCCCGAATGCCCCGAGCGGCTCTCCGCCATCGAGGACCGTCTGCTGTCCAGCGGCGTGGCCGACGTGCTGGAGCGGCGCGAGGCACCGCCCGCCTCGCTGACCGACATTGAACTCGCCCACGGCCGCATGCATGTGGCCGCGCTGCGGGGGCTGACCGATGGCCTGCGTGAGGAAATCGAGGCCGGTGGTCCCGCCCACGCCCAGATCGATCCCGACACGTCGATCAATGTGCACACCTGGGATGCAGCCCTGCGGGCTGCAGGTGCCGCCATAGCCGCCACGGACGCCGTGCTGGCCGGCGAACTGGAGAATGCCTTTTGCTCCATCCGCCCGCCCGGCCACCACGCCTGCCATGACAAGGCCATGGGCTTCTGTTTCTTCAACAACGTGGCCGTGGCCGCCCGCTATGCGCTGGAGCGCCATGGCCTCAAGCGCGTGGCCATCGTGGACTTTGACGTGCACCATGGCAATGGAACGGAAAACATCATCGCCGGCGACCAGCGCATCCTGATGGTGAGTTTCTTCCAGCACCCGTTCTACCCGGAAGGCGGCGCACGTTCCCATGCCAGCAACCTGGTGAACCTGCCGGTGCCGGCCTACACCAAGGGCATGCAGGTGCGCGAACTGGTGGAGGCGCATTGGCTGCCTCGACTGGAAGCGTACAAGCCCGAGCTGGTCTTCATCAGCGCCGGGTTTGATGCGCACCGCGAGGACGACATGGGCCAGATGGGCCTGGTGGAAGCCGACTATGCCTGGATCACGCAGCGCATCAAGGACATTGCCGTGCGCCATGCCCAGGGCCGCATCGTCTCGTGCCTGGAGGGGGGGTACAACCTCGATGCGCTGGGCCGCAGCGTGGAGGCCCACTTGCGCGTATTGGCGGACGTCTGACCATGGCCGGCAGTCTGAGAATCCCCGCGCCCCAGCCGATTGACGACATGGCTGGATGGCTGAATGCCTTCGCCCAACCCTCGGTTCTGGTGGAAGTGCTGGTCCTGGCGGTGTGTGTGGCCCTCTCCTGGGGGCTGGTGGTCGGATTGCGCCGCGCCGTCGGGCCACGCGACGACAGCTCCATCTGGTTTGGCAGGCGCGATGTCGATGGCGTGCTGTTTCCGCTGTTGCTGCTGTGCCTGGGCTATGTGGCCCGCGCGGTGCTGGACAAGCTGGTGACGGCGGTCGTGTTCAAGGTGGCCATTCCGGTGCTGATAGCGCTGGTGGTCATCCGTATTGGCGTCAAGGTCCTGCGGGTGGCATTTGCCGAAGCGCGTTGGGCGCGCTCGTTGGAGCACACCATTTCCTGGGTCGCCTGGCTGGCCATGGTGCTGTGGGTCAGCGGCCTGCTGCCGGTGATGCTGAACGAGCTGGACCTGATCACGTGGAAGGTGGGTGGGACCACGCTGTCGGTGCGCAGCATGATCGAGGGGCTGCTCACCGCCGGTGCCGTGCTCATCATCACGCTGTGGATTTCTTCGGCACTGGAGAAGCGCCTGCTGCGCTCTGCCACTGGCGGCGAGCTGTCATTGCGCAAGGCGGTGAGCAATGCGACGCGCGCGCTGCTGATGTTTGTCGGGCTGATGCTGGCGTTGTCGGCTGTCGGCATCGATCTGACGGCCCTGTCCGTATTGGGCGGGGCGGTCGGTGTGGGCATTGGCTTTGGCCTGCAGAAGCTGGCGGCCAACTACATCAGCGGCTTTGTGATCCTGGCCGAGCGCAGCGTGCGCATCGGCGACAGCGTGCGCGTGGATGGTTTCGACGGCATCGTCACGCAGATCAACGCCCGCTACACGGTGGTGCGTTCCCCGGCCGGGCGCGAATCCATCGTCCCCAATGAACTGTTGATCACCAGCCGGGTGGAAAACCTGTCGCTGGCCGACTCCCACCTGTACCAGACGACTACCGTGTCCGTGGCCTATGACTGCGACGTGGAGCAGGTGAGCGCATTGCTGTTGCAGGCTGCGCTGGCCCAGGAGCGGGTGCTCAAAGACCCGCCGCCGGGCGTGTTTCTGTCGTCGTTCGGCGCGGACGGGCTGGAATTTACGCTGGGCTACTGGCTGCGCGATGTCCAGAACGGGCAGATGAACCTGCGCTCCGACGTCAACCGGGCCGTGCTGGCGGCCTTGCGGGCCCACAACATCGAGATTCCCTATCCGCAGCGGGTGATCCACAACCGCTGATTTCGTGCGTGACAGATTCCCCTTTTTTCTGGAAATTGTGGGGGTATAATCAAAAAAGCACGATCGTTCTTTTTTGATTTATTTTGTGTTTTTTGTGCGCCGGGTCATCTGGGCGACGCCCTCGCGGGTGCCTCGGCATAGAATCGATGAGTTGACGTTTACGTCAAGTCCAACCAATCTCTAACCATCTGGAGCGGCAACAATGAAAGTCCTGGTAAGCGTAAAACGCGTGGTCGATTACAACGTCAAGGTTCGGGTGAAATCCGACGGAACGGGTGTGGACATCGCCAACGTCAAGATGAGCATGAACCCCTTTGACGAAATCGCCGTCGAAGAGGCCGTGCGCCTGAAGGAAAAGGGCGTGGTGACCGAGGTCATCGCCGTCTCTTGCGGCCCCACCCAGTGCCAGGAAACCCTGCGCACCGCCATGGCCATCGGTGCCGACCGCGCCATCCTGGTCGAGACCAACGAAGAACTCCAGCCCCTGGCCGTGGCCAAGCTGCTCAAGGCCCTGGTCGACAAGGAGCAACCCGGCCTGGTGATCCTGGGCAAGCAGGCCATTGACGACGACTGCAACCAGACAGGCCAGATGCTGGCTGCGCTGGCTGACCTGCCCCAAGGGACCTTTGCCAGCAAGGTTGAGATTGTTGACGGCAAGGCCAGCATCACCCGCGAAATCGATGGCGGGGCCGAGACGCTTTCCTTGAGTCTGCCGGCGGTGGTTACCACCGACCTGCGCCTGAACGAGCCGCGCTATGTGACGTTGCCCAACATCATGAAGGCCAAGAAGAAGCCGCTGGAGACTGTGACTCCCGACGCTCTGGGCGTCAATGTGGCTCCCCGTATCAAGACCCTGAAGGTGACAGAACCCGCCAAGCGCAGCGCCGGTATCAAGGTGCCCGATGTCGCCACTCTGGTTGCCAAACTGAAGACTGAAGCCAAGGTTATCTAAGGAACACGAAAATGACTTCTCTCGTTATTGCCGAACACGACAACGCATCCATCAAGGGTGCTACCCTCAATACCGTCACCGCCGCCCTGCAATGCGGTGGTGAAGTCCACGTCCTGGTGGCTGGCAGCAATGCCGGTGCCGCCGCCGCCGCCGCCGCCCAGATCGCTGGCGTGGCCAAGGTGCTGCACGCCGACGGCGACGCCCTGGCCCATGGCCTGGCCGAAAACGTCACCGCCCAGGTGCTGGCCGTGGCTTCCAGCTACAGCCACATCCTGTTCGCCGCCACCGCCACCGGCAAGAACGTGGCCCCGCGCGTGGCCGCCAAGCTGGACGTGGGCCAGATATCCGACATCACCAAGGTTGACAGCCCCGACACATTTGAGCGCCCCATCTACGCCGGCAACGCCATTGCCACCGTGCAAAGCGGCGACGCCACCAAGGTGGTTACCGTGCGCACCACCAACTTCGACCCGGCTGCCGCTACCGGTGGCAGCGCCGCGGTGGAAAGCGTGGCTGCCGTGGCCGCCAGTGCCCAATCGGCCTACGTGGGCAGCGAAATTGCCAAGAATGATCGCCCTGAACTGACAGCCGCCAAGATCATCGTCTCCGGTGGACGTGCCTTGGGCTCTGCCGAGAAGTTCAATGAAGTCCTCACTCCCCTGGCGGACAAGCTGGGCGCCGCCATCGGCGCCAGCCGCGCAGCCGTGGACGCGGGCTACGCCGCCAACGACCTGCAAGTGGGTCAGACCGGCAAGATCGTCGCACCCCAGCTGTACATTGCCGCCGGTATTTCCGGTGCCATCCAGCATTTGGCCGGCATGAAGGACTCCAAGGTCATCGTGGCCATCAACAAGGACCCCGAAGCACCGATCTTCTCCGTGGCCGACTACGGCCTGGAGGCAGATCTGTTCACGGCCGTTCCCGAACTGATTGCAGCGCTCTAAGCGCGGTCCTGTAAAGGGCATCGCTTGCGATGCCCTTTTTTTTCGTGTGTATTGAAGTTTTATCCCTCGCCCCCCAACGGAGTACCCCATGAGCTACGTCGCCCCCGTCAAAGACATGCTGTTCAACATCGAACACCTGGCCAAGATCGAACAGATTGCCCAGATCCCCGGCTTTGAAGATGCCGGCCTGGACACGGCACAGGCCGTGCTGGAAGAGGCGGCAAAGTTCACGGGTGGCGTACTGGCACCGTTGAACCGGGAAGGCGACAAAAATCCCACTAGCTGGAAAGACGGCGTGGTCACGGCCACACCCGGTTTCAAGGAAGCCTTCAAGCAGTTTGCGGACGGCGGTTGGCAAGGTTTGCAACACCCGACCGACTTTGGTGGCCAGGGTCTGCCCAAGACCATCGGAGCCGTGTGCGGCGAAATGGTCAACAGCGCCAACATGAGTTTTGCGTTGTGCCCGTTGCTGTCCGACGGTGCCATCGAGGCGCTATTGACAGCGGGCTCCGACGAGCTCAAGGCCATTTACCTGGAGAATTTGATCTCCGGCAAGTGGACCGGCACTATGAACCTGACCGAGCCCCAGGCCGGCTCCGATCTGGCCGCCGTGCGCACCCGCGCCGAGCCCCTGCCCGATGGCACCTACAAGATTTTCGGCACCAAGATCTTCATCACCTGGGGTGAGCACGACATGGCCGAAAACATCATCCATCTGGTGCTGGCTCGCGTGCAAGGCGCACCCGAAGGCGTGAAGGGCATCAGCCTGTTTGTCGTGCCCAAGTTCATGGTCAACCAGGATGGCTCATTGGGCGCTCGCAACGACGTGCATTGCGTCTCCATTGAGCACAAGATGGGTATCAAGGCCAGCCCCACGGCCGTGTTGCAATTCGGTGACCACGGCGGAGCCGTCGGCTACCTGGTGGGCCAGGAAAACCGCGGCCTGGAGTACATGTTCATCATGATGAATGCCGCCCGCTACGGCGTGGGCGTGCAGGGCATCGCGATTGCCGAGCGCGCCTACCAAAAGGCTGCCACCTTTTCCCGTGAGCGCGTGCAAAGCCGCCCTGTGGACGGCTCTCTGCCTGCTGCTGGACCCATCATCCACCACCCCGACGTCCGCCGCATGCTGATGACCATGCGCGCCTACACCGAAGGCTGCCGCGCCATGGCCAGTGTGGCCGCTTCTGCCTACGATGCCGCGCACAACCACCTCGATGCCGAGGTGCGCAAAGTCAACCAGACCTTCTACGAATTCATGGTGCCGCTGGTCAAGGGTTACAGCACCGAGATGAGCCTGGAGGTCACCTCCCTGGGTGTGCAGGTGCACGGTGGCATGGGTTTCATCGAGGAAACCGGTGCCGCCCAGTACTACCGCGATGCCAAGATCCTGACCATCTACGAAGGCACGACCGCCATCCAGGCCAATGACCTGGTGGGCCGCAAGACCTCGCGCGATGGTGGCCAGAATGCCAAGGCCATTGCCGGCCAGATCGAAACCACCGAAGCCGAGCTTCTGAAGAGCGGCACGGGTGATGCCCTGGCCGTGGCCAAGCGCCTGAAGGCTGCCCGCGAAGCATTCATCGACGTGGTGAACTTCGTCGCCGGCAACACCAAGGCCAGCCCGAACGCCGTGTTCGCCGGCAGCGTCCCCTACCTGATGTTGGCAGGCAATGTGATGGCCGGCTGGCAGATGGCGCGCGCCCTGCTGGTGGCCCAGGAACAGATTGCCGCTGGCGTTGATGTGCCCTTCATGCAAGCCAAGGTCATCACGGCGCGCTTCTATGCCGACCACATCCTGGTCAAGGCCGCCGGCGTGCGCGATGCCATCGTTGATGGCGCTGACAGCGTGACGGCCCTGCCGCTGGACGCGTTCTGATCATGGCCCGCCATCTGTCTGGCGCGCTGGCGCACGTTCCGTTCCCGGTCATCGGTTCGCCGCTGTTCATCATCAGCAATCCCAAACTGGTGATTGCCCAGTGCATCGCCGGCGTGGTGGGTTCCATGCCCGCGCTGAACGCGCGTCCGGCCGAGCAGTTGGAGGAATGGCTGATCGAGATCACCGAGGGCCTGGCCGCCCACAACGCGGCCCACCCCGACAAGCCGGCCGCGCCGTTCGCCATCAACCAGATCGTGCACAAGAGCAACGACCGCCTTGAGCACGACATGGCCCTGTGCGTGAAGTACAAGGTGCCCATCATCATCACCAGCCTGGGTGCGCGCGAGGACATCAACGCCGCTGCCCACAGCTACGGCGGCGTGGTGTTGCATGACGTGATCAACAACAAACACGCCCGCAAGGCCATCGAGAAGGGCGCCGATGGCCTGATCGCCGTCGCGGCTGGTGCCGGCGGCCATGCCGGTGTGAAGAGCCCGTTTGCACTGGTGCAGGAAATCCGCCAATGGTTTGACGGTCCGTTGGCGCTGAGCGGCTCCATCTCCACTGGCGACGCCGTGCTGGCGGCACAGGCCTTGGGTGCGGACTTCGCCTACATCGGATCGGCCTTCATCGCCACCGAGGAAGCGCGCGCCGCCGAGGCCTACAAGGATGCCATCGTGCAGGGCAACTCGGACGACATCGTCTACAGCAACCTGTTCACCGGCGTGCACGGCAACTACCTGGCACCCAGCATCCGGGCTGCCGGCCTGGACCCCGAGAACCTGCCGGTCAGCGACCCCAGCAAGATGAGCTTTGGCAGCGGTGGCGCGGCCAAGGCCTGGAAGGAAATCTGGGGCTGCGGCCAGGGCATCGGCGTCATCAACAAGGTGCAGGGCGCAGCCGATTTTGTGGCCCAGCTCCAGCGCGAATACGCGCAGGCTAGGGCGCGGCTGGCGTTGTAAGTCAGCGCGGCTCTGCTGGGTAGTCCGTGGGTCTGCTACGACTAGCGGGCGAATCGACATGTAGTCCCTGTGGGTGTGGGCATGAAAATGTCAATTCAGCATCGCTGCCCGCCCTAAGCTCGCCCATCCGCATGCGGGTAGACCAGCGGGGCCAAACACACTCAAAACCCGCGTCGTCACGAGTTCAGTTCTCGACGAGTGGGCTAGTCTTTTGAGCTGCCGCTACTGAGAGCTGGGACGTTAGAAGTTAGAAGTGCGGGCTCAGTCGAGCCGCGCCACTCCGGACTCTGGGGACACCGACGTTCCGTGTAAAACTGAGGTCTTGCTGCGCGTTAAGCTGGTAGGTCGGTTGCGCATGGTTAGTCTCCAGCCCTGGGTGCGGGTTGCGGGGCACGGCGCCGGTTTACGGCGAGCTGGTGTATCACGTCTGACCGCTTGCAGCGATGGGCTATTGGCCTGTTTCCGCGTTTACAATTTTCGACAGGGGGCACCTCATGTTGCTCCAGCTTGCCCGGCACAAGAACAAGTGAGACCTCATCGTGATATTTGGCATCGATCTTGGCACCACCAACAGCCTGATAACCTGCCTGGAGGACGGCGTTGCGCGCGCGATCCCCAATGTGCTAGGCCAGCGCCTGACGCCCTCAGTGGTTTCCGTTGACAACGATGGTACGGTGCTGGTGGGCCAGACGGCACGCGAGCGGATGCTGACCCATCCGACCCGCACGGCGGCAGCGTTCAAACGCCTGATGGGCTCACACCAGGACCTCAAGCTCGGCGAACGTACGTTCAAGCCCGAGGAGTTGTCGGCACTGGTGTTGCGCTCGCTCAAGGCCGACGTTCACGCTGCGCTGGGAGTCACTGTGGAAGACGTGGTGATTTCCGTGCCCGCCTACTTCAATGACCAGCAGCGCAAGGCCACGCGTCTGGCGGGTGAGTTGGCCGATGTGAACGTGCGGCGCCTGGTCAATGAACCCACCGCTGCTGCTCTGTTCCACGGCATCCATGACCGAGATGCGGACTCCAAATTTCTGGTGTTTGATCTGGGCGGCGGCACCTTCGACGTGTCCATCCTTGAACGTTTTTCGGGCGTCATGGAGGTGCGGGCAACCGGTGGCGATAGCTTTCTAGGTGGAGACGATTTCACTGCGACCATGGTGCAACTGCTGTGCCGCAGGGCCGGCATCAGTGAGCGTAAGCGCGATGCCGAGATGGCCGGATTGCGTTTCTCCGCGGAAACCGCCAAACGTCAGTTGACCACCGAGTCAACCGCCCGGGTGTTGCTGCCGCACGCCCTGCAGGCAGATGAACTCACGGTGACGCAGGAAGAGTTCGAGAAGGCCTGCCAGCCGTTACTGGATCGGCTGCGTGCGCCGGTGGAGCGCGCGTTGCGCGACGCGCGTCTGCGCGCGGCGGATCTGGACGAGATCGTGCTGGTGGGCGGCGCCATGCGCATGCCGATGGTGCGCCGGTTGGCGGCGCAGCTATTTGGTCGCTTGCCGGCCCGCCACCATGACCCGGACCAGACGGTGGCGCTGGGGACGGCCGTGTGTGCTGGACTGGTGGCCCGTGATGCCGCCTTTGAAGAGATGGTATTGACCGACGTGTGTCCGCACAGTCTTGGCACGCGTGTGTCCGAGGACGATGGGCGGGGCGGAACGATTGGTGACATCTTTTTGCCCATCATTGAGCGCAACACCATAGTACCGGCCAGCCGCGTGCGCAGCGTTTGCACCTTGCGCGACAACCAGACTTTGTTGCGGGTCGACGTCTACCAGGGTGAGTCGAGACTGTGCAGCGAGAACATGAACCTGGGTCATATCGAGTTGCCTATCCCCGCTCATAAGGCAGGTGAAGTGTCTGCCAATATTCGCTTTACCTACGATGTCAATGGCATTCTGGATGTTGACGTGGACATCGAGAAAGCGGGGATCTCGCGCAACATCGTGATTAAGAAGTTGGCCGGCGATGTGTTAGATGCCGATGTCGCCCGACGGCGGCAGGAGTTGGCCGCACTTAAGGTGCATCCGCGCGACCAGGAGGAAAACCGCGCGCTGCTAGAACGGGCCAATCGCCTGTACCAGCAACTGCTGGGTGATGAGCGCGAGCAGGTCGGACGATGGCTCAACCAGTTCATGGGGACATTGGAGAGGCAGGACCCGCACAGCATTCTTGCGGCGCGCCCGGCATTTTCCAGTGCCTTGGATAGCATGGAGCGAGGAGAGGTCTGGTGAACCACGCGCTGGTTTGGGAGTGCCTGGCACTGGAGCCGACGTCGGACGAGGGCTCGATTAAGCGGGCCTATGCGGCCCGTATCCGTGCCTACCGTCCGGACACCCACCCCAAGGAGTTTTCGGAGATCCGCCAGGCGTATGAACTGGCGTTGCACCTGGCGCGCCAGGAGGTGCAGCGGATCCCGTCGGAAGCTACCGAACCGGCCGAGCCCGAGACTGCGGTGCCGGTACCGCCGGTTTCGAACGCGACTCCAGATGATCCTGCAACCGCGCCATCTGACACTGCGGATGCGACACGCTTCAACGCGCAAGCCTGGCTGCAAGAGCTGTGGCAATGGCAGTTTGAGCGGGGAGACCTTGCCGCAAGCAACCTGCTGCACCAGCAGTTTGCGGCGCTGGACAGCCAGACCATCGATGCCAAGCTGGACTACGAAGGCCATCTCCTGCACGCCTTTTTGTCCAGTGCTACGCCACCACTTGCAGTTCTTTTCGAGGGCTCCAGGTTGTTCCAGTGGCCGAGCCGCCGCGCCGAAGTGGCGCAGATGTTTGGAGAGTGTGGTGTGCAGCGGCTGGGCCTGCTGATGAACATGGCCAATGAGTACATGCATGCGCGGCATTTTTCGAGCAACCGTTGGAGTCAACGCCTGTTCGCGGGTGCTGGCAGCGGACTACCGCGATACGCCTCTACTTTGCATGTGGCTGCGGCTCGCTCGGCGGCGCTATACTGGCAGCGCCTATGTGAGGCGAGTAACCTGCCCCAGATGCAAGAGGTGTGCAATCCAGCGGTTTCGCAGCGTTTGAACGGCTGGTTGCTCCTCTCCACGGATCTTTTTTTTGCGATGGCCATTTGCGCAATGGTTTGGGTGAAGCTGGTTGATACGCCGAACCGCGCGGAGGGTTGGATGGGGATGGTGCTGACCGCCCTGATCGGCTTGGCGGCCGCTGCTGCGCCTGCGGTCTGGCGTTGGTTTGTCAGCACGGCAATGTTCCGTCGAATTGCGATTGTTGGTGCGTCATTTTCCAATGTTCCGCTCGGGGTGCGCGCAGTGGCCATTTCAGCGCTGTTGTTTCTGGCCTTGGTCGCGTCCGATCAAAGTAGCTCCTTCGCCGCACAGTGGGTCGGAAAGGCCACGCTTGCCAGCTTTGCGGTACTGCTGGGCCTGGGCCTTGCCGTTGGCCTATGGTTTCTCATACGTTTTGGAGAGGCGCTGGTCATGCGTCCGTGGTTGATGCTGCAGCGCGCGTCGGATGCCCATGCCTTCGAGCAGGCCCGCGAGTCGCGTAGCCAGCCGTGGTGCGGTCCCACCGTCGTGGCGCGCGTGCGGGCGCTGCCCGGTGCCATCAAACTCGACCGGATGGAGCGCAAACGCCTCAAACAGCTGGACGCGCAGCGCCGGCGCGAGGCGAAGGCCGTCCGCCCATTCCAAAGTGCATCCGGCGGATCGTCCAATCATTGGTGGATATGGATCGCGGTGGTGGTGTTGTTCAATGTATTCAAGGCAATTGCCAAATAGGCGCGCTGCTGCCCTGGCGCGCCGGTGTATTAACCCTGGCGGCCCTGTTGTTGGCGCAAGCCTCCTGCGCCTTCAATCCCGTAGCATCGAGGGCGTTCGGCTGATCGAGATCACCGAGGGCCTGGCCGCCTACAACGCGGCCCACCCCGACAAGCCGGCCGCGCCGTTCGCCATCAACCAGATCGTGCACAAGAGCAACGACCGCCTTGAGCACGACATGGCCCTGTGCGTGAAGTACAAGGTGCCCATCATCATCACCAGCCTGGGTGCGCGCGAGGACATCAACGCCGCTGCCCACAGCTACGGCGGCGTGGTGTTGCATGACGTGATCAACAACAAACACGCCCGCAAGGCCATCGAGAAGGGCGCCGATGGCCTGATCGCCGTCGCGGCTGGTGCCGGCGGCCATGCCGGTGTGAAGAGCCCGTTTGCACTGGTGCAGGAAATCCGCCAATGGTTTGACGGTCCGTTGGCGCTGAGCGGCTCCATCTCCACTGGCGACGCCGTGCTGGCGGCACAGGCCTTGGGTGCGGACTTCGCCTACATCGGATCGGCCTTCATCGCCACCGAGGAAGCGCGCGCCGCCGAGGCCTACAAGGATGCCATCGTGCAGGGCAACTCGGACGACATCGTCTACAGCAACCTGTTCACCGGCGTGCACGGCAACTACCTGGCACCCAGCATCCGGGCTGCCGGCCTGGACCCCGAGAACCTGCCGGTCAGCGACCCCAGCAAGATGAGCTTTGGCAGCGGTGGCGCGGCCAAGGCCTGGAAGGAAATCTGGGGCTGCGGCCAGGGCATCGGTGTCATCAACAAGGTGCAGGGCGCAGCCGAGTTTGTGGCCCAGCTCCAGCGCGAATACGCGGACGCGCGGGCGCGGCTGGCACTGTAGAGCGGCGCGAACCAGCTTAACGACTTGCGCGTTAGAATAAGCTGTTGTATGATGCGCATCATGCGAAAGTCGTTGTCCAATAGTCGAACCACTGCGAAAGAAGCGTCCCACGAACGCATCGTTGGTGCGGCCGCACGGGCCATCCGGCGCAGTGGCTATGACGGTACGGGCGTTGCCGACATCATGAAGGAAGCGGGTCTGACGCACGGTGCTTTCTATGCCCACTTTGCGTCCCGCGAAGCCATGCTGGCCGAGGCAGCCGACCGAGCAGGCGCTGAATCCAATGCCCTTGCGGCAAGTGTCGTCGCCGCAGTACCGCCAGAACAGTCTTTGCGGGCGCTGATACGGGCCTATCTTTCCAAGGCGCATCTAGAAGGCATCGAAACGGGGTGTCCGGTGTCCGCCCTGGGTTCTGAAATGCCACGCCAGTCGCCTGAGGTGCGTCGCGCAGCCACACTTCGCATCAAGGAGATGATTGACCTTGTCGCTCGCCAGTTTCCTGACTGGGGGCAACCCGGCGCACATGAGCGCGCGCTGGTGACGGTGGCCGCGATGGTTGGCACCTTGGTGCTGGCCCGCGCTGTCGACGATGCCGCGTTGTCTGACGCCTTGTGCACCGCGACATTGAATAGCTTTGCCCCGGCGCGGGTTTAGGCCCGCGTATCGCCGCTATTTTTTTACCATTAAATATGATGATCATCATGCGACAAATTCAAATACCTCGGCCGCTCAGCCCTAACCCACTTTTTGAAAGGAAGGAAACCCCGTGAAAGCACTCACCTTCAAGCGTTATGGCAAGTCGCCCGAAATCGGGTTTTCCGATATCCCGCGGCCCACACTGAAACCCGACGAACTGCTGGTCCAGGTTCACGCGGTCGGCTTGAACCCGATCGACAACATGATTCCGACGGGGATGTTCAAGCCGGTGCTGCCGTTTCGACTGCCGGCCACGATGGGCAGCGATCTGGCCGGGGTGGTAACGGAGGTTGGCAGCCGCGTGACGCGCTTCAAAGTGGGCGATGAAGTCTTTGCCAGCATCTTCGATCTTGGTACGGGCTCGCTCGCCGAATTCGCGGTGGTCCCGGAGTACGCCGCTGCACCGAAGCCAGACAATCTGGACTTTGTGCAGGCCGCCTCGATCCCGATGGTCGGGCTTACCGCGTGGCAGGTGCTGAAGGAACGCATCAAGCTTCAGCCGGGTCAAAAGGTATTCATTCCTGCTGGGTCTGGCGGCATTGGCACGTTTGCGATCCAACTGGCAAAGCACCTGGGCGCCACGGTGGGGACGACCACTAGCACCGGGAATGTTCCACTGGTCAGCGACCTGGGCGCAGACGAGGTGGTGGATTACAAGAGGCAGGCATTCGAAAAAGTGCTGCGTGGCTACGACGCGGTACTAGGCACCGTGCGGGGGGATTCCATCGAAAAATCCATCGGCATCCTCAAACCGGGCAGCCAGATTGTCTCCATCGTCGGTCCGCTGGATGCAGCGTTTGCGCGTACCAAGCGGCTGAACTTTGTCTTGACCTTCGTATTCGGCCTGATGAGCCGCAAGATCATGCGCCTCGCAAAGAAGCGAGATGTCACGTACGCATTTGTGTTCATGCGCCCCGATGGCGGTCAGCTCGCCCAAATCGGTGAACTCCTCAAAGCCGAGCGTGTCCGGCCCGTGATCGACAAGGTGTTTCCGTTCGAGCAAGCCAAGGAAGCACTGGCATACCTTGCCCAGGGGCGTTCCAGGGGCAAGGTTGTCGTCAAGCTGCGATAGCCCCCCATCACGTCTGTTGTTAGTTAACCCCCAGGAGTCTTTCCATGCAAATCGAAAATTCTGTCGTCCTCGTTACCGGTGCCAACCGTGGAATCGGCTTGGCTTTTGCACGCGCGCTGCTGGCCCGTGGCGCCCGCAAGGTCTATGCCGCCGCGCGCAATCCATCTGCGGTGAACTTGCCGGGTGTCGAGCCTCTGCAACTCGACGTCACCAAGCCTGAAGAGGTCGCTGCGGCCGTTCGACACGCGTCCGACGTCACATTGCTGGTCAATAACGCTGGCATTGCCCAACCGGGCGGGTTTCTCGCGCAGGACAGCGACGTGGTCGCGCGCCGAATATTGGAGACCAACTTTTTTGGCGTGCTGAACATGAGCAAGGCCTTTGCGCCCGTGCTCAAGGCGAATGGCGGAGGCGCGTTGCTCAATGTGCTGTCGGTCGCGGCATGGGTCAACGGTGGCGAGCTGGCAGCCTACTCGGCCAGCAAATCGGCTGCCTGGTCGTTGACCAACGCACTGCGCTACGAACTGGCTGCGCAGCGGACCCAGGTCTTGGGCTTGCATATGGCCTACGTGGACACCGATCTCACACGCGGTTTCGAGGTTCAGAAAAGCAGCGCCGAGGACATCGTCCAGCGCGCGCTAGATGGGCTGGAGGCGGACGCCGATGAGGTTTTGGCAGATGCGCTGACCCAGCAGGTCAGGCAGGGACTGACCGCGCCCCATCCTGCCTACCTTCCTCCGCAGGGCCATTGAGCCTGGACCATCCCATTACGCAACCAAAAGGGACAGGCAGGTTATTCACAACTCTCCCCGGCGCGGGCGCGCATGAGTCTCTACAGCTTGAGCGGTTGCCCCTCAAACTCGGTATTGAGCACCACCGTGCTGGTGGTGCGCGCCACGCCGGGGATGGATTTGATCTGGTACAGCACCCCCTCCAGGTCGCGCGCATGGGCGGTGCGCACCTTGGCCAGAAAGTCGTACTCGCCGGCCACGCTGTGCAGCTCCTGCACGGCGGCAATCTCACGCAGGCGCGGGGCGATCTCGCGGCAGTGGGCGCCACCGTCATTGCGGATGGCCACAAAGGCGGTGAAGTTCAGGCCCACGGCCTCGTGGTCCACCTGCAGGGCAAAGCGCTGGATCACGCCGCGCTCCAGCATCTTCTTCACCCGCTCGTGTACGGCTGCGGTGGACAGGCCCACTTCGGCTCCTACGTCGGCGTAAGAACGACGGCTGTCTGACCCTAAGGCAGAAATAATTCTGGCATCCATGTCATCAATATGGATATTTTCTTGAATTGGCGGCATTTTTAGGTATTATTTCGAAATCGACTCAGTTAGCTGTAAATTTTACGGAAGGTTGGCCAAAATGCCTACGAATATTCAGATCGGTCCCGGGAGAAGCCGCTTTGCATCCCTGCTGACGGCGCTGCTGCTGGTCTACATCGTCTGGGGCACGACCTACTTTGCCATCGGCGTCGCGCTGCACAGCATGCCCCCGCTGTGGATGAATGGCACTCGTTTTGGCCTGGCCGGGGTCGTCATGCTGGCCTGGGCGCTGTGGCGGGGGGAGCGCCTGCCCACCGCGCGGCAATGGCGCAACGCCGGCCTGGTGGGCGGGTTGATGGTGTTTGGTGCGATGACGCTGGTCATGGTTGCGCAAAGCCACGGCATCGGTTCGGGCCTGATGGCCACCGTGGTCACCACCATGCCCATGTGGCTGGCGCTGTGGACGCGTATCGGCGGCGAGCGCGTGCCCGTAACCAGTTGGATCGGCCTGGGCCTGGGCGTGGCTGGTGCGGCCTTGTTGTCGCTGGAAGGGGACTTTTCCGCCAACTGGCTCGGGGCGCTGGCCGCCTTTGGTGCGCCGCTGTGTTGGAGCGTGGGTTCGTACGCGTCGCGCCGGCTGGACCTGCCGGGTCCGGCCATGGCCTCTGCTGTGGAATGGTTGCTGGGTGGTGCACTGGGGTTGGCGGTGGCTGCCTGGTGTGAGCCGGTGGCCGGCCTGCTCAACGCCAGCGCCACGGCATGGCTGGCCTGGGCCTACCTGCTGGTGTTTGGCACCTTGGTGGCGCTCAATGCCTACCTGTGGCTGCTGCAGAACACCACGGCCGCGCTGGCCGGCAGCTACTCGTTCGTGAACCCAGCGGTGGCCCTGCTGGTGGGCGCCGGTATGGGCCATGAGCAGCTCAACGGCTGGGTGTTTGCAGCCCTGCCGCTGATCGCTGCCGCCCTGGGCATGATCCTGTACGGACCGGCCGTGGTACGTGTCTTGCAAGGCTTTTGGCCGCGCGGGCGACCCGCTTGCGAACCGACTCCGTGAAGGCCAAGAACACCATGCACATCGAAATAGACGACCTGACCCGCACGCAGGTACATGACCTGCTCGACGAGCACTTGCAGAACATGTATGCGCTGTCGCCACCGGAATGTGTGTTTGCGCTGGACCTGGAGAGGTTGCGTCAGCCCGACATCGTGTTCTGGTCGGCCTGGGAAGACCAGGCCTTGCTGGGGTGCGGCGCGCTCAAGGAACTGGATGCCCGGCATGGTGAAATCAAATCCATGCGCACGCCGGCAGCCCTGCGGCGCAAGGGTGCGGGGCGCGCCATCCTGGCCCACATCATTGCGGTGGCCCGGTCACGCGGCTATGAACGGCTGAGCCTGGAGACCGGCTCCGTGGAGGCCTTTCATCCGGCGCAACGGCTATACGCCAGCTTTGGCTTCACGACCTGCGGCCCGTTTGCGGATTACGCGGAAGACCCGCACAGCGTGTTCATGACCCTGCGCCTCTGAGATACCGCTGAAGGCGACCATCGGGCTCAGGCGGCCAGCGCTTCCCGCACAAAGTCCAGCCGGTCCTGGCCAAAGAACATCGCGTCGCCCACAAACACCGTGGGCGCACCAAACACGCCGCGTGCCACGGCTTCCTCGGTATGGGCCTTCAGCGCGGCCTTGATGTCGGCATCATTGACCAGCGCAAACACCTCCACCGGATCAAACCCGGCCTCGACCAACGTCGTCGCCGTCACTGCGGGGTCGTTCAGATTGGCGCCCTTCACCCACAGCGCCGTAAACACCGCGCCAAGGAACGCCTCAAAGCGTGCCGGTTGGCGCAACTGCATGCCGATCACACCGCGCATCAATTGCAAGGTGTTGATGGGGAAGTGCGGGTTCATGCGAAACGGCACACCGTAGCGTGTGGCAAAGCGGCCCAGGTCCACCGTCATGTAGCGGCCCTTGGCCGCCACCGTGGCGGGTGATGCATTGCCCGTGGCCTGGAACACACCGCCCAGCAGCATCGGCTTGTAGACCAGGCTGGCGCCGGCCTGTGCGCACAGGGCCGGCAACTGCGTCCACGCCAGGTAGCTGGCGGGGCTGCCCACGTCAAAGAAGAATTCGGCGAATTTTTGCATTGTTGGCTCCATGGTTAAATGATCGTTTACTAAACGTACGTTATGCTATTGATCTGTGACTTGTCAACCGGACAAACCCAAGGACCGCCATGCGCTACGCCAGGACCCACAAGGATGAAACCCGCCAGAAGCTGCTGGAGAGCAGCCGCGCCATTGCCAAGAAGGGCGGCTTCAAGGCCACCGGTGTCGATGCGCTGATGGCCTCCATCGGCCTGACCGGCGGCGCGTTCTACGGCCACTTCCCGTCCAAGCAGGCACTGTTCGAGGCGCTGGTGCAGGAGGAGATGGCCAACAGCAGCGCCATGCTGGCCGGCGACCAGGATTCGCCCGACAACCACGTGGCCAAGTGCCTGCGTGACTACCTGAGCAGCTTTCATGCGGCGAACCCCGAGCTGGGCTGTGTGCTGCCCACGCTGGGACCTGAGATCGCCCAGGCCGGCCCCGAGGTGCGCAGCACCGTGGAGGCAGCCCTCAAGCGCACGCAAAAAAGCTGGAGCCAGCGCACCGGCGACGCCGATGCCGGCTGGGCGCTGATCGCCCAGTGCGTGGGTGCGCTGGTGCTGGCGCGCGCGGTGGAGAGCGAACGCACGCGCAAAGAGATCCTTGCGGCCAGCCGCCGCTTTCTCGACAAGGCGCTGCCCGCCGGCGCCACCAAGGCAACCGCAACGCGGTAGGCCGTCAATCATTTCCCCAACCCAGGAGCCCAGCATGACAACTCACACCCAGCCACCCAAGGTCGCACTGGTCATCGGCGCCGGCGATTCCACCGGCGGCGCCATCGCCAAGCGCTTCGCCCGCGAAGGCTTCATCGCCTGCGTGACGCGACGCACGGCCGACAAGTTGCAGCCGCTGGTCGACAGCATCCGCAATGAGGGCGGTCAGGCCTTTGGCTACGCCAGCGATGCGCGCAAGGAAGAGGATGTGAAGGCGCTGTTCGACCAGGTTGAGGCCGAACATGGCCCCATCGAGGTACTGGTGTTCAACATCGGTGCCAACGTGCCCTGCAGCATCCTGGAAGAAACGGCGCGCAAGTACTTCAAGATCTGGGAGATGGCCTGCTTCAGCGGCTTCCTCAACGCGCAGGCAGCGGCCCAGCGCATGGTGGCACGCGGACGCGGCACGATCCTGTTCACCGGTGCGACGGCAGGCCTGCGCGGTTCCGCCAACTTTGCCGCCTTTGCCGGTGCCAAGCATGCGCTGCGCGCGCTGGCGCAAAGCATGGCGCGCGAACTGGGCCCGCGCAACATCCATGTGGCCCACGTTGTGGTGGACGGCGCCATCGACACCGACTTCATCCGCACCACGTTCCCGGAGCGCTACGCGCTCAAAGACCAGGACGGCATCCTCAACCCCGATCACATTGCCGAGAACTACTGGCACCTGCACAACCAGCCGCGCGACGCCTGGACCTTTGAGCTGGATCTGCGCCCCTACATGGAACGCTGGTAGAGCGGTGCGGCGCGGCCACTAGGTCGATGGCGGGGGCGTGTCGGAAGCCATGGCCACCTGGTTGCGCCCGCCCGCCTTGGCCGCATAGACGGCGTGGTCGGCGCGGCGCAGCAGGCTGTCGTAGGAGGTGTCTTCCGCCCGGTAGACCGCGACACCCACCGAAATGGTCAATGGAAGGGCCTGGCCGTTGAGCTGCAGCGCGGCCGACTCCACCGCCGCGCGCAGGCGCTCCGCGGCGGCATGGGCTTCGACCGCATTGCCCACCACCAGCAGCGCGACAAACTCCTCGCCCCCCTGGCGCCCCACCATGTGCGGACCCCGGCAGTGCTGGGCCAGCGTTGTGGCGACATGCTTGAGGGCGACGTCGCCCACGTCGTGTCCCAGACGGTCATTGACCTGCTTGAAATGGTCGATATCGATCACCGCAACGGCCAGGCCGGAACCATTGCGGCTGGCCTGGTTGAAGCAGGCCACGCCCGATCCGGTGATGGTGCGCCGATTGGGCAGCTCGGTGAGGTAGTCGGTGGCTGCCGCGCGCTGCCACTGGTTGCGGATGCGCTCCGAACACATCACCAGAAATGCCGTGGTGCCGATCACGGGCAAGACGGCTACGACCAGGGGCGCCAGCAGGTTGAAGACGTTCTTTGATTCCAGCAGCGTCATGTGCCGGTCGGGCTGCAGCATGAAGCTGACGGCGCGCACCAGCATGAAGACGCCGACGATGATGAACGTGGCCGCCAGCACCCTGCGGCTGCGCAGTTCCTGGTGTGGCGGGTTGTCGCGCAAGGTCCATGCGGCCGCAAACATGCCCAGTACCCACACCGCGGTGGCAAAGTAGACCCGTGCCGCCTGATCGGGCACCTGCACCGCAAACCAGTAGATTCCCAGCACGGCCGGTGGAATGGGGGCGAACAGCCACAGGGTGTCGGGCAGCCCCACAAATCGCCGGGTGGCCCGCCAGTAGAGCATGACACCCACCATGATGCAGCCGTTGGCCAGCGGCAGCACCAGTCCCAGCGGCATCATGTCCTGCACCGACAGCAGGATGGCGCCACTGGCAAACAGCAGGGTGCCGATGCGCCAGTCGGCAGCGCTGGGTTGCACGTCGGTCGAAAGACTCTTGTGCATCAAGCCCAGCACGCCGCCGTTGAGCAGCATCATCAGGGTTGCAATCACCAGGCCAGTGCGTGTATCCATGGTGCAGGGAGTGGGGGGAGGATCGCCAGATTGTAGGGACAGGGCCGCAAGCCAGCGGTCCCCACCTGTCTGGCCGGTTGGATGGTACGCAGGCTGCTATCTTTGTGATAGCTGCCTACGCATATTCCACGAGGGCTACAGCCCTATTTAACTGGTCTTGCGCTGCTCCAGGCGATACGGCGGAAGTCCCGCCAGCATCCTCTTCCCATAGCTCTGCAGCAGCAGCCGCTTGTCGTAGCAGATGACGGCGGCGTGGTCGTCCTCGGTGCGGATGGCGCGGCCGGTCCATTGCAGCAGCTTGATGCCGGTGGCGGGGATCACCAGCTCGTTGAACGGGTCGCGGCCTACGCTGCGCAGCCACTCTGAACGCGCCTCGTCCACCGGTTCGGAGGGTGGGGCAAACGGCAGCTTGGTGATGAACACGGTGTCGCACAGCTTGCCGGGCAGGTCCAGCCCCTCGCCGAAGGATTGCATGCCGAAGATGATGGATGGATGGCCCGACTCCACCCGCGCCGTGTGCGTGGCCAACAGGCGCGCGCGGGACTGCGTGCCCTGCACCTGAACCACCTCCATCAGCGCGGCGGGCAGGGCCTCGGTGGCGGTGCGCATTTGCGCGCGGGAGGTGAACAGCACCAGCGCGCCGGTCTCCACGTTCGCCAGGTCCTGCATCAGCTCGGCCACCATCTCGCGGGTGTAGGCGTCGGCCTGCTTGGGGTCGGCCCGGGTGTGCACCACGGTGAGCGTGCCCTGGCGGGCATAGTCGAACGGGCTGGCCACTTCCAGCGCCTGCACATTGGGGTTGCCATACAGACCGGCCTCGTGCAGGAAGTAGTCAAAGCTGCCGCAACTGGTGAGTGAAGCGGACGTCAGCACCACGGCGCGCACCTGGCTCCACAGGAATTGGCGCAGCAGGTCGCCGGGCACGATGGGGCAGGCGTGCGCGGTCATGGTCAGGTAGCCGTGTTCGCTCTCGGCCTGCAGCCACTTGGCCAGCGGTTGGGGGCCGTGTTCCAGCAGCAGGCTGGCGGTGGACACGATGCTGCCCAGGCGCGGCGCCAGGCTGCCCAGTTTGGCGTAGAGCTGGGCGCACAGCACGGCCTGGCTGGGGTCTTCCTTGGCCACGGCCTTGACGTCCACGCCCAGGGCCTCCAGCGCCTTGGACAGGCCCGCAGCCTGCGCGTGGATTTGCGTGACGGGCTCCACCAGTGGCTCGGGCAGCACGCCGTTGGCGAAGCGCAGCGTGCCGTCCTGGCCTTCGCCATCCAGGTTTTTGCCGGTATGCGCCCACACCAGGTCCATGGCCATGCGGGCCAACTGGGTCAGCGCCTGCTTGAGCTGGCTGGTAACGGTGGCCACGTCCTCGCCGGCGTGCAGTTGCAGGGCGGTGGCGACCTCCTGCACGGTCTTCGGCAGCTTGTCCAGCCAGCGCAGGTTGCTCATGTCCATGCTGCTTGCAAACTGGTCCAGCGCGACGGCGGGCAGGTGGTGGCCCTCGTCAAAGATGACCAGGCAGTTGTCCAGGTCGGGCAGGGTCTTCATGCCCAGGGAAGCCAGCACCAGGTCGTGGTTGGCGACGATGACGTTGGCCTCGGCCAGCCGGGTGCGGGCCTCGTAGTAGCTGCATTCACGAAAGCGCGGGCAGTGCCGCACGGTGCAGGTGTGGCGCTCGGCGGCCACGGTCGACCAGTCGCGCGGATCGGGTGCCTCGGCCAGGGTGTCGCGGTCGCCGTCCCATTTATTCGCGGCCAGCAGGGTGGCCATGCTTTCGTACAACTGGATGCGGCGCTCCTCGGCCTCTTCCTGCGACAGGCTGGTGCCAAACTTGGCTGGCTTGGGCGCGTCGTCGTCGGCGTCGAACAAATCCTCGGGCGCGCCGCCGCTGCCCACCAGGCGCTCCAGCTTGAGCTTGCAGACGTAGCGCCCGCGGCCCTTGGCCAGCGCAAAAACAAAGGGCTTGTCCATGGCCTGGGCCAGGGCCGGCAGGTCCTTGCCCATGAGCTGCTCCTGCAGCGCCACGGTGGCGGTGGAGATCAGCACCCGGGTCTTGCGCTCCAGCGCCATGGCGATGGCCGTGGACGCATAGGCGGCCGACTTGCCCACGCCGGTGCCGGCCTGGATGACGGCGATGGCCTTGGTGGGCGTGGCGTGCTCGCCCAGGTCGCCCTGCGCCAGCGTGGTGGCCACGCAGGCAGCCATTTCAAGCTGGCCGGCGCGGGGGCGAAAGCCGGGCGTGGCACCCACGACCTTTTCGAAGGCGGCCAGCGACCGGTCGGCCAGTGTGTCAGAGTTCAATTGCGTGTGTATCCAGAAAGTGGCGGGCGCTGACAACCCACAGGGGCAGGGGTGATAATTCAGGCGCTGTACGGGCCAGGCCTGTACCAGCCTGTGCCAAGTTCGGGGTATTTTGACCTACGCCGATTGCGCCCGTTTTAGCCAACCAAACCGGAGCTCTCTGTATGACCACCGTTCAAGCCCCCACAGGCGCGCCAAAGCGTCGCGCGTTTTTGAAGAATTCGGCTCTAGCCCTCGCCAGCAATGCGTGGCCTGCTATCAATTTTGCACAAACCATGGCGCCCACGCAGCGCCTGTTCAGCCCCCAGCCCGGCACCTGGCGCACGTTCGAGGTCACCACCCGGGTCGATATCCAGAAGGCCCAGGGCGCCACCCGCCTGTGGTTGCCCGTTCCCTCGGTCAACACCGGCTGGCAGCAATCCCAGATCAGCAGCTACTCCAGCAATGGCACGGCCCGCCTGGAAGACGATGCACATTACGGCGCCCGCATGCTCTACGTGGAGTTTGCCGCCGGCCAGGCCCAGCCCTTTGTGGAGCTGACCAGCCAGGTGCGCACGCAGAACCGCGCCGTGGACTGGGCGCACAAGACAGCGGCCAAGGAAGACGCCGCCACGCTGAAATACTGGACCCGCCCCACCGAGCTGCTGCCCACCGATGGCCTGGTGCGCAAGACCGCACTGGCGGCCACGCGCGGCGCCCACACCGATGTGGACAAGGTGCGCAAGCTCTACGACTGGATCGTGACCAACACCTTCCGCGAGCCCAAGGTGCGCGGCTGCGGCGCCGGTGACATTGCCACCATGCTGGAAACCGGCAACCTGGGTGGCAAGTGCGCCGACCTCAATGCGCTGTTCGTGGGCCTGTGCCGTTCGGTGGGCGTGCCCGCGCGTGACGTGTATGGCCTGCGCGTGGCGCCCAGCGCCTTCGGCTACCGCGAGCTGGGCGGCAACCCGGCCAGCCTCAAGGGGGCACAGCACTGCCGCGCCGAGGTCTATCTGGCCGGTTACGGCTGGGTGGCGATGGACCCGGCCGATGTGGCCAAGGTCATGCGCCAGGAGACGCCCCAGTGGATCAAGTCCGCCAAGGACCCGCTGATCGTGCCGGTCAACCAGCACCTGTTCGGTGGCTGGGAGGGCAACTGGGTGGGCTTCAACATGGCGCACGATGTGAGCTTGCCGCATTCCAAGGGCGCCAAGCTGGGCTTCTTCATGTACCCCACGGCCGAGGATGCCGGCGGGCGGTTCGACTCCTACGAACCCGACCAGTTCAAGTACCAGATAACGGCCAAGGAAATCAAGGCTTGAACCCTGTTGCATAGGGGACTTCCCCCTACCTGCGCTTGACACCGCTGCGGTATTCTCCGACTTCCAAACAAGAGGAGACCCGCAGTGGCAAAAAACAAACTGATTCTGGATTACGTCTTCGACCACGAAGCCAAGCTGGCGGACCGGGTCTACATGACACAGCCCGTGGGAGGCGGACAGGTGGTGGACTACACCTGGCGCCAGACGCTGGACCAGTCGCGCCGCATGGCGGCCCACCTCCAGTCGCTCAAGTTGGAGCCCGGCGCACGCGTGGCCCTGCTGTCCAAGAACTGCGCCCATTTCTTCATGGCCGAACTCGCCATCTGGATGGCCGGCTGCACCACGGTGGCCATCTTCCCTACGGAGACCGCCGAGACCATCGGCTACGTGCTGGAGCACAGTGGTGCCAGCCTGCTGTTTGTCGGCAAGCTCGACAGCTGGGAAGCGCAAAAGCCCGGCATCCCGGCCGGCCTGCCTTGTGTCGCACTGCCGTTGGCACCCCAGACGAGCTATGAGAAGTGGGACGACATCGTTGCCCGCACCGCGCCGCTGACCGGCCGCGTGGCCCGCGCCGGCACCGACATCGCCATCCTGCTCTACACCTCCGGCTCCACCGGCACACCCAAGGGCGTGATGCACAGTTTTGAGCGCATCACCAAGGTGGCTGAAAACATTGCCAAGGACATCAAGACCCGCATCGGCGACCTGGAAGAGAACCGCATCCTGTCCTACCTGCCGCTGGCCCACGTGTTCGAGCGGGCCTGGGTGGAGTGCATGTCCATGGTCGAGGGCAAGACCCATGTCTACTTTGCCGAGTCGCTGGACACCTTCGTGCAGGACCTGAACCGAGCACGCCCCACCACCTTCATCTCGGTGCCGCGCCTGTGGCTCAAGTTCCAGCACGGCGTGTTCGCCAAGATGCCGCCCAAGAAGCTGGAGCGGCTGTTGAAGATCCCGATCCTCAGCGGCATCGTCAAGCGCAAGGTGCTCAAGAACCTGGGCCTGGACCAGGCCCTGCTGGCCGGCAGCGGCTCCGCGCCGATTCCGGCCGAGCTGATCTCCTGGTACCGCAACCTGGGCCTGAACCTGATCGAGGGCTACGGCATGTCGGAAGACTTTGCCTACTCGCACAACTCCACGCCCGAGATCAATGCCCCCGGCTGCGTGGGCGTGCCGCTGCCCGGCGTGCAGGTGCGCATCAGCGACGAGGGCGAAATCCTGATCAAGTCGCCCGGCCAGTTGGTGGGCTACTACAAGCGCCCCGATCTGGACGCCGAGGTCTTCACCGCCGATGGCTTCTTCCGCACCGGCGACCGTGGCGAGCGCCGTGCCGACGGCCTGCTCAAGATCACCGGGCGGGTCAAGGAGCTGTTCAAGACCTCCAAGGGCGAATACGTGGCGCCCGCGCCCATCGAGAACAGCCTCAACGCCCACCCGCTGGTCGAGATGAGCATGGTCTCCGGCCTGGGCCAGCCCGCGGCCTACGCCATGGTGGTGCTCAGCGAAGAGGTGCGCCCCAAGCAGAAGGACCCCGCCTTCCGCAAGGAAGTGGAGGCCGAACTGGCCAAGCTGCTCAACGACGTCAACGCCCACCTGGTCAACCACGAGAAGCTGCAGATGATCGTGGTCAACCAGGAGCCCTGGACCATCGAAAACGGCTTCCTCACCCCCACGATGAAAATCCGCCGCGCCCGCATCGAGGGCGAGGTCAGCGCGCGGGTCGACGCCTGGTACGGCGCCAAGGGCAAGGTGCAATGGAGCTGATGCGCGCCCGCATCGCACCGCTTTTTCGCTAAAGGCTTGCCAGTTCCCTGAGCTTCAGCGCGCTGTGGAACTGGCGGCGTTCACCCGTCAGCGGATCGTCAAAGGCAATGGACTGGGCCAGCAACTGCAGCGGGTGGGCGTAGTCCGCACTGCCCTCGGGTGTGAGCACCGGGTAGATGCCGTCAAACAGAATGGGCAGCCCCAGTGCGGCCATGTGCACGCGCAGCTGGTGGCGCTGGCCGCTGACCGGCTTGAGTGTGTAGCGGGCCCACGCACCCAGCACCTCCAGCGGTTGGATGTGGGTGACGGTGTTGGGCGCGCCCGCCACCTCGGTCTGCTGCATGAAGTGTGCAGCCGGCGCAATGCGGGTGGCACGCGTCAGCGGCCACGGCAGGTCGGGGTTCCACGGCGCGATGCACGCGTAGGTCTTGTCCACCAGGCGTGAGCGGAACAGGTTTTGGTAGGCACCGCGACTGGTCACCTGCTTGGAGAAGAGCACCAGCCCGGCGGTGTCGCGGTCGATGCGGTGGATGGGGGAGAGCGTGGCGATTCCCAGGGCATTCTTCAGGCGCACCAGCAGCGTCTCCTGCAGGTACTTGCCCGATGGCACCACCGGCAGGAAGTGCGGCTTGTCCACCACCAGCAGGTGCTCGTCCTGCCACAGTACCGTGGCCTCAAACGGGATATGCGGCTCGCTGGGCACGGCCCGGTAGTAGTACAGGCGCCGTCCGGCTTCAAAGGGCGTCTGTGCGGTGATGACCTGGCCGTGGTCGTCGACCACATCACCGTCTGAGAGGCGCTGCGCCCAGGTGCCGGGGGGAACCCCGGCAAAGCGCGCCACCAGATAGTCCAGCATCGTGGCCCAGGGGCCCGGTGCCAGCACCACGCAACTTGGCCCCACACCATTGCGGGCCGGTGGCGGGTTGGGGCGGTGCAGGCTCACACGCTGTACTCACACCCGCTCAAACACCACGTCCCACACGCCGTGGCCGAGTTTGATGCCGCGGTTCTCGAACTTGGTCAGTGGCCGGTAGTGCGGCTTGGGCGCGTAGCCGTGCAGCTCGGGATGGGCCGCCAGCGCGCGGTTCTTCAGCAGCGGCTCGGCGGTCAGCACCTCCAGGATCTGCTGGGCATAGGGCTCCCAGTCGGTGGCGCAGTGCAGGTAGCCGCCCACCTTGAGCCGGCGCGCCAGCTTGGCGATCAATGGCGACTGGATCAGGCGGCGCTTGTTGTGCTTGGTCTTGTGCCAGGGGTCGGGGAAGAAGATGTGCACGCCGTCCAGGCTTTGCTCTGGCAGCATGTGGTCAATGACCTCCACCGCATCATGGGCGCAGATGCGGATGTTGGTGAGGTGGTTCTCGCCAATGCGTTTGAGCAGCGCGCCCACGCCGGGCTCGTGCACCTCGCAGCACAGGAAGCGGGTGTCGGGCAACACACCGGCAATATGGGCCGTGGCCTCGCCCATGCCAAAGCCGATTTCCAGCACGATGGGCGATGTCTTGGAGTCATTTGGGCCGCTAGCCCTCGTGGAATCTGCGTAGAGCGCTTCGAAATCGATAGCGCTTTGCTGGTAGGGGACCAGGAACTTCGGACCCAGTTCCTCAAACGCCTTGGCCTGGCCGGTGGTGGTGCGCCCGGCCCGCTTCACGAAGCTTTTGATGGTGCGCATGAAGGGCTTGGCGGGCTGCTCCGCATCGGTGGCGGGCAAGGCGGTTGATTCGGTGGGAGGTAGTTGGGAACTCATTCGTCGTCCTTCTGGGGGCCGGCGCTGGGCCGGCAGAGTGGCCTGCATTGTAAGTAGACGCGTGTTGGGTGGGCCCATCCCCCAATCGGCAGACTCCGCGCCGCCTTCCATTCCTTCCGTACGACGCTGGTGGCTATGCCCTTCACGTCCGGCAGGCTCCGGTGTCGACATCCAAAATATTCCGGATTCCATCGCGGTGGAGCCCGAAGTTCCGCACATCCCACCGGCGCGCGGGTCGCCGCATGGGGATGGATGGGGTGCGCGGGATCAGGCGAGGGGAGGCGGGTGACTGTGGATGTGCGTGCCCGATTGGGGGTGCGATACTTGGCCTCAAGCGGTTGAGTTTCCTATCCGCCAGCTTGCACCAAAGGAAGCGTGAGGCAATGCGGCGCAGGGTGTCATCTATTTGCCGAACACACGCGTCAGCCTTGTCAACGCGCAAAGTAAACTTGTTGCAGATATTGGCATGGATGATGTGATCGCAACCGCAGATTCCTTCGACGGAAAAATTTATCTAACCATGAAATATGAGTGTGCAAGCTGAATCAGATTTCATCGTGTCTATACACGTACCAAAAACTGCTGGTACCACCCTGGGATCGGTGTTTGATCGCTGCTTCTCGCGGCGCGTCATTTACGACTATGACGGGTATGCCAATCCTGGAACTGCATCACCGCTGATGCGGCAGGGCAGGGAATTTGTCTCAAGCTACTTTCGAGTTCTCCACGGACACTTCTTCGCGTCCAAATATCGAGACGTCTTCCCTGCCGCAAAATTCATTTCCACGGTACGACATCCCGTGGACCGGGTGATATCTCAATACAACCACGAACTCAACGAGAACTCGGGCGATGCAGCGTATCACGACGACCTCGTATCTGGCCGCATGGATGTAGTTGAGTTTGCACGACAGCCCGGAATAGGAAACGCCTTCGATATCCATCTGTCTGGGATAGCGTTGATCGACTACGACTTGATCTTGGTCCAAGAGTACTTTGAACAGTCACTTCGGGTGTTTGACTATTTTGTCGCTCGACTCGAACTTGGAAGTCGCTATGGTCCAGGCTCGCCTGTACCGCAGCTAAACGGCGGAGATCGCCGACCCAAGAAAGCGCAGATTACCGAAGCAGAAAAACAGGCCATCTTCAACGCCACACACTTGGACAACGAAATCTACCGAGAATCTGTCGCCCTGTTGGGGGTGAAAATTCGCTCAATTAAAGACTAGGCGTGAACGCCGCTCTTTTCTTGCGCACGACCAATCGGGCCCATTTCCATCATGAAAAATAGGCAGCGCCTCGTATTTGCAGGGCCTGGCGGCGCCCTGATGCAATCGCTTTTCGATGCGCGGGAATTTGCCGCGTCCTACCGGGCCTGTTTTGGCCGCCTGCCTCCAGCGAAAGATCGGTTTTCAACGTATCTCAAAACTGCTGCCAACGAGCGTATCAGGCCGAACGCATGGTTCGATGAATCGGCGTATCTTGCAAAATACCGAGACGTCAGCGCAGCGATTGCTCGTGGAGACTTTTGCTGCGGATTTCAGCACTGGTGCGCCCACGGACGCGCAGAGGGCCGGGAACCGACCATACCGGTGCTGCTGCTGGAATTGTTGACAGAGCCCTTGCGGGATTCCATTCATGCGAACTTTGATCAACGCGTCTATGAGCTTCAGTCGGGCTTGCGTTTCAAATCAGACAATGAGGCCATTTCACACTTTCTCTCTGTTGGCGCGGCTCGCGCCAACAATCCATTTCCGCCAGACTTCTTTGATGAAGGCTTCTACCGCCTGTACTACAAGGATGTGGATTCAGCCGTCGAACGCGGTGAGATTCCAAGCGGGCTCTTCCATTTCCTCGCTCGCGGCCATACTGAAGGTCGTTCAGGTTGGAACAACAAGAACGCCTTGATCACAAAGAAACTGGGCGCATCGGCACAGGTTCCGGCTCTTGCCAATATTCCCAATCTGGAACGAAAGCTTGAAAAACTTGATGTCGTGGTCGACCATCACCGCATGCCCCGAATCAACCTTTTCGTCCCTTCGCTGGACGGAAACATCATGTTCGGTGGCTATACGGCGTTCCTCCATTTCGCGATTGGTCTAGCGCGGTATGGTTTTCGATTGAGATTCCTGGTAACCGAAGACATCCACCTTTCCCGGGGATGGTGTCTTCAGACTCTCAGCGGTAGCCTCTTTGCTGATCTGATAGGGATTTCGGAATTCGAAAATATCACGTCCGGAAACTCAGTGCTTCGATGCTCTCCGCTAGATGTGAACATCGCCTATTCAACGTGGGCAGCGACTACCGCATACAAGGTAGCCCAACATCTCGAATACAAACGCATCATCAATTTCGTACAGGAGTACGAGCCCGTCTTCCACGAGCATTCGTCCAATCATTTTTTATCGAACGCCGCATTTTCAATACCGCAGGTAGCCATCTTCAATTCGGAAGTTTTGTTCAGGTATTTTCAGAAAGAGAAGATTGGTCACTTTGTTGTCGGCGTCAACTCGGTCTGGTTTGAGCACAGTCTCAGCGTCGTTCCACCCGATAAGAAAATCATGCGGGACCCATCTCGTCGGCGCGGGCTCTTGTGCTATGCACGCCCGGAAGCCCACGCCGCGCGGAACCTGTTCGAGATAGCCGTGCTCGCGTTGCGCAGAGCGGTTGCCAACGGTGTCCTTGACGCGAGTTGGAACATCGTGGGAGTGGGAAGCCTGCAAAGTGTCGATGCGATTGACTTGGGGGGCGGGTGCTCGATGTCCATCAAGTCAAAGTTGAGCTTCGAGGAATACAAAAAGCTCCTGCAGGAATACGATGTTGGACTCTCGCTCATGTGGGCTCCGCACCCGAGCGTTGTTCCGTTCGAAATGGCCGCGGCGGGGATTGTCTCAGTAACCAATACGTTTAGTAATCGTCCACTGCGCTGGTTCAAGCAGTTCGGCTCGAACATCGTCCCGACCGAGCCGACGCTGGAGGGCATTGTCAACGCCATCGCTTCGGCAGTTTCGCAGGCCGGGAACTATGAGCAGCGCCTTCTCGGCGCCAGAGCCATAAAATCCAAGCCCTGGGAGGAAGTTTTTAATGATGCGTTTGTTCGTGACGTGTTGCGAATATTTGATCAGTATCCGAATCCCAAGGTCAAACCCGGTGCGATGCGCTGACCTGCAGAGACCTGCGCCGGAGTCAAGATTCTTTCATGCGTCGTTATCACTGAAGGTTTGGCCGGACATTGACACGAAGGTCCGCACTCAATTTCCAGCTACGAGGGAGGTGGCATGCCGGTTCTAAGAATGTTTGTTCGCCAGGAAATACCAGCCCACCATCCCCTTATTGAAGGCTGCGGCATACGGCTCCTGAATGCCGATGCACAGGGCCGCTTTTTATCACTGGTGGAGCTCAGCATCTACGGATGGGTCTTGCTGCACGACAGATCAGTCGCAGGCATTGTCGTGGTGGAGAACGGCACGGAGACCTTTTTTCCCGTGTCCCAGGCGAGGCCGGATGTGGTTGACGCAAAGACAGGCAGATCAAATATCTGCGGCTTTGCCTTTGTCTACCCTATCCAAGGGGACCCTGAAAAAGTGGACATATTTGTTCGCGCCTCAGGGCAGGATGTCCTTTTGGCCACCGCCATCCTGAAGCCTCAAGTATCCAGCAAGGCTGTTGTCGGAAAGAATGATTTCCTGTTTTTGGGGGGTGCCGATTCCAACGGTCTGATCGAACACATCACCGGCAAAGTTGCCATGACTGCCGCTGCGCTCGACATCCATCGGCGGAACTTTGAGAGTTTCGACAGACTGAAATGCCCATACGTCCTAACCGTGGTTCCCGAAGCCCACGTTGTCTATGCCGAAAATCTGCCGGATGACATCGTCGTTTCCGGTCGCCGTCCCATCCACGCACTGTTAAAAATTTTCAGGGAAAAGGTCTTTTATCCACTTGATTTTCTCGTTGAGCAGAAGAACTCCGGGGTTTCTGTATACACAGGCAATGATTCACATTGGACTGAAGTAGCCGCACACCTAACTTATGCCGAAATCAGGAAGAAGCTGGGCCGGGATGTTCCGACCAAGGCTTCCTACGAGCCAACCATATTTCGTGAGGTCCGCGACTTGTGCATCACCGATGCCGCCGAGGCTCACAATCTTGCGCTCGCAGCGCAGAATTACGCGCACGGAAACTGGTCGCCGGTTTTTTTAGCTGGCATCCTGAACCATGGAAACATCGCTTCATTCCGCAACGAGAACGGCACGGGGCGCTGCCTTGCCTTTGGCACGTCATTTTCGACAATGCTCGTCTCGGCCTATGCTGACGATTTTCGCGAACTTGTTTTTTGCTATGGCACTGCGGTTGACGAGCTCATGGTTGAGATGGTCCGTCCCGATTTTGTCATCGTTGAAATGCCTGAACGCTTTGTTCATTTCCCCACTTTGGCTGTCCGGGGCGCGACCTTTCTGAGCTGCATGATTGCCAGCCATGAAAGGGACTACAAATGCGTTGCAATTGACAATATCGACCAATCGCCAGAGCCGGTTTCCGATGCACTGGTGGTGGCGCGCGACCTGATCCGCTCCAGAACCAGCTCACCCTACCTTGAATCAGCCCTTGCCACAGTGGCAGCATATGACCAGGGGGTAGCCCGAAGAATCGGGCTGGTCGCCGACTTGCTAAGAAAGATCTCGGAGCCTCGTGTACTTCGGACCATCGTCGCCGGCCAATACAACAACAGCGCGTATGTGCTTGGCGCTCTCGAGTCAATGATTGAAAAGGGCGCAATTGACGAAGCCAGCTGTGACATTTTTCCGGACTCCGAGATGGGGTTGGCCGCCAGATTCAAGCTGATGACGGGCGCCGGAAAGACCAGGGAGGCCATGTCAATGCTCAGCGCTTATGTGGACGCCTACGGTAGCACCGCATTCATCGCCAGCCTGGGGCGCACCAACCCGTAGCGTGGATTGACAGACTACTCCTGCGATGGGGTCTTTCGGTGCAGGCGCGCGGCCCAGGGAAGGGCAGCATTGTAGGCAGGTGGACTCAGGGCAGTGCCTTGCCGGCGTTGATGCTGCTGATCCACATCTCCAGCGCGTTGTCTTTTTCCGTGTCCAGGCCCATTCTGATCCCCACCAGTTTGCCGGCCGGGTCCAGCAGGGCAAAGCTGGGGTAGACCTTGATGCCGACCTGGTCGATCAGGCTGCGCGCATTTGGAACCAGCTTCCAGCTAAAGGCGTGGCTGGCCACAAACCGCCGGGTCACCTCGGTCGTGTCGAAGGTGAAGGCCAGAAACTGCATGGCGGCATGCTTCTGCGCGAAGGCATTGAGTTGGGGCAGCTCGGCAATGCAGGGCGCGCACGCCGCAAAGAAGAAGTTCACCAGGGTGTAGCGCCCCTTGAGGGTGCCGTTGTCCACCGCATCACCGTCGAGGCCCTGCAACTGGAAGGCCGGAAACGGCTCGCCGGGATTGATCTTGTAGCGGGGTTTTTCAATGCTTGCCTCCGCGAGGGACAGCGAGAAGATCACCGTGGTCTCGCCCTGGGTGGGCCGGCCCTGTGCGTCGCGCTGGCCTTGCGTGCGGCGCAGCACCTTGAACTGCTTTGCCAATGGCAGCCGGGCCTGAAACGTGTCGAACGGGATCGGGTTGCCGTCGGTATCGTGGTATTCGACCCGTTCGTCGCGCTTGATGCCTTTGCTTTCCCTGAACCGGGCCTCGTCGGGCTGGAGTACGGAGGCGGATGCTGCGGCGCGCGTCGGCACGGCTTCGTCAGCGGGTGCGCTGGCGGCCACGGCACAGCAGGCACGGGAAAGCAGGAGCAACACCAGCAACAGCTTTCCAGCCGGGGACGCCCATGCGGTGGGGCCGTGAGTCGGAATGGGATGGTGCATGCTGGAGTCCTGTTGCGGCGGCTGCCTGGCCGTTCGGATGGACTGCATTGTAGGCAGGCAGGCCTGATGCTGCCGCAGTCTTCCACTTTCTTGGCATTTTGTGGCGTGAAGGGCCTCCAGCGGCCCCCAGATTGGCAGCACATTCGGTGCCCGCGTTTGTATAGTCCATCTCCATGAACACCTCGCAATTGCCCACGCCGTCTGGCGACGCCGACCCCACCGAAACCGCCGAATGGCTGGATGCCTTCGCCGCCCTCGTAGCCAACGCCGGCTCCGAGCGCGCCCGCTTCGTGCTGGACCAGTTGGTGCGCGCCGCGCACACCGCGCACATCGCCTGGTCGCCCGAGCTGGCCACGCCGTATGTGAACAGCATCGCGGTCGACCAGCAGGGCGCCTTCCCCGGCGACCTGGCCGTCGAGGAAAAGCTGGCCTCGCTGATGCGCTGGAACGCGCTGGCCATGGTGGTACGCGCCAACACCGAATATGGCGAGCTGGGCGGCCACATCGCCAGCTACGCCAGCGCGGCGGATTTGTTTGAGGTGGGCTTCAACCACTTCTTCCGCGCCCGCAACGATGGGCAGGGAGGCGACCTGGTCTTCTTCCAGCCGCACAGTGCACCGGGCGTCTATGCGCGCGCCTTCCTGGAGGGACGCCTCACTGAGAACGACCTGGCCCACTACCGCCAGGAGATCACGGCGCCCAGCCACGGCGCCCGCGGCCTGTCCAGCTACCCGCACCCGTGGCTGATGCCGGACTTCTGGCAGTTCCCCACCGGGTCGATGGGCATCGGCCCCATCAGCAGCATCTACCATGCGCGCTTCATGCGCTACCTCACGCACCGCCAGTTGCTGGACTGCACGCAGCGCAAGGTCTGGGGCGTGTTTGGCGACGGCGAGATGGATGAGCCCGAGAGCATGAGCGCACTCACCCTGGCCAGCCGCGAGAAGCTGGACAACCTGGTCTGGGTCGTCAACTGCAACCTGCAGCGCCTGGACGGCCCGGTGCGCGGCAACGGTCGCATCATCGACGAGCTGGAAAAGCTGTTCTGCGGCGCGGGCTGGAACGTCATCAAGCTGGTCTGGGGCAGCGACTGGGACGGCCTGTTCGCCCGCGACCTCACCGGTGCGCTGGTGCGGACCTTTGCCAACACGGTGGACGGCCAGATGCAGACATTTGCCGCCAAGGACGGGCGCTTCAACCGCGATAACTTCTTCGGCCAGAACCCCGAGCTGCAGCGCCTGGCGCAGGGCCTGACGGATGAGCAGATCGACCGCCTGAAGCGTGGCGGCCACGACATCGTCAAGATCCACGCCGCCTACGCGGCCGCCCATCAGCACGTGGGCCAGCCCACGGTGATCCTGGCCCACACCAAGAAGGGCTACGGCATGGGCCAGGCCGGCCAGGGCAAGATGACCACGCACAGCCAGAAGAAACTGGACGAGGCCGCACTGATCGAATACCGCAACCGCTTCCACCTGCCGCTGACCGACGAGCAGGCCGCCAACCTGCAGTTCGTCAAACCTGCCGAGGACAGCGCCGAGATGCGCTACCTGCACGCGCACCGCCAGGCGCTGGGCGGCTACCTGCCGCGTCGGCGCACCGATGCGGCCGTGGTGCCGGTACCGGTTCTGTCCAGCTACGCGGCCTTTGCCACGGCGGCGGGCGGTAAGGACATGTCCACCACCATGGCCTTTGTGCGCCTGCTGGGCAACCTGCTCAAGGACCCGTCACTCGGTCCGCGCATCGTGCCCATCGTGGCGGATGAGGCGCGCACCTTCGGCATGGCCAACCTGTTCAAGCAGGTCGGCATCTACAGCAGCGTGGGCCAGCGCTATGAGCCCGAAGACATCGGCTCCGTCTTGAGCTACCGCGAGGCGCTGGACGGCCAGATCCTGGAAGAGGGTATCAGCGAGGCCGGCGCCATTGCCAGCTGGACGGCTGCCGCCACCAGCTACAGCGTGCACGGCCTGGCCATGCTGCCGTTCTACATCTACTACTCTATGTTCGGCTTCCAGCGCGTGGGCGACGCCATCTGGGCCGCCGCCGACCAGCGCGCCCGCGGCTTCCTGCTGGGCGCAACATCGGGTCGCACCACGCTGGGCGGCGAGGGCCTGCAACACCAGGACGGCAGCAGCCACCTGGTGGCGGCCACCATCCCCAACTGCAAGGCCTATGACCCGGCCTTTGCCGGCGAGATGGCCGTCATCGTCGACGCAGGCATGCGCGAGATGCTGGTCGAGCAGAAGGACGTTTTCTACTACGTCACGCTGATGAACGAGAACTACAGCCAGAGCGATCTGCCGGCCGGTGTGGAGGCCGATGTGGTGCAGGGTTGCTATCAATTTGCGAGCTACCCACGCACAATTCACGAGGGCCAGAGCCCGAATTCTCTTAGAGCTGTGACGTTGCTGGGCTCCGGCGCCATCCTGACCGAGGTGATCCAGGCCGCCGGGCAACTGGCTGCCCAGGGCGTGGACGTGACCGTGTTCAGCGTGACGAGCTGGAGCGAACTCGCCCGCGAAGGCCGCGCCTGCGAACAGCGTCGTTTGACCGGCGAGGTGGATGTGCCGGTGCCCTTCATCACGCGCCAGCTACAGGGCAGCCAAGGCCCCATCATCGCCGCCACCGACTATGTGGTGGCCGTGCCCGAGAGCGTGCGCGCCCATGTGCCCGAAGGCCGGCGCTACGTGACGCTGGGCACCGACGGCTTTGGCCGCAGCGACACGCGCTCTGCCCTGCGTGGCTACTTTGGTGTGGATGCAGCGAGCATCGTGCGGGCGGCGTTGGGCGGGGCGTGAGCCTCAGGCACGTTTACGGACGACCGAGGTACTTGGCAAAAATCGCGTCGTAGGTGCCATCCTTCTTCATGGCGCGCAGTGCCTGGTTGAAGGCGCTGATGACGGCGGCGTAGTCCCGCTTGTTGCTGAACGCCAAATAGCTTGGTATGGCTTCAATGGCGGGCGTGAGCTCCCTGATTTCTCCCGCAATGCCGAGGGTTCTTGCAGTGTCGAGCACAACATGCCGGTAGGAGGGAATCAGGTCAACCCGGTGGTGCAGGAGTTTCTGCACATTGGATGACGCGCTGTGCGCGGTATCCACCTTGCGGAACAGCCCCGTCTCCAGTGCCGAATCGAGGCGCGGACCATAGCTTGTCTGGTTGATGATCCCAATGCGCAGTTCCGAAAGCTTGTTCAGATCGCCATCGAAGGTGATGGACGAGTCCTTGCGGACGAAGAACGCCTGTACCTGGGTGATCAGAACCTCTTGCGCGTAGGTCAGAAACTCCTGGCGCTCGCGTGTCTGGTAGACCGAGAAAATGCCGTCGACGTGGCCTGTTCTGGCGTCCGCAAGACAACGGGCCCACGGCATGAGCCGGATCTCGACCGAATGGCCGGCACGCTTGAATGCTTCCTTGACGACATCGACCAACAGCCCCGTCTGCTTGCCATTGTCCATGTAGGCAGTAGGGACGCTGTCTGCGGCTGCCAGGACCAGCGTCTGTGCGCCGGCCGTTGCAATGCCCGTCTGGATCAGACACGCCAACCACAGGCCCCACCAGGGCCACGACAGCGCCAACCGAGGGAAGAAACGGGTTGCACACATGTGCCTCTCCGGTTTGGTGGTGGTCACGGACAGGGCATTCAACCACCCCTTGCCGGGCATGATAGGCCAGATGCCCGCAGGGCGCCACACGCGCCGAAGCCTCGATACGGGGCCCGGCCCGTCAGGCCGTCTCCACCCGGTTGCGCCCCAGGGATTTGGCCCGGTACATGGCTGCGTCGGCTCGTGCAAACAGGGTGTCCACGGTGTCACCCGAAGGCTTGTTGACGGTGACGCCGATGCTCACCGTGCACCCCACCTCGGTCCCGGGCAAGGCACAGGCCTGGCGGATGCGCTCTGCCACTACCAGGGCTTCATCCAGATTGGTCTCTGGCAAGAGCGCCACAAATTCCTCGCCGCCAAAGCGGCCCAACTGGTCCGGCTTGCGCAACAGTGCGGAGACTTTCTTCACAAAACCCACCAGCACACGGTCACCCAACTGGTGGCCGTGGAGGTCGTTGATGGCCTTGAAATGGTCCAGGTCCATGACCAGCAGCGCCAGGCTGTGGCCATGGCGGGTACTGCGTTCCAGCTCTTCGGAGCAGGTTGTGTTGAGGTGGCGTCGGGTCAGCGCACCGGTGAGTGAGTCGTGCGCCGCCAGGTAGCTCAGTTCGTCGTGCAGGCGCTCGGTTGCGATCAGGATCAGGCCCACGGACAGCAGCAAGATGCAGAAGGAAAAGGCAATGACGTAGAGCGTTTGCTGTGGCGACGTGTCCAGAATGCTGTTACCGGGAGGCCACGCCAGCATCGTCACTAGGCGTATGAGCGTGATGGTTCCCGTGGCGGTAAGCACCAGCATGGTCAGTGAGCGGCCAAATGAATGCAGGCCCTGCTTGCGGATCAGGTTGGCAAAGGCTGCGAACAGGCCGGTTCCCAGGGATGCGGCCAGGAACAGGCGTGCGCTGAAGCTGGGTTGCACAAAGGTGAACCACAGCTGGGCCAGTACCACGACTGCGATGGCAACAATCCACCACCCGTACCGGGGAACGATGCCAAAGAAGCGTTGCGTCCCGATATAGGCCAGCAACAGTCCCGATGGCAGCAGCAGGCGGGGCAGGTTGATGGCCAAAATGTCGGGCAGGGTCCCCAGGCCAAAACCCAGCATTCCCCCGATAGCCACCAGACTCAGGGCCAGCGACCACTCGCCCAGGCCCAGGATGGCGGGGGGATAGCTGCGTTTGAGGGAGTAGAAAATTGCCGCCAGGAAGGCGCTCAGGATGCCGGCCAACAGGAACACGGTTCGCGCGTCAATACCGGTCATCGTCTCAGGGGAAAGTGGGTCATCAATTCATTATTGCATCCGGATATGAAACCCCGTGCCAACGTGCGGCTTTATGCGCTCCTGCCACGGCGCAACCCAGGACGCCAGGGCCTGTTCCACACTGCGCGGTGGGCTGTCGGCAGCTAGTTCCAGTGCGTGAGCGGCCTGTACCAGCGCGGCCAGTGCCGCCTGCGCACTGCCGGTGTCCAGCGCCTGCGCACCGTTCTGCTTGGACAGCTTCTCGCCATTGGCGCCCAGCACCAACGGCGTGTGCAGGTACTGCGGCGTGGGCAGGCCCAGCGCGCGTTGCAGCACGATCTGCCGCGCCGTGTTGTCGGCCAGATCGGCGCCGCGCACCACATGCGTGATGCCCTGCGCGGCGTCGTCCACCACCACGGCCAACTGGTAGGTGAAGCAGCCGTCCGCGCGCCGCAGTACGAAGTCGCCGACTTCCGTTTGCACGTCCTGTTGCTGCGCGCCGAGGCGGCGGTCCTGCCAGTGGATCAAGTTGGTCGCTATTGTTTTTGTAGCTGCCTGCGCATATTCCACGAGGGCTGGAGCAGTAATTTGCTCGGATGGTTCGGTGCGCAAGCGCCATGCGCAGCGTGGCGACGCTGCGTTGCGCCCCGGCGGCAGGCCGTGGCGGCAGGTGCCTGGGTAGACCAGCTCACCATGGCGTGTTCGTGGCCGGCCTTGTCGTTCCAGCGCTGCCGCAATGTCCTTGCGCGAACAGCAGCACGGGTAGGCCAGGTCGCTGGCAACCAGCTGGTCGAGCGCGTGCTGGTACAGCGCCGTTCGTTGCGATTGCCGCACCACCGGTTCATCGGACACCAGGCCGCAGGCCTGGAGCTGCTGCAGGATGCGGTCCGTTGCCCCGCTGACGGTGCGCGGCGTGTCGACGTCCTCGATGCGCACCAGCCACCGGCCATTGTGCGCACGGGCATCGAGCCAGCTGGCCAGCGCGGCCACCAGCGAGCCGGCGTGCAGCGGACCCGTGGGCGAGGGCGCAAATCGGCCTCGGTACGCCAGCGCCCCCACGGTCGTCAGTCCTTACGCAATGGCCAGTGCGAGTTCCAATCCGGACACGAAGGCGTTTTCCACGCGGTGGCCCAGGCACCAGTCGCCGCACAGGCCCAGGCCGGCCTTGGCGTCCCACAGGTGGGACTTGCCCAGGGGCCGGTCGGTCTTGGCGTAAAGCCAGCGTTTGGTATCGATGTGGCTCGGCTCGGCGCGAATGCCAGTTACCTCGGCAAAGGCCTTGATCAGCTTGGCCTGCACACGCAGGGGATCATCCTGCAGGTGTTCGCGCGACCAGTCGGCGCTGGCCTGCACGGTCCAGCGTTCCACGGCGCCACGGCTGGGCTTGCTGGATTCGCGTGTCAGCCAGGCAATGCGGTGGTGGGTGCTGCGCGCGGCGTTCCACTGCGGCCCCAGGGTCATGAAGCCGGGCTGCATGGCCTGCGGGTAGGCCAGCATCAGCGTCCAGCAGGGCGATACGGTCACGCCGTCCAGCTTCTTGAGCAGGGCGCCGGCCTTGGGGGCGGTCTGGAGCAGGACCTGCGCCTGTGGGCTGGGCACGGCCAGCACGACGGCGTCAAAGCCGCTGTAGACGTGGACGCTGCCGTCCTCGCCCTCGGTGCGCAGTTGCCACTGGGTCTTGTTCAGCGCGTCGCGCTCGATCTGGGTGACGCGGGTGTTGAGCTCCACGCATTGGGCGTCCACCAGGGGTTGCGCCCAGCGGCGCACCAGCGTGCTCATGCCGGGTATGGCCACCCAATGGGGTTCGCGTGCCGGCAGGCCCGCGGCCGCCACGCGTCCATGCTCGTCCAGCACCTGCACGGTGTTGGCGCTCCAGGCCTTGCAGACATTGGGTACGGTCTGCAGTGCCTGCACAAAGCGCGGGTCGCGCACCGTGAAGTACTGGGCGCCGGTGTCGAAAGTGCCAAAGGGGCTGTTGCGCGTGGCCATGCGTCCGCCCACGGTATGGCTCTTTTCGAACACCGTGACACGGTGCCCCGCCTGCACCAGCGTGCGGGCGCAGGTGATGGCGGCGATTCCCGCACCAACGATGGCAATGTGTTTGGATGCGGTCATGGCGGTGGTCTCCGGGTGTTGTTGGGTTGCTGTCAGTTTAAACGCGGGCCGCAGGGGCTAATAGAAATTTCCGCGGTGCTTTTCCAGCAGGGCCGCGCGCGTGGTCGGGCTCTCCAGTTGCTGCAGCCACCACTGCAGTGCCCGGCCGTGGTTGGCCGCCTTGCCACCGCGCCAGGCGTAGTGCAGGCTCACCAGGCGCTGGCCGCGTTCGGTCTGTTTCACAACGAGGCGGCCGGACTCGATATACGGGTCCGCCATGCAGCGCGGCAGATTGCCACCCCCCAGTCCGCGCAACTGGGCATCGAGCTTGGCCTGCATGCTGCCCACGGTGAAGACGTCCTGTCCGCTGAGCAGGCCAAAGGTCAGGCCCGGGCCGCGTTGCACGGAGTCGGCCACGGCCACGGCGCGGTGCTGCTGGATCAACGCGTCGCTCAGCGGCTCGGGGGCATTGGCCAGCGGATGGTGGGGCGCCACGGCATAGACAAAGGTGCTGTCGCCCAGCGGTTTGCTGTGCACGTCGGCGGGGTTGTTGGCATCCGGTTTGACGCCAATGGCCAGGTCCGCCTGGCCGGAGGTCAACGCCTCCAGCGTGCCGGCCAGCGCCTCGTCCCTCAGGCGGATGCGCGTCGGCGGTGACTGCGCAAAGAAGGCGTCGCACAGTTCCATCACCGTGGACTTGGAGACCACGGTATCGACGGCAATGGTGAACTGTGGCTCCCAACCGGTGGCCACGCGCTTGACGCGGTTGGCAACGGCTTCCATGTCGTGCAACAGGCGCGCGCCCTCGCGCAACAGTTCGGCCCCCGCTTCGGTCAGTACCGCCTGGCGCGAGCTGCGGTCGTAGAGCAGCACGTCCAGCGCGTCCTCGATCTGGCGCACGCGGTAGGTCAGGGCGCTGGGCACCATGCCCATGGCACGGGCGGCAGCGGCAAAACTGCCCGCGGCTGCGATGGCCTGCAGCATGGAGAGTGCTTCGGGGGTCAGGACATCGCGTGCATTTTGCATGGTGTGCGGCCTTAAATTGAAAACGTTTGAATGATGCCATCAAACCGGGTGGATGGAAAAACGGGAGCTGCGGCCTACAGTTACACACCGAGGGCCGGCACGGCAGGCCCCATGCCCATCCGGGCGCACAGAGGAGAGTTCCACATGCTGACACTGCGCAAATCCGGTGACCGCGGTTATGCCGACCACGGCTGGCTTCAGTCGTTCCACAGCTTTTCGTTTGCCGGCTACTTCGACCCCGCGCACATGGGTTGGGGCAATCTGCGGGTCATCAACGAAGACCGCATCGCCCCCGGTGCCGGCTTTGGCACGCATGGCCACCGCGACATGGAGATCGTCAGCTACGTCATCTCCGGCGAGCTGGCGCACAAGGACAGCATGGGCAACGTCAAGGGCATTCCACCAGGCGACGTGCAGCGCATGAGCGCCGGGCGTGGCGTGCAGCACAGCGAGTTCAACCACGCACCCGACCAGACCACGCATTTCTTCCAGATCTGGATCGAGCCCAATGTGAAGGGCATTGCCCCGAGCTATGAGCAAAAGACCGTGCCGGCCGCGCAGAAGCAGGGTGTGCTGCGCCTGGTTGCATCGGGTGATGGTGCCCAAGACGCGGTGCTGATCCACGCCGATGCGCGCATGTACAGCGGGTTGTTCGATGGCACGCAGACCGCCAGCCTGGCGCTGGACCCTGCGCGCAAGGCCTATGTGCACCTGGTGCGCGGCGCGATCACCGTCAACGGCCAGCGCCTGGCCGCCGGCGACGCGGCCCTGCTGGCGCAGGAAACCCTGTTGCACCTGGACCAGGCCCAGGATGCGGAAGTGCTGGTGTTTGATTTGAGCGCCTGATTGTTTTTTTGTTTGTGTCAATCTTTTCAAGGAGTATCGAGATGGCAAAAGTCGTAGTCGTTTTTCATTCGGGTTATGGTCATACCTTGCGCCTGGCGCAGTCCGTGGCCCAGGGCGCAGGTGCCGAGTTGCTGGCCATTGATGCCGACGGCAACCTGCCCGCCGGTGGCTGGGAGACGCTGGCCGCGGCCGACGCCATCATCTTCGGCTCGCCCACCTACATGGGCAGCGTGAGCTGGCAGTTCAAGAAGTTTGCCGACGCCTCCAGCAAGCCCTGGTACACCCAGGAGTGGAAGGACAAGATCTTTGGCGGCTTCACCGCCAGCGCCAACGTCAATGGCGACAAGCACTCCACGCTGCACTACTTCATGACCCTGGCCATGCAGCACGGCGGCATCTGGGCCGGCACCGGCCACAACTACAACAACACCAAGGCCTCGCAGCGCAGCGATGTGAATTACCTGGCCTCCAGCGCCGGCCCCATGGCCCAGACGCCGGGTGACGCCGGCGGTGACGAGATGAATGTGGGGGATCTGGAGACGGGTCGATTGTTTGGTGCGCGCATTGCTGCGTTGGCGGCTAAGGCGGCGGGCTAATTATTTTGCTTGGGGGGTTGCCTTGCAGGCGGCTTCCTCACATCCCCCTCTCTCTCCCCCCGCCCTCTCTCGCCCCCGCCGGGGCGAGAGAGGGAGCCAAACAGCCATATTTGGTCTTGTTTTTGAAGGTGGGGCGTACACGCGCCACCGTGCGTTGAGCCACGTGGCGCTTCACTTTTGATAGCTGCCTACGCATATCCCACGGTGGCTAGCAGCATATTTCATCGCAAGGACCTGTCCCAACCGGCCAGGTCCTTTGCACTTTCCCTTGTCCAAACACGCGGCCAAATCGGCTGTTCAGGCTCCCTCTTTCGCCCCGGCGGGGGCGAGAGAGGGCGGGGGGAGAGAGGGGGGATGTGAGGAAGCCGCCTGCAAGGCAAACCAACAAGCAAACCCCAGCCCCCACAAACCCAATCGTTCAGGTGAAAAACTACAATGCCCCGATGTTTGTACACCTGCGCCTGCACACCGAGTTTTCTGTCGTCGACAGCACCAACCGCATCGATGACGTCATCGCCGCGGCGGTGGCCGACAACCAGCCCGCCATCGCCATCACCGACCTGAGCAACCTGTTTGGCGCGCTCAAGTTCTATAAACAGGGCCGTGCCAAGGGCACCAAGCCCATCATCGGCGCCGAAATCTTCCTGGAAGGCCTGGGTGGCGATGCCACCGCGCTGTCGCGCATGGTGCTCCTGGTGCAGAACAAGCAGGGCTATCTCAACATCTCCGAGCTGCTGGCGCGCGGCTTCACCCAGAACGTGGTCAAGAACCAGGCCGTCATCAAGCTGGCCTGGTTGCAGGAACTCAACGAAGGCCTGATCTGCCTCTCCGGCGCGCAGGCCGGGCCCGTGGGCCAGGCTTTGGTGCAGGGCGACGCCGGTCGTGCGGCGGACGTCGCCTTGCAACTGGCGGGTGTGTTCCCGCACCGCTTCTACCTGGAGCTGCAACGCGCCGGCCGCACCGATGATGAAGCACACGTGGCCGCAGCGGTGCAACTGGCCGCGCGCATCCGGCTGCCGGTGGTGGCAACCCACCCGGTGCAGTTCACGACACCCGACGACTTTGAGGCGCATGAGGCCCGCGTCTGCATTGCCGATGGCGAAATCCTGGGCAACGCCAAGCGCGTGCGCAAATTCACGCGCGAGCAGTATTTCAAGTCCAGCGCCGAGATGCAGGCGCTGTTTGCCGATGTTCCGTCGGCCATTGCCAACACGCTGGAAATTGCCAAGCGCTGCAGCCTGTCGCTGGTGCTGGGCAAGCCGCAGTTGCCGGCCTTCCCCACGCCGCTGGTGGATGGCAAGCAGCTCTCGCCGGAAGAATATTTCCGCCACGCTTCGCACGAGGGCCTGAAGGAGCGCATGGCGCACCTCTACCCCAAGCCAGAGGAACGGGAACAGCGCATGCCCGAGTACGTGGAGCGCCTGGAGTTTGAGCTCACCACCATCCTGAAGATGGGTTTCCCCGGCTATTTCCTGATCGTGGGCGATTTCATCAACTGGGCCAAGAACAACGGCTGCCCGGTCGGGCCGGGGCGGGGTTCCGGTGCCGGTTCCCTGGTGGCCTATGCGCTCAAGATCACCGACCTGGACCCGATCCGCTACAAGCTGCTGTTCGAGCGCTTCCTGAACCCCGAGCGGGTGTCCATGCCCGACTTCGACATCGACTTCTGCCAGAGCAACCGCAACCTGGTGATTGACTATGTGAAGGACAAGTATGGCAAGGATGCCGTGAGCCAGATCGCCACCTTCGGCACCATGGCCGCGCGCGGCGTGATCCGCGACGTGGGCCGCGTGCTGGACATGAGCTACACCTTCTGCGACGGCATCAGCAAGCTCATCCCCAACAAGCCCGGCACCAACGTCACGCTGCAGTTGCCGCCCACCGACGGCAAGAAGAGCGACAAGTACATCTACGCCAGCGAGGCCGAGCCGATCCTGGCGGAGCGCGAGGCCAAGGAAGAGGACGTCAAGACCCTGCTGGAACTGGCCCGCAAGCTGGAGGGTATGACCCGCAACATTGGCATGCACGCCGGCGGCGTGCTGATTGCGCCGGGCAAGCTCACCGACTTCTGCCCGCTGTACCAGCAGCCCGGCAGCGAATCGGCCGTGAGCCAGTACGACAAGGACGATGTGGAGGCGATTGGCCTGGTGAAGTTCGACTTCTTGGGCCTGGCCACGCTCACCATTCTGGAGATTGCCGCGGAGTTCATCCGCAAGCGCTATCCGGGTCAGGAGAAATTTGCGTACGAGAACCTGCCACTGGACGATGCGCGGGTCTACCGCCTGTTCTCCGAGGGCAAGACCGAGGCCGTGTTCCAGTTTGAAAGTACCGGCATGCAGCGCATGCTCAAGGACGCCAAGCCCAGCCGCCTGGAAGACCTGATCGCGTTGAACGCGCTGTACCGCCCCGGACCCATGGACCTGATCCCCAGCTTCGTGGCGCGCAAGCACGGCAAGGAGCAGGTGGAGTACCCGCACCCGGCCGTGGCCGAGATGCTCTCCGAGACCTACGGCATCATGGTCTACCAGGAGCAGGTGATGCAGACCGCGCAGATTCTGGGCGGCTACAGCCTGGGCGGCGCCGACCTGCTGCGCCGCGCCATGGGCAAGAAGAAAAAAGAGGAGATGGACCAACACCGGGACATCTTCCGCGCCGGTGCGCTCAAGACCCATGGCATCCCGCAGGACAAGGCCGACGAGGTGTTCGACCTGATGGAGAAGTTCGCGGGCTACGGCTTCAACAAGTCGCACGCCGCCGCGTACTCGCTCTTGGCCTACCACACGGCCTGGATCAAGGTGCATTACCCGGCCGAGTTCTTCTGCGCCAACATGACGGTGGAAATGGACAACACCGACAAGCTGAAGGTGTTGTTCGAAGACGCGGAGAAACTGGGCCTGAGCTTTGAGCCGCCCAACATCAACCGCGGCTTCTACCGCTTCGAGCCGGTGTCCACCAAGGAAATCCGCTACGGACTGGGCGCCGTCAAGGGCACGGGCCAGCAGGCGATTGAGGCCATCGTCGCCGCGCGCGAGGGCAAGGGCCCAACGGGTGAGGCGGGCCCCTTCAAGAGCTTGTTCGACTTTGCACGCCGCGTGGACCGCAGCCGCATGAACAAGCGCTGCGTGGAGGCGCTGATCAAGGCAGGTGCGTTTGATACGCTGCAGCTCAACCGCGCCTCGTTGGTCGAATCCATCGACCGCGCCTTCGACTTTGCCAATGCCTGCGCGGCCAATGCCAACCAGGTGGGCCTGTTCGACATGGGAGGCGAGGACGACCATGGCTCCAGCACGCAAGAGCCTGACTTGGTGGACGCGCTGCCCTGGGGCGTCAAGGAGCGGCTGGTGCAGGAGAAATCCGCAGTTGGTTTCTACCTGTCCGGTCACCTGTTTGACGAGGTGGAACTGGAGGTGCGCCGCTTCGCCAGGCGGCCCATCGAGGAGGTTCTGGACACGCGCGAACCGCAACTGCTTGCCGGCATCGTGAGCGATTTCCGGGTGATCAATGGCGAGCGGGGGCGCCGTGGCGTTTTCAAGCTGGATGACAAGTCTGCAGCCATCGAAGCCACCGTGGACGAGGACCTGCTCAACACCCACCGCGCCCTGCTGCAGGACGACGCGATGCTGATCGTCAGCGGCAAGTACCAGCCGGCGCGCGGCGGGTTCGAGGCGCGCTTTTCTGTCAAGGAAATCTGGGATCTGACCGCGGCGCGTTGCCGCTATGGACGCTACCTCAAGGTCGCCGTGGACACGCGCACCCATCCGCGCGGCGTGGATGTGGCCGCGCTGTTGCGCGAGTTCCCGGCCAAGCGTGAAGTGTTGGAGCACGGTGAGCTGGTGCGCGGCCTGGGCGTGCGGCTGGTGGTGCAATGCGCGTCGCGGGCCGAGAACGCGAATGAGGCGGCGATTGACCCGCTGACCACATGCAGTGCGGCGGTTGCGGAGATGCCACTTGCCGACCAGGTGCGCTTCTACCCCAGTGATGCGGCGCTGGCCGGCTGGCGGGCCCAGGCGGCACAGGGCAAGGCAGTGATCGCCTACGACTGAGCGCGCGCGTAGCGCCGCGGAGACGGTGGGCGGCGGGGAACAATGGCCCCGTGGTTGACAGAAATTCTCGTTTAGAATAAATTACTAACCAGTTGGTCATTAAACGAATTTCTTCCCATTTCAGTCCCCTTTTTACGGTCTCGCCATGTCATCCAAACACCCGATTGCCGCGCTGTCCCTGCTTGCAGCCACCCTTGTGCTGAGTGCCTGCTCCCGGCCGGCACCCCCTGAAGAACCGATCCGTGCCGTCAAGGTCGTGACCGTGGGCGTGGACGGCATGCATGCTGGCAGCGAGTACGCCGGTGAGGTGCGGGCACGCGTCGAATCGCGCCTGGGCTTCCGGGTGGCCGGCAAGATCGTGCGCCGCCAGGCCGAGGTGGGCCAGCGGGTGCGCGCCGGTGAGGTGCTGGCGCAGCTTGACCCGCAGGATTACCAGTTGGCTGCTACGGCAGCCAAGGCCCAGGTCGCCGCCGCCCAGACCAACCGGGATCTGGCCGCTGCCGACTTCAAGCGCTACAAGGACCTGCGCGACCAGAACTTCATCAGCAGCGCCGAACTGGAGCGCCGCGATGCCACCCTGAAGGCTGCCCAGGCCCAACTGGACCAGGCGCTGGCCCAGGGCTCGGCCCAAGGCAACCAGGCGGCCTATACGACGCTGGTGGCTGACATGTCGGGCGTGATCACCGCGGTGGAAGCCGAGCCCGGCCAGGTGGTGGCCGCCGGCACGCCGGTGGTGCGCATTGCCCAGGACGGCCCGCGTGATGTGGTTTTCTCGGTGCCGGAGGACAAGGTGACGCGCGTCAAGGCCGGTTCCGCTGTGGACGTGCGGGTCTGGGGCACCAACGGGGTGTTCAAGGGTGCCGTGCGTGAGGTGGCCGCCAGCGCCGACCCGGTGACGCGCACCTTCGCCGTGAAGGTGGCCATGCCCGCCGCCGACGCACTGGCGCTGGGTAGCACGGTCGCTGTGTCGCCGCAGGCGCTGGACCGCAGCGGCACGCAGGTTGTGAAACTGCCCACCAGTGCCTTCCGCCAGGATGGTCAGGCCTCTGCCGTGTGGGTGCTGGATACGGCCAGCATGACGGTCAAGCTGCAGCCGGTGGTGATTGCCACGGCTGACGGCAACGAGGTGGTGGTGGCCAGTGGCCTGCAGCCGGGCATGCAGGTAGTCACCGCCGGCGTGCATGTGCTGTCACCCGGCCAGAAGGTCACGGTTTATAAGGAAAAACAGGCTGCAGCCCTCGTCAGCAGTGCGCAGGCAGCTACTAATTCTGTAGCAATCTCCAGCGCTGTGCCGGCCGTTCAAGCGGCGTCGGGAAAGTGACCAGACCATGACCGACCAGCATCTGCACCCCGAGAAGGGGTTCAACCTGTCGCGTTGGGCGGTGGAGCATGTTCCGCTGACCAAGTTTCTGATGATCGTGCTGATGATCCTCGGCACGACGGCGTTCTTCCAGTTGGGCCAGGACGAGGACCCGCCGTTCACCTTCCGCCTGATGGTGGTGCGCGCCTTCTGGCCTGGCGCCACCGCCCAGCAGATGGCCGAGCAGGTGACCGACAAGATCGAGCGCACCCTGCAGGAGGTGCCCAACGCGGACAAGATCCGCAGCTATTCCAAGCCGGGTGAGACCACCATCCTGTTCCAGGTGAAGGACTCGACCCGCGGCTCCGACGTGGCCAACACCTGGTACACGGTGCGCAAGAAGATCGGCGACATGCGCCAGACGCTGCCCGGCGGCGTGCAGGGGCCGTTCTTCAACGACGAGTTCGGCGATGTCTATGGCGTGATCTACGCCCTGCAGGCCGAAGGTTTCTCGGATGCCGAGGTCAAGACCTTTGCCGACGATGTGCGCCAGAAGCTGCTCAAGGTGACTGACGTCAACAAGGTCGAACTCTATGGCGTGCAGGACGAGAAGCTCTACATCGAGATTTCGCAGAAGCGCCTGGCCCAGCTCGGCCTGGACATGAACCAGGTATTGGCCCAACTGAGCCAGCAGAACGCCATTGAGGGCGCGGGCACGATCCAGACCCCGCTGGACGTGTTGCAGGTGCGCGTGGGTGGCCAGTTCGAGGCGGTGGAGGACTTGCGCGCCATGCCGATCCGCGGTGCCAGCGGCAATCAGTTGCGTCTGGGCGATGTTGCAGAGGTCAAGCGCGGCTACGTGGACCCGGCCCAGATCAAGGTGCGTTTCCAGGGCCAGCAGATCATCGCGCTGGGTGTGTCCATGGCCAAGGGCGGCGACATCATCGCCATGGGCAAGGCCCTCAAGGTGGCGACCGAGAAGATTGGTGCCACGCTGCCGGCCGGCATCAAGCTGGTGGAGGTGCAGGACCAGCCCACAGCCGTGGCCAAGTCGGTCAATGAATTCATTGGCGTGCTGGTCGAGGCCGTGGTGGTGGTGCTGGGCGTGAGCTTCATCAGCCTGGGCTTGCACAAGCGCGAAGGCACGCATCCGCTGTGGCGGCGCTATTACGTGGACTTCCGGCCTGGCCTGGTGGTGGGTATCACGATACCGCTGGTGCTGGCCGTCACCTTCCTGGGCATGCAGTACTGGGGTATCGGGCTGCACAAGATATCGCTGGGCTCGCTGATCATCGCCCTGGGTCTGCTGGTGGACGACGCCATCATTGCCGTGGAGATGATGGTGCGCAAGATGGAAGAGGGCTATGACAAGGTGCGTGCCGCCACCTTCGCCTACGAGATCACGGCCATGCCCATGTTGACCGGCACGCTGATCACGGCGGTCGGTTTTTTGCCGATCGGCATTGCGCGCTCAAGCACCGGTGAATACACCTTTGCCATCTTCGGCGTGACGGTGCTGGCGCTGGTATTGAGCTGGTTTGTGTCGGTGTATTTCGTGCCCTATCTGGGCACGGTGCTGCTCAAGGTCAAACCCCACGCGGTTGCCCCGCAGCCAAGCGGCCAGCCAGCCGTGGCCGGACAGCCGCACGAACTGTTTGACACCCCGTTCTACAACACCTTCCGCAAGGCGGTGAACTGGTGCGTGCAGCACCGTTGGCTGACCCTTGGTGCGACGGTGCTGATGTTCGCGATGGGCATTGTCGGCATGGGCAAGGTGCAGCAGCAGTTCTTCCCGGACTCCTCGCGCCCGGAAATTTTGGTGGATGTGTGGTACCCGGAAGGCACGGCCTTCGCTGCCAACGAGGAAACCACCAAGCGTATCGAGGCGCGCCTCATGCAAGATGCAGATGTGCAGAGTGTCACGACGTGGGTGGGCTCGGGCGTGCCGCGTTTCTATCTGCCGCTGGACAACATCTTCCAGCAGACCAACGTGTCGCAGTTCATCGTCCTGCCCAAGGATCTGAAGCTGCGTGAGCCGCTGCGCATTCGACTGCCGGCCCTGATGGCGCAGGAATTCCCCGAGGTGCGCGCGCGCATCAAGATATTGCCCAACGGGCCTCCTGTCCCGTACCCCGTGCAATTCCGCGTGGTGGGTGGCGAGCCGCTGGTGCTGCGTGCGCGCGCCGATGAGGTCAAGGCCATTCTGCGCGCCAGCCCCAATATGCGGGGCGTCAACGACAACTGGAACGAGTCGGTCAAGGTGATGCGCCTGGAAGTGGACCAGACCAAGGCGCGTGCGCTGGGGGTGACCAGCCAGTCCATCGCGCAGGCTTCCAAGACGATTCTGTCGGGCACCACCGTGGGTCAGTACCGAGAGGGTGACAAGCTGATCGATATCGTGCTGCGCCAGCCGCTGGATGAGCGCAATGCCATCACCGACATCGGCAACGCCTACCTGCCCACGGCGAGTGGCAAGTCGATTCCGCTGACGCAGATCGCCAAGCCAACCTTCACCTGGGAGCCGGGCGTGATGTGGCGCGATGGCCGCGACTACTCCATTACCGTTCAGGGCGACATCGTGGAAGGCCTGCAGGGCGCCACCGTGACGGCCGAGCTGCTGCCCAAGCTGCGCGAGCTGGAAGCGGGCTGGAAGGCACAGGGCTTCAACGCCTACCGCATTGAAGTGGCCGGCGCGGTGGAGGAGAGCAGCAAGGGCTCCGCGTCCATTGCCGCGGGCATTCCGATCATGCTGTTCATCACGTTCACGCTGTTGATGCTGCAATTGCACAGCTTCAGCCGCGCCATGCTGGTGTTCCTGACCGGACCGTTGGGGATTGCCGGGGTGGCCGGAGCCCTGCTGGTGTCGGGCCGCCCGTTTGGCTTTGTCGCGTTGTTGGGCGTGATCGCGCTGATGGGCATGATCCAGCGGAACTCGGTGATTCTGATCGACCAGATCGAACAGGACCGCGCGGCCGGTGTGCCGGCCTGGGATGCCATCGTGGAGTCTGCCGTGCGCCGGTTGCGTCCCATCGTGCTGACCGCTGCAGCTGCGGTACTGGCCATGATTCCGTTGTCGCGTTCGGTGTTCTGGGGGCCGATGGCGGTGGCCATCATGGGTGGGCTGATCGTGGCCACGGTGCTGACCCTGCTGGCCCTGCCAGCCATGTATGCAGCCTGGTTCAAGGTCAAAAGGGAGGCACCGGCGGCAAACTGAGTCCCGCAGCAGGTTAAAATAGCAGGTTGACCAATTTCAAATGGGTGGTCCGGGTCCGGCAAACGGCCTTAAACGGTGTTTGTGGGGCCTGTAGACCTCCCATTTTGTTTTTTGCGCGGGTGGCGAAATTGGTAGACGCACCAGGTTTAGGTCCTGACGCTGGCAACAGTGTGGGGGTTCGAGTCCCCCCCCGCGCACCACTTACCTGTAGGGCAGTCCGCTAGCCACTCGGCGGCGCACTCTGCACTCAACCATTTAGTTTAGGAGACTGATCATGGCCGTTACTGTTGAAACTCTGGAAAAACTGGAGCGAAAGATTACCCTGACCCTGCCAGTCGGCGCGATCCAGACTGAAGTGGATTCCCGTTTGCGCAAGCTGGCCCGTACCGTCAAGATGGACGGTTTCCGTCCCGGCAAGGTGCCCATGAACGTGGTCGCCCAGCGCTATGGCTACTCCGTGCACTATGAGGTGATGAACGACAAGGTGGGCCAGGCCTTTGCCTCCGCTGCCAATGAAGCGCAACTGCGCGTGGCGGGCCAACCCCGGATCACCGAGAGCCAGAACTCCCCCGAAGGCCAGATGGCTTTTGATGCGGTGTTTGAGGTTTTTCCCGACGTCAAGATCGCCGACCTGTCCAACGCAACGGTTGAGAAAATTAGCGCCGATGTGACCGAAGCCGCCATCGACAAGACCGTTGAAATCCTGCGCAAGCAGCGCCGTACTTTCGCCCTGCGTCCCAAGGATGCCGGTGTGCAGGACACCGACCGTGTGTCGGTGGACTTCGAAGGCAAGATCGACGGCGAGCCCTTTGCCGGTGGCAAGGCCGATGACTTCCAGTTCATCGTGGGCGATGGCCAGATGCTCAAGGAGTTCGAAGAAGCCGTGCGCGGCATGAAGCTGGGTGAAAGCAAGACTTTCCCCTTGGCCTTCCCGGCGGATTACCACGGTCAGGACGTAGCAGGCAAGACGGCGGACTTTCTGGTGACAGTGAAGAAGGTCGAGGCCGCACATTTACCTGAAGTGGATGCAAGCCTGGCCAAGTCGCTGGGTATTGCCGACGCGACCGTGGAAGGTCTGCGTGCCGACATTCGCAAGAACCTGGAGCGTGAAGTCAAGTACCGTCTGCTGGCACGCAACAAGCAGGCCGCAATGGACGCCTTGCTGGCGCAAGCCGAGCTCGATCTGCCCAAATCCAGCGTGCAGGCTGAACTGGACCGCATGGTCGAAAGCGCTCGCGCGGATCTGAAGCAACGCGGCATCAAGGATGCCGACAAGGCACCGATTCCTGATGACATGTTCCGTCCCCAAGCCGAGCGCCGCGTGCGCCTGGGCCTTGTGGTGTCGGAACTGGTGCGCGTCAATGACCTGCAGGCAAAGCCCGAGCAGATCAAGTCCCACATTGACGAACTGGCGGCCAGCTACGAGAAACCGGCTGATGTGGTGCGCTGGTACTATGGCGACAACCGCCGCATGGCCGAAGTGGAAGCCATTGTGATTGAGAACAACGTGACCGATTTTGTGCTGTCCAAGGCCAAGGTGAGCGACAAGGCCATCACGTTTGATGAGTTGATGGGTCAGAACTGAGCCTGGGGTCGCCCTCAAGGCGTTCAAAATCCTGACATGTGGGGCTTGGGCGGGGCTTGCAGTCCTGCTTACAAGCCCCATTTGCATTGAAGGGCGGGGTTTTTCGTTACAGTCAACACAGTTCTTTGGAGACGTTATGCATCAGAAATTCGCAATGGCCAGTACTATGGAACCGCAGGGCCTGGGCATGGTTCCTATGGTTATCGAACAGTCGGGCAGGGGAGAGCGGTCCTATGACATCTATTCACGTCTGCTCAAGGAGCGGGTGATCTTCCTGGTAGGCCCGGTGAACGACCAGACGGCCAATCTTGTGGTCGCCCAGTTGCTGTTCCTGGAGAGTGAAAATCCGGACAAGGACATTTCCTTCTATATCAATTCCCCTGGTGGCTCAGTCAGTGCCGGAATGGCGATTTTTGACACGATGAACTTCATCAAGCCTGCCGTTTCCACGTTGTGTATTGGCATGGCGGCGAGCATGGGCGCGTTCCTGCTGGCGGCAGGTGAAAAGGGCAAGCGCTTCTGCCTGCCCAATTCCAAGGTCATGATCCACCAGCCCTCAGGCGGCAGCCAAGGTCAGGCGACCGAAATCGAGATTGCGGCACGTGAGATTCTCAAGACCCGCGAGCAGCTCAACAAGATCCTGGCGGAACGTACCGGCCAGCCATTGGAACGTATTGCGCGTGACACCGAGCGGGACTACTACATGTCGGCGGACGAGTCCAAGGAGTACGGGTTGATCGATCAGGTGATTTCCAAGCGTCCCTAAGTTGGGGCCGTTCCATTCGGCGGTGTTTTGCGGCAGCGCAGGCACCGCTCCCATTTGAGTATCATTCGGAAATCTTCCGAAAAGGCGAGCGTCACATGGCCGAGAAAAAAGGCTCTTCCAGCGAAAAAACCCTGTATTGCTCTTTTTGCGGCAAGAGTCAGCACGAGGTCAAGAAACTGATTGCCGGGCCTTCCGTGTTCGTCTGTGACGAGTGCATTGAGCTTTGCAACGAGATCATCCGTGACGAGTTGCCCGCCACCACCGAGGGCAAGGACGGCAAGAGCGAGCTGCCCACGCCGTCGGAAATCAAGGCCAATCTGGACAACTATGTGATTGGGCAGGAGCCCGCGAAGCGCATATTGGCTGTCGCGGTGTACAACCACTACAAGCGCTTGCGCCACAAAGACAAGGCCAAAAAGGATGAGGTGGAGCTGGCCAAGAGCAATATCCTGCTGATTGGCCCCACGGGTTCGGGCAAGACCCTGTTGGCGCAAACCTTGGCCCGCATGCTGGATGTGCCATTTGTGATGGCCGATGCGACGACGCTGACCGAAGCCGGTTATGTGGGGGAGGACGTGGAGAACATTGTTCTCAAGCTGCTGCAGAGCTGCAACTACGATGTGGAGCGGGCACAGCGTGGCATCGTCTACATCGACGAGATCGACAAGATTTCCCGCAAGTCCGACAACCCTTCGATTACCCGCGACGTTTCCGGCGAGGGCGTGCAGCAGGCCTTGCTCAAACTGATCGAAGGCACCATGGCCAGCGTGCCACCGCAGGGAGGACGCAAGCACCCCAATCAGGATTTTGTGCAGATAGACACGACCAATATCCTGTTCATCTGCGGTGGGGCCTTCGCAGGTTTGGAAAAGGTCATTGAAAACCGCACGCAGGCGTCCGGCATGGGCTTTGGTGCGACTGTCAAGAGCAAGCAGCAACGCAGTCTGACCGATGTCTTCAAGGAGGTCGAGCCCGAGGATTTGATCAAGTTCGGGCTGATTCCCGAGCTGGTCGGACGCATGCCGGTTGTGGCTGCGTTGGCAGAGCTGACCGAAGACGCCTTGGTGCAGATTCTGACCGAGCCCAAGAACGCATTGGTGAAGCAATACACCAAGCTGCTGGCCATGGAGGGCGCCGAGTTGGAGATTCGCCCGTCGGCACTGAAGGCGATTGCCAAGAAGGCACTGGCACGCAAGACGGGCGCGCGGGGTCTGCGCTCAATCCTGGAGCAATCGTTGATCGATACCATGTACGAATTGCCCAACGCCTCCAATGTGGAGAAAGTGGTGGTGGACGAGTCCACGATTGACGAGAACAAGCCGCCGTTGCTGGTGTATCGAGAGATCGCCAAGAAGGCGTGAGATCGACCCGCTGCAATTCCCGGATATGGCCGGTTTTTGCGCGGGTTCATTCGTATATTTGAAAACGCACTGCTTTGATAATGACGGTGCGCTTGAAATTCAGGTTTCCCAGTCCATATTCAACAGGTAACTACGAGGTACCCCATGTCTGGCCATTCTCCACTGCCTGCGACCCCCATTGAACTGCCCCTATTGCCATTGCGCGATGTGGTGGTGTTTCCCCACATGGTGATTCCCCTTTTTGTGGGGCGGCCCAAGAGCATCAAGGCGCTGGAAGCCGCCATGGAATCGGATCGACGCATCATGCTGGTGGCGCAAAAGACTGCCGCCAAGGACGATCCGCTGGTGTCCGACATGTTTGACGTCGGCTGCGTCTCGACCATTTTGCAAATGCTCAAGTTGCCGGATGGCACCGTCAAGGTTCTGGTGGAGGGCCACCAGCGTGCGACCGTAAACAAGATCGAGGAAGGTGAAGCCTTCTTCTCTGCCAACGTGACGCCGATTGAGGTGGTTGCGGATGCGCCCGAAAAGGGTCGTGGCAAGGGCAGCGAAGTAGAAGCCCTGCGTCGGGCCGTCATGCAGCAGTTTGACCAGTACGTCAAACTCAACAAGAAAATTCCGCCAGAGATACTGACCTCCATCTCGAGTATTGACGACGCAGGCCGTCTGGCAGATACCATCGCAGCGCATTTGCCACTCAAGCTCGACAGCAAGCAGGCCGTGCTCAGCCTGTCCAGCATCAAGGAACGTCTGGAGAACCTGTTTGAGCAGATCGAGCGTGAAGTCGACATCCTGAATGTGGACAAGAAGATCCGTGGTCGTGTCAAGCGTCAGATGGAGAAGAACCAGCGCGACTTCTACTTGAACGAGCAGGTCAAGGCCATCCAGAAGGAACTCGGCGAGGGAGAAGAGGGCGCGGACATTGAAGAGATCGAGAAGAAGATCAAGGCCGCCAAGATGCCCAAAGAGGCCTTGAAGAAGGCCGAGGGCGAACTCAAAAAGCTCAAGCTCATGTCACCGATGTCTGCCGAGGCCACGGTGGTGCGCAACTATATCGACGTACTGGTGGGCCTGCCATGGTCGGCCAAGACCAAGATCAAACACGACCTGGCGAATGCGGAAGCGGTGCTCAACGAGGACCATTACGGACTGGACAAGGTCAAGGACCGTATCCTGGAATACCTCGCGGTGCAACAACGCGTCGACAAGCTCAAGGCGCCCATTCTTTGCCTGGTTGGCCCACCGGGTGTGGGTAAGACCTCGCTGGGGCAGTCCATTGCCAAGGCGACCGGTCGCAAGTACGTGCGCATGGCTCTGGGGGGCATGCGCGACGAGGCGGAGATTCGGGGGCATCGGCGCACCTACATCGGTGCCATGCCCGGCAAGGTGTTGCAGAGTCTGTCGAAGGTGGGTACACGTAACCCCCTGTTCCTGCTTGACGAAATCGACAAACTGGGAACAGACTTCCGGGGTGACCCCAGCAGTGCGCTGCTGGAGGTGCTGGACCCCGAGCAGAATCACAAGTTTGGGGACCACTACGTCGAGGTGGACTACGACCTGAGCGATGTGATGTTTGTGGCGACCTCGAATTCCATGAACATACCGTCTGCCCTACTGGACCGAATGGAAGTCATTCGCCTATCGGGCTATACGGAAGATGAGAAGACCAATATTGCGATCACGTATCTGTTGCCCAAGCAGATGAAGAACAACGGCGTAAAGGAAACGGAGCTGTCCATTTCCGAAGATGCCGTGCGTGACATCGTCCGCTACTACACCCGCGAGGCGGGTGTCCGCTCCCTGGAGCGAGAGTTGTCCAAGATTTGCCGCAAGGTTGTCAAGGGTCTGCTTCTGAAGAAACTCAAGCCGCAGGTGATTGTCAATGCCGACAACCTCAACGACTACTTGGGTGTGCGCAAGTACACCTATGGCCGTGCGGAGCAGCAGAATCAGGTTGGACAGGTGGTGGGTCTGGCATGGACCGAGGTGGGAGGTGATTTGCTGACCATTGAGGCTGCGCTAACGCCGGGTAAGGGTGTCATCACGCGTACCGGGTCATTGGGCGATGTGATGAAAGAGTCCGTGGAGGCTGCTCGTACGGTCGTGCGCAGCCGTGCTCGCCGACTGGGCATCAAGGATGAGATCTTCGACAAGAAGGACATTCATATCCATGTGCCCGATGGCGCCACACCCAAGGATGGGCCCAGTGCAGGTGCCGCCATGACGACCGCCTTCGTGTCTGCGCTCACGGGTATTCCGGTGCGCGGGGATGTGGCCATGACGGGGGAAATTACCTTGCGCGGAGAGGTGACGGAGATCGGTGGCTTGAAGGAAAAGCTGTTGGCGGCGTTGCGAGGCGGCATCAAGACCGTGCTGATTCCCGAGGCCAATGCCAAGGATCTTCAGGACATTCCAGCCAACGTCAAGAATGGTCTGGAGATTATTCCTGTGCGGTGGATCGACAAGGTGCTGGACTTGGCGTTGGAGTCCAAGCCGGTAGCCCTGCCAGAAGATGAGCCTGCACCTGCTGCCGAAGTCGTCGCAGCCAGTGTTCCTGCTTCTGCGTTGCAGGGATCGGTTAAACATTGAAGAGTTTTGGCAAAGTTTTTAACGGCCTCGAAGAAATGCGGGAAAATCGCGCTATAATTTGAGGCTTGGAACGCGGGAATAGCTCAGTTGGTAGAGCGCAACCTTGCCAAGGTTGAGGTCGAGAGTTCGAGACTCTTTTCCCGCTCCACATTCCGAGAAAAGGGAAGCTAGATGCTTCCCTTTTTCATTCGGTAGGTTGGGGCCTGAAGGGTCCCATAGGGCTAGATGGAAATGGCGCGGTAGCAAAGCGGTTATGCCCCGGATTGCAAATCCGGTTAGTCCGGTTCGACTCCGGACCGCGCCTCCACAGATTTTGGTCAAATGCTGCCCTGTCAATGTTCGCTGGCAGGGCATTTTTGTTTGACAATAGACCGAACGTGCCCGAGTGGTGAAATAGGTAGACACATCGGACTTAAAATCCGCCGCTTCGTGAATAACGGGCGTACCGGTTCGATTCCGGTCTCGGGCACCACTACACTTCATCCTATGCCACGTTACAACGCCCCTTTTGAGATCCATGTCCACGGACAAGTCGCCTTGCGCACGGATGTTCGCTTCGAGCAACTCCAGGAGGCGCTGAAACCCCTTTGGAAGTATGCTGGAGCTCGCTCCTTGTCCGATGGGGCCAACAGTTCCTATGAAGACGAACCCGGCATCAAGTTTGATGCACAGGATCACATGCTCCAGATGTGCTGGACAGTAGCGGGCGACTATGACTTCCGGCAAACACTGGACGAGTTGTGCATGAACCTGAATGACATCGCCGACACCGGCGCCGCGGTCGAAGTGACCTTTTACGATGCAGAGTTTGATGAAGAGGATGGACCACAGGGCAGCGAGTCCCGGGACGACTTCCTGATGCTGTTTGTGGGGCCCAACCCGGCCGCCATCATGCAAGTGCAACGCGACCTGTTGGTGCAGGATGTCATCAGCCTGATGGAGCGCCATTTTGATGGGGCCGAGTTGAGTGGAGTGGTCAACGAAGTCGACAAGCTGTTTACTCAACGCTTTGACGCGCTCGTGAGCTCCCTGGCGCTGGGGAAACCACCCAGTGGGTCTGGCGGCAATCACGGCGGAGGGCATGGTGGTGGACGCAAGCCTCGGCACCTGCATTGATTCGCACCGCGATCACAGATATGCAGGCCATCGCGAGACGGGCGTACCGATCCATGCACTGTGGAGGTGGATGGGCTTTGCTGGCTTGAAGCCCAACAAGTAAACATGCTCAAGAAAATCAAGGTTGAACAGCTGACGCTGGGGATGCACCTCAAGGAATTCTGTGGCTCATGGATGGAGCATCCGTTCTGGCGAACCGGTTTTGTGGTAACAGACCCTCAGGACATCAAGGCTATCCTGGCGAGCAGCATCCGAGAAGTCTGGATCGATTCTGATAAGGGATTGGATGTGCCTTTGGGCACCGCGACGGTGTCGGAGGCGGAGTCCGACGCCCACGTTGAGGCCCAACTTCGGGAGGAAAGCAACCAGAAACGCGAGGTGGCCCCTGTATCCATTGGCGTGGAACTTGAACGCGCCGCAAAGATCTGTGCGCAGTCCAAGCAGGCGGTGATTTCCATGTTCGAGGAAGCCCGTATGGGAAAGTCCGTGGACACTGGTGGTGCTCGACAGCTGGTAGAGGAGATTACGGATTCCGTGGCACGCAATCCAGGCGCGCTCATCAGTCTTGCCCGATTGAAGACGGTTGATGACTACACCTACATGCACTCGGTGGCTGTGTGCGCCATGATGGTTGGTCTGTCCAAGCAGTTGGGATTGGACGAGGAACAGACGCGCTTGGCAGGCATGGCGGGGCTGATGCATGACTTGGGCAAGGCCCTGATGCCTATGGATGTCCTGAACAAGCCCGGCAAATTGACCGAGGCAGAGTTCAACATCATCAAGACCCATCCGGTTGAAGGGCACCGCATGCTGTTGACAGGTCGTGATGTGCACCCCATGGTGCTGGACGTCTGCCTTCACCATCACGAAAAGACTGACGGCTCCGGATATCCCAAAGGCCTCAAAGATGAAGAGATCAGCCTGTTTGCCAAGATGGGGGCGGTCTGCGATGTTTACGACGCAATCACTTCCAACAGACCCTATAAATTGGGTTGGGATCCCGCCGAATCACTGCGCAAGATGGCTGAATGGGCGAAGGGACACTTCGATGCCAAGGTCTTTCAGGCGTTTGTCAAGAGTCTGGGAATCTATCCTATTGGTTCGTTGGTCAAGCTGACTTCAGGGCGTTTGGGTGTTGTAGTCGAGCAGACTGGCAAGTCGCTGACGACGCCAGTCGTGAAGGTCTTTTTTTCCACGAAGTCGAACCTGCGGATTGTCCCTGAGCTAATTGACTTGTCTCAGGCGCATACGAGCGAGAAGATAGTCAGTCGGGAAGATCCGGCCAAATGGCGCTTCTCAGACCTCAACGAACTGTGGTCGGGACTGAGCCACGCGCCCTGGTAAGGGAAGTTGAAAAAGGCGCCGTTGGCGCCTTTTTCTTGTTGGATTGAGTGCTTTACGCGGCCTTGGGCTTGGGGTTGTATTTACCCAATTCCCATTTGGCAATTGCGTTGCGGTGCACTTCATCAGGGCCGTCAGCGAAGCGCAGGGTGCGTGCATTGGTGTAGGCATAGGCGAGCGGGAAGTCATCACACATGCCGGCGCCACCGTGGACCTGAATTGCCCAGTCAATGACGTCGCATGCCATCTTGGGGGCCACAACCTTGATCATGGCAATCTCGTTTCGGGCAAACTTGTTGCCTGCCACGTCCATCATCCATGCGGCCTTCAGAGTCAACAGACGGGCCATGTCGATCTTGCAACGGGCTTCGGCAATACGTTCCTGGGTCACCGTCTGTGCTGCAATCGGCTTGCCAAATGCCACACGCAGGGAAGCGCGTTTGCACATCAACTCCAGTGCGCGTTCAGCCAAGCCGATCAGGCGCATGCAGTGGTGGATGCGACCCGGGCCAAGGCGACCTTGGGCGATCTCGAAACCGCGTCCTTCACCCAGCAGAATGTTGTTGACCGGCACGCGCACATTCTCGAACAGCACTTCCATGTGACCATGGGGAGCGTCGTCGTAGCCAAACACGTTCAGGGGGCGCACGATCTTGATGCCCGGTGTGTTGGCGGGGACCAGAACCATGCTCTGCTGGGAGTGGCGGGCTGCTTCAGGATCGGTCTTTCCCATGGTGATGAACACTGCGCAGCGCGGATCACCGGCGCCGGAGGTCCACCACTTGCGACCATTGATGACATATTCCTCGCCCTGGCGCTCGATGCGTGTCTCAATATTGGTCGCATCGCTGGATGCCACCTGCGGCTCCGTCATCGCAAAGGCGGAGCGGATCTTGCCTTCCAGCAAGGGCTTGAGCCAGCGGGCTTTGTTCTCCTCAGAGCCGTATCGGGCAATGGTTTCCATATTGCCGGTGTCGGGAGCCGAGCAATTGAACACTTCACTGGACCACATGACGCGGCCCATGATTTCGGCCAAGGGGGCGTACTCCTGGTTGGTCAGGCCGGCACCGTCGTAACCCGATGCCTGGGCGCTATCGACCGGCAGGAACAGGTTCCACAAACCAGCGGCCTGGGCCTTGGGCTTGAGGTCTTCAATGGTCTTGAGTGGCGTCCAGCGCTTGCCGGCGGCCGTGTTGGCTGCAATCTCTGCGTGGTAGGCACCTTCGGCGGGGTAAATGTAGTCATCCATGAACTGCGTAAGGCGGGCCTGCAGTTCTTTTGTTTTCGGGGAGTAGTCAAAGTCCATGGGATCTCCAGTTGAGGTGTGCCAAAAAAGAGGGAAGAGTTTCTTATGCTTGAGCGCAGGCGAATTTCCAGGCCATCTGCGCCAGCGGTTTTGCGCCAGCTGCGGAACTGACCGCCTGGGCACTGGATGCCGTACCCGCTTCGACGCGCTTGGCGATGCCTTGCAGAATCGCGGCGATGCGGAACATGTTGTAGGCCATGTAGAAGTTCCAGTCGACCTTGAGTTGCTCGGGGGTGACCAGGCCAGTGCGTTCGCAGTACATGCGGATGTATTCGTCCTGTCCCGGGATGCCAAGATCTGCCAGGTCCAGGCCGGCAATGCCGCGGAACGAGCCAGGTGGAATATTCCAGGCCATGCAGTGGTAGCTGAAGTCCGCCAGCGGATGTCCCAGTGTGGACAGTTCCCAGTCCAGCACCGCAATCACCTTGGCCTGCTCTGCGTCGAACATCAGGTTGTCAAGGCGGTAGTCACCATGGACGATGCTGACCATGTTGTCGTTGCGGGCCATGGCAGGAATGTTCTTGGGCAACCATTCCATCAACTGGTCCATTTCGGGAATGGGTTGGGTAATGGACGCGACGTACTGCTTGCTCCAGCGGCCTATCTGGCGCTCGAAATAGTTGCCGGGTTTGCCGTAGCTCTGCAGTCCCCGTGCGGCGAAATCGACCTTGTGCAGCGCGGCTATGACACGGTTCATTTCGTTGTAGATGGCGCCCCGTTGCGCACGGTCCATGCCCGGTAGGGATTGATCCCACAGAACGCGGCCCTGCATGAACTCCATGATGTAAAAGGCGCGGCCAATGATGGATTCGTCTTCGCACAGGCAATACATACGTGGAACAGGTACATCGGTATCCTGCAGGCCATGCATGACGGCATACTCTCGCTCCACGGCATGGGCTGAGGGCAGCAGTTTTGCAACCGGTCCCGGCTTGGCACGCATTACATAGCTCTTGCTGGGTGTAATGAGCTTGTAGGTTGGGTTGGACTGCCCACCCTTGAACATCTCCATGCTGAGCGGGCCGGCAAATCCCGGAAGATTCTTTTCCAGCCAGGCGCTGAGCACGACCACATCAATGGCGTGTTGTTCAGAGACGGGGCGCGTTCCAACAAAGTGGTCGAATTGACTCATGGATTTTGGGTGACTCGGTTGTGTAAGTGGGAGGTTTCAGTTGTCCGCATCAATGATGTGCATCAGCGCATCGCGGTCGCGTATCACCAGGCCGCCCTGCTCGATACGGATGGCGCCTTCGCGTTCCATGGACTTCAGTTCCTGGTTGACGCGTTGGCGCGAAGCACCCAGCAGTTGTGCCAGTTCTTCCTGCGCCAGTTGCAGTCCGATGCGAACCTCGGATGCATTGCTCAAAGACGGCACGCCGTAACTGCGCACCAAATGCAACAACTGCTTGGCCAGACGTGCGCGCAGGGGCAGCGTATTGAGGTCTTCCACCAGACCATAGAGCTGTCGTATGCGCCGCGCGTGGAGGCGCAACAATGCCTCGTACAGCTCGAAATGCTGGGCAAGAATTTTCTTGAAATCCGCTTTGGCGACGCACAGAATGGTCGTCTCGCCATGGGCGTAGGCATCGTGCGTGCGTCGATCCCCGTCGAAGATCGACACATCCCCGAACCAGATGCCAGGCTCCACATAGGTCAAGGTGATCTGCTTGCCCGAAATCGAGGTCGAACTCACACGCACCGCGCCTTTGGCGCACGCAATCCACTCCTCGGGCGGTTCGCCGCGGGCTGTGATCAGATCGCCGTCCTTGAAACGTTTGACGTAGGCGCATCGCAGGATGTCGTGTTTGAGCGAGGGTGACAGGGATGAAAACCAGCGACCCGTATTGATCGCTGAACGTTCATCTATGGTAAGGATAGGTTCGTCCATAGCTTGTCTTTTGAGTGACTGCATGTGTCAAATTTGACGACACTATTGTGACCTGCAGGGTGTCACTGCGTGCGCATATTTGTCGCATGCGCGTCTGGCGTTGACGTCTACGGAAACCGGTCTGGCCCGAATGATGCGTGCGTTGGTATTGGTCCAACTGAGCGGCGTTTGTCCTTGCATATGCGAAAATCAGAGCCGTAAATGATCCCTTATAGAAAATACAAATTTGCGATTCTGGGAACCGTGTTGCTTTGCGTGGCGCTGAGCAGTACTGCCTTGACCTTGGGTCGTGCCCGCGGTGCAGTGATCCTGGGGCAGCCCCTCAAACTGGCAGTTCCAGTACAGGCGGAACCGCAGGATGGCACATCGGCTCCGTGCTTTGACGCCGACGTTTTCTATGGTGACACAAAGCTGGAGGCCAGTCGCGTCGCCGTCAGTAGCGAGTTCTCGCAAACTTCTTTGGCGGGTAGTGTGACTGTGTCGGCGGACGCGCGCGTGGATGAACCGGTGGTTACGGTCTACTTGCGCGCAGGATGCGAACACAAATCCACGCGGCGCTACGTGGTACTGGCTGATTTTTCGTCGGAGGCTGCCCAGCCAACCAAGGATGTGCGAGACGCGTTGCGCATCGCCACTCCTTCTGCGGCGGCGGTACCCAAGGCCTTGCCTGACGCTTCAATGGCAGGACCCATCACCACAGACAATTCGCCAAGGACCACCAGGAAGCCGCCAACTGCGAGACGCGAACGGACTCCTTCCGAGGCGGGTGTGCCGCCAGCGGAGGCCAAGACGCCGACTCAGCGTCGGGCCCATCTGAAGTTGGTACCGTTGGACCTGACGGTCGAACACGTGCCTTCCCTGAAACTGAGTGAGACGGTGCAGATTGCTGAGAGGGAGGATCTGCAGAGGCGAGCCGAGGCGATTGCGTTATGGCGAGCCTTGAATGCCAGCCCGGAGGACATCCTGAGTGCCGACCGCCGGCGTCAGTCCATGGAGGCGGACCTCAAGGGGCTGCAGGCGGTAACTGCAAAGAACCGGGAGACACTGCTGGCGCTAACCAATCGCTTGGAGCGTGCGGAATCGGAGCGATATTTCAACCCGGTGGTCTACGGGCTCTTGGCAGTGTTGCTGGCCTGCAGTGCGGGCGTTGGATACGCATGGCTGCGCATGCGCCAAGGCGGCCAGACAGCTGCTCCCTGGTGGCGAAACGATGGTGCGATTGGGGCGACACCCGAGTGGACTGAAGACGGCCACACCGAGCCACCGGCAAGATCGGCTGAGGCGTGGTCAACCGAACCTTCCGACACCGGCATTGACAATGCGGCACCGGAGTTCACTGAAGTTGACATCGATCTGCATCTGGGTGAATCGAATCCGTCTGTTTCGGAATCAAAGCCTTTCCGCGAGGCTCCAGAGTCTGGCAGACCGATATCCGACGTTGCCGCCTCGCGGGCCTTGGGGCATGCGGACTTTGCGCACAGCATGACTGCCAGTCTGCGTTCCCTGAACACCAAGGAAATGCTGGATGTGCGTCAGCAGGCCGAGTTTTTCATGACCCTCGGACAGCATGAGGAAGCCATTGCGTTGCTGAAGGACAGCATTGGACGCAGCACAGATTCCAACCCCTTGGTCTATCTGGATTTGCTGCGTCTGCTGCACACCTTGGGAAGAAAGACCGAGTACGACCAGTACCGCGTTGATTTCAATGCGTTGTTCTCAGGACGGGTTCCCGTCTATTCGGAGTTCAATCAGGTGCGGCAAGGATTGGAGGCCTATCCCGATGTCTGCCAAAGGATCAGTGACCTTTGGCCAACCCAGGCGGCCGTGGAGTACATGGAAGAGTGCATGGCCGGTTCACACGATGAAGATCGCGCGGGCGGCTTTGAGCTGGAGGCGTTCCGCGATCTGTTGTTGCTGCACGGCATTGCGCAACGCATGGCATCCGACTCGGACACGGGGATGCAGCCTTTCAGCGCCACCCGTGCAGGAGTCGCCGAAGTCAAACACCATCCGTCTCTGGCTGAGTCGGGTCTGTCCGACGAAGGGACACAACCAGGTACTTACAGCGTGCCGCCGGCCAGTACACCCCCGGTGGACCTGGACCTTTCGGAGCCGGTGCCCGGCAATCTGATTGATTTCAATGCGGCGGATCTGGGGGAGTTCAAGACCCCAATACGAAAGTCCGATTGAAAGCTCAGCGTCGGACTTGCAAGGCGCCGGGGTTGACGATATTGGTTGGCGTGCCTTTGATGAAATTGGTCACGTTATCAAAAGCGGCTCCAAACAACTGCTCGTAATTGTTTTGCTCCACGTAGCCAATATGCGGAGTGCAGATGCAGTTCTCCAGGCGCAGCAATGCGTGGCCTTGCAGAATTGGCTCTGTCTCGAAAACATCCACAGCCGCCATACCAGGACGTCCGCGGTTGAGGGCGCTGATCAGGGTGTTTGTTTCGATCAGTTCGGCGCGCGAGGTATTGACCAGCAGCGATGTGGGCTTCATGCGTGACAAGTCAGCATGGTCGATCATGTGACGGGTGGTATCACTGAGCCGCAGGTGCAGCGACACCACGTCACTCTGTTCGAAGAAGCTCTCCCGGCTGCTGGCGGTGGCGTATCCGTCCTGGCGGGCCTGCTCCAGGGAGTTTTCACTGCCCCAGATGACGACATGCATCCCGAAGGCGCGGCCATAACCGGCCACCATGCGCCCGATCTTTCCGTAGCCCCAAATGCCGAGAAACTTGCCATTCAGTTCGCTGCCAATGCCGAAGTTGGGCGGCATGGAGCCAGCCTTCAGACCGCTTTGCTGCCAGGCTCCGTGCTTCAGGTTGCCGATGTACTGCGGTAGCCTGCGCATGGCAGCCAGGATCAGAGCCCATGTCAATTCCGCCGGAGCCACGCCGGAGCCCATGCCCTCTGCCACGGCGATGCCGCGTTCAGTGCAGGCCTGCACGTCCAGATGTTGCCCGACGCGCCCGGTCTGCGAAATCATCTTCAGCTTGGGCAGTTTTTCAATCAATTGGCGGTTGATGTGGGTCCGTTCGCGGATCAGAACAATCACATCGGCGTCCTTGAGGCGTACAGCGAGCTGTCCCAGGCCCTTGACGGTGTTGGTGTACACCTTGGCCTCATAGTTTTCCAACTTGGCCGCGCATTCCAGCTTGCGCACGGCATCCTGATAGTCATCCAGAATCACAATATTCATATCTTCAGAATCTCTCCAACCCATTGATTTCACTGGACGTTTTCATCCGCTCCCTCTGGCAAGTCGGTAACACTGCAAAACCGGCGCTTTACCTTTCCATCACTTCACATCATTAAAACATCGCTACACTTCGCCACCCGGCGTAGGTTTTGGCGTAGGTTCTGTGTCTGCCCATCTGGCCGGATCACGGGGATGTGGTGCCATGTATTTTGACGCGCGCGCAGCCAAGCTGCTGGCCCCAGGTGGGCATATTGTCGTTGATGGATGCCCCGGGCTGCGGTTAGAGGCTTCTACCGCTGGCCGGGCCTGGACATACCGGTACAAAAGCCCGGTGGATGGCCGCATGCGCCAGGTCAAAATCGGCCAGTGGCCAGCCATGCCGGCCTCTACCGCGGCTGCGGAGTGGCAGGCTCTCAAGGATCTGCGCGACAAGGGCGGTGACCCATCCCTGCAAAAGAAGGAGCGCCGCAAGGAAGCCGTGCAGGGCGTCTACACCGTGGCCAAGATGGTGGACGACTACTACACCGGCCACCTGGTGCCCGCCCGCAAAAAAAACGGTGCAGATGCGATCTATGCCAGGCTCCAGGCTGCCATCGTTCCGGTGGCACAAGAGGCCGCGGCCAGCCTGACGCGCAAGCAGGTGTATGACCTGGTGGAAGTCTGGTCCGACAGGCCGGTGGCCGCCAAAAGCGTGCGCAACGAAATGGGCGCTGCCCTGGCGCTGGCCCTGGATGCCGCCCGCGTGCCAGAGGACACCCCCAACTGGTGGCGACAGATCATGGCCGGCAAGCTGCGTAGCAAGGGCGCCATGCGCGCCGGCGAGCGCAAGGGCACGGGCAAGCGCGTGCTGTCCGAAAAAGAGCTGCAGCAGCTCGACGTGCACGACATGCCGCTGCTGTCACAAAGCGTGCGCGACGTGCTCACGCTGTACATCTGGACGATGGCTCGCGGTGGCGAGCTGGTGCAACTCCACGCCGACCACATCACCGAGGAACCAGATGGCCTATGGTGGACGTGCCCAAAGGAATGGATCAAGGTAGCCAAGCACGAAAAGGCTTTCGACTTCCGTGTGCCGCTGATCGGGCGCGCAAAGGAAGTGGTGCAGCGCCGCCTGGCTACCTTCAAAACTGGCTACCTGTTCCCGGGTGATACCAAAACCGGCCACATCTCGCAGGCCAGCGTCCAGTCGCAGGTGCATTTCCGCCAACCCTATGCCAAAACCCGGCCCGATGTCACCCGCACCAGGCTCACCGTGACCCACTGGAGCCCGCACGACCTGCGCCGCACGTCGCGCACCTTGATTGCAGGGCTGGGGTGCCCCCACGAGATCGGCGAGGCCCTGCTGGGCCACGTGCTGCCTGGTGTGGGGGGAATCTACAACCTGCACCAGTACGATGCAGAGCGCCGGCAGTGGCTGCAGCGCTGGTCTGACCGGCTGGATGTGCTGCTGGCAATACCCTCAGGCATCTAGCCCTGGCCCTCGATGTGCATTGCGTTGGCTTGCCGGTTGAATTCCACTAGCGCATCCAAGCTCAGGCGGGCAACAAAGTTATCGCCTTCCCTCCATATTCCAATAGCACCCCCGCTATCTCCAAAGTCGAAGGCGATGACGTGATAAATGTCTTTTCCGTAATCGAATCCGAGCAACATTTTTGGATCATCAGATTGGTGCGGCAGGAGTGATTTTGATATTTTGACTTGCATGATTGTCCCTATTCGGTCATGCCGTTCCGCATGCCACAGTTGGGTACTGGCAGATTGGAAGAAACTGGCCGGCTTTCTGCCCAGTCTTCAACCTCGCGCACCAGCCATCCAACACGCTTGCCGGTGAGCTGACGCGGCGCTGGGAAATTGCCCGCGGCCACCATGCGCTCCATGGTCGGCACAGACAGGCTCACAAAGTCGGCCACGGACTCGCGGTCCAGGTATAGGGGTTTGATGCTCATGATCGATCCCCTTGCGATGACCGGACGATTTGGATATTGGCGCTCAAGCTGGAACCTCCGTCAGTTCGGCGTGCAGGCGCGCAATCAGGTCGGCGCCGGCCGCATGGACAAACAAGCCGTGGATATGGAAGTCCGGAACCGGCATCCCATCGCGCTTGGCCAGTTCTGCCGCCATGGCGTGGATGCGGTCAAGCCGGTAGCCCTCATCGCGCAGATCCCGTATCAGCTGCTCGGTCTTGGCGGCCGGAACGCGGCGCAAGCGCTGATGTAGGCGCTGCACATCGTGAGCATTGCGCACCGTCACATAGTGCTTTCCGATCTGCAGGGCGTGGGTCTTGTAACCCAGCTCATGCGCAAGCTGCGTCCTGGTGTACCCGCTGTTTAGCAGCTCGTACAGCAATACCCACGTGGCGCGAGCGTCAACCAGGGCATGGTCAGCCGCGGCGGCCGGCGTCACCGCCAGGATGGAACGCTCCGTGCGGGCCCGGATCTGCTTGCGGTCGCCAGAAATGATCTTGAAGAGGCTCGAATCGGCCACGCTAGCTGCATCCGATACCTGTCGACGGCCGACGCCGGCGGCGGACAAAGCCGCCAAGTGGGCTCGAGCGCGGCCGGCTTGTACAAACCCGTTCCAGTCACCGTCCTTGCGGGCCAGCGCCCGCTGCCTCTCGTAGGCCGTATTGGCCCCTCGGCAGTCCTGGCAGCGGCACCCGGCCATGTAGCGTAGGCGATCACCGTGAGGGCGATCAGCGGCCAGGGCGGAAACGGGGCGCAGACCGTTCAGGATGGTGGTTTGCGTCATTCACCACCGCCTTTCAGCGCCATCAATAGCCCGCGCTGCTGCTCTGGTGTGCGCAGTGCGCGTCCTGCCAGCTGGTGGGCCGTGTTGAACTTTGTCATGTTTAGCTGCCTCCCCCATGCATCTGTGATGGGATTGCTGCAGCACTGCGCAAACATTTCTTCCCAGGCGGACTCGTAGGCCCGCAGGGCCGCAAGCAAGTTGTTGAACAGCTCCGGGCTCTGTTCTAGCAGCTCGATATCAATGCCTATGCATGCATTCCAACAAGCCGCCAGGCGCCGAGCGCGCTCAGTGGCCTGTTCCGGGATCTGGGTGGCATCGATGGTGGCCACGGACTTTCCATCCGCGTCAAAGATCTGCGCCAGGTAGCACGCGCCCGCCTTTCCCAGCTGTCTGGTGTGGGTGAGGTATTGAACGGTGTTGCTCATGATGTCCACCACTTTCCAGTTGTGAAGCGGTTCTTGACCATGTGGGCCAGCATGTAGCCCAGCATGACGATAACGACGCAGGCTAGGCCCAGGGTCCCGCCTGCGCCAACGATGGCGCCTTTGACGGTCATAGCGGGCCACCTCCGAACAGATCCAGCGTGTTGTCGTCGTGCTGGTGGCGCTGCAGGCCCTTGTCAACGGCCAGCCATTCGGGGATGGTGATGGCGGTTATCTCGCGACCAAAGATTCCATCCTCCTGCACGGTGTCGGAGATCTCGCTCCAGGGCACCCACGCCTCGGTGCGGCCGTCAGACACCAGCAGCGCCAGGCCGGTGCGCTGCACCACTTTGACCTTGATTTGAATGGTGGTCATGTGGTTGCCCCTTTGCTGACGACACGCCGGACGCCCAATGTCCTGACCTGGTAGGCGTGCAGATCCACAAAGGTGGCCAGCGCGTCCAGCTCGGAATACTGCAGCTCCGGGGCCTTCCACGCCGCGGTAGATCGCGCACGTGCCTGGATGCCCTGCAGAGCCTGATCGGCTGAAGCAAGGTGCCCGCGAATGCCGCGCATCACACCCTGGCTGGCCAGGGTCTTGGCTACCTCCAACCGGTTGGAGATGGTGGCCAGTTGCGGTTCGGTAGCCACGCCTTCGCGCAAAGCCTGGTACGCGCAGCGCAGGCCACGCATGGTGGTGCTGAGGTGGGCCTGGCGGTTCATGCGGCCACCCCGAATGCGGCATCGATGTGCCGGGTCCATACGCCGCCGCCATTGAGCAGCAGATCCAGATCCACGGCGGCAGCGGCGATAGCCTCCCGGCTGCACTTGACCAGAATTCGCTCAGCGGCGGCCATTCCGCTCTGGATGGCGGCGCGAAAGTCCTCGAGCGTGGACTCGATCTGCACGATGTCTGCCAGCGCCTGTGCCATGCCCCGCAATATTCGGGCGTCCACGTCGATGCTGGCCTGGTCTGCGATGCTCCCCGAAGCCCTGGCGGCGATGTAGCACACGCGCCCGGCACGATCGGCCAGTTTTACCGCATCAGCGCCGGTAAAGCAGTGGATGCTGGCGTTGAGCTTGATGTCGGCCACGTCGGCATTGATGGCGTCAATGACCTGGCGCTTGATCTGCGCAATGCGGCGTTGCCCACACTTGCGGGCGTAGCTGGTGGTTTTTCTCATGCTGAAATTACCTCCAACTCGCCCGGCTCGAAACAGCGTGTGTCGCGGCCCAGCTTCACATCCAGTTCCTTGCCACCGATATCGAAACCGGTGATGGTCCCGGTCTTACCCGAGTGCTTTTCGTGCTTGGTGCGCAGTTTCCCCGTGTCTGAAGTGATACGCACGGCCTGGCCAACGGTGAATTTCCCCTCAGGCGGTGTCGATGGAAATGGCCAAAAGCTGGCATGCGCGGGCTTGGTGGCCAGCAGATCATCGAGCTTGCCGCCCTGGTGGAGGTAGTGCGCCACCCACTTGGGCTTCAGACCCCGGCCGGACCACGTTTCTCCGTTCTTTCCAAGGTACATGGCTATCGGCGCCGCGACCCCGGCTGGCTTAGCGGGCGGCGCCACTGCGCCCTTGGGCGCAGAAGCTGCCCCCTCCATGCCCTGCAGCGCGCAAGCGATGCCTTGTGTTGCTTCCTCGGCCGACAGCTTTGCCGCGCGAGCGGGAGCCCTTTTGGTTGCTGCAGCACCCCTCTTGCTTCCTCCCGCTCCCTCCTTCTGCCGCGCAGCGGGAGCGGTCGCGACATCTGCTTTTTTGGCCGGCTTGGGCATGATGCGGTCCATCGCCTCGGCCTTGATGTCTTTGATAGTGCGCTGCAGCTCGCTGCCGAACACGTTGCCAGCGACCAGCATCAGGCCTTCGTTGGGAATACGGCCGCCATAGCTGTGGTCGTGTGGGTCGCACCCCTTTTGCATGATGATCAGCAGGTGCAGCATGGCGGGGTCTGGCGTTTCCTTGGCGAAGTCGATCAGCGCTGCCGTGGGAGAAACTTTGCCAAGATTCAAGAGCGTGCAGATGGCGGCTGCATCATCGGTGCTGAGACTGTTGGCGGCCTGCTTGACCAGGTAGCGGTGCACTTCGGTGTCAAACGCCTGGATGCTGGCGTCGTCGCGCATGGCGCTCCACGCGTCGTTGCGCAGATCGGTGCGCCATTCCTTCTCGTACTGCGCTTTGGCCTTGGCCTCGGCCTTGAGCCGCTTCTCGTCCACCAGCGCCTTGACTTCCTTGGTCACCACCTTGGCGGCGGCGGCCTGGCCCTCTACGGCCTTGAGCAGGCGGCCAGCCACTTCGTTGGGCAGGCACTCCACCATTTGTCCCTTCTTGTTGGGGTCGGAGATCATCACGGGCTTGATGCCGTCGGCCTTCATCTGCTCTCCGATGATCTTGCGCAGCGGCACATCGGTGGGGCTGTCTTCTGCCGAGTCCAGGCGCTTGTAACCCTTGAACTTGGTGCTGCCGTAGTTTGGCAAGGCCAGCTCTTGGGCTTCCTTGCCGGCGATCACCGTCTGGCCTTTGGCCTTGGCGGCGGCCACCTGGGCGGCAGCGTGAGCGTCTTCCTTCTTGTGGAAGCATGCGGGGTCGATGCAAACGTCTGCACTCTTCACATCGGCGAACAAATCGGGGTTATGGCCGGTGCGTTTGGGGCAGGTGCTGCAGGCACCGGATGCTGCCACCAGCGACTCGTCCTTGATACTGAACTTGGCATCGGCCAGCTTGAGCATGTAGTTCTGCTGCAGGTGGGCGGCAGCCTTTCGATACGACATGGGTTCGCGTTCTCCGGCGTAGTAGCCCACGCCTTCCGCGATCTCCTTCATCGCCTTGATCTGCAGCTTGTGGTCCGGGATGCGGGCCACCAGCACGGCACGGCTGGCGTCGATGGTGCCGTCGCGCAGGGCGCCCCTGGCTTCGGGGCACAGGTCCAGCAGCTTGAGGCGGGTGTACACATAGCTGCGGCTCTTGCTGATCTTGTCGGCCACGTGGTCCGCGGTGATGTCGGCGTGGTCCATCAGCGCTTGGTAGCCCTCGGCCTCTTCGAGCGGGGTGAGGTCATCGCGCTGCAGGTTCTCTACGATCTGGATCTCCAGCACCTCGGCATCGGTCAGGGCCCGCACCATCGCGGGAATGGTGGCCACGCCGGCATCCTGGCTGGCCCGCAGGCGGCGTTCACCGCATACCAGCTCGTACTGCACGCCGCGTGCAGTGTCGGCCACCCGGCTGCCAGGCAAGGGCCGCACAAGGATGGGCTGGTGCACGCCGCTGACCTTGATGCTGTTGGCCAGCTCGGCCAGCTTTGCAGGGTTAAAGGTCTTGCGGGGATTGGTCAGGCTCGGTTCAATCAGATCCAGCTTGATGTTTGCGAATTCAGACATGGGTAGATTTCCTCCGGTAGGTCTTGGTGAAATGCCCTTCAACCGTGTGGCCGCGCTGCATCAGCAGCTTGGCGAGTTGGGCACGGTCGTGGTGGGAGTGGGTTGCCTGGCGGAGCAGGCCGAAATAGCTGTTGGCGCTTTGGTACAGGTCAGCGGCGGGCATGTCCTGCAGGCGGTCCATAGCCACGCGCACGGTCTTGCGGCGGGTGATGCGCCGGTGCGGTTTGACCAGGTGGCCCACGAAGTCAATGCCACGCGCCACGGGCTGCAGGATGGTCTTGCGCGGGTTCAGGCGCAGGTGTAGATCGGCCAGCTTTACCTCGATCTGCGCCCGAGCCTGCTTGAGCCATTGGGGGGACTCGTGCAGCAGCACGAAGTCATCCACATAGCGGATGTAGTGGGGCGCCCGCACCTGGTGCTTGATGAATTGGTCCAGATCGTCCAGCAACACGTTCGCAAAGAACTGGCTGCTCAGGTTGCCGATGGGCAGGCCGTGATCTGCTGGCGCGTTGAAAAGGCTCTTGTGCGCGGGAACCAGGGCCATCTCACGGGCACTGCCATGCACCTGCACGTTGTGACGCGGGTCATGGCTGAGGATCGTGTCGGCAAGGGCCATCCACCACGGCGCGGTTACGTGGCGGTGCAGTTGGGCGCGCAGGATTCCTTTGTCGATGCTGACAAAGAAGTTGGCCAGGTCGCACTTGAGGTAGTGCGCCGGGCGGCTCCAGTTGTGGGTGTAGCTGCGCACCTGGCTTTCCAGCCGCTGGGCAGCGTACAAGGTGCCGCGACCGGGGATGCAGGCGCAGCTGTCAGCCACAAAGCGGGCGTGGAAGGATGGAGCTAGGTGGTTGTAAAGCAGGTGGTGCGCGATGCGGTCGCGAAACTCTGCGGCCCATACCTCGCGTGGGCGTGGGTGGGTGATGACGAAGCAGATAGAGCGGCCGGGGCGGTAGGTGCCCGCGGCCAGCTCATCGTGCAGGTCGACCAGGTTGTGCTCGGCCTGGGCCTCGAACGCCAGCGCGCTGGCGCTGTTGCGCTTGGTGCGCCGGCAATCGAGGTAGGCCTGCACCAGGTCGTGGAACAGGTGTGGATCTGCGGACGGCAACCGCACAACCCTCGTAGGACTTGTGGTTGTTGTTCTGGTTGCCGTTGTTGAAGTTGCAATTCCAAGCGTAGGAAGCGTACCTTTCTCGCATATCAGGCCACCGCCCCGAAGGCCGGTGAGGCCGATCAGGGGGGCGGCTGCAGCGGACCAGGCCAGCGCGTGGGCTGCGGTATCCGTGTTGTGCATGGCGGTGGCCTTATGGGCCAGCGGCGAGACCAGATTCACTGTGCGCACGGGTATGAGAGCCTTGACCGTCATACTGCAGGCGCCCTGTTCGCGGTTTTGAGCCAGCCACCGGCCTGCTTGCCGATGCTGCCCAGCAGCTCGATGCTGTTGGCCCACAGCGGCGCCGAAATGTACTGCGCATCGTGGCTGACACGCATCAGCACGGTGACGGTGCGTTGCAGCGCCAGCAACTGCTCGATGTGGCCCGCGCGCACCTCGCGCTGGGTAGCGTTAGCCAAGGCCATCAGGTTGAGCATGTCAACACAGTGCTGGGTGATCTTGTCTCCCAGCGAGCGCTTCACAGCACGCGGCATGTGCACCTGGGCCTTGATGGCGAGATCAAGCAGGCGCACGCCTGTGCGGTGGATGGGCAATTCGGAGTGCAAGGCCATGGTGGTGGGCTGGCTCTAAAGGATTGAAGGACTAAGAATCAAACTCTGCGGACGGCAACCGCACAACCCTCGTAGGACTTGAGGCCGTCGTGCTGGCCGCCGCTGGTGAAGTAGCAATACCAAGCGTAGGAAGCGTCTGTGTGTGACTCGCTGGACCAGTGCCAGCGGCCCTCAAGGTGCGGCTTGCAGTTGGCGTAGAGCAGGGCCTGCTCCTGGCGGTTGGGCAGCACGCCCCCGATGCCGTTGGCCCAGACCATGGCCGTCTGCCAGTTCACTTCGCCATCTGGCTTGGCTGCCATCAACACCAAGTGATGCAGGTGGTTGCCGTCAGCGTCCAGCACTGCGCCGGCGTAGTGTTCGCCTGGCTGCAGCTCGATGCTGGTGCAGTTGGGCTCAATGACGATGACGGCCGGCGCAGGAGCTGTTGCGGCCTTGACCAGGTTGGCGATCAGGGTCGCCAGTTCGGCTTGTTTGGTGTTGATCTGTTCAATGATTTCAGTGGTCATTGCGTGCTTTCGGAGTGGTTGAAAAAAAAGGACCGAAGGATTAAGCGGTGATGTGAATGCAGCGGACGGCAACCGCACAACCCTCGTAGGACTTGCGGCTGTCGTCCTGGTCGCCGTAGCGGAAGTTGCAATCCCAAGCGTAGGAAGCGTTGCCTTCGTGCTCGGTGCTGGTCCAGTGCCACCGCAGGGTCAATTGATCTCGCAGATTGGCATACAGCAGCGCGGCTTGCCACCGGCAGGGAAGCACAAAGTCTGTGTGACCATCAGCTTCAATGGTCTTGGCGTGCTCCATGGCAGCTTGCCAATTTGCACACTGCTTGGCTGGTGCCGTAGCCAGCACCATGTGGTAGTCTGGTTGGCCGTCGCGGCCTCGGGCGATGCCGGCATAGATGCCGCCTTGACCGGGCCAAATCTGACTGATGGCAGGTGGGGTGATGACGCTGTGAAGCGCGGGTGGAATTGGTATAGCGGTGGACATAGTTGGTACTTTCAGTGGGGGGAATAGGTTGACGGTTGGGCTTTGGTCACGCTGCCTCCGCCAGAGTCAGCCGATTGCAAGCCGCCAAGGCCTGCAGCTGCAGGTGTTCAATGCTGTGGGTGTTGCCCAGAAGCACATCCGGCAAGAACTGGCCGCCCTCGGTCTCGCTGACGTGGGCATCGGACGGCAGTGTGATGCTGGGTCGAATCACTTGCCAGATGGAGCCTTCCAGGCGGCGAACCAAAGCGGCCTCGTTCTCAAAGCGGCAGTCGGAGATGACAAAACGATCACGCCCGCTCATCTGCATTGCAGCAATTTCACCGTGGGCTTTGTCCACCCAATAGTCCGGGTGCTGGGTACGGCGGTATTCAGTGCCCCACCACTGCATGATCTGCCGCGGGCTGCGGGGCACGGACAGCAACTGGGGCGAGAGGCAGGCGTTCTTCAGGACATTGGCCATGCGCTCCACAAACGCGGTATCCAGGCAGCGGTCCAGCGCGAGCACGCTGATGGGGTGTTCCTTGGTCTCGCGCTGGGTCAGGTAGGCGGGATCGATGGCAAAGGCCTCGGCCACCTCAGTGCGCAGCGCATCGGCAAAGGCCAGTTTGATGAAGCCGTGGTGTGCAACCAGCACATCGGCAACAGTGTCTTTGCCGCATCCGGCAAGGCCGGTCAAAGCGACCAGGGTGATAGGCAGTAGGCGGGGGCATTTCATGGCGCGGTTTGCTCCTGTGGTTCGTTGATGACGTGGATGTGAGAGGCATTGCGGGCTACCAGCCGCAAATCGAAAATGGGGACTTGCACAGTGACGTGCGTACCTCTTTTTAGGCGGTGGGCTGCTGCCCGAGCCTGCGCGTGGTGGTCATGTGGGAACCGTTGTTCCACGTGCATGACGTTGTGGGCGCCATGGTCCAGCTCGATCGTCATGCAGACGACGGGAACGCTGTGCAGCTCGTTGTCCAAGATGCGTGTGCGCTCGCTGGCGGCCTCAATCAGCCTGCCGCTGAATTCGAGCAAACACCCACCATCTGCGGGGGGCTGTACACACGTATGCACTGATGTGGCGCTCATACGCTCACCGCCGTGTAAAGCCAGTAGCCGACGAAGGCAATGAAGCCGCCCGCAGCTGCTGCAATGGCACAGCATGCGCTGACAATGACCCAGTAGCCCAACTCCTCCAAGGGGGTACAGGTCACCTCGTCGGGAGACCAAGGGTGCGGGTCATCAGTGCACAGCAGGCAACGAATCTTGCAGTTCTGGCAGGTTCCCATCTGCGCGCACGTCTGGCCGTGGTCCAGCTCGTGCTGGTGTTTGGCAAAGTGAATGCCGAACATGATCAGCGGCCCCAGATCAGGATGCAGCCGCACACCACGATGACGGCCAATGATGCGCGCTGGATGAGGCGGTGTGCTGTGCTGTGCTTGGGTGGGTTAGCCTGATTGCCCAAGCGGTCGAAGATCTGGTGGTAGTTCATACCGAGACCTTCAAAGGATTGAAGAATTGATCGGCAATCTGCGGACGGCAACCGCACAACCCTCGTAGGACTTGCGGTTGCTGCTCTGGTCGCCGCAGCCGAAGGTGCAAAACCAAGCGTAGGAAGCGTCTCCCTCATCGGTCTGATCGGACCAGTGCCATTCGGGCTTGAGGTGCTGTTTGCAGTTGGCAAACAGCAGGGCTTGTTCCTGGCGGGTGGGCAATGCACCGCCCACGCTGGCGGCCCAGTCCATGGCGGATTGCCAATTGAGATTCTTGTCTGGCCGGGCGGCCATCAGGATCAGGTGATGCTGAGGTGTGCCGTCGGCACCATAGACAACGCCAGCAACGTGTTCGTCGCTTTGAACTCCGCTGGTGTCGGTGACGATCAGATCACCGTGGATGGTGAGGCCGACAGTGGAGCCGGTTTGTTCCGCCAGTTGCAGCAGCTCGGCCTGCAAGGCCTCGGCGCTGTGTTCGCAGTAGTCGGCCCAGTTCTGGGTTCTTTCCAGCGCCTGCTCTGCCGCCTCGAGGCGCTCGTGCAGGGACGCCGCCAGGGCGCGCAGGTGGGTGAGTTCCCAGCGCTCCAGACGGGCGCGGATGTTGCGGATGTCGCGGGATTCGCGAGATGCAGAAGTTGGCACTTTTCACTCCAATCCCGCGCTAAATGGCAGGGCTGGGGTGAAATATACCCAGAGGTATTGTTTAATGCAATACCCGCAGGTAAATATTTTCTTTGGGCAGAAAAAACCCGCCGAAGCGGGTCATGTACTCGGTTTCTCGGTCTGGTCTACTCTTGCCGGTAGACCTCTTCACCGGCGCAAGTGGTCGGCCACATTTTGTCGAAAACGTAGCCATTCTTTTCATCTTCAATTTGCGAGACTTCTTTGCCAATCATGAAGAAGCGCTTAAACCCAATGTAGGCGCCATAGGAGTTCTTGCCGTTGATCTGGCCACACAGGTAAGAGATGCGCAGCGGCTTGGGAGATCCGTAGGCGACAACATTTCGGAATTGTGCGGAAGTTGGGTCTTTGAAGTTGGCGGTAAGGGCGGCTTTGAATCGGTCTACTTCTGCGACGAAGTAGGCGCGGCGTTGGGCCTCTTCTGATTCCGTTGCAGCCTTCAGTTCTGCGGCCTTCTTGGCCTCAGCCGCAACAACTTCTGATTCTGAAGTTTGTGCCACAGCGAAGCGATCAAAGCACGCCAGGCGGTCTTTCGCCGCTTTGATGGTGGTGCAGGATTGGTAGTCGGCTGCGGTTGCGCTGCTCGCGATCAGTAGGGTAAGGCCCAATGTAGTGAGGGTGCGGTTCAAGGTAGCCTCCATTCGTGAATTTGATGTTGTCAGACAAGGGATGCGGCCCACACGTCTTCATGCACAACCAGCAGTCCAGCGCCGTCCTGTTTGAGCTGCATGGCGCGTTCGATTTTGGTGCCGAAGTTGCCATGTTTCCATTCTTTGCTTCCCAGGCCGCCAACCACCACATAGTGCACCTTTTTGGAAACGCCGCTGGCAATGGTTCCTCCACGGCGTTCGATGGCGTCTTCGCAGGCCTGTTTGGGGCCAAATACGAACTCTCCCGTGAGGCAGAAGGATCGGCCCGCGATGTCGATCATTTCCACTTGATCAAGGGCCATTGGGGTGACGCGGCTGGCATCTGCAACATCATCCAGGGCGCCGCCAATGAGTTGCTCCAGCACTTGCACCAGGTGGGCGCGCTCGGTATCGGTGATGATGCCATCCCCCAGCACTTCGCGTACCTTGGCCAGTATGACGTTACCTGGCCACCCGAACGATAGGGTTTCATTGGCACACAGCCAGTCGTTGAGGAAGTGAATTTCGCTGTCATGCAACTGGTTGTCAGCCAGCAGGCCTTGTGCAATGCCGAGCAGGGTGGCGGCAGCGCTCATTTGCTCGTTGTGGAAGGCGACGGCGCGCCGCTGGAACGGATTGGAGGTGGTCATAGATCAAGTCTCAGTTGGTTGCACGAGTCCAGCCGCGGGTGCGGCGTTTTTCCAACGAGGTCTAGTTCTAGTTGCGCGGGGTGTGAATGTTGTTTTTCCCGCGGCTCCGTTTTTCTAACCGGCCACTTGTAGAGCTTGGCCGTCGCGGGGCGGGCCGAGGAATTGTTTGTATTCCCGCATTTTTGCCACCATCTGGGCTTTTTGCACGGCGTCAAGACTCTTCATGATTGCAAGGGCGGCGGCGGTCCATTCGTCCACTGCTGGTGCCTGTATGAGGTATGGCGCTTGCTGATCCATGGAAATCGTTCCCTGCATAGATCCAAAACCATCCCAATACCCCGGTGGTAGTTTGAACGCTTCAGTACAAGCATTCATGATTTCCAAGCCAATGCCCTTCGCGCCTTTCTTCTCCCGCGGATAGAACAGGCGATGCACGTATGAGGCGTCTTTGCTGATGCGGCGAGCCAATTCTGTTGAATTGTCTTGGCAATAGTCGTGCCGAATCTGAGCGAGAAGAGCTTGCAATCGAGAGTCGTTCTGCATTGCGTGGATTGTTCCAACTGATTACCTTCGGGTAAATTGCCTGCGGGTATTGTTTGCTGCAATACCTTGAGGTATAGTTACCTCATGGAAAAGCTCACTGACTACCTCAATGGCCTCAGACCGGCCGACCAGGAAGACTTTGCCCGTCGGTGCGAGACGTCTGTCGGATACCTCCGCAAGGCCGTTTCGATCAAGCAGAAGCTTGGAGAAGGACTGTGTCTTCGCATAGCGGCGGAATCGGAATGGTGTGTGCGCCCCGAAGATGTTCGACCCGATATTGATTGGGACTATCTGCGCAAGTCGCTCGCCAATAGTGCGCAGACAGCTACTGAAACCGCAGTAAACCAGGTGGTGTGATGTCTGTCCGATTTCTGACGCTCGATCCGACAACTGACGATTCGGAGCGGATGCTCCTGGTCCTGGTGGCAAACCAATGTGCGCGGTTATTCGAGCTGGCACAGTCATCGGTGGCGTTCCCGTTTTGCCCTGCTGACGTGGTTGCGCATGGCGACACCATGAAGACGGGTGCGTTGCTGGCGGCGGTGGAGTTGCGCGATCTACTGTGCAAGTTTGGTGAGGGTCGGCAGGCCCTGCGCGATCTCGGATTTGAGCCAGTCCTTGAGCAGTCCAAAGGTGAATGACGCTGTGGGCTTGATCACCATTTCCTTGGCTTTCTTCCAAAGCGTGTCGCTGCGTACAGCATCGGCAAAGTCGCAGCCCTCCCATGTCAGCCGGACGATATCCATGTCTCGTTTCATTTGGAGTTTCTGTATGAAGTATTTGAATAGACTGGCTCCAGCCCTCGCCAACACCGCCCAGCCAGCGGGTGAAAACGTAGCGTAGGGGGTGTGATATGACGCCACTGCAATTTCTGAACAGCCTTCCGGCATTGGGCCAGGTACAGCATCTGGAGGCCCACATCAGCCATAGCAAAGATGCAGTTCTGGCGGCTGAGGTTACTTTGCCTTTGGTGGGGGCTTGCGACCTCTCTTCGCTTCGATTCGTGCAGATGCGGCGGCCATATTGTCGTGATGCTGAGTCAGTGCTTGTTGACGTTTCCCGTCTGCCCGCTCCATGAACATCGGCAATAGAGCCAGTGCATGCTCGGGTTTTGCTTTCCCCTCGAACACTGCCTGTGCGGCTGCCCAGCACAGGTCTAGCGTGTCCGTCAATTCGATCGCGGCATTGCGCACGAAGACCGGCATGCCCTTGTTGAGTTCGATCTTCCGGTCGAACGGATTCTTGTCTTTCATGGGAACCCCCTTGGTGAAGTTGAGTTGTGTGAGAGCAATCAGTGTAGCCATGCGGGGTTCCCGCCAATTCATTACGCACGGAGGTTCCCATGTCTGATGCCCTTGACCCCAACGCCGATGTGACCGCGCTGTGGAAATACGAGCTTTCTGAGCTGAAGCGGTTCACGCGCTCCGATGCCACTGCGGTCAGGGCGTATCTTTCCCATTGCGATTGGGATGGGGTCCCTCGCTTGGATGCCTGGCTTGCAACATGCTCTCCGCCTCTGCGGCCGCCTGTGCGTGGGTTGCAAGCTGTATGGCGATCGGTGAGACGCTGGGTAGTGTCTTTGCTGCCGCGATCTGTTTTTGGAGATCGGATTTGAGCCGGGCAGGGTCTAGTTGCTGGCAGATGGCCTGGGTCAATATGGCCAGGGCTTGCCCTTGTGCAGTCTTGAACTCTGCAATGACTTGCGCAATAAATTTTTCGTCCATTTTCATGGGCACCCCCTTGGTGAAGTTGAGTTGTGTGAGAGCAATCAGTGTAGCCATGCGGGGTGCCCGCCAATTCAATGTGATCCATGCCGCAAGTGTGTTTTTTTTGCCTGGATTCGTCTCCCCTAAACACCCCTAAAAATTACGGAGCCTTCGATGAAGCTGTTCTACGACGATGAATTCGACGCCATTGCAAGTGCGATAGGGGAGAGCGGAAAGCCCTTCAAGATCGTGGCCGCACACATCTTCCCGGACATGAAGCCCGAGAGCGCCTACGCGCGGCTGAAGGAATGTTGCAGCCCAACGGGGGACCAGCGGCTGACGTTCGGCCAGGTGGTTCGCCTGATGAGCTTCTGTGAGGCTTACGACCCACTGCACCACGCATGTGACGAGACGCTGCACGCCCGCCCTGACCGCAAGGCGCCCGAGGATGAGGCGGTGAAACTGGTGGAGGTGATCAACGGCGCCGCCAGTACCCTGGAGCGTGCGATCAAGGCGCTGGACCACATCAAGGCCCGCGGCGGAATTCGGGCGGTGGGTTGATGCGGCCAGCAGGCGATACCCATCTGGCCCTGCTGCAGGCCGCGCAGGCCATCAGATCAGAGCGATCCGATAGCGGGCAGGGCGCCACGCTGCAGGAGCTGGTGCACCGTAGCCAGGTGGGCTACAAGGTCGCGCGCGCGTTGGTGGCCAAGATGAAGGCGCGGGGGCAACTGGTCAAGGTTGGCGAGCGTCAGGTGGAATACCGAAACCGCAAGGTTGACGAATACGCCCCGGCCGCCCAAGCGCCTGATCTGGCATCTGGCCCCGGCTGGGTCGCCCTGGATGGCTGTGTGCAAGGTTGGATGAGGTAAGCCCAGCACATGACAGATTCACAAACCCCGGTGGTGGTGCCTCCGGTTTGGGACGACATCCCCGCAGATTTGGCGACACGGCAGCAGTGGCTGCTGTGGAAGTTTGAGCCCAAGGAAGGTCAAGTCAAGCCGGGCAAGATTCCCTATTACGTGCAAGGCGGCCGGCGCACCGGTGGCCAGGGTGATGACCGCGACCGCATGCGACTGGCAACGCTGCCCGTGGTGCGGCGTGCGTATGAGCGGGGGGGGTGGACGGGCATTGGCTTTGCCTTCCTTCCTGGCGATGGGTTGATAGGGATCGATATCGACGGCGCCATTGACCCGGCCACCGGGGCGGTGACTGATCGGTGTGCCGCCATCATCAAGGCTTGCGACAGCTTCACCGAATACTCTCCTAGCGGCAAGGGCGTTCACATCATCGTGCAGGGCGAGACCAGTACGAACAAGAGCAACGATATCGGGCTGGAGGTGTTCTGCGAGCGCCAGTTCTTTACCTTCACGGCCAACCGCTACCCGGCCACGCCCGCCGATGTGTTGCCGATCGACGAGGGCGTGCTCAAGCGGCTGCATGCGACCATTGACGAGGCCAAGGCCGCGCACCGCGCGAAGTCGCAGCCGGCAGCACCCGCCAAACAGCCCCCGCCCGCGTCGGCACTGGCCGCGCAGCAGGATGGTTCGGGTGTGGATGATTTCAAGCGCATCAACGATGCGGCCATGGGCCACCTGCAGGGCTGGGTTCCCTCGCTGTTCCCCAAGGCCATCCAGAAGGGACTAGGCTTCCGCGTCACAAGCAAGGCCCTGGGCCGGGACCTGCAGGAAGACCTGAGCATCATGCCCGAGGGCATTGTTGACTTCGGCTTGGCGGACATGGGCGACCCCAAGCAGGGGCGCCGCACGCCCATTGATCTGGTGATGGAGTGGCTGCCTGCCACCAAGCCAACAGACGCGCTGCACTGGCTCGCACAGCGCCTCGGCATCGCCCTAACCCCGCCCACCCGGCGCAAGCCAAAACCGATCGGCGCGAACGATTCCGCTCCCGCTGGGGGGGGCAAAGACGCGAAGGGCGGTGGGCACGGGAGCGGCGCCGGCGGATCGGGCGGTGATGACCCATTCGATCCAGATGAAGTCGAATATGTCGACGTGGTGGAGCACCTGGTCAAGCACCGCGGCCGCCCGCAGGATTGCCGAGAGAACGTGATGTATTGCCTGCAGCTCGATCCGGTGTTGAAGCTGTTGGTGAAACAGAACGACTTTACCCACTTGCTGGAGCGCAGTCGCACCACGCCTTGGGGCCACCCGCCCGGCGAGTGGAATGAGGAAGATGATCTGATGCTGGGGGAATACCTGCTGCGGGTGTTTGGCCTCGGCGTGAAGGCGACCAGCACTCTGCGCAATGGTGTGCTGATGGCCGCTAGGTCGGCCAAATACAACCCGGTACTTGACCTGATCCACAAACAGAAGTGGGATGGGGTCAAGCGCTTGGAGCACTGGCTGACCGATGTGTACGAGATCGAGGAGCGACCCTACACCCGGCTGATCGGTAAGTGCTTCATCATGGGCTTGGTCAAGCGGGCGCTGCAGCCGGGTTGCAAGTTCGACTACATGCTGATCATCAAGGGTGAGCAGGGCCTGAAAAAGTCCACCGCCTTCCGCGCGCTGGCTTATCCGTTCTTCACCGATAACGCGATCCGGATGGGGGACAAGGACTCGCTAATGGCGATGCAGCTCGTGTGGATCGCCGAGTCGGCCGAGCTGGAGTCGCTGAACAAGTCGGAGACGACGCAGATCAAGCAGTTCCTGTCGGCGCAGGAGGATATGTTCCGCCCGCCGTATGGGTCGCAGTTGATCCGGGCCAAAAGGCATTCGGTGAACGTGGGGACCACCAATGCAGATACCTTTCTGAAGGATGCGACCGGTGACCGGCGCTTTTGGCCGCTGGAAGTGCACCAGGTCAACGAAGAGGTGCTGGCCGGCATGCGGCTGCAATTGTTTGCCGAAGCTTTGCACAGGTTGAATGAAGGCGAGCCCTATTGGCCCTCCAAACAGGAGGAACGCGAGCTGGTGTTCCCAGAGCAGGAGCCGTTCAAGCGCGTGGACGAGTGGGAGAACATCCTGGACGCCTACGTCAATCGCGACACGCCTGACAAGCACGACGATATCTCGGCGCCTGTCAATGCCAAGAGAGCCTTCTTCACGAGTACTGAGCTTTACGCAGTCGCCCTGGCGATCAAGGCCGACCGGATAGACGGTTCCGGGAATATGGATACGCGCATCAGCAATTCCATGAAGGCGCTGGGCTTTGACCGCCACAGGGAGCCAGATGGAAAGCGGCGGCGCGGTTTTTTGAGGCGACCCCCTGCAACCCCCATAGCTGCACCGCAAGGCGCGCCTGTGGCCCCAAATTCGGCCCACGTAGGGCCATCAGTGGACCAGGATGATGACCTGCCGCTGTAACTCCACCACCCGCCCAACCACCGCACGTGTGGACGTGTGGACGCCATGCTGGCTGGTCACGCCCCGCCTGAACATCATCTGTTCAGTCGGTCCTGTCGCCGCCGCCGTCCACCCCGTCCACCCCCCGTCCACAGGGGGTGGACGGCGCAAGCTGTTGATTTTGTTAGGGAAATTGGCATCCGTCCACCCGTCCACCCTCGGCCCCCCGCTGTACACACGTATGCACACACGCAGACACGTGGGGGCGCGTGTCTGCGCGCGCACGCACGGGCGCAGCTTACCCACACACATGTGGTCGGGTTGGACGGGTGGACGGATTGAGTATCCATGCGGGTTTGCGCCGTCCACCCCTCGTCCACCAGCCGTCCACCCCCTCGTTTTGAAAGGAACTCTGCAATGAACCAACAGGCCAGCCAGCCAGCAGGGAAGGTCGACATGCGCCAAGCCATGCCATTGACCGCGGCACAGGTTGCGGATTGGAGAGTGCGTTTCGGTGCGCAGCACGTCAATGCCTGCATAAAAGCCGCCATGGCCGGCGAGCGAAACAAGTTTTACGCCATTGAGGCAGGGCACTTCCTGGGAACCCCGTTCGATTGGACAGTCGATGGTGCGGTCGCGGTGAGCATGAGTCTTCTCACGGGCGCACCCTTCATTGCCGGAGTCATCGACCCGAAGGGCGTAGTTGATTTGTGCATCAAGGAAGGTGCGGAACATGGCGCGCATTGATTACATCAAGCACCGCCTGGACAACTGGGCGCTGTGGAAAGCCAGAGAGCGCGGCGGCGGCCTTGGCTTTGCCACGACATCGGTACTGCTGATGGAGCGGGTCGACCGGAGCCGTGAGATCAACTTGTATTCCACGATTGACGAGACTGACGCAGCCCTGACCGAGAGCGCGGTCGAGTCATTGAAGCCCACGCGCCAGCAGTTGTATGACCGGCTGTACATGATCTACATCGACGGCATCGGTGTGCGGGAAGCGGCCCGTCGCTCTGGCTGTGCGGAGTCCACCATCAAGGCGAGCCTGGAGCAGGCTGACCATGCGCTGCAGACTTGGTTCAATGACAAGGCCGACCAGGACGCCGCCAAGCGGGCTCAGCGCGATGTAAAAAGGAGTTTGTCTACATAGACTTAGTTGGTACATTTCAGGCAAGCTGTGGAGTTCGTGTCACCACCCACAACCTCACACGCTAAAACCCCTGCAGGCCACTGCTTGCAGGGGTTTTCTTTTGGCGGAAGCGTATGCAGTCCGCGACTCGTTAAAAAATACCATGCGCCCTTGAGCCGGAGTTCAGCGCCGGTCACCAATTGCATATCCATGCCAACTGCAGCACCCAAGCCATGCGGTCACCCAGGCTGCGGCGTCCTGGTGCGCGACGGAACAAGCCGGTGCCCTAAGCATCCGGCCAAAGTTTGGGCTAAGTCGACCACAGCTACCAAACGGGTGACCGGTCGGAGGCTACAGACCATGCGCGCTGAGCTTTTCAGTAGCAATCCCCTATGCGTGGATTGCCAGCGTCAAGGCCGTGTGAAGTTGGCAACCCAGCGAGATCACATCACCCCGCTGGCTGAGGGTGGCGCAGACGATCCGGATAACACACAGGGGTTGTGCGATGACTGCCATGCGATCAAGAGCAAGGCAGAGTCCGCCCGCGGTGTTGTCCGTGCTTGGTCGAACTATCGAGACGGTGGCAGGTAGGGGGGGGTGAAAAGTCTGGACCCCCTGCGCCGGAAACCGACCGGTTAGGAACATTTTTGCGTGCGCAGGATATAGGGGGGTGGGGGGGTCAACCGGGAGGATGATATGGCTAAACCAGGTCCGGCGGCAAAGCCAATCGAGCTGAAACTGTTGGAAGGTAATCGGGGAAAACGCCCACTGTCCGTCAATCTGGACAGTACATTCCGTCCAGAGACTGGCATGCCCGGTGTTCCAAAGGGATTGAGCGGTGGCGCACGTAAGGTGTGGAGGCGCCTCGGTTCCGAACTGCTGCGGTACAACCTGATTTCGGTTGTGTACAGCGACATCTTTGAGGAACTGTGTGAGACCGTCGCCGACGTGAAAGAACTTCGGCACTCCATCCGGGCAAAGCAGAACCTTCTGCGCTCCGAGAAGAGAGACCCGATGGAGGCGTTCACAGTGTTGACGCCCAACGGCATGCCGCAGCAGCACCCGCTGTACCAGATTCTGAAGAGTGAGCGCCAGATGATGCTGTCGCTGCTCGCCAAATTCGGGTTGAGCCCTGCAGAGCAGGCCAACGTCACCACCGCCATCCGAGCGCAGCTCCAGTTGTTTGAAGGGGAGGGTCCGGATAGCCCCTCCGAAGACAAGCCAACGGCGCCATCCGTCGCGCCAAAGGGGTTCGCCGACTTCGATTGATCAAAAATGACTCGACCACACGCCGAATACTTCGAGCGCGCGAAGGCCTATGCCCGTCGCGTCGTCGATGGGCAGGAGGTCGCGGGAGAGTTTGAGCGACTTGCATGCAAGCGCCTTCTGAGGGACTTAAAGCGACAAGGTAATGATGACTTCCCGTACATCATTGACATACGCAAGGGTGGCCGCGCTTGCCAGTTCCAGGAGTTGCTCTGTCACATAAAAGGAGAATGGGCCAAGCCGATCTACGTGGACGGCATGATTACCTACGCGAAGATCAGGCTGGAAGACTGGCAGATCTTCGCAGAATTTCAGCTCTTCGGATGGGTGCATGCTGCAACCGGCCTACGCCGGTTTCGTCGGTCGTACGAAGAAATTGCACGGAAAAACGCGAAGTCCACGCGTGCCGCTGGCCGGGGGCTTTACCTCGCCTTTGCTGATGATGAACCCGGTGCCCAGGTCTACAGCGCGGCCACCACGGCAGAGCAGGCTAAGGAAGTATTCGACACCGCTCGCGAGATGGTTCTGCGCGACAGTGAATTCCGGGCGCGCTTTGATGTAACGGTTGGCCGCTACGACATTACGTGCGCCAGTACGGCCAGCAGCTTCAAGATCATGAACGCCGAGGCATCCACGCAGGATGGCCTGAACGTCCATGGCGGCATAGTGGACGAGGTCCACGCCCACAAGAAGCGCGACCTCTGGGATGTTATCGAGTCGGCCGATGGCGCACGAAGCCAGCCGCTGATCAGTTCCATCACCACGGCTGGCAAGGATACCGGCGGCATCGGCTACGAGCTGCGTGGCTATACGATCAAGGTACTACAATGCTCCCACGTTGACGAGACATGGTTTGGAGTGATCTACACCATTGACCAGGGTGACGACTGGAAGGACCAGCATATCTGGCGCAAGGCCAACCCCAATATAGGGATCAGCGCCAAGACCGACAAGCTCATTGCGACCTGTACCAAGGCCATTGCCACCCCATCGGCGCGCGGCAACTTCCTCACGAAGCACTTGAACGTGTGGAGCAATGCCGGCGTCGCCTGGATGGACATGGAGGCTTGGAACAAGTGCGGTGACGCCACGCTGCGCGAAGAAGACTTCGAGGGATGCGAAGCGATCACCGGGATGGATCTTGCCGAGAAGCATGACTTCGCTGCCAAAGTCAAAGTGATCGAGAGAGATGGCAAGTGGCACGTGTTCACACGTGTGTACTACAACGCGCAGGCAGCGGCTGAGAGCAAGATTGCGCAGTTACCGGGCTGGATCGAAGAAGGATACGTGCAGGTCTGTCCAGGCAACCAGACCGACTTCGATATGGTTGGAAGCGACCTATTGAAAGATCGCAACATGCACGATCTTCGTGAAAGTGCCTTTGACCCCGCACTGGCAGGCTACTTTGCTCGCACCTTGCTGGACAAGGGCTTGCCGATGGTCGAGATCACGCAGCGTTCCACCTTCTACACCCAGCCGCTGCTGCAAGTGCAGGCCTTGGTGCTAAGCGGAAAACTGGTGCACGACAACAACCCGCTGATGAACTGGATGATGAGCAACCTGGTGGTTGTCACATCCAAATACAACGAACTCAAGTCCCCGACAAAAGAGCGTGAAGAAAACAAGATCGACGCCCCCATGGCCATGTTGATGGCCTTCGGCCGAGCCCTGGCTGGTGTGGAAGTCGAAGAAAAATCATTTTGGGAATAGAGCACATGAAAATCAAAACCAATCTGCAGGCTCTGCGCACTGCAGCGGAGTCCTTGCTTCCTGATGTTCTCATGGTCTGTGGTGCAGTGTCCGTCTCCGCTGGTGCCGGCATGGTGTACCCGCCCGCCGGGTGGATTGTCGGCGGGGTAATGTCCATCCATGCTGGTCTGGTGTTGGCCCGGGGCGGCAAGTAATGGGATTCCTTGCGCGCGCCTACGAGGCAAAGTCCGGCAATAGCGTTTACGAACGCTGGCTGGAACTACTGGCCAACGGTTCAAAGTCAAAGGCCGGGCCATCCGTCACACTCCAATCGGCGCTTCGGGTGTCTGCTGCGTTTGCTTGCATCCGCGCCATCTCCACTCAAGGCTTCGCCCAGGTCCCGTTCAAGCTCATGCAGGATTACGAGCAGGCTGGCCTGCAGCGCAAGCGCGTCGCCCGCGAGCACCCGCTTTACGACGTGATTACAGCCAAACCAAACGGCTGGCAGACCGCTTTCGAGTTTCGCGAACAGCTTTCCATGCACGCCTGCATGGGAAACGCCTATGTGTTCAAGAACATGTACCGCGGAAAACTGGCTGAACTGATCATCCTTGACCCTGGCCGCTGCAAAGCCGTGCAAAACGACGACTGGTCGATTGCATACCGAGTCATCGGAAAAGATGGCAGCATCAAAGAATTCCCGCAAGACATGATTTGGCACGTGCGCGGCCCATCGTGGGACGGCGTTATGGGCCTCGACACCCTCAACATCGCCCGCGAGGCCCTGGGCCTATCCATCGCGCTGGAGCAAAGCCACGCCGCCCTGCATACCAACGGCGTGCGCCCCAGTGGCGTGTATTCGGTAGAAAGAACCCTGAGCGACGAGCAGCAGAAAAAGCTATCTAAATGGATCAAAGAGGAAGCCAGCGCTCAAAACACAGGCTCCCCATTGGTTCTTGATAGCGGCGCCAAATGGCTGTCTCAGACCATGTCCGGTGTGGATGCTCAGCACAAGGAAACCCGCGACCTGCAGGTCGAAGAAGTCTGCCGCTTCTTCGGCCTCCTCCCCATCGTTATCGGCTACAGCGGCAGCAAGGCAAGCACCTACGCCAGTGCCGAATCCATGTTCGATGCCCATAAAGTGCTGGGCCTCAACCCCTGGTTCGAGCGAATCCAGGGATCTGCTGACATCAATCTTCTGACTGACGAAGAGCGCCGGAAAGGCTACTACTTCAAATCATTTGCCAATGGCCTGATGCGCGCATCCGCCAAAGACCGCGCCGAGTACTACGCCAAGGCCCTGGGCTCTGGCGGGTCACCCGCCTGGCACACACAGGACGAAATTCGTGCCCTTGAAGACGTGGACCCAATGGGCGGTGATGCCGCCAAACTCCCGCCGCTTCTCAACCGGCCAGCCAACCCCAATTCAACCCCTTGAAAGAACGCCATGGAATTGAAATACATCGACCGCCCATTTGAGGTGAAGGCTGTGGAAGACGACGGGACGTTCACAGGGTATGTGAGCGTCTTCAACAACGTCGATCAGGGTGGCGATGTCATCCTGCCGGGCGCCTTCACTGAAACGCTGGCCGCATGGAAGTCGAAAGACAGTCTTCCGCCCGTCCTGTGGCAACACCGCTCCGGTGAGCCCATTGGGCCTTTCCTTGAAATGCGGGAAGACAACATTGGCCTTTGGGTCAAAGGGAAACTCCTCATTGATGACGTACCGCGCGCAAAAGAGGCGCGCGGTCTGCTCAAGGCCAAGGCCATCCGGGGCATGAGCATTGGCTACGTCTCCCGCGATGACAGCTACGACCGTGCAACCGATGTTCGTACGCTCAAGAAACTCGATCTGTGGGAGGGCAGCATTGTCACCTTCCCAATGAATCAAATGGCCGGTGTGAATGCTGTCAAAAGCGCTATCGACGCCATCCAAACCGTGCGCGATGCCGAGGCGTTCCTGCGGGATGTAGGGCAGCTCAGCAACGCGCAGGCAGCGGCCTTCATCAGCCGCTTCAAGTCCCTATCGGGTCAGAGGGATTCTGACGACGAGGGTCTGCTCCTGAAAGGCCTTGTTGCACGCATCGACGCGCACACCGCCGCGCTCTCGCGCTGATTCATCACCACCACCCTTAACAGGCCGCTTTCGAGCGGCCTTTTTCATTCCCGAAAGGAAATTGACCATGGAAATCAAAGAACTGTCCGAAAAGTGGGACAAATTTGCGGAAGCTCAAACCGCCCACCAAAAGCTGGTTGACGAACGCATTGCCAAGCTGGAGAAAGGCGAATCCATCGCCGACGTTGAGGCCAAGCTGAAAAATGCCAATGACGAAATGACTGCCCTGCAAAAGGAAGTCAAGGAACTGGTGCTCAAAGGCAACCGCCCCGGCTCCGGTGGAAGCCAATCCGCAACGCAAGAAACCGAGCTCAAGCAATTCAACCTGCGCCTGCAGGCCAATGCCATGGAAGCCGGCAAGTCCTTCACCCCTGTCTCCGCTGACCAGTATGCGCAATACAAGGGCATCTGGGACGTGTATGCCCGCAAGGGCATGGAGGGCCTGAGCGACACCGAGCGCAAAACCATCAACGTCGGCACCTCCACCCAGGGCGGCTTCCTGATTGACGAACAGATGGAATCGGGCATCGACCGCGTGGTCCAGCGCTACAGCTCCATGCGCCAGGTGGCTCGCGTCATCCCCATCGGTTCTTCCAGCTACAAGAAGCTGGTAAAGACCAGCGGAACCAGCGGCGCCATCAGCGGTGGCGAAACCGCCACTCCGTCCAACAGCACATCGCCCGGTTGGTCCGAACTCGAATTCAAGCCCGGAACCTATCTCTCCGAGCAGCGCATCACCAGCGAAGCCCTGGAAGACGCCACCCAGGACATTGGGGCCGACCTGGAGCTGGAGATCGGCATCGAGTTCGCCGAAAAAGAGGGCTCGGACTTCATCTCCGGTGACGGCTTGAACGGCCCCCGCGGCCTGACCAGCTACGCCAACGTCGCCAACGCCTCCTACGCCTGGGGCTCTGTCGGCTACGTCGCATCCGGCCACGCGTCCAGCTGGGCTTCGTCCAACCCTTCGGACTACCTCATTGACCTGGTCCACAGCCTCAAGCGCCAGTACCGCGCTGGCGCATCGTTCATGATGAACGACGCCACCCTGGGCTCCATCCGCAAGCTGAAAGACGGTCAGGGCAACTACCTGTGGGGCATGACCAAAGAGTCCTTCATGGCCGGCGCTGTCGGCACCCTGCTGGGCTACAACGTCGCCACCGACGACTTCATGGCCGACATTGGCGCCAACGCCTTCCCCATCGCCTTCGGCGACTTCAAACAGGCCTATTACGTCATCGAACGCAAGGGCATCGCCATCCTGCGCGACCCCGCCACAGCATTCCCGCACGTGCGCTTCCTGGCCCGTCGCCGGGTTGGTGGCGGCATTGCCAAGTTTGAAGCCGTCAAGCTCTTCAAGATCGCCACATCCTGATCGGCAACCGCCCGGCTGCACACCCTGTGTACCGGGCTCTTTAAACCCAACATCAAAGGACTACTTCCATGAAAGACCTCATGAACAAGATCGACGTGAAGCGGGCCATCTCCCCCGTCTCCGTCGCCGACAACACCGCCCAAGTCAGCCAGATCATCGACCGCCAGGGATTTGACTCCCTCACCTTCCTGATTGCGCTGGGCTCCATCGCCGACGCTGATGCCACCTTCGCCGTCACCATGGATGAAGGCGCCGCCTCCAATCTGTCCGATGCATCGGCCGTGGCCGCCGCCGACATCATTGGCTCAACCACCCTGGCCGGCTTTATCTTCAGCGACGACGACAAGTGCCGCAAGATTGGCTACAAGGGCAACAAGCGCTACGTGCGCCTCACCATCACCCCCACCAACAATGCATCCGCAGCACTCATGTCCGCTGTTGCAGTGTTGGGCAGCCCGGCAGTGAAACCCACCGCCAATCCCCCGGCATAACAGGTCTCTAGCCCTAGCCGATATTGCGCAATGCGCTACAGAGTTTGTAGCGCATTCCACAGAACCGCCGCCAACCACTACCACCACCATGGCCCTCAAACGCACCGTCGCCCCCACGGAACTCGCTGTCTCCCTGGCCGAGGCCAAACTGCACCTGCGCAAGGATGACGCTGATGAAGACACCCTCATCACCGCCATGATCCTGGCCGCCACCGAGGCGGCGGAACAGCAGACCAGCCGAGCCATCATGCCCCAGCAGTTCACACTCAGCCTGGACGCATTACCCGCCGTGGTAGAGCTCACCCGAGTGCCAGCCACGGCGGTGGACAGCGTCAAATACGACGACCTCAACGGCGCAGAGCAAACCCTATCGCAAAGCCTGTACACCTTCAGCAACTCCGACGACTACGGCGTCGCCACCATCGTCCCATCCTATGGAAATGCCTGGCCCAGCACCCGGGCCAAGCCCGACGCCGTGCGCATCGTATACACGGCAGGCTATTCCGATGCCGAAGCCGTGCCCGAGAGCATCAAATCCTGGATCAAACTCATGGTCGGCGCCATGTACGCCAACCGCGAGACCGAGGTCATCTCCACCGGGTCCGCCATCACCCTCGGGTTTGCCGACCGCCTGCTGGACCGCTACCGCGTGTACTGACCATGACCGCCGGAAAATACAACACCCGCATCACCATCCAGCAGCTCGCTGCCGGCCAAGACTCCATCGGCCAGCCCGTGCAGACCTGGAGCGACGTGTGCCAGGTCTGGTCATGGCCCCGCACCGGATCTGGCATATCCACCATCCGATCCGGTGCAGACGTATCCACAGTGCAGACCAGCTTTCGCATCCGCTGGCGCACCGACATCACCGCCGGTATGCGGGTAGTGCAGGGCACCGCGGTGCACGACATCCAGGCCGTTCTCCCCGATCTGGAGCACCGCCGCCATGTTGACATTGTCTGCAAGCAGGTGACGTAATGGGCATGGCCATACGCATGAACGTGGAGCGATTCAAGGAACACCTGCGCGTCCACGCAGACCGCTTGCACAAAGCCACCCGCCCGGCAGCGCAGGCCGGCATCCAGATCATCTACGAACGTGCCCGCATCAACTGCCCCGAGGCGGAATACGCGCACATGTTCTACGGCATGAACCAGGTTTATGGACCCTACCGGCCCGGCAACCTGCGCGATGCCATCTACCAGGTATTCAGCAAGGACAACAGCTACAAGGACGTCTCCACCTACCAAATCAGCTGGAACAAGACCAAGGCTCCCTACGGCTTCATGGTTGAGCTTGGCACCAGCAAGGCCCCAGCGCACTCCTTCATTGCCCGCTCGGTGATCGAAACGCGCACCCAGGTGCGCGATGTCATTAAAGAGCGCTACATCGCCGAGGTGAACAAGCCATGAGCATGGAATCCGATCTCGTCGCGCTGCTGCAAGACCTGTGCACACGTGTGTACCCAGATGTTGCGCCCAACGGTGCAGGCAAGCCATACGTCACCTGGCAGGGTATCGGTGGGCCATCCTCATCGTACGAAGACAACACGGCGCCTCCCAAGCGCAACACCTACCTGCAGATCAACGCCTGGTCAGAAACCAGGGCGGAATCTCTGCAGCTCATCCGAGCAATAGAGGCCGACATGCGTGCCGCTGCTGCATTCACGGCCACTCCCATGGGTGAGCCACTGTCCACATTTGAGGCTGAAACCGGCCTGTACGGCTCCATCCAGCGCTTTGAGGTCGTGTCCACCCGGTAACCCATCCACCCGGCCGCAAGGCCACCCCAGTTAAGCCCAATCGGAGCAATTCGGTTGGGCTTTTTCGTTGCCCTAACAGGGCGTGTAACCGGTCCGCATTGGCGGACTTTTTCATTCTTGAAAGGCCCTCATCATGGCATCTGTTCCCACCGGCACCATCTTCTCCGCCGCCACCGCCTTTGGCTCGTCCAAAACGGTGACCGGCATCTCCAACGCCACCGAAGCGGTTGTCTCCTGCACCGCGCACGGCTACTCTGTGGGCGACATTCTCCAGCTCTTCTCCGGCTGGGGCCGCCTGGACCGCCGCGCCGTGCGCGTCAAATCGGTCACCACCGATAACTTCGTGGCCGAAGGCATCAACACCACCAACTCCGAGTTCTACCCCTCTGGCTCTGGCGGTGGCACTGTGCGCAAGATCACCACCTTCCAGCAGATCAACAAGGTGCTCAACCCCAACAACAGCGGCGGCGAGCCCAAGAACGTCACCGTCAAATTCGTCGAATCGGATGTTGAGACCAACATCAACGACGGCTTCAGCGCCATCACCGAAACCTTCGACATCGATGCCGATGAGTTCGGTGGCGCCGCCTACGCCGCCCTGGTAGCGCTGACCGAAGTCCAATCCGACACCGTTCTGAAAAAGACCCTGAAATCCGGCTCCATCATCCTCACGCCATGCCGTGTTGCCATGAACGAAAACGTCAAGATGGCCAACGGCTCCATCATGACCAACGCCATCTCCATCAACGGCACGGGCCGTATCACCCGCTACAGCGCTTCCTGATCGGAATCCCGGCGCAAGCCACCCCCGCACCGACACATCCACGTTCGTTCCTTCGCAGGAGCGGCGTGGGTGTGCACGGGCAATTATTCACCTGCGAAGAAAGAACCACCACCATGGCAAAAGTCGTCCTGGGCAAACGCCCCGAATCGTTCAAGAAAACCGTTGAATTCACCATGCTCGACGGCACCAAAGGTGCCATTGAAGTCGATTACGTCTACCGCACCCGTACCGAGTTCGGTGCCCTCGTCGACAGCATGAACGCCGACGCCAAGGAGAAGCAAGACGCCCTTGCAAGCAAACCTGCTGATGGTCCTGCAGCCGACCAGCCGGTACCAGTTTTCAGCCTGGAAAAGCACACCGCACAGGGCATTGAAGCCAATGCCGACTACATCCTCAAGATCGCCAAAGGCTGGAACCTCGACTTCGAGTTCACCCGGGCCAACATCATCAAGCTGGGCGATGAAGAGCCCGCCGGCTTCCATGCCCTCATGGACGACTACCGCCAGGCTATCGACCAGGGCCGCCGGGGAAACTGGTAGGGGCGGCGCAAGCCTTTTACGACCGCCCACCCTCACTGCAAGAAATGCGGGCATCGGGCTATGAGCCTGAAGACTTCGAGGACGATGACTTCGAAGCCTGGCCCGACTGCTGGCGCCCATTCCGAATCTTCGCGCGAGTCGAGACCCAGTGGAACGTCGGGTTCGGTGGCCGTGTTGGCCTGCGATACGAAGCCGTCTACCCGCTGATCGACCGCGAGGCCGGGTCGGCGCAAGAGTGGGATGCGCTACTCGACGACATCCAGGTCATGGAAGGCGCTGCCCTTCAGAAATTCAGCGACGACCGCTCCTAACCACCACCGCCGCCCCCTGGCGGCCTCATTTGTTTTAACCGGGCTCGCCATTGGCGGGCCCTTTTCATTGTGGGTGATCCATGTCCGATCTCAGCATCACTGGCGAAGTAGTCGTCACCTCCGAGAAGGCAGAAGCCGCCTTCACGCGGGTGGGCGAAGCCGCCCAGGGCATGGCCAATGAAGTGGCCAGCTCAGCCGGTCTGGCCGGGCAGGCTGTCGACAAAATTGGCGACGGCGCCGGCCAATCGGCCGAGAAATTCACCCGGGCCGAGGCCCGCATGTCCCAGGCCATCAAAAAGTCCACCACCGAGCTGGAACTGCTCGGCAAGACGGCCTCACAGCGGTTCGAATTCAACATCGCCGACAAGGGACTCGACCCCACCAAGTTCGAGCCCATGCTGCAAAAGTTGCGCGAGACCGAGTCCCTGGCCCTGCGCGCCCAAACCGCTGGCACTAGCTCGCTCGACAAAATCGGCGTCTCCGCCGCCCAGAACGCCGCCGCCATGCGCCAGGTTCCGGCCCAGTTCACCGACATCGTTACCAGCCTGCAGGGCGGCCAAAAGCCTATGACCGTGCTGCTGCAACAGGGCGGTCAGCTCAAGGATATGTTTGGCGGCGCCGGCAATGCTGCACGCGCCATGGGCTCTTACGTGCTCGGCCTGATCAACCCGTTCACCATCACCGCCGCCGCGGCAGGCGTAGTCGTTCTTGCCTTTGCGCAGGGGCAAAAGGAATCACAGGCCTACCGTCAGGCCCTGATCGAGACTGGAAACGCTTCCGGCGTCACCGCCACGCAGCTCGCTGCCATGGCCGCCAGCGTCTCTGCCAGCAGCAAAATCACGCAGGGCGCCGCTGCAGAGGCCCTGGCCACCTTGGCGGGAAGCAACAACATTGCCTCTGGCAGCTTCGAGCGTATCGCCGGCATTGCCGCCCAGTTGCAAAGCGTTACCGGCGCGTCCGTTGGCGCCACCGTCAAGCAGTTTGAAGAGCTGGGCAAGTCCCCCGTGGAAGCCAGCCTCAAGCTCAACGAATCCACGCACTTCCTCACCGCGTCGGTCTATGAGCAGATCCGCGCCCTGGCCGAGCAAGGCAAGACCACCGAGGCCGCCGCGCTCGCCCAGAACACCTACGCCTCCGTCATGGAGCAGCGCATCCCCCAGCTCCAGGCCAACCTGGGCTATGTGGAAAAGGCCTGGGCGGCCATTGCCAAAGAGGCCAAGGGCGCATGGGACTCCATGCTCAACATCGGCCGCCCCAGTGATCCGGTGGCCGGTGCCAACAAGGCCCTGGAGGCCGCCCAGGCCGCGCTCGACCGCGCCCGCGACAAATCCGCCAACGGCGGCCTGCGCGACACCTCCAAAGACAACGCCGATGCCAATATCACCCGCCTCGAGCGCGTCATCGCTGCTCGCCAGCAAGAAGTCGCCCTGCTGGGCAAGGGTGCCGCCTATGAGGCCCAATCCGCCGCCTACCAAAAGATTGCGGCTGACCAGATGGATGCCCAGGCCAAGCTGCGCAAGATGTCCGACCAGTACCTCAGCAACGAGGTACGCATGGTCAAGGAGATCGCCGCCGCCCGCGAAGCCGCCAAAGACGCACCACAGAACGCAGACAACACCAAACTCCTCAACGCCACCATCGCAGGCATCCGTGAAAAGTATGCCGGCGAAGGCCCCCGCACGGCCCTGGACGGCATCATCCGCCAGCTCGAAGAGCAGCAGATGGTTATCACCCAGGCCGAGCAGCGCGCCTCCAAGACCCTGGCCGCCCAGCACTCCGCCCAGTTGGTGGACGATGCCGATTTCTACGCCAAAAAGCGTGACATGGCCCTGCAATCTGTGGGTGAGCAACAGGCCATCATCAACGCCGAAATCGCCGCGGTGGCCCGCTCGGGCATCAAGTCCGGCGACAAGACCAAAGAGATCGAGCGCTACAACGGCGATCTGGCCAAGCTGCGCCAGCAGGACCTTGGCATCGAGAGCGAATACTCAGATTCGCTCTACGCCATAAATCAAAAGAACCTCAAGATCCAGGACGACTACATCTCCGCGCTGGGAAAGGCCGGAGCAGCGGATGCCAAGCGCCTGGACGGCGCCATCGCTTCCCAACGTGAGCACAACGCCGAAATCGGCCTCACCAAAGAGCAGATCGAGGCCTACAAGCGCACCGTGGAAGATGCCGGAACGGCCGAGCTGCAGGTGCAAGAGCAGGCCATCTCCGCCCTGCTGGAGCGCAACCAGGCGCTTGTCGATTACGGCGACACCTTGGGGCTCATTGGCGGCAAGGCCAAAGAGATCTACGAGGAAGAGCGCAAGAAACTCCAGTACCAGATCGCCAAGCGCAAGCAGCTCGCTGCGCTGTATTCCGATGGTTCTGCGCGAGAAGCATCCTCCGCTGCCTCCAAGGCTTCCACCGAAGAATGGAAGCGCGGATGGGCTGAGACCGACCGCATCGCCCGCGAAGCTTTCACCAGCTGGGCTGAAGGAGGAACCAGCGCAGCGGAGGCCGTCGGAAAGGCGTTGAAGAAGGCCCTGCTGTCTGCCATCTACGAGGCAACTTTCAAGCCACTGGTGCTGCAGATATACACCTCTGTCGTCGGATCGAATCCGGGTGCATCGGGTGCCGGAGGCATCATGAGCACGCTGGGGTCTATGGCCAGCGGCAAGAGCGATGAGACCGGCATCGCCGGAACGATCCTTGCCTCTGCTGGTTTGTTCGGCAAAGGGTTCAGCGCAGGACTAGGTGCCGTATTTGGGGAGTCTGGCACACTGGGTGCGCTATCGGCCGGTACCACTGCGATAGGCGCTGGAAACCTAGCCGGCGGATTCGGCACGCTGGCGGGTGCTGCCGCACCGTGGATTGCCGGGGCAATGGCGCTGAAAGGCCTTACCGACTACAGCGTCAAGTCCGACGGTAGCGCCTTGGTGGCCAACATCGGCAGCAAAGGCCTTAGCGGCCAGGTTGCCCGGCGTGACGACTTCACACAGTCGTCCAGCGGCATCTTTTCCGGAGGCACCACGCACAACAGCGACTGGAGCCGTGCCGGCGATGCGGTTGACAGCTACATCGACACCGTAACCAAATCTGCTAGCAATTCCGTACGTCTCTACGCCGCCGCCCTGGGCCTGCCGGTTGACGCCATCGACGGCTTCAGCAAGCAGATCGAGGCCAGCATCGCCGGCCTCAACCCCGAGCAGCAAAAGGCCGCCATCGATAAGGCCGTGTCCGGATTCCTGGATGAGATGGTGTCATCGGCCTACGGCACACCGCTCGCGGGCCTGTCCAAGTCCGGAGAGACCTCGTCGCAGACTCTGCAGCGTCTGGCGGTTGACCTCTCCACTGTCAACTCCGGACTGCAGCAGCTCGGCATGGCTGTCCTGCCGATCGGGCTGGACAGTGCCAAGACCGCCGCCGGTCTGACGGATGCCTTTGGTGGTTTGGACAAAATGCAGTCGGCTGTAGGCAGCTACTACGAAAAGTTCTACTCCGACAGCGAGCGCGCCGCCCAGGGCTTTGCATCCCTGCAAGCCCAATTCGACGCGCTGGGCGTTTCCATCCCGACCAACCGAGAAGGCTTCCGCCAACTGGTGGCCAGTATCGATATCAGTACCGAAAGCGGCCAGCGCATGGCCGCCGCTGTGCTGGGCCTGGCTCCGGCGTTCGACACCGCAGCCAGTGCTGCCCAGGCCGCCGCGGCCAAGATGGCCAGCGTCATTGCCGATTACGCTTCCAGCGGTGAGGTGCGCGCCTTCCAGGTCGACCAGATCCAACGCGCTCTGGCCGACTCTGGTGTCGTGCTCACCAGCGACCAGATTGCCAATGCCACCCGGTCGGACGCCCGCGCTCTGTATGAGCAACTGGTGGCGTCTGGCAACAGCAGCGGCGCAGCCGCCGTGCTGGACCAGGCCAAGGCTTTTGCTGCCATCACGCAGCCAACACAATCTGCTGTGGGTGGGTCCAGTGGAGGCGGTGGTGGTGGTGGCGGATCATCCGCAAGCGATGCCGCCGCACAGAGCATCAACCAGGCCTGGCAGTCCATCACGGACGGGATCTGGGACGAGGTCAAGCGCATCCGCAACCTGCTGGCCGGCACGGGCCCCGAAGCCTATGCCGCCGCCCAGGCCAAGTTTGCCATCACCACGGCCCAAGCCAGGGCAGGGGACCAGGATTCCGCCAAGTCCCTGCCGGAAGTCAGCCGCATCCTGCAAGAGCTGGCTCAGCAGAACGCCCAATCCTCGGTGGAACTGCGTGTCATGCAGGCCAAATCGGCCGCCTCGCTGACCGAGACGGCCAGCATCCTGGCGCTCAAGTTCGGGCTGACTGTGCCCAAGTTCTCCGCCGGCACCAACTACACCCAGGAAGGCCTGGCCTACCTGCACGAAGGCGAGGCCGTGGTCCCCAGGGCCTATAACCCCGCCGCCGGCGCCAATCTGGGCGGCGGCTCAGACCTCATCAACGCCGTGCGCAGCCTGTCATCCCGCCTGGATGTGATCGAGGCCAATACCCGCGCCGGCGCCCTGCACGCGGCCGTTACGGCACGCGTGCTCAAACGGGTTACGCCCGGCGGTGATGCCATTGAAACAAGGACTGCTGCCGCATGAAAACAGATATGCTGATCCTCGTCCCCCACATCATGTCTGACGCCATGCTTGTCAGCTCCAGTGTGGTGGAGACGGCACCCGCCGCCTACAACCCTGCCACCAGCTATGCGCTGGACGCCACTGTTTCCGTGGCCGGCGCTGCCGGCCTGATCACGGTGTACAAAAGCCGGCAGGCCGCCAACGTGGGCCACACGCCAGCCATATCCGGAACCTGGTGGAAACAGACCTGCCAGGTCTACCAGGCCTACGACAGCGGCGTCACCTACGCTGAGGATGATCGTGTGCAGGACAACACCACGCACATGGTCTACCAGTCGGTCGTGGGCGCCAATATCGGAAACCCCCTGACGGATACCGATAAATGGATTCCCGTCAGCGCCAACAACCTGTGGGCGGCCTTTGACGACGAGATCGGCACCCAGACCACCGGGGCATCGCCCCTCAAGATGGTATTGAGTCCAGGCAGCACCTCCGGCCTGGCCTTGTTCGACGTCACGGCCCGCAAGGCCTATGTGACCATGCGCGACGGGCCAGGCGGCGCCACCATTGCCACCCGCACCATAGATCTGGATGCAACCGTTATCCAATCGTTTTTCGAGTGGTTCACTGCCGAATTCGAGCCGCTGACCGATGTAGTCATCACCGACCTGCCAGCCCAATTCAACAACTGTGAGCTTGAGGTCACGCTGGAAGCAACCAGTGGTGATGCCAGCGTCGGTGTCCTCAAGCCCGGGTTGGTAAAGGAGATTGGCGCCACCAAGTCAGGGGCCCGCGTCGGAATCGTCAGCTACACCAAGAAAGAGAAGAACGATTTCGGCAATCTGACCATCGTCCAGCGCTCCTGGAGCAAGAAGGCCAGCTTGGTCGCCCTGACTGAAAAAGCCCGTTTCAACCGCATCTACCGCTGGCTGGCCAGCCTGCAGGGGCGCCTGTGCGTTTTCATCGGCACCACGGCAGAAGGCTTTGAGCCGCTGCTGATTTACGGTTTCTACAACGATTTCAACATCGACATTGAGTATGCCAACCACCACCTCTGTTCCCTCGAAATTGAAGGAGTCATCCAATGACACTGAGCATTGACCCTCTCCCACTTATAGACCGAACGTCGACAACATTCAAAGAGGAATGTGACGAATATTTGGGCGTCAAGCTCCCGAGCTTTTCCGTGCAGGTGGAAGCCGCTCGGGTGGAGATCCTGGCGAAAGAAGCCAGCGCTACGGAAGCGGCCAGCACGGCGAGCACAGCGGCCACCACCGCAACGACCAAGGCGGTTGAGGCGGCCACCAGCGCTACCAATGCAGCGAACAGCGCTACGGCAGCCGCTGGCAGTGCAGCCGCAGCCGCCAACTACAGCTCGTCGCTCTCGGGCAATAGCTCTACATCGCTGCTGATCGCTGTAGCATCCAAGAGCTTCACCGCCACCACCGGTCGGCAGTGGGGCACTGGCCAATTCCTGCAAGCTGCCAGCGCGGCCAATCCAGCCAACTACATGCATGGCCAGGTCACCAGCTACAACGCCGGCACGGGTGCCCTGGTGCTCAACGTGTTGGACGTTGGCGGCAGCGGCACCTACGCGGATTGGGTCATCACCCTGTCTGCCCCCAAGGGCTCCACCGGTGCCACCGGATCCAGTGGCAAGCTCACCCGCACCATTGCCAGCGGCACTACGCATACGGCTACGGATGGGACTGACATCCTGCTGACCAACGCGGCGGGGTGTGTGGTTACCGCCCCGACAGCGGTTGACTTGGCACGCTTCAAGGTCACCCCGGCAAATCAAAAACGCACCAACAGCATCGACTTTGGCGCGGCTACTTATTGCGGCCCGGTTGGCACTGGCACAGGTGTGCTGACCCTCAATCTGGCCGCGCCGGCAGAGTTCGAATATTCCTCAACCCTTTCCATGTGGATCCAGCTATGAGCACTACACAATCGGCATTGATCGGAAGCGGCGGCCGCTTTACGTCCAATCCCCGCCAGATCCCGCGGGTGGCGGTATTTCACAACAAGCTCGCCATCAAGAGTGGAGCGGCATCGTCCGCCGATTCCAGCACGGCGGGATTCTTCACCGCCCTGGCTCTGTGCGGTGCCCAGACATCGGTAGCAGTGTCAAACACCTACGTCACAGCGCTGAATATAACCAGCGGTTCTGGCTACATGGTGAATGTCATTTCTCCAGAGCACTCGGCATCGTGTACACCATCGACCAAAATCACTGTTGACGGCATTGTGTACACCATTGCGCCAACCGCCGCGCTGCCAGCCACAACGCGGTTTGTGTTGGGACCCACGTTGTCTCGGCAATCCACTGCTGCAGCAGGAACGGCGGCACTTGCCGATGACATCATCCTTCCCAATTCAGCCTTGGACAACGGTTTTGTCAACGCTTCGGTGGGCGGTTTCGACCTTCTTGTAACGGGTGATGTCGCCATCAGCATACCGAAGGTTAGGGATGCAATCGCGTTTGGTATGCAAATTGTGCGCTTCGAGCAGAGCCTGAAAGTCGAATTCGCCATCGACAACATCTCCGCGACCGCGGCGCACAAGCAATGCGGCGTGTCGTACATCCTGGACATCTGACCCATGGCAGAACCCACATCCACCACCACAGCAGCGTATTTCACGCTGTCATCCATCGGTGCCACCGTGCCAGTCATCGCCTTCATGGGCACGCCCCTGGGCCTGCGCATTGATGTGCTCATTGCAGGCTTCCTTGGCTCCGTTGTCGGCATCATCCTGCTCAACACCGTTCCCGGAACCATGGACACCTGGCTCAACTTGGTGCGTACCACGGGCAAGCGCATGGCCGTTGCATTCGCGTCCAGCGTCACCGCCGGCTACCTCACGCCGCTGGTCCTGCTGATCTACAACGTGCAGCAACCGCTGCTGCTCAGCATCGCCTGCGTGGTCGGCGCAGGGGCGCAGCGCTTTCTCTCGGGCATGATCAACCGCTGGGCCCCCGCAGACGGATCGCGCCCCGCGCCAGAGCAGGGGGACAAGCCATGATGACCGCGTTGCAAACAATCTACTGGGTGGCCGCATTCATCACGCTGGCCGAAGCGCTCAACAAGCTGGAGCGCACAGACCCATGTGCTGCTGGGCTCACCTGGAACCAACGCCTCGTGGACGGTCTCAAGGCCATCGCCTGGCTGCTGCTGGCCTGCGGTGCAGCCTGGGCATTGATCAGCCCGCTCCTCGTGCCCCTGGGCGTGCCATCAGGTGCCGCCGAGCTGCTGGCCCACTATGAGCCGTCGGTGGGCGAAGTTTGCTGGTCGGCCGGCTTTGCTGTGCTGATCGTCAGAACTCGTGTGAAAGAAGGATGAAACAATGATCACCCTCACCCAATACGTAGGCCCCCACCGCACCAGCCCGGACTGGACCCCCGCCCGCGAGCAGGCGGCTACCAAGCTGCTGGCAGCATGCGCCGCGCTGGAGGTCGAAATGGCCCGGGGCGGCGTGGCCTTCCCCGACAACCCGGCCACGCACAGCGGCGTGAGCGGCCATACCTTGGGCGGCTTCCGCCCGCAGGACTGCCCGCAGGGCGCGCCGGACAGCAGCCACAAGCAGGGGCAGGGCGTGGACCGCTACGACCCGCACGGTGAAATTGATGTCTGGTGCATGGCCCACCAGGACCGCCTGGCCGTGCATGGAATTTACATCGAGCACCCAAGCGCCACGCCCGGCTGGAGCCATTGGACCACCCGCGCGCCGCGCTCGGGCAACCGGGTTTTCTACCCATGAGCCTGCAGGCCAAGACCATCGCCGCCCTGGTGGCCTTCATAGCCCTGGCCGGCGCCGTGCTGGGCTACGGCCACTACCATTACGCCAAAGGCGTGCGCACAACCACCGACCACTATGAGGCCGCGCTGGGCGCCCAGAAGGCCGATGCCTCCGCCCGGCTGGCCGATGAGATAGCCAAGACCCGCGCCGCCGAGCAGGCCCTGCAAGCGCGCAGAGATCAACAGGAGACCCAAGATGCAGAACACCAAAAGACCGTGGCGGACCTGTCCGCCAGCCTGCGCGCTGCTGCTGGCCAGTCTGGCCGGCTGCGCGACCCAAACGCCCGTGGATGTGGGCCAGGTGGTGGTGGCGCCCCAGGTGCGCCTGCCCCCGCCACCGCTGATCGTCCAGCAGACGCCGCCGAAGCCGGCGGGCCACTTTCAGCGCAGCTTACTGGACTACTCCAGCGCCTCACCCGAGAGGCCGACGACATCAACGACGCCTACGCAAGCTGCAGGGGAGATGCCTACTCGGTGAGGGGGATAGCGCCGCCGCCGTGATGGCGGGCTTGGTCATGGCAATATACTGGGTTCATGTCCAGTATTTGCAACGTGAGCCCAGGCGGAATGCACCTGATAAAGGGGCCTTGCGAGGGGTGCGCGCACTGCGGTGGCTGGCTGGCGGACTGCTGGGGCGGCGTGTGGCGTTATGACCGGCGGGTGTGGTGTGTGCGCGATGGGCATGGGGCCGGCAAGGGCAGTGTGCAGGTGACGCCGGCAACCGGGTGCGCCCACTGGCGCAGGGACCTTGATCCAGATGATTACCCCTTTGCAGCCAGCGTAACGCCAGTAGTTTTCTGAAGATATCCAGCATCAAAAATCCCACCGAACCGCTCAACTGCGGTTCGGTGGTATTTTTTTTGTCCGTCTTTCCGACGAACGGTAAAAAATCCCTTGCAATATCCCAATTGTTATATACAATCGAGTCAAGCAAGCGCACTTGCTACTGAGTCCCGGCAGATTCCGGGCGTTCCAAACGGAGCACATCATGACAACATTCAGCACTTGGACACAACCAGCCACTGGCGCAGTCCGCATCTACATATCCGGTTTTGGAGCCACCAAGGTCTGGGCAGAAGCCTGCACAGCCGATGCATTCGGATTTGAGTACACCATCCGTGCAGTCAACCAAAACCGCAACCGCTCTGAGCTTGAGAACATCGTCAACGATGCAGAGCGCGCAATCTTCACGGCTGCCGGCGCCCGCATCAAGACATTCACTGAAGTCCTGTCCCTGGTCAAATAGTCAAACCAAGCCCGCCTACGCGGGCAACTTTGGAGATCAACATGATTCAAATTGATGACAGCGGCAGCATCCTAATTGATGGCCGCGACACCGGCCTCAAGATCACCCAGCGCCGTGACGGAACAGTCGTATACACACCTGAAAATACGCTCTGCGGACGCAAGTACCAAGAGCACGAAATGCCCTGCGCCCGCTACAGCACCGCCCATGATGCGCCCCACAAGGTGGGCGAGGCGTACGACCCCAGCAAGACCGCGGGCCGGGCTCAGCTTGAGGCGGATGTGCGCGCTCTGTTGGAAAAATTGGGGGCCTGAAAAGTCGAAGGCCCGGATATACCGGGCCTTCCATTTGGTGTCTTCACCTTTCGGCTTCGACTTGTTAACCACCTTTCGGCAGGAACTACAAAATCTATTCAGATTCCGGTCAGGATATTACCAGCATGATTGAAATACTTCAACCCGCGCCCACTGCGCAAGAGGTCAAGGATGCCCGCCTGGCCGTCGGCATGAGCCAGCTTGAGGCTGCACAACTGGTGGGGCACGCCAGTTATCAGACGTGGAATTACTGGGAAAATGGCCATCGGGCCATCCCTGCGGCCTCGTGGGCGCTTTTTTTGCTGGCGACAGGGCAGCATAGCGGGTATGTGCTGCGCAGGATCTGATAGTCCCCAGGCGTAGGTTTTGGCGTAGCTTTTTGAAAAACTCCCCAATCTTCATTGGAGAGGTGATTCATCCAGAATCACAATATTCATGGATGCAATTGTGCCTTGTCAAACCTGCTCATTTGCCTTGGCAGGTCGATTCGTTGGGGCCAGTAGCACCCAATGGACCAGGCGTGCTCAGGACAAGGCCGCTTCGCGGGCTGCCAGACGATCCAGTTCGGCGCACACGTCGGCCATGCGGCCCGAGATCACCATGCGGCCGCTGCTGGCACGGGTCTGGCCAGCTTCCAGCACGCGGACCACTCGCAGCGGCATTGATGCAGTGGAGTTTTTGGCTGTAGCCCTCGTAGATACTGCGTGAGGTGCTACTGATTTAGGAGCGGCATGGCGCTCGCTTAGCGGATAAGCGGGTGCAGTCCGACGGGCCGAAGCACGATGGGCCACCCACCGGCGCACCAGTGTGTACAGTGGTTCGAAAACGCCGGATTGGGCAATGAGAGCGATGTTCATATCGTTTGTGTTTCCGTGGTGGATTACATGAGCATGGTGTTGCGGATCAGTCCGACCGCCAGTCCCTCGATTTCAAAGGGCTCGCCGGGCTCGACCACGATGGTTTGGTAGTCCGGGTTCTCGGGGTGCAATTCGATGAGGTTCTTGTTGCGGCGGAAGCGCTTGACGGTGACCTCGTCCCCGAGTCGGGCGACGATGATCTGGCCGTTCTTGGCGTCCTTGGTGGCTTGCACGGCCAGCAGGTCTCCATCCATGATGCCGGCATCGCGCATGGACATGCCGCGCACCTTCAACAGGTAGTCGGGCTGGCGCTGGAACAGGCTGTTTTCCACGTAGTAGGTCTGGTCCACGTGTTCCTGCGCGAGAATGGGCGAGCCTGCGGCCACACGGCCCACCAGCGGAAGCGCCAACTGCGCCAAGCCGGGCAGCGGCAGCGAGAATTGCTTGATGCGGGATTCGTGGATGGAGCGTAGTGTGTCACTCTTGAGGCGGATGCCGCGGGAGGTGCCACTGACCAGCTCGATGACGCCCTTGCGGGCCAAGGCCTGCAGGTGTTCTTCGGCAGCGTTGGCGGACTTGAAGCCGAGCTCGTTGGCAATTTCGGCGCGGGTGGGGGGGGCGCCGGTGCGCGCGATGGCGCTTTGGATCAGGTCCAGAATCTGTTGTTGCCGTGCGGTGAGTTTAGGACTTTCAAGCATGCTGACTCCTTGGTTCTGGGCCGGTTGGCTGTTGGTCTATACACACTGTTTCGGCATCCAGTGACTGTATTTTTAACCAGTTTTATTTTGTTTGCAAGTGGAAAGCACGAATATGTTGAAAAAAGTGGCATTCCTGGGAACCGGAGGCACGATAGCCGGCACCGCCGCCAGCGCGTCCGACAACGTGGGCTACCGGGCGGCCCAGGTCGGCGTGGCGCAATTGCTGGATGCCATTGCGCCCCTGCGCGCTGCCCTGGATGGGTGGGAGCCGGTGTTCGAGCAGGTGGCACAGGTGGACAGCAAGGACATGGGTTGGGCGCAATGGCTGGCACTGGCGCAGCGGGTGCAGCACCATTTGGGCCAGCCGGATGTCGCGGCGGTCGTGGTCACCCACGGCACCGATACGCTGGAGGAAACGGCCTACTTTCTGTCTCGCGTGGTGCCAACGGCGCTGTTGGCCAAGCCAGTGGTGCTGACCTGTGCCATGCGCCCGGCTTCGTCCCTGGTGCCGGATGGTCCGCAGAATGTGCTGGATGCGGTGGCGGTTGCGCAGTCTGCCCTGGCCCGTGGCGTGCTGGCCGTGTGCGCTGGCACGGTCCACTGCGCGCGGGATGTGCAGAAGGTTCACACCTACCGGTCCAATGCCTTTGATTCAGGGGACGCTGGCCCACTGGGTTACGTGGAGGAGGGCGTGGTGCGCTGGCTGCATGCCTGTCCGTCAGCTTCCCGTACGGACGCGCGGATGGATTGGCAACGCTGGGCCGCCCTAGACTGGCCGCGGGTGGACATTGTCATGAACTATGTCGGCGCCAGTGGCGCCAGTGTGCGTGCACTGTGCGCGTCGCCAGCGGACGGCGCACAACCGGTGCGTGGCATCGTGGTGGCCGGCACGGGCAATGGCACGATCCACCAGGACCTGGAGCGTGGCCTGCTGGAGGTGCAGGCGCAGGGCGTGCGTATCGTGCGCGCCACGCGCTGTGCGCAGGGGGTCGTGGTTCCAGGTGCTGCCGCTGGCGGATTGGCGCACTCACAAGGGCTGTCCCCGGTCAAGGCCCGCATTGCGCTGATGCTGGAGTTGATGGCCGAGTCGCAGTGCACAACTGAAAAATGAAAAGGCCGCAGTAGCGGCCTTTCGGGTTACAAGCAGTGGCGCTGATCAGCCGCCCAGTGCCTCAAACGCCCGGCTCTTGATCACTTCCACATCGCCCGTGCCGCTGATGGCGCGGTATTGGGGCGCAGCTTGGGGTTCGGCCTTAGCCCAGCTGCTGTAGTAGTCCACCAGCGGGCGGGTTTGGGCGCTGTAGACGTCCAGGCGCTTCTTGACGGTTTCTTCCTGGTCGTCGGGGCGTTGCACCAGGGGTTCACCGGTCACATCGTCTTTGCCTTCCACCTTGGGTGGGTTGAACTTGACGTGGTAGGTGCGGCCCGATGCGGGGTGCGAGCGGCGGCCGCTCATGCGCTCGATGATGGCGTCGAACGGGACATCGATTTCCAGCACATAGTCCAGCTTCACGCCGGCGGCCTTCATGGCGTCGGCCTGGGGAATGGTGCGGGGGAAACCATCGAACAGGAAGCCCTTGGCGCAATCGGGTTGGGCGATGCGCTCCTTGACCAGATTGATGATCAGGTCGTCACTGACCAACCCGCCGGATTTCATGATGGCATCGGCCTGTTGGCCCAGAGGCGTGCCCGCCTTGACCGCTGCACGCAGCATGTCGCCTGTGGAAATCTGTGGAATGCCGTATTTCTGGCAGATGAACGTGGCCTGTGTGCCTTTGCCCGCGCCTGGTGCGCCCAACAAAATCAGTCTCATGGATACCCTCGGATAGAACTAGAACCGACAGCGCGGCAATCAGCGTCCCTGGGACGCCTCACGATACGCGATTACTACCCGAGAATAGCATGGACCACCCGGCGGCTAACTTACAGACAGTGCGCCCCGGGCAGGAAATAGTGCCCTTACGCGTTCGAGGTCTTCCGGGGTGTCCACTCCGGGACCGGGAGCGTGGTCGGTCACATGCACCGCAATCCGGTGACCGTGCCACATGGCACGCAATTGCTCCAGTGCCTCGGTGATTTCCATCGGAGCCTGTTCCAGCAGGGGAAACTGGCGCAGAAAGCCGACGCGGTAGGAGTAGATGCCGATGTGGCGCAGCGGTGCCGGCTGTGGCAGCGTGTGTATGCCCTGCGCAAAACCGTCACGCCACCAGGCGATGGGTGCACGGCTGAAGTACAGGGCAAGGCCACGGGCGTCATGCACGACCTTGACCACATTCGGATTGGCAAAGTCCTGCAGGTTGTCGATGGGGTGCGCCGCGGTGCCCATGCTGGCGTCCGGGTGCGTGCGCAGCGTGTCGGCCACGGCCTGTACCAGCGCCGGGTCAATCAGGGGCTCATCACCCTGCACGTTGACCACGATGGCGTCGTCACCCAGGCCCAGCAACTGGCAGGCCTCCGCCAGACGGTCGCTGCCGGACGGGTGGTCCTCGCGGGTCAGCACGGCCTCGACGCCGTGTTGCTGGCACGCTGTCAGGATGGAGGTGCTGTCAGCGGCAACCACGATGCGTGTGGAGGGCGGAACACCCGAACGCACACGCTGGGCCACACGCACCACCATGGGCACGCCGCCAATGTCGGCCAGGGGTTTGTTGGGCAGGCGGCTGGAGGCCAGGCGTGCCGGGATCAGGACCGTGTAGTCCATGGGACTCTCTACAGGCCGAGTTCTGCGTCAGTCAGGGGGCGGGCCTCGTTTTCCAGCAGCACCGGAATGCCGTCGCGTACCGGATAGGCAAGGCGTGCGGAGCGGGAAATCAGTTCCTGCTTTTCGCGGTCGTATTCCAGGGGGCCCTTGGTCACAGGGCAAACGATGAGTTCAAGAAGTCTGGTGTCCATGCCCAGATGATAGCTGTGCCGTCAGGGCCTGCGAGAGGGTGTCATCTAGTGCTGAGAAAAAAGCGGATTCGGGGGCAAACACCAGGGGAACGGCCAGCGCATCGGGCACAACCTGCCACAGCTTGGCGGCATCTTTCTCGGTGCAAATCAGCGTGTGGCCCTCGTGGATACTGCGTGATAAGCTATTAAAATCATAGTGATCCGGAAGTGGAACGGTCTGCGCCAACGGAAGTTCGAGCGCGCGCAGCATGCCGAAAAAGGACTCTGGCCGTGCAATGCCGGCCAGTGCCAGCAGGGGCTTGTGGCCTGTCGTGCGCAGGGCATCCAGCGGAACGTGCGAGCCGTCGCGCCGCACCGCATACGAAGCCAGGCTGCGTTGTGCGGAGTAGCCGGCAAAGGCGCGTTGGCCGCCGGTGTGAAGAACCAGCAGGCGATCCTCGCGCTGTCCCGCTTGGCTGAGCCCCCGGCGCGGCCAGTGCTCGCGCAAGGGCCCAGCGGGCAGCAACCAGCCGTTGCCTATGCCGCGGTCATCAAAGACGCAGACTTCCAGATCACGGTAGAGACCATAGTGCTGCAGTCCGTCGTCGCAGACCAGGACCTGGGTTTGGGGGTGGCGCGCCAGCAGCGCAGTGGCGGCCGCATATCGCGTGTCTCCAACGAAGACGGGGGCCTGGGTTGCGCGGTGAATCAGCAGCGGCTCATCGCCGACCGCCTGCGGGCGCGAGTCGGCCAGAACCTCGACGCTGCCCGAAGTGGTGCGGCCATAGCCGCGCGAGATGATGCCAACCTGCAAGCCACGCTCTCGCAAGTGTCCAGTCAAGGTGATGACCGTCGGCGTCTTGCCGGCACCACCCGCAATCACATTGCCCACGACGATGACGGGCACCGGGACATGTCGGGATTTCAGCAGCCCCGTGGCATACAGCAGTCGCCGGACACCAACCAACAGGCCATACAGCACGGAAACTGGCCACAGCAGCATGGCTGCCGGGCCGCGCCGGGTCCAGGCGCGTAGCAGGGCGCCGTGCAGCCCCTGCTGCCCCGCGCCCGGCATGGTGCTAGCGGCCACCCGCTTGCGCGGAGGATTGTGTGGCGAAAGTGATCTGGTGCAAGCCAGAGCGACGTGCGGCTTCCATCACGGTGACGACGGACTGGTGTTTTGCACTGGCATCGGCACTGATGATGACCACCGTGTCCTTGCCGGCCTTGGCGCCTTCGACCATGGCCTGAGCCACGTTTTCCAGGCTGCGTCCTGCCACGGGTGTGCGGTTGACACTGTAGGCGCCGTCAGCGCTGATGGCCACGATGATTTCTTTGGCGTAGTCGCGCTGGGCATCCGTGTCGGCAACCGGCAGCGTGAGCTGCATTTCCGTGAACTTGCTGTAGGTGGTTGACAGCATCAGGAAGATCAGAACCACCAGCAGGACGTCAATGAACGGGATCAGGTTGATCTCGGGCTCGTCCGTTTTGCGGGGGCGAAAATTCATGACCGTCCTACTTGCGGAACACTTTGAGGTGGCGCGCCAGATGTTCGGCAGAGAGTTCCAGCGTCAGCAGATAGGCATCCACCTGTCCACGAAAGTAGCGCCAGAAGATCAGCGACGGAATGGCCACGATCAGGCCAAAGGCGGTGTTGTACAGCGCGATCGAGATGCCATGCGCCAGTTGCGCCGGGTTGCCGCCCGAGGCGCCGCCTGGTGCCTGCGAGCCGAAGATTTCAATCATGCCAACCACGGTGCCGAACAGACCCATGAGGGGCGCTGCTGACGCGATGGTGCCCAGTGCGCTCAGGCGCTGCTCCAGTCGGTGGGCGACGATGCGGCCGGTGCTCTCCATCGTGGCGCGAAGATCGTCCTCAGTGCAGCGCGGGTCGGCATTGATGGCGCGCAGCCCGCTGGCCAGTACCTCGCCCAGGGCTGAGTTCTGCTCCAGTTGGGCAACCACGTCGGGCGCGGGAATGGCGGTGCGCGTCACGCTCAGGACTTCTTCGAGCAAGCGGGGGGGCGCCACCTTGTTAGTCTTGAGGCTCAGAAAGCGGTCAATGACGATGGCCAGGGCCAGGACGGAGCTTGCAATAAGAGGCCAAATCGGCCAGCCTGCGGCTTGTATGATGGAAAACAATGGGGTCACTCCGTACGGATGAAATGCCTCGCGATTATGGCGCAGGAGTTTGGTGCCTCCACCCACAGAACTTGTGGATAACTTTGTGCAGAACTTGTCTGTGTGCCGGTGCGAGGCCGCATCCATGCACGGTTTTGACAGATTGATGACAAATGCAGCAGTAAAAAAATAAATGGAATCAACCACTTATAACGAGAAGTCAGGCTCTGCGCAGCGCGTCTGGCAGGTCGGCGCGTTGTGCCGTGCCATCGCCGATGCGCTGGACGCACGTTTCAACCCTGTGACGGTGGGTGGCGAGATCAGTGGCTTTACCCGTGCCGCCAGTGGTCATTGCTATTTTTCGCTGAAGGACGAGTCCGGCCAGATCCGTTGCGCCATGTTCCGCCGTGCAGCCAGTTTGCTCGACTTCAGCCCGCGCGATGGCGATCGCGTGGAGGTGCGCGGTCGCCTGGGTGTCTATGAGCCACGCGGTGAGCTGCAACTGGTGGTGGAGAGCATGCGCCCCGCCGGGCAGGGCACCCTGTTTGAGCAGTTCTTGAAGCTCAAGGCCAAGTTGGAATTGGAGGGCCTGTTTGACAGCGCGCGCAAGCGCCCGCTGCCGGTGATGCCGCGCGGCATTGGCGTTGTCACGTCTCTGGGCGCTGCTGCACTGCATGACGTGGTCACCGCCTTGCAGCGCCGGGTGCCGCACATTCCGGTGGTCGTGGCGCCGGCCTCGGTGCAAGGCGAGGGGGCACCACGGGAGTTGATGCGGGCCTTGAACAATCTGTACGCCATGTGCGATGCCAATGGCGATACCCATGCAGTCCAGTTGGACCTGATTCTGCTGGTCCGCGGTGGCGGCGCCATGGAAGATCTGTGGGCCTTCAACGATGAACAACTGGCCCGCACCATTGTGCGCAGCCCGGTCCCGGTGGTCTGTGGTGTCGGGCACGAGACGGACTTCACGATTGCTGACTTTGTGGCCGACATGCGCGCTCCCACCCCTACGGCGGCGGCCGAACTGGCTGCGCATCCCACCGACGCATGGCTGGGTGCCGTGCAGATCCTGGAGTCGCGTTTGCAGGATGCCATGCTGCGCCATGTGGATCGCCAGTCGCAGCGTCTGGACCTGGCGTCCTCACGCCTGGGGCGACCGTCGTCCCTGGCGCATCGCCAGCAGATGCTGCTGGCGTCCGCGCAACAGCGCCTGCAGCACAGTGTGCATTTGTCGCTGCAGTCGCGCCGCATGGCTTTGGACCGTACGGAGGGGGACGTGGCGCCGGCGCTGCGCCGTGCCCTGCAGCGGGCCGCGGACCGTTGCCACAGGGCCGATGTGCGATTGGGATTGCTGGACCCCACTTTGGTGCTCAAGCGGGGATACGCCTGGCTGACGCTGGAGAACGGCAGTACGCTGACCAGTGTCACACAGACCCGTGCGGGGCAAGCGGTGCGCGCAACCCTTACGGATGGCGCGGTTGACTTGATGGTCGCCAGCTAAAAAATCGATTCATTCCTACAATCAGTTTTATTTGCAAACCAAACGAGAGGATTCCATGGAACATACCCTGCCCGCATTGCCCTACGCGATCGATGCTCTGGCACCCGCCTACTCCAAGGAGACATTGGAGTTTCACCATGGCAAACACCACAATGCCTATGTTGTCAACCTGAACAACCTGCAAAAAGGCACCGAGTTTGAGAGCATGTCGCTCGAAGAAATCGTCAAGAAGTCCAGCGGTGGCATTTACAACAACTCCGCCCAGATATGGAACCACACTTTCTTCTGGAACTGCATGAAGCCCGCAGGCGGCGGCGAGCCATCTGGTGCATTGGCCACTGCCATCAACGCAAAATGGGGCAGCTACGCCGCGTTCAAGGAAGCCTTTGTGAAGTCTGCCGTGGGCAACTTCGGCTCGGGCTGGACCTGGTTGGTGAAGAAGGCTGACGGCTCCGTGGACATCGTCAACACTGGTGCCGCCGGCACGCCTCTCACCACCGCCGACAAGGCGCTGTTGACGGTGGACGTGTGGGAACACGCCTACTACATCGACTACCGCAACCTGCGCCAGAAGTTTGTCGAGACCTTCTTCGACAAACTGGTGAACTGGGGCTTTGCCGAAGCCAACTTCGCCTGAAGCAGATCGCGGACCGATGAAAAACCGACCTTCGGGTCGGTTTTTTTATGGTTTGAAGGGTCCACCCGAGAGTTTGCTGCCGGCCTTGAGCCCCTTCTTGGCAAACCAGCCCTTGTTCATTTCCAGCACGTAGCGCACCGGCTTGGCGGCGCAATGCGAGTCCTGGGTCTGTGGCTTCATGTCTTCCAGATTGACGATGGCGCCATCTTCGGCAATGAAGGCCGCCGTCAGGGGGATCAGCGTGTTCTTCATCCAGAAACACAGCCGGCTGGGGCTCTCGAATACAAACAGCATGCCTTCGTGCTGCGGCATGTCCTGGCGGAACATGAGTCCGGTCTGGTGTTCCTCGGCGGTGACAGCCACTTGTGCGTCAATCTGGTGGATGCCGGCGGTAAGCCGGGTCCGTTGCAGCTGGGTCTGTGGAACATCCTGGGCACCTGCGGCGCAATGTCCGGCCAGCAGCGCAGTGGTAAGCAGTATGGAGACAAGATACTTCATGGCGTGATTGTGAACCAACAATGAAAAATGCCCGCTGGTGCGGGCATCGGGAAGGCAGGTCGTCAATTATTTCTTGGCGGCTTTCTTGGCCTTGTGGCCGGCTTTCCTGGCCTTGTGGGCAGTCTTCTTCTTTTTCATTTCCTTGGTAGGAGCAGCAGCGGGTGCTGGTGCTGCCGCGGGAGTGGCTTGGGTGGCAGGGGCAACCGGTGCCGCAGTCTGGGCAAACGCGCCAACGGACACAAGGCCGGCGACCAAAGCAGCGAGAAGTTTGTTCATGTGAAATTCCTAAAAAGAGACTGGCAATCATTGCCGATTATCCTGCATCGCAGACGGTGCCTTTTGGAGGCAGCGCATATCTTAACGGCTGGTGGGGAGGCTAGATTTTAGGAATAGAATTTATGCACTTTTGAAGCACAACTTCTCAGGCGATTGCGATCCCAATATTCGACGGAGACCACTTTCCCATGTACCAGCACATCAAAGTCCCAACCGAAGGCCAGAAGATTACCGTCAACGCGGACATGTCCTTGAACGTGCCTGACCAGCCCATCATCCCCTACATTGAGGGCGATGGTACTGGCTTGGACATCACGCCAGTGATGTTGAAGGTTGTGGATGCAGCCGTAGCCAAGGCTTACGCGGGCAAGCGCAGGATCCACTGGATGGAGGTTTATGCGGGTGAAAAATCCACCAGCGTCTATGGTCCCGACGTCTGGTTGCCAGAAGAGACTCTGCAGGCCCTGCGCGAGTATGTGATATCCATCAAGGGCCCACTGACAACGCCTGTTGGGGGGGGGATCCGATCGCTGAATGTTGCGCTGCGTCAGGAGCTTGATCTGTATGTTTGTCTGCGCCCCATTCAATATTTTGACGGTGTGCCCAGTCCGGTCAAGGAGCCACACAAGACCCATATGGTGATCTTCCGCGAGAACTCGGAAGACATCTACGCAGGCATCGAGTTCGAGGCAGAGAGCGAGAAGGCCAAGAAGCTGATTAAGTTCCTGCAAGATGAAATGGGCGTTACCAAGATTCGTTTCCCAAAGACTTCAGGTATTGGTGTGAAGCCGGTGTCTCGGGAAGGCACCGAACGTCTGGTGCGCAAGGCTATCCAGTATGCGATTGACAACGACAAACCCAGTGTGACCGTTGTGCACAAGGGCAACATCATGAAATACACCGAGGGGGGGTTCCGTGACTGGGCGTATGGTCTGGCACAAAAGGAGTTCGGCGCCGAGTTGATTGATGGCGGACCGTGGTGCAAATTCAAGAGTCCGAAGTCTGGCAAGGACATCGTGATCAAGGACAGCATCGCAGATGCCTTCCTCCAGCAAATCCTTCTGCGACCTGCCGAGTACAGCGTGATTGCTACGCTGAACCTCAATGGGGACTACGTGTCAGACGCCCTGGCTGCCCAGGTGGGCGGTATCGGCATTGCGCCGGGGGCCAATTTGTCGGATTCCGTGGCGTGCTTCGAAGCGACGCATGGCACGGCGCCCAAGTATGCAGGCAAGGACTATGTGAATCCGGGTTCCGAAATCCTGTCCGCCGAGATGATGCTGCGCCACATGGGTTGGTTGGAGGCTGCGGACCTGATCATCAGTTCCATGTCCAAATCCATCAAGAGCAAGAGAGTGACCTATGACTTCGCCCGGCTCATGGAGGGTGCAACACAGGTCAGCTGTTCCGGATTCGGACAGGTGATGATAGACAATATGTGAGCAGGAGCGTGGGCACCTTCATGGTGTGCCACGTTTTGTGCTGCCAGACAGGCCGCCTGGACCCCAAAAGGTTCCCGGCGGCATTTTTTTTGCTTCGTGACTTGAATCGGCGCACTATGGCTCCAATTCACTCTTGCGGTGCAGTCCTTTGAGGTGACCGATAGAATGGTTTTCATGGCTACAAATAACCCGTCTCAACCACCTGAACCCCCTGTACGCCAGCCGGACCGCGAGGATGCCGGATCTGTTGTTCTGGAGCGTCGGACCCAGCGGACCCAACCACCGCAGATGTATCAGGTGGTGATGCTGAACGATGACTACACGCCGATGGAATTTGTGGTGGTGGTTATACAGGAGTTTTTCGGAAAGGACTTGGAGTCTGCAACCCGGATCATGCTCAAGATCCATCTCGATGGCAAAGGGGTATGTGGTGTGTATTCCAAGGATGTGGCGGTGACCAAGGTTGATCAGGTGCTGGAGGCGGCCCACAAGGCGGGACACCCTTTGAAATGCATCTGCGAACCCGCGGGAATGTAGTGTGAAACCAAATGAAACGTATAGAGATCCGGTAAACGGTTTACAGTTAAATATCAACGCAAGGCAAAAGGAAATCGCATGATTGCCCAAGAATTGGAAGTTAGCCTGCACATGGCGTTTGTCGAAGCGCGCCAGCAGCGCCACGAGTTCATCACCGTGGAACATCTCTTGCTCGCGTTGTTGGACAACCCCAGTGCCGCAGAGGTGTTGCGCGCCTGCTCCGCCAATATTGACGACTTGCGCAAGTCGCTGTCGAATTTCATCAAGGACAACACGCCCCAGGTGGCGGGTACCGATGATGTGGACACGCAACCCACATTGGGCTTTCAGCGTGTGATCCAGCGCGCCATCATGCATGTGCAATCCACTGGCAGCGGCAAGAAGGAAGTGACCGGTGCCAATGTGCTGGTTGCAATTTTTGGCGAGAAGGATTCGCACGCTGTTTATTACCTGCACCAACAAGGTGTGACGCGCCTTGATGTGGTGAATTTCATTGCGCATGGCATCAAGAAGAGCGATCCCCCGGAGTCAGCCAAGGCCAGTGAGAGCCCGGCAGACACCGAGGAGGGCGCTGGTGGCGAGAAGAATGAAAAGGCTTCACCACTTGAGCAGTTCACCGTCAATCTCAATCAGCTCGCCAAGGATGGCAAGATCGATCCGTTGATTGGACGCGAGTACGAAGTGGAGCGCGTGATCCAGATTCTGTGCCGTCGCCGCAAGAACAATCCCCTGCTGGTGGGGGAGGCCGGTGTGGGCAAGACTGCCATTGCGGAGGGTTTGGCTTGGCGCATCACCCAGGCCGATGTGCCCGAGATTCTGGCGGAGGCCACCGTCTACTCGCTGGACATGGGTGCGCTGTTGGCGGGCACGAAGTACCGCGGTGATTTTGAGCAGCGTCTGAAAGGCGTCTTGAAGGCGCTCAAGGACAAGCCCCACGCAGTGCTGTTCATTGACGAAATTCACACCCTGATCGGTGCCGGAGCCGCGTCGGGCGGTACGCTGGACGCCTCCAACCTGCTCAAGCCGGGCCTGAGTTCGGGGCAGCTCAAGTGCATTGGAGCAACAACGTTTACCGAGTATCGCGGCATCTTCGAAAAGGATGCGGCACTGTCTCGCCGTTTCCAGAAAGTGGATGTGGTGGAACCGACTGTCGAGCAGACCGTGGAGATTCTCAAGGGGTTGAAGTCCCGCTTTGAAGAGCACCACAACGTCAAGTACGCGGTGGCTGCGCTGCAGGCTGCGGCGGAACTCAGCGCCAAGTACATCAATGATCGCCATCTGCCGGACAAGGCCATCGATGTCATCGATGAAGCCGGTGCGGCACAGCGCATTCTGACGGTGAGCAAACGCAAGAAGACCATTGGCAAGGGCGAAGTGGAAGAAATTGTGGCCAAGATTGCCCGCATTCCGCCAGCCAATGTGTCCAACGACGACCGCGGAAAGCTCAAGACGCTGGAGCGCGACTTGAAAAATGTGGTGTTTGGTCAGGACAAGGCACTGGAGGTGCTGGCTGCTGCCGTGAAGATGGCACGTTCAGGTTTGGGCAAGGGCGACAAGCCCATTGGCTCTTTTCTCTTCAGCGGCCCCACAGGCGTGGGCAAGACCGAGGCCGCCAAGCAGTTGGCCTACATCATGGGTGTGGATCTGATCCGCTTCGACATGAGCGAGTACATGGAGCAACACGCCGTGAGCCGCCTGATCGGCGCGCCCCCCGGCTATGTGGGCTTTGACCAAGGTGGTTTGTTGACCGAGGCCATCACCAAGAAGCCGCATTGCGTGCTGCTGCTCGACGAGATTGAGAAGGCGCACCCGGCCATCTTCAACGTGCTGCTGCAGGTCATGGACCACGGCACGCTGACCGACAACAATGGACGCAAGGCCGATTTCCGCAACGTGATCATCATCATGACCACCAATGCGGGTGCGGAGACCATGAACAAGGCCACCATCGGGTTCACCAACCCGCGTGAAGCCGGTGATGAGGCCGCCGACATCAAGCGTCTGTTCACGCCGGAATTCCGCAACCGCCTGGATGCCATGGTGAGCTTCAAGGCGCTGGATGAGAACGTCATCCTGCGCGTGGTGGACAAGTTCCTGCTGCAACTGGAAACCCAGTTGGCCGACAAGAAGGTGGAAGTTACTTTCACTGACAAGTTGCGCAAGCACCTGGCCAAGAAGGGCTTCGATCCCCTCATGGGCGCGCGCCCCATGCAGCGCCTGATCCAGGACACGATTCGTCGCGCATTGGCGGACGAGCTGCTGTTTGGACGACTCACTGACGGTGGGCGCCTGACAGTCGATCTGGACGACAAGGATCCCAGCAAGACCGAAGTCCTGCTGGACATTCAGCCGCTGCCCGAGAAGAAGGGCAAGGCCAAGCCGGAAGAGGCCACCGCAGGTTGACCTGCCGCAGGTGCACGTTGAGTAATGAGAAATGGGCCTGGTTCACTGAACCAGGCCCATTTTGCTTGCTGCGGGCGTTGTTGTGCGGGAGGTTACTTGAAACCCACGCGGTCCAGCATCTGTTGGACCTTCATCTGGTTCATCCCGACAACGCTGATCGGGATGGTTTCGCTCTTGAAGCTGCCGCCGGTCATGGCCTGCAATGCAGGGTTGTTGATCTTCACACCTTTGGCAACCGGCCATTCATTGTTTCCATTGGCAAAGTGTTCCTGAGCTGATGGGCTGGCCAAGTATTCAAGGAATTTGACAGCATTGGCGCTGTTCTTGGAATGCTTGGCAACAGCACCACCGGCGATGTTCACATGCGTACCCCAACTGGACTGGTTCGGGAAGACGACGCCGACGCGCTCCACCACGGTGCGGTCTTCTGGCGCGGATGAGCGCATCAGGCGTGCCAGGTAGTAGGTGTTCGTCACCGCGATGCTGCACTCACCTGACGCCACGGCCTTGATCTGGTCCGTGTCGCCGCCCTTGGGCGTGCGGGCCATGTTGTCGACCATGCCCCTGAGCCACTGCTCGGCGGCGGCATCACCCAGATGCTCCGTCACGGCGCCAAACAGTGAGAGGTTGTAGGGGTGGGAACCGGAGCGGATGCACAGCTTGCCCTTGTTCTTGGGGTCACCCAGTTCTTCGTAGGTGTCCACATCGTCTTTCTTCACACGGGTCTTGTCGTACACGATCACACGGGCCCGGGTGGAGAAGCCAAACCACGGTGTTTCGCCAGAGGCTGTGGGTTTGCCGCGCAGTTGGGAGGGGATTGCTTCCTCCAGTATTTTGGAGTGTATGGGCAGGAACAGGCCATCAACCTCACCCCGCCACAGACGGCTCGCGTCCACCAACAGGATAATGTCTGCTGGTGAGGCACTGCCTTCGGCCTTCAGGCGGGCCACAATTCCGGCGTCATCGGCGTCCACCCGGTTGAGCCGAATGCCCGTTGCCTTGGTGAAGTTGCTGTAGAGCGCCTCGTCGGTGGGGTAATGGCGGGCGGAGTAGATGTTGATAACCTGTTCCTGCGCAAGTGCGCTTGCGCAGGCGACGCACAGCAGGCTGGCGATGGCAATGTGTTTGTTCATCATGGTGGGGTACCGAAGCGGGTGACGTTAATTCCACCATCATAGTACAAACGAGAATCATTCTCAATATGTTTTTTCCCTGCCTCCACATCGGATTTTCATGAAGTATTTCTCCCTGTTGTTGCTTTCCCTGGCCCTTGCCGGCTGTGTCACCACGCCCAAGGAGGCGGTGCCCGACCCGGTGGTCACACCGCCGTCGCCGACCGCGGCGGTGCCCAAGACACCGCCGCGCATCGGCCTGGCGTTGGGGGGTGGGGCCGCCCGGGGTTTTGCCCATGTTGGGGTCATCCAGGTGCTGGAAGAGGCAGGAATTCGTCCCGTTCTGGTGGCCGGCACATCGGCTGGCAGTTTGGTTGCGGCCATATACGCCAGCGGCAAGAGTGGCAAGCAGTTGCAGCGTGTGGCTGAGACCATGGAGGAGGCCACCATTGCCGACTGGACGCTACCGCTGTTCAACCGTGGCATGTTGCGCGGTGATGCGCTGGCCAGATATGTCAATGCGCAGGTCGGGTCACGCCTGATTGAGGATATGCCACTGCCCCTGGGCATTGTGGCCACCGACCTGAACAGTGGCCAGAGCATGCTGTTCCAGCGGGGCGATACCGGCACAGCGGTGCGTGCCTCCAGCTCAGTGCCCGCCGTCTTCCAGCCGGTTCGCATCTCCGGGCGTGACTATGTGGACGGCGGTCTGGTATCACCCGTGCCGGTGCGCGCGGCGCGGCAGATGGGTGCGGACTTGGTGATTGCGGTCGATATCTCCAGTCCGCCCGAAGCCAATGCCGCTGGTGGCACGGTCGATGTTTTGCTCCAGACTTTTGCCATCATGAGCAAGAGCATCAACTACTTTGAACTGAAGGAAGCCGACGTGGTGGTTCGGCCGGCCCTGCTGGGTGTTTCCAGTGCGGACTTTGGCGCCCGCAAACGCTCCATTGAGGCCGGGCGCCAAGCCATGCTGCAGGTCATGCCGCAGTTGCGGCTGGCCATTGCAGGCAAGACACACTGAAGCCGCTGCGCCAAAAAAAAGGCCTCGTCTTGCAACGAGGCCTTGAAGGGATCCCTGAACCTGATGGTTTCGAAAGGACCCGAGGAGACAACCGATGGAAACACATGTGTTTCCGTAAAATTTATTATGTCAGGGTTTTCCCTTGACAGCTAGAGTTGGCGCTCCAAAAGGTGTCTCTTGTGCGCCAGAACCCGCAATTAACGCTTCTTGGCAGCTTGCTTGGTAGCGCTGGTCGCGGTAGCGGCCACTGCGTTGAAGTTGGCTTCAGCCATTTCGGTAGCTTGCTTGACGGCCTTTTGCACGGATTCCAGTGCGTTGTTGGCAGCGGCAACCGAGCTCTTCATGATGGCAACAGCGGACTCGGAGCCGGCGGGTGCGTTCTTGGCAGCGCTGTCAACCAGGCCCATGAACTTCTTCTGGGCATCCGTTGCCTGGCCTTCGAAGTTCTTGGAGAACTCGGCGGAGGTGGCGGTAGCGATGTCGTACAGGTGACGGCTGTAGGCAGCGGTCTTTTCAGCCAGGGGTTGCAGCAGGCCGGATTGCAGGGCCAACAGTTCCTGTGCGTCCTTCACGCTCAGCAGGGACTGGGTGTGGGCGTTGGCTTCAGACAGGGCTGCCTTGGAAGCGGTCAGGTTCAATTCAACGATCTTTTCAATGCCTTCGAAGGCCTTGTTGGTCAGACCAAACAGGGTTTCGAGGTTGGCCTTGTTGGAAGCGACTACTTGTTCAACGGTCATCATGTTCATTTCTCCAGGAGTTGAGGTAAAAAATTCACTATCTGCCCCGAAACCTGCCTGATGGCTTGTTTATGTTGCAGCGCAGCATGGTTCGAATTATAGGGATGGTCCGCGTTCGCGCAAGAACTTTTTGCTGCATTGCAACAATTTGGTACAAATTCTCTAAAACCCGGATTTTTCATCGGCGCGTCACGAAGTTGACGCCGGGGCGAGCCGCGAGGACGAACCTGCCACAGGCTGCCGATGCGGTACTGGCAAAATCAGGCCATGCAGGAACCCACGTCCCCCACCAAACCCCAACCCGAACCCCGCAGTGCCTACAAGGCCTTCCGCACCATTGCCACCCGCTGGATGGACAACGATGCCTATGGCCACGTCAACAACGTCGTGTACTACAGCTGGTTCGACACGGCCGTCAACGCCTACCTGATCGAGCGCGGCGTGCTCGACATCCACCAGGGAGAAACCATTGGCCTGGTGATCGAGACCCAGTGCAACTACTTCGCCTCGCTGGCATTCCCCGAGCCGGTGGACGTGGGCATTCGTGTGGCCAAGCTGGGCACCTCCAGCGTGCGCTATGAGGTTGGCATCTTCGGCGCGGGGGAGACCACCGCTGCCAAGGGCCATTTCGTGCATGTCTATGTGGATGCAAACACCCGTCGCCCGGTACCCCTGCCGGCCCCCTTGAAAGCAGTTTTGGAGACTTTGCTATGACCCAGTCGGTAGTTGACCAGGCGATCACCTCGCGCATGTCGGTGCGCGCGTTCACGAGCCAAGCCGTTCCCCGTGCGCGCATCGAGCAGATCCTGCAGGTTGCCAGCCGGGCGCCGTCGGGCACCAATTGCCAGCCCTGGAAGGTCTATGTGTTGCAGGGCGCCAGCCGCGACACCTTGGTGGAAACGGTGTGCACGCTGCACGACGCCATGCGTGCCGACCCGGCACTGGCCGCACAATACACGGAAGAATACGACTACTACCCGCAACAATGGGTCAGCCCCTACATTGACCGCCGCCGCGAAAACGGCTGGGGCCTGTATGGCCTCCTGGGCATCGGCAAGGGCGACAAGGACAAGATGCACGCCCAGCACCAGCGCAACTACCGCTTCTTTGATGCACCGGTGGGCTTGATGTTCACCGTAGACCGCGTCATGGGCCGCGGCTCGCTGGTGGATTACGGGGCCTTTTTGCAGAACATCATGGTGGCGGCACGCGGCCACGGCCTGCACACCTGCCCACAGGCGGCGTGGAATAACTTCCACAAGATCATCATGCCGCACATCGGCGCCGGCGAGAACGAGATGCTGGTCTGCGGCATGGCCCTGGGCTATGCCGACGAAACCGCTGGCGTCAATGCCTTCCACACGCCGCGCGTGCCGGTCTCGGAGTTCACCCACTGGCTGGAATGAACCAGGCTGCCATCCAGCTCCTCAACGGCCTGAGCTACGCCACCACGCTGTTCCTGATGGCCGCTGGCCTCACGCTGATCTTCGGCGTGACGCGCATCGTCAACTTTGCCCACGGCAGCTTCTTCATGTTGGGGGCGCTGTTTGGCGCGCATTGGTTGGTCAACTGGTTTCCTGCATGGGCCGAGAGCCCGTGGCTGTATGCGCTTGCTATGCTTTTGGGAGCTGCCTGCGCAGCACTGACGGGGGCTGTCGCTGAATTTCTATTGTTGCGCCGGCTCTACGGTGTGCCCGAGCTATACCAACTGGTGGCCACCTTCGGCCTGAGCCTGGCCCTGCGTGACGCCATGCGCTGGGCCTTTGGGCCGGACGAGGTATTCGCACCGCGCTTTCCCGGGCTCAAGGGCGCCATCGAGATCGGCGGTGACTACTTTCCGCAGTACCAGGCGCTGACCATTCTGCTGGGCCCGCTGGTCTGGCTGGGCCTGCACCTGCTGCTGACGCGCACCGCCTTTGGCACACGGGTGCGCGCTGCCACGCAGGACCGCGCCATGCTCGGCGCGCTGGGTGTGAATCCCGCCCCGCTGATGCTCGGCACCGTGGTGCTGGGCTGCGCGCTGGCAGGGCTGGGCGGCGCCCTGCAGTTGCCGCGTGAGCCGGCCCATTTGCAGATGGATGTCAACGTGGTGGTGGAGACCTTCGTCGTGGTCGTCACCGGCGGCCTGGGCAGCATCGGCGGTGCTTTTTTTGCGGCCCTGCTGATTGGCCTGGTCCACGCCTTTGGCATCAGTCTCTTTCCGCAGGCCACGCTGGTGCTGGTGTTCCTGACCATGGCCCTGGTGCTGGCGTTGCGCCCGCAGGGGCTGATGGGCCACGCGCTGGATGCCGGGCCGCAGGAAGTGGCCCACCCGTTCAACCGCCGGCCGGACACGCGTGGGGGCTTTGCATGGGTGTGCGTGGGCGCTGCTGCACTGGCGGCTTGGGCCTGGTGGGCTGGCAGCTACTGGCAATCACTGGCCAGCGATGCGTTGATCCTGGTGATTCTTGGTGTCAGCCTGCAGTCCATGATGGCGCTGGGCGGCTTGGTCAGCTTCGGCCATGCGGCCTATTTTGGCTTGGGCGCCTACGGTGCGGCGCTGTCCCACACGGTGTGGGGCTGGAGCCTGCCCGGTGCCCTGGCCGCAGGCTGCGTGGCGGCACTGGCCGTGGCGGCGGCGCTGGGTGGCGTGCTGGTGCGCAGCGCCGGCGTCTATCTGGCGATGCTGTCGCTGGCGCTGGCGCAGGTGCTCTGGGCCGCAGCCTCGCAGTGGGTGAGCCTGACCGGTGGCGACAACGGTGTCATCGGCCTGAACCTGGTGTCGGACGACACCCGTCCGCTGTTCTTTGCGCTGCTCTTGGGGCTGGCCCTGCTCAGCATTGCCGCGCTGGCGCGCCTGAGTCGATCCACGCTGGGAGCGGCGTTGCAGGCGGTGCGCGACGCGCCCCAGCGCGCGGCGGCCAGCGGCTTGCCGGTGCAGCGTATCAAGTACCGCATTTATGTGGAAAGCGCCGCGCTGGCTGGCCTGGCCGGTGGGTTTTTTGCCGCGCACCAGGGCGCGGTGTTTCCGTCGGTGGCCTCGGTTTCCACATCGGTCGATGCCTTGCTGGTGATCCTGCTGGGCGGCGTACACCAGTTGTGGGGCACGGTGGCCGGGGCGGCGGTGTTGGTCTGGGCCGGAGCCGAGTTGGGGCGCGGCTTTGACTACTGGCGCGGCGCCTTGGGCCTGTTGGTGATGGTGATCATGGTGGTGGCACCATCGGGCCTGTTGGGCGCGCGCTGGAGGCGACTCCCATGAGCCTGGAGGTGCGCAACCTGGTCAAACACTTTGACGGCGTGCGGGCCGTCAACGGTGTCAGCCTGACCGTGCAGAGCGGCGAGTGCGTGGCGCTGATTGGCCCGAACGGCGCCGGCAAGTCGACCAGCTTTGCCTGCATTGCCGGCCAGCACGCACTGACCGGCGGCGAGGTCTGGTGGAACGGCACCCGCATCGACCGCCTGAGCCCCGAGCAACGTTTGCGCCGCGGCGTGGCCCGCACCTTCCAGGTGGCGCAGACATTCGAGGCACTCACCGTGCTACAAAATGTGCAGCTGCTTCTGCAGTATCCACGAGGGCTGGCGGCCTATAACACTCTGGATGGGGATCAGGTGGAGCCGGCGTTGGCGCTGTTGCAGCAGGTGGGACTTGGCGGCTTGGCACAGGCCGTTGCACAGGGCCTGCCCTATGGCGCCAAGAAGCGCCTGGAGTTGGCCATGGCTCTCGCTGGGTTGCGTCGCGCACCGACCGCGGTGCCCTTGCTGAGCCCCGAAGGTGGCCAGTTGCTGTTGCTCGACGAGCCCGCCGCCGGCCTGGCCGCCAGCGAACGCGCCGAACTGATGACGCTGGTGAAGTCGCTCACGCAGGCCCATGGTCCGCGCGCCGGCATGGCCGTGCTCTACACCGAGCACAACATGGACGCCGTCTTCGGCGTCGCCGACCGGGTGCTGGTGTTGATTGACGGCCTGATTGCCGCACAGGGCAGCCCCGAGGCCATCGCGCAGGACCCGGTGGTGCGCCAGCGCTACCTGGGGCATTGGTGGGAGCGTTCCCGCGATGAGGCTCGGGATGCTTGAAGTCCGCGACCTCCACGCCTGGCACGGCGCCGCGCAGGCGCTGTTTGGCGTGACGCTGACCGTGGGTGCGGGCGAGCTGCTGGTGCTGCAGGGCCTGAACGGCGCCGGCAAGTCCACGCTGCTGCAAGCCATCATGGGCATGGGCCCTCGTGTAGAGGGCGTGATCCGCTACCAAAATGAGAGCATCGCGGCGCTGCCCAGTCACCAGCGTGCGCGGCGCGGCCTGGGCTATGTGCCGGAGGACCGGCGCCTGTTCACCGCGCTGACGGTGCAGCAGAACCTCCTGATTGCCGCGCGCACCGATGTGGCCCGGCGTCTCGAAGAGGTGCTGCAGCTTTTCCCCGCGCTCAAGTCCATGCTGGGCCGCAGCGCCGCCCACATGAGCGGGGGCGAGCAGCAGATGCTGAGCCTGGCCCGCACGCTGATGACCGGCCCCAGTCTGCTGCTGCTCGATGAGCCGTGCGAGGGCATTGCCCCGGTGCTGGTGGAATCCATCCGCGACGCGCTGCTGTCGCTCAAGGCACAGGGAATGTCCATGCTGGTGGCAGAGCAAAATGGCATCCTGGCCGAGCGCGCTGACCGCGTGATTACACTGACAGCGCAGACGCAACTGCACACCTAAGACATGATCATTACCAGCCTACTGGACACCGACCTCTACAAGTTCACGATGATGCAGGCGGTGCTGCACCAGTTTCCGGGTGCGCAGGTGGAATACCGCTTCAAGTGCCGCAACCCCGGTGTGGATCTGGCGGCCCACGCCAGCGACATCCGCGAGGAAATCCGCGCGCTGTGCAGCCTGCAGTTCCAGGACAGCGAACTGGCCTACCTGCGTGGCCTGCGCTTCATCAAGAGCGACTTTGTGGACTTTCTGGGGCTGTTCCGCCTCAACGAAAAATACATCACCGTCACGCCCAAGGCCAATGGCGACATCGACATCGTCATCGTCGGGCCGTGGCTGCACACCATCCTGTTCGAGATCCCGGTGCTGGCCATCGTCAACGAGGTCTACTTCCGCAACACGCAGAAGGTGCCCGACTTCCTGGAAGGGCGCAAACGCCTGGACGAGAAGATCGGCCAACTGCGCGGCGAAGGCCTGTCCGAGCTGAAGATCGCCGACTACGGCACACGCCGGCGCTTTTCGCGCGCCTGGCACGACGAGGTGTTGCGCGTGCTGGTGGCGCGCCTGGGCACGGCGCAAAGTCCCGGCAACAGCGCCGGCGTGCCGGGGCAACTGGCCGGTACCAGCAACACGCTGGCCGCCATGCGCCTGGGGATTACTCCGCTGGGCACGATGGCGCACGAATACCTGCAGGCCGCACAGGCCTTGGGGCCACGGCTGCGCGACAGCCAGATCTTTGCGTTCGAGTCCTGGGCGCGGGAGTACCGCGGCGACCTGGGCATTGCCCTGTCGGACGTCTACGGCATGGGTGCCTTCCTGCGCGACTTCGACCTGTATTTCTGCAAGCTGTTCGACGGTGCCCGCCACGACAGCGGCGACCCGTTCGACTGGGGCGAGCGCATGCTGGAGCACTACATCCGCAACCGGGTCGACCCACGCACCAAGACGCTGATCTTCAGCGACAGCCTGACCGTGCCGCGCACCATCGAGCTGTACCAACGCTTCCAGGGCCGCTGCCAGCTCGCCTTTGGCATCGGCACCAACCTGACCAACGACCTGGGCTATGAGCCGCTGCAGATCGTCATCAAGATGGTCCAGTGCAACGGCCAGCCGGTGGCCAAGCTGTCGGACACGCCATCCAAGAACATGTGCGAAGATGAAAAGTACCTGGCCTATCTGCGCCAGGTGTTCGACATTCCCAGCTGAGCCCACACCACCATGCCCACTGCCGCAACCCGTCCCCGCATCCTCGTCACCCGCGCCATCTTCCCCGAGGTGGCCGAGCGCCTGTCCGAACATTTCGACGTGGAGTCCAACGCGGCGGACGAAGACTGGAGCCGCGAGGAACTGCTGCGCCGCCTGCAGGGCAAGGCCGGAGCCCTGACCTTCGGCCTGGAGCGCATTGACGCGGACCTGCTGGCGCAGTGCCCGCAGCTCAAGGTCTGCGCCAACATGACCGTGGGCTACAACAACTTCGACTTGGCCGCCATGAGCGCTGCTGGCGTGTTGGGCACCAACGCCCCCGATGTGCTGACCGAGACCACGGCCGACTTTGGCTTTGCGCTGCTGATGGCCACGGCCCGGCGCGTGACTGAAAGCGAACACTTCCTGCGGGCCGGCAAGTGGACGCGCTGGCAGTACCAGATGTTCTCGGGTGCCGAGGTCCATGGTTCGGTGCTGGGCATCATCGGCATGGGCCGCATCGGCCAGGCCATTGCCCGCCGCGCCGCATTCGGCTTTGGCATGCAGGTGATCTACCACAACCGCAGCCGCCTGAATCCGGCGCTGGAGGCCGAATGCCGCGCCGCCTATGTGGGCAAGCAGGAGCTGTTGAAGACCGCCGACCATGTGTTGCTGGTGGTGCCCTATTCCCAAGAATCGCACCACACCATTGGCGCGGCCGAGCTGGCGTTGATGAAGCCCACGGCGACGCTGGTCAACATCGCCCGCGGCGGCATCGTCGACGACGTGGCGCTGGCCGCCGCGCTGCGTGACCAGCGCATCGCTGGCGCCGGTCTGGATGTATTCGAGGGTGAGCCTGTTGTCCACCCTGATCTGCTGGCCTGTTCCAACGTGGTGCTCACGCCCCACATTGCCAGCGCCACGGTCGGCACGCGACGCGCGATGGCCATGCTGGCGGTGGACAACCTGATTGGCTACCTGGTGCACGGCAAGCCGGTGACACCGCTGAACGCGGACGGACTGGCGACCCGGGCCGCCGCGTAGTTGCTATTAATTCAATAGCTGCTCACGCATATTTCACGAGGGCTGGAGCCCTGTTCTATTCATAACGACCCGGCTGCAAGGACCCCATGGCTGTGAATCAGGAAATCGTTTGGCTGCTGCTGGCGCTGGGTGTGCTGACCCTGGGCCTGCTGGCGTGGGTGGCGTTGGCACTGGCGCGCGCGCGCGGCAACGCGGTGGATGCCGAACAGCAGCGCAAGGACCTGCAGGACCTGCGCACCCAGGTGCAGACAGGCCATGAGCGGCTGGAGCGTGAGCTGCGCCGTGAGATTGCGGAATCCAGCCAAGGTGCGCGCCAGGAGCTGAGCCAGAACCTGGCCATCTTCCAGCAGACCCTGACGCAGCAGGGCGCCGAGGCCACCCGCACGCAGAACACGCAGATCGACGCCTTTGGCCAGCAGCTGGCCCTGATGCAAAAGACCCTGGCGGACACCTTGCACACGCAGCTCTCCAGCGTCGGCGAATCCACCGCCCGGCGCCTGGCGGAGATGAGCGATACCAACACCCGCAGCATGACGGCCGTGCGCGATGCCCTGAACCAGCAACTGGCGCAACTGCAGACCACCAATGCGGCCAAGCTCGACGAGATGCGCGCCACCGTGGACGAGAAGCTGCAGACCACGCTGCAGGCGCGCCTGGGTGAAAGCTTCAAGCAGGTGGCCGACCGGCTGGAGCAGGTGCACAAGGGCCTGGGCGAGATGCAGACGCTGGCCCAGGGCGTGGGCGACCTCAAGCACCTGCTGACCAACGTCAAGACCCGTGGCATCTTTGGCGAGGCCCAACTGGCCAGCCTGCTGGAACAGGTGTTTGTGCCCGACCAGTACGCGGTGCAAGTGGCCACCCGCCCTGGCAGCAAGAACGTCGTGGACTTTGCTGTTCGGCTGCCGGGCAAGTCCGACAACGGCGCACCCCTGTGGCTGCCGATTGATGCCAAGTTCCCCAATGAAGACTACGAACGCCTGCTGGACGCCCAGGGCCGCGCCGACGTGGCGGGGGCCGAGGCCGCCGGCAAGGCGCTGGAGATGCGCATCCGCCTGGAGGCCAAGTCCATGGTCGAAAAGTATGTGGAGCCGCCGTACACCACGGATTTCGCCATCCTGTTCCTGCCCACCGAGGGCCTGTACGCCGAGGTGCTGCGCCGCCCCGGCCTGATGGAGTCGCTGCAGCGCGACCACCGCGTCACGCTGGCCGGGCCCACCACCTTGCTGGCCATGCTCAGCTCGCTGCAGATGGGGTTCAGAACGCTGGCGCTGGAGAAGCGCTCCAGCGAGGTCTGGCAGGTGCTGGGTGCGGTCAAGACCGAGTTCGAGAAGTTTGGCGGCGTGCTGGCCAAGGTCAAGTCGCAGACGCAGACCGTGCTCAACACGCTGGACAGCGCCGAGACCCGCAGCCGCGCCATGGGCCGGGTGCTCAAGAAGGTTGAGGCCCTGCCCGAGACCCAGGCACAGACGCTGATCCCGTTCGACAAGGATTACGACCGACTGGAAGGCGATGCCGAGGGTGACAACGCCACGGCATGAACGCATCCCACCCCAACGCCACGCCGGAGATTGAACGCGTCCAGACCTGGGCCCTGCTGCGCCTGATCTGCGGCCACATCTGCCTGCACGGCAGCATGGCCGGCCTGCGCATGGCCGCACCGCTGCTGGCGCTGCGCCAGGGGCATAGCGCGTTCTCGGTGGGGGTGCTGCTGGCGCTGTTTTCGCTGACCCAGGTGTTTCTGGCGCTGCCGGCCGGCCGCTATGCGGACCGCCATGGTCTGAGGCGCCCGATGGGCATGGGTGTCATTGCTGCGTCCACCGGGGCCCTGCTGGCCGTGGCGTGGCCGCAGTTCTGGGTGCTGTGCCTGGGCGCGCTGCTGATGGGCGGCGCCACCGGGGCAGCGTCCATCGCGCTGCAGCGCCATGTGGGCCGGGCGGCGCGCAATTCGACCGAACTCAAGCAGGTGTTCAGTTGGCTGGCCATTGGCCCTGCGGTGTCCAACTTTGTCGGGCCGGTGCTGGCCGGTTTGCTGATCGACCATGTGGGCGTCTGGCTGGGTGGCTCGGCGGGGGACGACAACGGCTTTCGCGGTGCCTTTGCCATGCTGGCGCTGCTGCCGTGGGCCACCTGGCTGTGGGTGCGGCACACGAAGGAATTGCCGCCGGTGGAGCCCGCAGCCGGGGCGCCGCACCAGCAGGTGTGGCACCTGCTGCGCGAGCCGCTGATGCGCCGTCTGCTGCTGGTCAACTGGCTGCTGTCGAGTTGCTGGGATGTGCACACCTTTGTCGTGCCGGTGCTGGGCCACGAGCGCGCGTTCAGCGCCTCGGTCATCGGCACCATCCTGGGCGCCTTTGCGATCGCTGCCGCGGCGGTGCGGGTGCTGATGCCGCTGCTGGCGCAGCACTTGAAGGAATGGCTGGTGGTCACCGGTGCCATGTTGGCCACGGCACTGATGTTTGTCATCTACCCGTTCATGGTGTCACCGTGGACCATGGGTCTGTGCTCGGTGCTGCTGGGGCTGGCGCTGGGCTCCGTGCAGCCCATGATCATGAGCACGCTGCACCAGATCACGCCACACCACCTGCATGGCCAGGCGCTGGGGCTGCGGCTGGCGGCGATCAACCTGTCCAGCGTGCTGATGCCCATGCTGTTTGGCACGGCGGGCGCCGTGGTGGGCATATCCGCCGTGTTCTGGACGGTGGGCGCGGCCGTGGGGCTGGGCTCCCAACTGGCCTGGAAACTGCGCCCCTAGAGTCCGTAAGAGTGCCGGATGATGTCCCAGGCTTCCTGCGGATCGTCGGTGTACTGGAACAGGTTCAGGTCCTCGGGCGAGATCGCGCCTTCTTCCACCAGCACGTCCATGTTGATCAGGCGTTTCCAGTAGTCCTTGCCGAACAAGATGATGGGCACCGGTGTGGACTTCTTGGTCTGCACCAGCGTGATGACCTCGAACAGCTCGTCCAGCGTGCCAAAGCCGCCGGGGAAGGCGACCATGGCCTTGGCGCGCATCATGAAGTGCATCTTGCGCACCGCAAAGTAGTGGAACTTGAAGCTCAGCTCGGGCGTGACATAGGGGTTGGCCTGCTGCTCGTGCGGCAGCGCAATGTTCAGACCCAGCGTGGGGGCTCCCGCTTCTGCCGCCCCCCGGTTGGCCGCCTCCATGATGCCGGGGCCTCCGCCGGTGCAGATGTAGAGGCGTTCTTCCTTGGGTAGCGCCGTGCTGTGGGTGGCCACGATGCGGCCGAACGCGCGCGCCAACTCGTAATGGTGGGCGTTGCGGACATGGCGTTGGGCCAGTGTCAGCGCCTGCGCGTCGCCGGTGGTGCTCGCCTCGTCGACCATGCGCTGGGCGTCTTCGAGCGACTTGAAGCGTGCGCTGCCAAACACCACGATGGTGTTGTCAATGCCCATCTCGGTCTGGTCCAGATCGGGCTTGAGCAGCTCGAGCTGCAGGCGGATGCCGCGCGTCTCACGGCGCAGCAGGAATTCGGGGTCGCCGAAAGCCAGGCGGTAAGCGTTGGGGCGCAGGGGAACGCCCGCATCCGCCTGGGCCTGGATGTAGGCCCAAGCATCGGTCATTGCGCGTTCGTCGAGGTCTTTGGAGGTATCCAACTGTTCAGTCCTAATCAGAGTTGAGCAATGCGTCAGCAATGCAGGTCGCCATGCTAACTGCATTGCTGGGGTGGGAAATGCAGTCCGTGCTCCAGACCTGTCCGACGCCGGCGTCCTGGATGACCTGCAGGGCGTCTCCGGCAAACAGGGCGTGGGTGACGGCGACGTCGACCGATGCCGCGCCGCCGGCAAGCAACAGGCGGGCGGCACCCGCCAGGGTGTGGCCGCTGCTGGCCACGTCGTCCAACAGCACCACGGTTCGCCCGGCAACGTGGAGGTTCTGCGGCAGGGCAATCTGCACATCGCGGTCGCCATGGCGGACCTTGCGGCACACGCCAAATTCAAAGCCATGCGCCTGGGCGGCCTGGGCGATCCATTGCGCGGATTCCTCGTCGGGGCCAATCAGCAGCGGGGCGGCGTGGTGTGCCGCAATCACATCGGCCAGCAGCGGCGCACCGCTGAGCACGACGGCCTGCGGCACGGGCACAGCTTCCTGCAGTGTGGCCACGCGGTGCAGGTGTGGGTCGACGGTGATGACGGCATCAAACAGCTCGGCCAGGAAGCGGCCGACCACACGCTGGCTGACCACTTCACCTGGCTGGAAAGCGATGTCCTGGCGCATGTAGGCCAGGTAGGGTGCCACCAGCGTCAGGTGGGTTGCACCGAGCGTGCGGGCCGTGCGGGCGACCAGCAACAGTTCGATCAGCTTCTCGTTGGGTTGGTCCAGGGTGCGCAGCATGACCACGCGCGGCGGCAGCTTGTCGGGCAGGCGGAGCTTGAGCTCACCATCGGGAAAGCGGTGGCGCGCGATGGCGGCGCAGGTCAGTCCCGCCGCGCTCGCAATGCGTTGTGCGCTGGCCAGGTCCTCGTCAAAGTGCAGCAGGAGTGCAAGGGATGTGGTCATCAGAACTCCACAAACGCGTGCAGCATGTCGGAGGCTGCGCCAATGGTGCAGCCGTTGGAACGGTGCCAGGCCTGGCGGGCAAACTCCAGGTCTGCGGGAAAACTGGCGTGTACGCGGTAGAGCAGGGTGTCGGCCTGGACTTCGTCACCCAGTTTGCACAGCAGGTCGACCCCTGCGTTTTTGACCTTGGGTGCACCGGCCAGACTGGCAATGCGCGCCAGCTGGATGTTGTCGATGCTGGTCACCACGCCGGCGTGCGGGGCGCGGGCTTCGAAGCTCAACTTCCCGAGGTCGGGCTGATTATGGTCAAAGCCCTTGCCGCCCTGGGCGGCAATGATGGCATTCATCTTGGACAGGGCGCGGCCCGAGTCGAGGATGTCGCGTGCAATGGCAAAGCCATCGCCACCTCGCACATCGGGGTCGCATTCGATCAGGCGACCGGCCAGGCGCAGGGCTTTTTGTCGCAGGTCCATGGGGGCGCGCGGGTCGTTTTCCAGCACACGCATCACGTCGCGGGCTTCCAGCACCGGGCCGATGCCAAAACCGATGGGCTGGCGCCCGTCGGTGATGACCACGTCCAGCGAGAGCTGCATGCGCCGCGCCACGTATTCGAACAAGCGGCGCAGGCGCTGGGCTTCGGGCATGGAGCGCACCTTGGCGGTGGGGCCGATGGGAATGTCCAGAACCAGATGGCTGGAGCCAGCCGAGATTTTCTTGGACAGGATGGAGGCCACCATCTGGCCGGGCGAGTCCAGCGACAAAGGCCGCTCCACCGAAATCAGCACGTCATCGGCGGGCGACAGATTGGCAGTGCCCCCCCATGCCAGGCAGCCACGGTGGGCGCGCACGATGTCCTGCAACTGCTCCATGGGCAGTTGCACGTTGGCCAGCACCTCCATGGTGTCTGCCGTGCCGGCTGGCGAGGTGATGGCGCGCGACGAAGTCTTGGGGCACAGCATGCCGTGCGCCGCGACGATGGGCACGATCAGCATTGAGGTGCGGTTGCCCGGGATGCCGCCGATGCAGTGTTTGTCCACGACCAGGTTCTCATGCCAGTTCAGGTGGCGGCCCGCATCAATCATGGCCTCGGTCAGGAAGTAGACCTCTTCGCGGTCCAGTTCGTCCCGGTTGGTGGCCACCACAAAGGCGGTGAGTTCGATCTTGGAGTAGTGGTGCTCGGCAATGTCCTGCACGATGGACTTGAAGTCCTCGCGCGTCAACCGTTCTCCGCCCAGCTTGCGGTGCAGGGCGCCAATGGACTCGGGTGGCTCGGCCTGTGCCACCGTGACGGTGTGGCCGTCTTCCACGCCCATTTGTGCAAACGCCGCCTTGGCCAGGCCCAGCTCGCCGCAGGCCACGATGGCAGGGTCATCCACCACGTTGAGGGTTGCAAGAATGCTGTTGCCGTTGGCGCGCACCTCCACCTTGGACAGGGCCTTGAAGCCCTCTGCCCGGTAGATGTCGCAATCCCGGTGCATGTAGGCCACGTTCTCGTGGTAGGTGTCGATCAGTACGCGCCGCAGGGCCAGGCGGGCTGGAGTGGCCGCGCCATTGCCGGACGGCGCAGCTTCGGATTGTGGGCTTGTCATGGCGATAGCCTACACCCAAAATGGCGTGCCATTCGGCATGGAAGCGGCAAAGAAAAAGGCTCCCGAAGGAGCCTTTGGCATGTGCCGAAGAGAGGTCTCTCTGTGGTATCAGACGCGCTTGCGGTATTCGCCAGTGCGGGTGTCGATTTCGACCTTGTCGCCCTGGGCCACGAAGATTGGCACACCGATTTCGAAACCGGTGGCAATCTTGGCGGGCTTCAGGACCTTGCCGGAGGTGTCGCCCTTGACGGCGGGTTCCGTCCAGGTGATTTCGCGCACGACGCTGGTGGGCAATTCGACCGAGATGGCCTTGCCTTCGTAGAACACCACTTCAACGGCCATGCCGTCTTCCAGGTAGTTCAGCGTGTCGCCCATGTTTTCGGCTTCCACTTCGTACTGGTTGTACTCGGCGTCCATGAAAACGTACAGCGGGTCGGCAAAGTAGGAGTACGTGCAATCCTTCTTGTCCAGGATGATCTGGTCCATCTTGTCGTCGGCCTTGAACACGACTTCGGTACCGAAGTTGGCGATCAGGCTCTTGAGCTTCATGCGCACGGTGGCGGAGTTGCGGCCGCCGCGGCTGTATTCGGTCTTCAGGACGACCATGGGGTCTTTGCCGTGCATGATGACGTTGCCGGCGCGGATTTCTTGAGCGATTTTCATAAAGGTTCAGGCAGTTGGCGCTGTTAGCCTGTGCTGTCAGCGGTGATAGGCCGCGTGGTGCGGCGAAGCATGATTTGCCCATGACTCGCGGCAAACTTAGCAAAGCCTCAGATTTTACCGTTTTTTCAGCACGAATTGAACCAGCTGGGTCGTCAGATCGTCCATTTCCAGCAGGCGCTGGCGTGCGGATTGCACGGTTTCTGCCCAGGTCTTGAGGTCCGTCAAGGGCAGTGCCGTCTCGTCTGGCGTGGTCGACGTGCTGTTCCAGGCATGGTGGGCGGCGCGCAGCGTGGTGTCGGCGCCCAGCCAATCCAGAAACGCTTCGAGCTTGGCCACATGGGCCGCATCGTCCTGCGGGTAGATGTGCCAGATCAGCGGCTTGCCGGCCCACAGGGCGCGCACCAGAGAGTCCTCGCCGCGCACGCAGTTCAGGTCGCAGGACCAGAGCAGGTGGTCAAAATCCCGTTGGTTCAGGCGTGGCAGGAAGTGGACCTGCAGGTTCTGCAGTGGCGGTGCGCCGCCTGCTTCCCGTTCAGCAAGCTCCGCGCGGACCGCGTGCTGAGCCCGCCCGTCGGCCACCAGCAGGTGCGTGGGCGCTGCGTCTGCCTCCAGGTGCTGCAACAGCTCTGCCAGTGCAGTGGGTTCATAGCAGAACAGGGACACCAGCCGCGCGCCCGGCCAGGCGACGCCGAGGCTGGCGAGCCAATGCTCGCGCCGATCCGCCTGGGCAAAGGCCTGCTGGCGATTCAGCAGATCGGGTTCGCGCAACAGGCCGCCGGTTCGCCGCGTAAAACCAGGGTAGTAGAAGTGCTTTGTCCAGCCCCTGGCCGGCCCGCTCATGATGGGGGAGGGCAGACCGTGGGAGCGCTCCACAAAACCTTCCGCGGACAGGTATTCCAGGTTGATCCAGGTCGGGATCTTGTCATCAAATTGGCCGTTAGCCCTCGTGGAATGGGCGTAGTAAGCTATAAATTCAGTAGCAATTTCGCAGCCGAAGGCCTCCACCCAAACCGCGGCGCGGGGCAGCGTGGACAGCAGGGCGGTGTCCATGGATTGTTCCCAGGCGCTGACCACAACGCCGGGCCAGTTGCCTTCCAGCGCGCCGGGTGCCATCCAGTGCAGCGCAGACGCGTCATCCACCCACAGTCGCACCGTGTGTCCGCAGGCGGCCAGGTCGGCGCACAGGCGCCAGCAGATGCCGATGTCGCCAAAGTTGTCGATGACGCGGCAGAACACGTCCCAGAGCAGTGGTGGTGTGGTGGTGTTGACGGACGGATTGGGCATGGCATGGATTGTCCATGCTGCCAAAGAGCAGGCAATAGAACGGACAATACGCGCCATGTCCGAAATCCATTCCGAAGAGTTGTTGCGCGAGGTGGCATCGCTGCCGTCCTTGCCCGGTGTGTACCGCTACTTTGACGCCCAGGATCAGTTGCTGTATGTGGGCAAGGCGATCAACCTCAAAAAGCGGGTATCGAGCTATTTCCAGAAGAACCATGGCGGCACGCGAACCGGCCACATGGTGAGCAAGATCGTGCGCATGGAGACCACCGTGGTGCGCTCCGAGGCCGAGGCCCTGCTGCTGGAAAATAACCTGATCAAGACACTCAATCCCAAATACAACATCCTGTTTCGGGACGACAAGAGTTACCCCTATCTGAAGATGACCGGCGTGCCGCCAGTGGCCAAGCTCATTCCTGCGGAGTCGCCGAACCCGGCGCATTTCACCCGGGTGTCCTACTACCGTGGCGCGGTTGAGAAGAAGCACCACTACTTCGGCCCCTATCCCAGCGCCTGGGCGGTCAAGGAAGCGATCCTGCTGATGCAGAAGGTGTTTCGCCTTCGCACCTGCGAAGACCCGTTCTTCAGCAACCGCAGCCGGCCCTGCCTGCTGTACCAGATCAAGCGCTGCTCGGCGCCCTGTGTCGGTCATGTGTCGGAGCAGGACTATGCCGAAGATGTGGCCAATGCCGAGAAGTTCCTGCGCGGCGACGCCCAGGGCGTGATGCGGCAACTCGAAGCCCGCATGATGGCCCACGCGGATAGACTGGAGTTCGAACAGGCCGCCGAGTTGCGCAACCAGGTGGCGGCCCTGTCCAATGTGCTGCACCAGCAGTCCATGGACAACGTGGAGGACCGCGATGTGGACATCCTGGCCGTCAAGGTGCAGGGCGGCAGGGCCTGCGTCAACCTGGCCATGGTGCGCGGTGGGCGCCATCTGGGGGACCGGCCGTATTTTCCGGTCCACGTGGAAGACGCTGCGGGGCTGGAAGAAGAGGGCGAGTCCGACGCCGCAGCCACTCCGGTGGAGGTCAAGGTGCTGGAGGCGTTCCTGTCGCAGCACTACATCGACGTGGCCATGCCACCCACGTTGATCGTCAGCGAGCCGGTCAGCAAGGCGCTGCTCAAGGCCTTGTCGGAACAGGTCGGCTTCAAGGTGACGGCAGTGCACCAGCCCCGCGAGCAGCGCCGAGCCTGGCTGGAGATGGCGCAGACCAATGCAGCTCTGCAACTGGCGCGCCTGTTGGCCGAAGAGGGCTCGCAGCAGGCACGCACGCGGGCACTGACCGAGGCACTGGATCTGACGCTCGACAAGCTGGAGGAACTTCGGGTGGAGTGCTTTGACATCTCCCACACGGCGGGCGAGGCCACGCAGGCATCCTGCGTGGTGTTTCACCACCACAAAATGCAGAACAGCGAGTACCGGCGCTTCAACATCGATGGCATCACGCCGGGCGATGACTATGCGGCCATGCGCCAGGTGCTGGTGCGCCGCTACAGCAAACTGGCCGAGGCGCTGAAGGAAGCCAAGCACGCGGGCCAGGCTCCGTCAGGTACGGCCCGCATGCCGGATCTGGTGCTGATCGATGGTGGCCGGGGGCAGGTGTCCATGGCGCGCGAAGTGTTTGAACAATTGGGACTGGACCTGTCGCTGATCGTCGGTGTGGAGAAAGGCGAGGGTCGCAAGGTCGGGTTGGAGGAACTGGTGTTTGCCGACGGGAGGGAGAAGATCTATCTGGGTTCCGACTCGGCAGCGCTGATGCTGGTGGCTCAGATTCGCGACGAGGCGCACCGATTTGCCATCACCGGCATGCGCGCCAAGCGTGCCAAGGTACGCGTGGGTGGCGGCAAGCTCGAAGAAATCCCGGGTGTGGGCCCCAAGCGCCGCGCCAGCCTGTTGCAGCGCTTTGGCGGGGTGCGTGGCGTGGCGCTGGCCAGCGTGGACGATATCGCCAGCGTGGAGGGAATCTCTCGTGACATGGCAGAAGAAATTTATCGGGCACTGCACTAGCCATGCCACAATCGGGCGATGTTTATGACCATCCCCACCATCATGACATGGACGCGCATTTTCGCGATTCCGCTCATCGTGGGTGTCTTCTATCTGCCCGAATCCCAGGCCAGCCAGGCCGAAAAAAATCTTATTGCCACCGTCATGTTCGTGGCCTTTGCAGCCACCGATTGGCTGGATGGTTATCTGGCGCGCAAGCTGAATCAGACCTCGTCGTTCGGTGCGTTCCTGGACCCTGTCGCAGACAAGTTCCTGGTGTGTGCCTGCGTGCTGGTCCTGGTGCACTTGCAGCGCGCCGATGTTTTCGTGGCTCTCATCATCATTGGCCGTGAGATTGCCATTTCGGCGCTGCGCGAGTGGATGGCACAGATTGGTGCATCCAAGAGTGTGGCTGTGCACATGATCGGCAAGCTCAAGACCGTTGTACAAATGGTTGCAATTCCGTTTTTGCTGTTTGATGGCCTGTTGTTTGGATTGATCAATACCCATGAATGGGGTGTTTGGCTGATTTGGGCAGCTGCGGTTTTGACCATCTGGTCCATGGTGTATTACCTGCAAAAGGCGCTGCCGGAAATACGCGCACGGGCTCGTTGATGGGGCGTCAATTGCGGCTAGAATCTGCGTCCGCACCGTTGTATTGCTGCATGGCATATTGACATGGCGAAGACCGGTGGCTTCTAATGGGTTGCGGTATTTTCAGCCGTGACCAGAGCAATCCAGACCAGCTTCAGGCCCGCTTGCGAACGATGCAGAGAACCGAAAAACTGGGTCCGGTAATGACGATTTTTGAAAAGACAATTCGATAAACGCTGCTTCCTACAAGGGGTCTTTGTGAATAAAACTGAACTGATTGAGCACATTGCGAAACACGCCGACATTTCGAAGGCTGCTGCTACGCGCGCCCTCGAATCCACCATCGGAGCTGTCAAGACCACTTTGAAGAAAGGCGGCTCGGTTTCATTGGTGGGTTTTGGTACTTTTGCGGTCGGAAAACGTGCGGCCCGCACAGGTCGCAATCCACGTACTGGCGCTGCGATTAAAATCAAGGCCGCCAAGGTTCCAAAGTTCCGTCCTGGCAAGGCATTGAAAGATGCTCTGAATTGATTTTTTGGTTTAAGGTGGGGTGATTAGCTCAGTTGGTAGAGCGGCGCCCTTACAAGGCGTAGGTCGGCGGTTCGAGCCCGTCATCACCCACCACCCAAGCAAAGGCGAACAGTGTTGTTCGCCTTTTTTGTTATTTACTGGAGAGTTAGCGCATGTTCGATTTCGTTCGCAAGCACACAAAGGTCATGATGTTCCTCATGTTCTTGCTGATCATCCCCGCCTTCGTGCTGGTCGGCGTGGATGGCTTTCGCCGCATCAACGCCAAGGGAGATGCAGTCGCCATCATCGGCAGCGAAAGCATTGGTCAGGCCGATTGGGATGCGGCGCACAAGATCGAGGTGGATCGCCTGCGTGCCCAGATGCCGAATCTGGATGCGAAGATGCTGGATTCTGCCGCTGCGCGTTACATGACGCTGGATCGTCTGGTGCGTGAGCGGGTGATGAGCGAAGCGGTAGAAGATTCCCACTTGATGACATCGGATGCGCGTCTGGCCCACGAGTTGCAGCAGAGTCCTACCATTGCATCGCTGCGCAAGCCGGATGGAACGCTGGACATGGAACGTTATCGCCAGTTGGCCGCCAGCCAGGGGCTGACGCCAGATGGTTTTGAGGCGCGTGTGCGGGCCCAGTTGTCCGCGCACCAGGTGGAAGCGGGTGTGACCTCCACCGCATTTGCGCCGACCGCGCTGGCGGATGTTGCCTTGAACGCCTTCTATGAGCGCCGCGAGGTGCAAGTTGCACGGTTCAACCCCAGCGATTACGCTGGCAAGGTCAGTCCCAGTGATGCGGAAATTGAAGCGTACTACCAGGCCAATCCAGCCCTGTTCCAGGCTCCCGAGTCGGCATCCATTGAGTATGTGGTGTTGGATCTTGAGACTGTCAAGAAATCCATCGTGCTCAACGAGGCAGATCTGAAGTCATACTACGAGCAGAACGTAGCACGTCTGAGTGGCAAGGAAGAGCGCCGCGCCAGTCACATCCTGATCAACGCTCCCAAGGACATGCCAGAGGAGGCTCGCAAGCAGGCCCGTGAACGCGCCGAAGCCCTGTTGATGCAGGTGCGCAAGGCGCCTGACAGCTTTGCCGAGGTCGCCAAGAAGAACTCCCAGGACGCGGGTTCTGCGCCCAATGGTGGCGATCTGGACTACTTCGGTCGGGGAGCCATGGTCAAGCCGTTTGAAGACGCCGCATTTGCCTTGAAAAAAGGGGATATCAGTGACGTGGTGGAGTCCGATTTCGGCTTTCACGTCATCCGGCTCACCGACGTCAAGGCGCCCAAGCAGCGCAGTTTTGAGGAGTTGCGCCCGAGCATGGAAGCCGACCTGAAGACCCAACAGGCGCAGCGCAAATTCGCCGAGGTGGCTGAAGCCTTTACCAACGGCGTGTATGAGCAGTCCGACAGCCTCAAGCCGGTGGCAGAGCGTCTGAAACTGGAAGTCAAGACGGCGACCCAATTGCAGCGCAAGCCAGCACCGGGGGCCACAGGTGTGCTTGCCAGCCCCAAACTCCTGGCAGCCGTGTTCAGTGCGGACTCGCTGGAGAAAAAGCGCAATACCGAAGCCACGGAAGTGGCCCCCAACCAGTTGGCTGCTGCGCGCATCACCGAATACACACCAGCGCGTACTAAACCGCTGGCAGAGGTTCGGACTGCCGTGCGGGAGCGTCTGGTGGCCAGCCAGGCCGCCGAGCTGGCCAAGAAGGATGGTGCCGAAAAATTGGTAGCCTGGAAGGCAGTTGCTCCAGCTGCCATGGCTGCGGCAATGGTTGTCAGTCGCGATGCGGCCCAAGGAGTTCCCCCGACAGTGCTGGATGCCGTGTTGCAGGCCGATGCTACCAAGCTGCCAGCCTGGGTTGGCGTGGATCTGGGTGCTCAGGGTTATGCGATTGTGCGAGTCAACAAAGTGTTGACGCGCACCGCACCCGCATCGGCGGCGGCTGAGCAGGAGCGCAAACAGTATGCGCAATGGGTTGCCAGCGCCGAAAACCAAGCCTATTACAAAATGCTCAACCAGCGCTTCAAGGTGCAAATCAAGGCGGCCCGTCCCGGTCAAACTGCATCCAGTCAGCAGACGTCCGCTGAATGAAGTGAAACAGAGGTTATAATATAAAGCTCACGGTGGCTGTAGCTCAGTTGGTAGAGTCCAGGATTGTGATTCCTGTTGTCGTGGGTTCGAGCCCCATCAGCCACCCCAAGTGATATATGAAAAGCCTGCTATCGCATACGTAGCAGGCTTTTTTCTTGGTGCCTTGGCGTATCAGCCCGCGCTTCAGCGCACATCCCATTCCGACAGCTGGAGGTTGGTTGCAATCAGCCGTGTTACCAGCATTTTGATGAATGCCTTGTCGAAGCAGGATTGCAGTTCCGGGGATGCCTGCTGCAGCGATTTGCTTTTGATCTTCAGGACCGTGATCTTCGTTTCCGCTATCACGGTGGCGGAACGCAGGTTCTCTCCTGGTTGCAGGTAGACCATTTCTCCAATGCTCACGCCGGCGCGAAGCTTTGTCAGTGCCAGGTTCTTCTTGGTGACCCGCACCACGCCGTCGAGCAGCAGGTAAAACGATCGTCCGACCGAACCTTCTTCCATCAACACGGTTGTACGTTCCAACGTACGGATTCGGCCCAGGCGCAGTGTCTCCCAGATCGCCACGTCACTGAAATCCCGGAAGAAATCGAGGTGGCGCAGCTTCTGGAAGCGTTCCACCTCGGTTATCTGGGACACCAGTTTGGTGATGCTGGTACTCGCGCCAATGATCGCGTTGGCGAAATCGGGCCAGCTCGCGAATCGGTCGGCTGGTTTCTTCGCAAGCGCAGTGCGGACCACGTCGTCCAGCGCGCTGGGCAGTTCTGGACGCAGTACGCGTACCGGAACGGGATCTTCAGCACCGATCCGGTAAATCGTTGCGTAATCGTTGTCCCCCTGAAATGGCTTTTGTCCGGTGAGTAGTTCATAGAGAACCACGCCCAGCGAGAACATGTCGGACTGCTGCGTCAGCCTTTCTTCTCGAATTTGCTCGGGTGACATATATGCAGGTGAGCCCATCAGACCGGCCAGTTGGGTGACGTCACCATTCTGGGACAAAGCGGCACCAAAGTCGGTGAGCTTGACCTCACCATCATCACGCAACAGAAGATTGGCTGGCTTGATATCCCGGTGCACCAGACCGTGAAAGTGGGCGTACTCCAGTGCATTGCAGCACTTGAATGCAATGTCCAGCACCTCGGACACAGGCAGCAGTGTGTCGGGTGAGGTGTGCTGTTCCAGCGACTGACCCCTCACGTACTCCAGCACGAGGTAGGGTGGGTTGGCGCGTTCGTTGACGTCGATCAGTGAAACGATGTGCGGATGGTTGATCTGCCCGACCAGCACGGCTTCGTTGTGCAGCATGCGGCGGTATCTACTGGCTTGCGTCTGGTCCTGCATCAGGTGTGGGTGGATCTGCTTGATGGCAACCCAGCTGTCCCGAAAGGTGTCGCGGGCCAGGAAGACGGTACCGCTGGCACCGCGGCCCAGTTCGCGTTCGACCTGGTACTTGCCGATGTCCGTAGGAGTAGCAGCCATGTTGCAATTCACAGTGACGGGGAGGCATGATTTCACCACAGGCGTGATGGGTTTTGCAGGCGGTAAAATAAGATTCAAAATAAATACATCATATTATTCAAACCCCATTTGGAAAAGGAACTCAACATGTCCGACGTCATCACCATTGATATCCGCGACACGACACCGCCGGCTGGTGCGCAACGCTTGCTGCAACAGTTTGAGCAGATGCAGGAGGGGCACTCCTTGCACCTGCTGTCTGGCTACGACCCCAAAGGCATACGCGGGCAATTGCAGGTGCGGGCTGGAGACGGCTTTACATGGAAGAGCCTGGAGGCTGGTCCCGTGGTCTGGCGCGTACGAGTGGGCAAGGTCGCAGCGGGCGCCAGCCATTGCTGTTCGGGCGGCGCCTGCTGCGGTTGACGCTGGGAGGGTGCCATGACCTTCGTCGTTACAGAGTCCTGCATCAGTTGCAAGTACACCGATTGCGTGGACGTGTGCCCCGTGGATGCGTTCCGCGAGGGCCCCAACTTTCTGGTCATCGATCCGGCTGATTGCATAGACTGCGCCGTCTGCGTGCCGGAGTGTCCGGTCAATGCCATCTATGCCGATGACGAGGTGCCGGCCGATCAACGGGATTTCATCGCGCTGAACGCCGAGTTGTCGCCGCAATGGAAGCCCATCACCCGCACCAAGCCCGCATTGCCCGACGCCGAGCAATGGGCGCCGGTGACCATCAAGCGCCACCTTCTGTTGCGCTGAATCCGACGGCGCGCTGAGACGCGCCGATTCGGGCCTCTCCTCTTTCCTGTCTCCTTTCCTCACGGCAAAGAAAAAGCGCAACGGGCTTGCACCCGTTGCGCTTTGGTTTGTTGCTGTTGGTCTATCAGGCGTTGCGAGTCTTCACGCCGGTGAGCGGCAAGGCCTCTTCTTGCGCCCGGTCACCCTTGAGCAGGCGCAGCGCAAAGGCCACGAGAAACAGGGTGCCGAAGGCGAACACAATGTCGCCGGGCACGCGCAGCCAGACCATGGTTTCCATGAAGTGCGAGTGCACTACCTCGGCCGAACGGGCAAACCACATGCCCTGGGAGATGCTGGCCCAGGCCTGGTAGATGCCAGCGGGCACCAGCGAGATGAACACCATCATGGCCAGGCCGATATTGAGCAGCCAGAACATGGGCGCCAACAGACGGTCGGACCAGGCCAGGCGGCTGGAGAGGCCACGCAGGCAGAACAACAGCAGGCCGATGCCCAGCATGCCATAAACACCAAACAGGGCGGCGTGGCCGTGGGCAGCGGTCATGTTCAGGCCTTGCATGTAGTACAGGGCGATGGGCGTGTTGATGGAGAAGCCCAGCAGACCGGCACCCACCACGTTCCAGAAGCCCACGGCGATGAAGCACAGGATGGACCACTTGTAGGACTGCACCCAGGCGGCAGCCTTGGAGCGCTGGTAGTTGCGGTAGGCCTCCACGCCGATCATGGCCAGGGGCACCACTTCCAGCGCCGAGAACATGGCGCCGATGGCGATCACGAAGGTGGGCGTACCGGTGAAGTACAGGTGGTGCAGCGTGCCCAGGATGCCGCCGAACAGGAAGACGATGGTTTCCAGCACGATGGCGCTGTTGGCGGTGGTGGCGCGGATCAGGCCCAGGCGGGTGAACAGCAGGGCGATCACGGCGGTGGCGAAAACTTCAAAGAAGCCTTCCACCCACAGGTGGACCAGCCACCAGCGCCAGTATTCGATCATCGAGTAGTGCGTGTGCTTGCCCCAGGTGAGGGACGTGGCGTAGAAGCCGCCGATGCACAGGGCCGCCAGGAACACCATGGCGATCAGACCGCGGCTTTCCGACGGGGTCTTCAGTGCCGGCATCAGGCCACGGCCCAACAACGTCACCCAGAACAGCAGGCCGATGAACAGCAGGATCTGCCAGATGCGGCCCATGCTGGTGAATTCCAGCCCCTGGTTGCCGATCCAGAACGAGAAGTCCGTACCCATGTGTTGCAGGGTGCCCAACCAGCCCATGGCGGTGGAGCCGACCACGATGAACAGCAGCGCATAGAACAGCACGTCCACGCCCAGCTTTTGGTACTTGGGCTCATGTCCGGAAATTGCCGGTGCAATGTACAGGCCGGTAGCCAGCCAGGCGGTGGCGATCCACAGCACGGCGAACTGGGTGTGGATGGTGCGGCTCACCGTAAACGGCAGGATCTGCGCCAGCGGGAAGCCAAAGAAGCTCTGGCCCTCGACCGCATAGTGGGCAGTGATCACGCCCATGCCCACCTGGGCGAGGATCAGACCGATGACCACATAGAAATACTTGCGTGTGGCCAGCATGGACGGCGTGGGCTTGAGGCTGAACAGCGGGTCGGCCTTGGGCGGTGTCGGATCGCTTTCCTCCGCGTGGGTCGAATGGTAAAAAATCATGCCGGCGATGGCGGCGATCATCAGGATCACGCTGGCAATGGACCAGATGCCGGCTGTGGCGGTGGGCGTGTTGGCCACCAGGGGTTCGTGCGGCCAGTTGCTGGTGTAGCTCAGGCCGGCTTCACCGGGGCGATCGGTCGCGGCGGACCAGGACGACCAGAACATGAAGGCGGTGAGCGCCTGCAGATCGGCCGCATCAGGCACCGAGCCGGCGTTCATCGCGTACTGTTCGCGCAGCTTGTCCAGTGACGGATCGGAGCCGAACAGGCCTCGGTAGTGAGCCGCCACGGCCTGAACGGCCTGGGCACGCTCAGGCGAGAGCGTGATGGTGCCGCTGGACGCGTCATAGGTGTTGGCACGCATCTCGGTCTTCAGACGGTCGGTGAGTGCAGCCTGCTGGCCGGCATTCAAATCCGCAAAGGCCTTGCCGAAGTCGCGCTGGGCCCAGACTTCGCGCAGGGCCAGGGACTCGCGGTGCAGCCAGTCGGCGGACCAGTCCGGCGCTACGTAACTGCCATGGCCCCAGACGGAGCCCAACTGCTGCCCACCGGCGGCCAACCAGGCTTCCTGCCCGCGTTGTACCTGGCCGGGGGAAAACAGCTCTTCGCCCTTGGAATTGACGACGTGGTTGGGGATGGGCGGTGCCGAGAGGTAGATCTCGGTGCCGACCCAGCCGAGGACGGCAAAGGACATGGCGCAGATGACTGCGAGCCAGGTCCATAGTTTGCGCGTGGCATGCATGGTGGGGTTCCTTTCATGGAGTTGCAGAATAAATGCATGTTACATGCATCATATAAAAGATGCAAGTATTGAGCATATTTAATTTCCAATGGAGGAACTCGGTAGCATCTCAAACCGGAAACGCCTTAAAATTGCATCTTCAATGCATCAATTGAGCTGCCCACCCGGCAACACCCGACCATGCGGCTGACCGACTACACCGACTACACCCTGCGCGTGCTGATGTTCTGCGCGGTTCGCCCGGAGCGCCCGATCACCATTGCGGAGATTGCGCAAAGCCATGCAGTGTCCAAGAACCACCTGATGAAGATCGTCAACGATCTGGCGCGCCAGGGCATCCTGCACACCACGCGAGGGCGCGGCGGCGGTCTGCGCCTGCTCAAGCCGGCGTCAGAAATTCGCATCGGCGACGTGGTGCGCAACAGCGAGACCGACTTTCGCATGGTTGAGTGCTTTGACTCTGCCAGCAACTCCTGCAACCTCAGCGCCCATTGCAAGCTCAAGAGCGTGATTGGCCGCGCATTGGAGGCTTACCTGGCCGAACTCGACAGCGTGACGCTGGCCGACATCACCCAGGCCAGTTTCGCCAACCGCTCTTCGGCGGGGGTGGCGGTGAGCCATGTTCCCCTGAGCGCCATTCAGCCGCCAGCACGGCGCAAGACCACCAAGACACCGCCAGTTGCGCCCAAGGCTTAGAGGGAAATTGGCCGCTATCCCTCGTGAATAGTGCGTGGCAAGCTATTGAATTTGTAGCAAGAGGGGTGGCCCGTTAGTCCCGAGGGCTGAAGACCAACAGCAGGCTGGGCGGCACGCGGCCATCCACGTCGCGCGGCAGCACCTCGGTCTTGTCGATGGCGTTCAGCACCGCATCGTCCCACGACTTGACGCCACTGGACTTCACCAGCTTGCGGCTGATGATGGTGCCGTCTGGTGAGGTGCGCACCTCCACCTCAGCCGTGGGGTTGCCCACTGGCGTGTCGGTGTAGGTGATGTTGGGTTTGACCCGGGCCTTGATGCGCCCCCCATAGCTGGCTGATGGCCCGGATGATTTGGCCGCGGAGCCGCGCGAGTCTGTGCTGCCGTTGCCTTCCGCCTGGCCCGCCATGCGCAGGGCGCGGTCAATCTGCTGCTGGCGAATTTCGGCCAGCTTCTTGGCTTCGGCCGCAGACTTGGCGTCCTGTTGTTTCTGCTGCTCTTGCTGCTGCTTTTTGTCGCGCGCCAGCTTCTCACGCTGCTCGCGTTCGCGGGCGGTCTTTTCTTCCTGTAGCTGTTTCTGCTTCTGGGCTTCCTTCAGCTTCTTCTCTTGCTCCAGCTTGGCCTTGGCCAGACGCTCCTGCTCCAGGCGTTGCTGTTGCAGTTCTTTTTCCTTCTGCAAGCGGGCCTTTTCCTTGGCGATGGCAATGGCCGGGTCGGGCAGCGGCGGCGTGGGGGCAGGGGGCGCCTGTACCACGGGTTTGGGCGGCTCAGGCGTGGGCTCTGGCGGCGGTGGGGGAGGGGCTGGAGGCGGTGCGGCCTCTTGGGGTACTGCGGACCAAAGTTCGGCCTCTACCGTGACCGGTGTGGCATCGCGCTTCCAGTGCACGCCCACGGTCAGCATCGCCAGCAGCAGGGCGTGGGCCGCAATCGCCAGAGTCACGGCACGCACCAGGCCCCGCGTGGGTGGCGGCGCAAACTCCAGGCGTTCGGTGGCGGCGTGCATGGCAGTGCCCAGGCGCTTAGTTGGCCAGTTGAACGGACAGGCCCACGCGCTGGATGCCGGCGCGTTGCAGCGTGTCCATGACCTTGACCACGCTTTCGTACTTCACATTCTTGTCGGCACTGATGACCACGGCGGAGTTGGCTGCTGCTACGCTGTCGCGCGCGCCCTGTGCACCCTTGACGGCGCCGGCCAGTTCCTTGAGTGTGAGTGACGTCGTCCTGTCCTTGACCTTCATCTCCAGGCTGTCGTTTTTGCCCAGCACCACCTGGATGATCTGGTCCGGTTGGCGTGAGGCCTTGCCCACGCTGGGCAGGTCGATCATGCTGGGCGTGATCAGCGGCGCCGTCACCATGAAGATGATCAGCAGCACCAGCATCACGTCGATGAAGGGCACCATGTTGATCTCGTTGATGGTGCGCCGGCCGCGGCCGCGGTGGGAGACGGCGGGCATGTTCAGCGTCCTTGGGCTGGCTGCGCGCCCACGTTGCGCTGCAGGATGTTGGAGAACTCTTCGATGAAGGTCTCCTGCTGCGTGGCGATGCGGTCGATGTCCCGGGCAAAGCGGTTGTAGGCCACCACCGCCGGAATGGCGGCAAACAGGCCAATGGCCGTGGCCACCAGGGCCTCGGCAATGCCGGGGGCCACGGTGGCCAGTGTGACCTGGGTCAGGGCGGCCAGACCGACGAAGGCGTGCATGATGCCCCACACCGTGCCAAACAGGCCCACATAGGGCGACACCGAACCGACCGAGGCCAGGAAGGACAGGTTGGTCTCCACCTCGTCCATCTCACGCTGGAAGCTGGCGCGCATGGCGCGACGGGCACCGTCCATCAGCGTGCCCACGTCGGTGATGCGGCGTTCGCGCAGTTTCTGGAACTCGCGCATGCCGCTACCGAAGATGCGTTCCATGGGGCCGGTCTTTGCCGCATTCCTGGACGCGGAGGCGAACAGGTCGTTCAGGCTGGAGCCGGACCAGAACTCGCGCTCGAAGGACTCGTTGAGCGACTTGACCCGCTTCAAGGCAAAGAACTTGCGAAAGATCGCCGCCCAACTGGTGATGGACACCGTGAGCAACAGCGCCATGACCAGTTGCACAACGAAGCTGGCGTTGACGACCAGGTGGAGGATGGATAGGTCTTGGTTCATATCAGCGATTGAAAACTACGCCAGCAGGCTGCGCAGGCGGGCAACCGCCTGCTCCAGGTGGGCCATGGAGCTGGCGGTGGAAAAGCGCACGAAGTTGTGGGTTTCGGCCGTGCCAAAGTCGCGCCCCGGTGTAATGGCCACATGGGCCTGGTTCATCACCGCGTAGGCAAAGTCCCAGCTGTCCTTGACGCCGAGCTTGGCGCAGGCGGCCGAGCAATCGGCCCACGCGTAGAAGGCGCCATCGGGCATGACCGGAACGGTCAGGCCCAGGGCATTGAGTTGCGGCAGGAAGTAGTCGCGCCGTGCCTTGAATTCGCTGCGGCGTTGTTCGTAGATGGCCAGACTGTCCGGCTCGAAGCAGGCCAGGGCGGCATGTTGGGCAATGGTGCTGGGGCAGATGAACAGGTTCTGTGCCAGCCGTTCGATGACGGGCACCAGCTTCTCGGGCACCACCATCCAGCCCAGGCGCCAGCCGGTCATGTTGAAGTACTTGCTGAAGCTATTGATGCTGATGATGTTGTCGTCGAGCGCCAGCGCAGTCTGTCCGTATTCGGCCTCAAAGCTCAGGCCCAGGTAGATTTCGTCCACCAGCGTGATGCCACCACGTGACTGCACCACCTGGTGGATGTCGCGCAGCGCGTTGGGGTGGATGGAGGTGCCCGTGGGGTTGGAGGGGGACGCCAGCAGCACGCCCCGGGTGCGCGGTCCCCAGGCCGCCTTGACCTTGTCGGCGCTGAGCTGGAAGCGTTCTTCGGCGGTGGTGGGAATCAGCACTGCCTTGCCCTCGGCCGCACTGACAAAGTGCCGGTTGCAGGGGTAGCTGGGGTCGGGCATCAGGATTTCGTCGCCAGACTCGATGAGGGCCAGACAGGCCAGGTGCAGGGCCGCAGAGGCACCAGCCGTGACCACAATGCGTTCGGGCGATACCCGGGTGTGAAAGCGGTCCGCATACCACTGGCTGATGCGCTCGCGCAGTGGCTGCAGACCGGTGGCCTGGGTATATTGCGAGCGCCCGTCGTGGATAGCCTGTTCCGCCGCCTGTTGCACCAGCGGCGGCGCGGTGAAGTCCGGCTCGCCGATGTTCAGGAAGATCATGGGGGCATCGGTGTGTGCCACCTGGTGGGCCAGGGTGGAGGCGGCCTTGGCCACTTCCATCACGTAAAAAGGTTCGATCCTCTGGGCGCGCGACGATATTTGCATGGATGATCGGGTTGTGCAGCTTTAGGTGCGGGTTTTTTTGCCTTGGCCGCGGTCAGATTCCACCTCGGCGGCACGCAGGGTTGGCGCCAGGCCGTTGAGCACGGCATTCACGTATTTGTGTCCATCCGTACCGCCAAACTCCTTGGCCAGTTCGATGCACTCGTTGAGTACCACGCGCCATGGCACATCCAGACAGTGGCGCAACTCATAGGTGCCAATCCACATCACGGCGTGTTCGATGGGCGAGATTTCCGCCATCGGACGGTCCAGCAGTGGAGTGATCAACGCGTCCAACTCGGAGCCCTGCTCCACGCAGCCCTGCAGCAACGCATCGAAATGCACCGCATCGGCCTTGCTGAAGCCGGCCAGATCGCGGGTGAAGGTGTCGATGTCATTGACAGCGTTGCCGCCGACCAGACTCTGGTAGAGACCTTGCAGCGCAAATTCCCGGGCACGGCTGCGGTCGGACTTGCTGCCGGCCTTGCGCGCACCCGTGCTGGTCAGCCCGGTGCGGGACTGCCGGGGTGGGCGCTTGGGCGCAGTGGTCGACTTGATTTCACTCATTACAGGGACTCCAGCAGGTTGGCCATTTCGACGGCCACGCGGGCCGCGTCGCGGCCTTTTTCGTCCTGGCGCGCCACGGCCTGGGCCATATCCTCGGTGGTCAGGATGGCGTTGGCAATGGGTAATTGGTAATCCAGTGCAAGGCGTGTAACGGCTGAGCCGGACTCGTTGGCCACCAGTTCGAAGTGGTAGGTCTCACCGCGGATGATGCAGCCCAGCGCCACCAGCGCGTCGTAGTTGGCCTTCTCCGCCAAGGCCTGCAGGGCCACCGGCACTTCCAGTGCACCGGGCACGGTGATGTGGTCGATATCCTTTTCGGCAACACCCAGCGTCAGCAACTCGGCCTTGCAGGCCTGGGCCAGGGCGTTGGTGACGGAGGCGTTGAAACGCGCCTGAACGATGCCGATCTTGAGTTTCTTGCCATTCATGCGCGCGTCGGTTGCGTCCACATGGCCTTTGTCTGCGCCAAACATATTTGGTTTCCTTACTTGCTGATGTAGCCGGTGATTTCCAGGCCGTAGCCGGTCATGCTGGGCATGCGACGGGGGCTGCCCATCAGGCGCATCTTGTGCACGCCGCAGTGGCGCAGGATTTGCGCGCCCACGCCGTAGGTGCGCAAGTCCATGCGACCACGCACGGGCGCCTGGGCGGACTGCGCCGTGCCGTCGAACTGGGCTAGCAACTGCTCGCCGCTTTCGCCGCAGTTCAGCAGCACGACGACGCCAGCGCCTTCCTGCTGCATGTGCTGCAGGGTGGCCTCCAGACTCCAGGAGTGCATGGCACGCCCGGTCTCCAAGGCGTCCAGCACGGAGAGGGGTTCATGTACCCGCACTGCTACAGAATCTGTAGCGCTCCACGCCCCTTTGACGAGGGCCAGGTGCACACCAAGGCCTGTACTGTCGCGGAATGCGTGGGCTGTGAATTCGCCAAAGGCGGTTTGCATGGGGCGCGATCCCAGCTTCTGGATCAGCGATTCGGTCTTGCTGCGGTACTCGATCAGGTCGGCAATGGTGCCGATCTTCAGGCCATGCTCGGCGGCGAAGAGCTGCAGGTCCGGCAGGCGGGCCATGGTGCCATCGTCCTTCATGATCTCGCAGATCACGGACGCGGGCGAACAGCCCGCCATGACGGCCAGGTCGCAGCCGGCTTCGGTATGGCCGGCGCGCATCAGCACGCCGCCGTCAACCGCTTGCAGGGGGAAGATGTGGCCAGGCTGGACCAGGTCTTCCGGCACGGCATTCGGGGCCACGGCGGCCTGCACGGTGCGGGCACGGTCGGCGGCGGAGATGCCGGTGGTGACGCCTTCGGCAGCTTCAATGGATACGGTAAAGGCTGTGCCCTTCTTGTCGCCATTGCGTGCGGTCATGGGGGGGAGCTGCAGGCGTTCGCAACGCTCGCGGCTCAGGGTCAGGCAGATCAGGCCGCGGCCGTAGCGGGCCATGAAATTGATGCCGTCGGCGGTGACGTGGTCGGCCGCCAGAACCAGGTCGCCTTCGTTCTCGCGGTCTTCTTCATCGACCAGGATCACGATGCGCCCGGCGCGCATGTCGGCAACGATCTCTTCAACCGGGGAGATGGACACGGGAGTGGGTGTTGTCATGGTCTGGTCCTCACGCGGGCAGCAGGATCTGGTTGTCCACGCTGAACTGGTAATCCTTGAAGATGTGTTCGGCGCTCAGGTTCTGGTAGCTGCCGTCGGCCGCCTTGCGCGTGGTGTCTTTGAGGCGGTAGGTGGTGCTGCCGCAGGTCCAGCAGTTGTAGTTGCGCATGTGGGTGCACAGACAGGTCTTGTCGGGCACGGAAATGTTCTTGCCATCGGGGTGGATGGCGATCTGCGCGTTGTAGGCCGTGATGTAGGCGCAGCTGCCATTGCCGTCCAGCAGATAGCCATAGGCCTCGCAGTTGGGGCGGATGCCTGCGCCGATGGCCGGCGTGTTGCGCAGCATGCGCATGGGGTAGCCGGTGGGGGAGAGTGTGTTGACGACGATGTCCTCTTCGCTGGCCTTGAAGTATTCCTGCTTGACCTTGTCGGGCAGGCCGCATTCGTTGGCCACCGTGAACCGGGTGGCAACCTGGATGCCGGCAGCGCCAAGCTCCAGGAAGTGGGTAGCGTCGCTGCCGGTGAAGATGCCGCCGGCGGCAATCAGCGGAATGTCCAACTGCTCGGTCTTCAGGAACTGGGCGATTTCCGTCACGATGGTGGCCAGGTCGTATTGGGCCCAGTCCATGCCAAAACCCAGGTGGCCACCGGCCAGAGGGCCTTCGATGACGACGAAATCCGGCAGGCGGTTCAGGCGTGCAGTCTTGCGCAGGAACAGTTGCAGGGCTCGCACGGAGGAAACGATGATGCCCAACTGGGCGTCACGGAAACGGGGGTGATCCGCCATCAGCGCGAACGAGCCCAGGTGCAGACCGGCACTCAGCGTGATGCCGTCGATGCCGGCATCCAGGGCCGAGTTCAGGCGCACCTGCAAGGTGTCGCGCGGCGAGTTCATCGTCAGCTTTTCCATGCAGTTGATGAACACCATGCCGTCACCGCGCTTGGCCTCCATGGTCTTGCCCACATGCAGCTTGGTGGCTTCGGCCAGGCGTCCCAGATCAAACTGCACTTCACTCTTGTCGGAGTTGTTGATGTTGTGCTTGTAGAACTTGGTCTTTTCCTTGACGAACTCGGTGTCAAAGCGGCGGTCGGACACGTCCTGCACCATGGCATCGGAAATATGACCCACACCGCCCAGGCGTGCGGCCTCCAGCGCCAGCTCAGCCGTGGAAATGTCGACGCCCATGCCGCCAATCATCAGTGGCACCAGCTCTCGGCCACCCAGTTTCAGGCGGAAATCATCTACTCGTTTCATGGTCGTCCTTGGTATTTCGAAATAAGAGGTGCAACGCCTGACGGCGCGTCAGGCGGTGGTGGCAGCGCCGCTGCTGAGCATGCGCTCCACATAGCGGGCGATCAGGTCAATTTCCAGGTTGACCCGCGAGCCCGCCCGCAGGCTGTTCAGAGCCGTATTTTCTACGGTGTGCGGGATCAGGTTGATGCTGACCTCGCAACCATCTTCCATATCTGCAATCCGGTTCACGGTCAGGCTGACGCCATTGATGGTGATCGACCCCTTGTACGCGAGGTATTTGCCCAGATCCCGGGGAGCCAGCACGCGCAACTCCCAGCTTTCGCTTATGGGCGCAAAGTGTGTAACTGTGCCGATGCCATCCACGTGGCCGGATACCATGTGTCCGCCCAGCCGGTCGTTGGCACGCAGGGCCTTCTCCAGATTGATGGTGCCGATCACGCCCAGCCCAGCAGTTTTGGCGAGTGATTCAGCCGAAATGTCGACCGTGAACACCTGTTCCACCGGACTCAGGCTCGTGACCGTCATGCAGGCGCCATTGAGTGCAATGCTGTCACCCAGTCCGACATCGTCCAGATAGCCCGCAGGCGTGGAGATGGACAGCCGCTTGCCATGGGCCGAGGAGTCGCCCAATGATTGGACGGCTGCAATCCGGCCTACGCCGGTGATGATTCCTGTAAACATCCGACCATTTTCGCAGGGAATAGGGCGTTCCCCGAGCACCAAGGTCAAAAATCGTCCCGTCCGGGCACACGCGCGACAACGCGCAGGTCGGGGCCTACCTGAGAAATTGACAGGAACTCCAAGTCCCGGGCCTGGCTCAGTGACGTAAATGGGCCAAAGCTGGCCATGTCGCGGCCTTGCCCCAGCAGCTTGGGGGCCAAATAGAGCAGGAATTCGTCTGCCAAGCCTTGCTGGATCAAGGAACCATTCAGTCTGTGACCGGCTTCCACATGCAATTCGTTGATTTCCCGTTTACCCAGGTCCAGCAGCATGGCCGGCAAATCGACTGTTGGCTCGGCGCGGGACTGCAAATCCGGGCAGTGGATGACAGTGGCGCCGCGTTGCTCAAGCGCGGCGACTTTTTCTGGGGTGTGAGTGGCGTAATAAATCAACACCGGGCGCTTGCCGTTCAGGATTTTGGCACGCGGCGGCGTTCTCAACTGGCTGTCGACCACGACGACCTTCGGTTGGCGCGTGGTTTCGACCAGTCTGACATCCAACTGGGGATCGTCTGCAAGAATCGTCCCGATGCCAGTCAGCACGGCACAGGACCGGGCACGCCAAGCGTGGCCGTCCGCACGTGCATCCGACGAAGTGATCCACTGGCTGACGCCGTTGTTCAACGCGGTCTTGCCGTCCAGCGAGGCAGCTATCTTCATCCGGACCCACGGCGTCTTGCGAACCATACGGCTGAAGAAGCCGATATTGAGTTCACGGGCCTGGATGGCCAGTGGATCGTCGGCTGCCAGGACTTCCACTTCGACCCCAGCGGCGCGCAGACGCGCAAAACCTTGGCCGGCAACCAGCGGGTTGGGGTCTGTGTTGGTGGCTACCACTTTCTTGATGCCTGCTGCGATCAAGGCGTCACAACAAGGACCGGTGCGACCGTGGTGGGAGCAAGGTTCCAAAGTGACATAGGCTGTGGCGCCGTGGACGGGATGGCCTTTGGCTTGGGCGTCGCGCAAGGCCATGATTTCGGCATGGGGGCCGCCGACGCGTTGGGTGTGGCCTTCACCCAGAAAGCTTCCGTCGGAATGGATGATGATGCAACCGACGGATGGGTTGGGGGCGGCCATGCGCCCGGTAGCGGCAAGTTGCAGGGCACGTTCGAGAGCGGGGCGTGACATTGTCAATTTCAAATGGATTGCAACCAGTTTACCGTTTGGCGGTCAAAATCAACCGAAAGTCAGGAACCATTTGCGCAGGTCGGTTGATGGCGGTAGTCTGTAGAACATGAAACATCGTTCATATGGCTTTACGCTGATCGAGCTGCTGGTTGTCATTGCAATTGTGGCGATATTGGCCGCGTTGGCTGTGCCGAGTTTCAATACGCTGCTGGTCAAACGATCGGTTTTGAGTGCAGCTTCTGGCTTGGTCAGTGACATGCGTCTTGCGCGTTCCGAGGCATTGCGTCGCTCCGCTCCCGTTACGGTCTGCAGTTTGGCAGCGAATAGCACCAATGCCTGCTCCGCAGGGGGGGTGGCAATGTGGACCAATGGCTGGCTGGTCTTTATGGATGTCAACGGCGATGGCGTGGTAGATGCATCCGACGAAATCATTCGTGTGGAGCAGCCTCCACCCAATATGGCGTCGATTCAGCGCAAGCTCAATCCCAGTAATACGTTGCCGAAATTTACCTATCAGGCCAATGGCTGGGCTAAGGCAATTGCCAACGACACCTTGGTGTTTACGCCCAGGGGTGTTGTGCCTGATGGTGCAGTGAAATGCGTTGTCGTCTCATCCTCTGGCAGGCCGAGTGTGATCAAATTTGGAGATACGGGATGCACGTAAATGCACATTTCCGCGGGCGTCGACGTGTACGCGGCGTTTCGTTGCTGGAGGTCTTGATTTCCGTTCTGTTATCTGCCATCGGGTTGCTGGCATTGGCCGGGTCCAATGTGGCGTCCATTCGGTATACCAAAATGTCGCAATACCGCGGTACCGCAGCGATGTTGGCAGCGGATTTGGGTGAGCGTATGCGGGCCAACAAGGTGGGTATAAAAAGTTATGCCTTCAGCGGCAATGGAAAGACATTCGACGAACAGGTGGCTGCGGCGATCGATACTGATTCCAGTTGCCAGGGGCTGAACCCGATTCCGGCTTGTACGGAAGTAACCGTGGCTACGTATGACATGAATAACTGGAGGCGAATTGTTCGCAGTCAATTGCCGCAAGGTTCGGTTTACGTGACGATAGTCGATCTTCCTGGGCCGCCCGCGGGTCAATCGGCCGCCGACGTGTGGATCGCATGGAACGATCCCGCAGTTGCAAACCCTGATGAGAATACAACTGATGCCCGGAATTCTGCGACAGAATGTCCCGACGGGCTGAGTGCGGGGGCGGATAAGAGTATTCGCTGCAGTTTTTTCAGGATCAACGTATGAAACCTGTGCGGTCTTATCGTGGCAATCGGGGGATTACTCTGATCGAGATTCTGATTTCCTTGGCCATTGGTTTCGTGGTCTTGGCTGCTGTGATTGTGAGTTTTGTGGGATCCGGACAAGCCGGTCGTTACCAGACTGCACTAAGTCAAATGAATCAGGACGCGCAGATTGCGCTTAACCTGCTTTCTCGGGAAGTGCAGTTGGCAGGATACGCAGCGCAGTCCAACATAATCAACACGACGGTACCACCAGCTGTACCCAATTTGGTCATGCAGTACCATAACTTGGCCTGCAGCAGCGGTGCGTGTGCGTTGGGGGATGTGACGTCCAACGCAGCATATATATTTGGCTGTGATGCAGACAGTGCCGCGCATGCGGGGCCATTTGTGGACCCCCGTGCTGTGCCGGTAGCTTGCAAAGCTAGTGGAGCCGTCAGTAATTCATCTGGTCTCAGCGTCGTGTACGAGGCTGACCTCGTGAATACTGTTCCCTCGGGTGGAGGGCCTTCGGATTGCTTAGGTAACGCCGTCACCCAGACCACGGGAGCTGCTAGTTTCTACATTACCCGAAACCGCTATTTTATTGATGTCGGTGCAAGCGGGCGCCCCGAGTTGTATTGTGCAAGCCCCGCAGGCCCGCCCGGCACCACCAAGCAGCAACTGCTGGAAAACGTGGAAGACATGCAGATATGGTACGGCTTGGCCGCGAATGCAATTACTACAGCACCGGCCACTCGCCAGATCGTTCGCTACGTGCAAGCGGGCAAGGATACAACTACACCGGGCACTATCAACTGGGCGGTGGCGAACGGGGAGCCAGATGCGTGGGATAAGGTGCTAAGTGTGCGCATCTGCTTGCTGCTGCGTAGTTCAGAGCCAGTTCTAACCGGTGAAGATTCGGTTGGTGATTTGGATTGCAAATCGAACGCAGTGGTTACGAATGATCGGTATTTGCGTCGTGCGTATTACACGACTGCCACCTTGCGTTCCAAGATGTCTTTCTGATGGATAGCTACGACACCATGTTCACAACAGTCTCCACCCGAGTTGGCATGAAATCAAGCCGAGGCGTTTCGCTGATCATTGTGCTGATCATGTTGGTGATTATTGGCATTACGGCAGGAACCGCCATGCGCACTGCCACATCAGAACAGCGCGCAACCAATAATTTACGCATGGAGGCCATTGCACAGCAGTATGCCGAGGCTGCTTTGCGCTATTGCGAATATCAGATTCAACAAGTAGCAGACGGGAGTCGACCCAGCGGGTTACGTGCTGCCAATATGCCAACCACTACTGCGGCTGCATCTGCATGGGAGACGGTGAACAACTGGGCGGCGGGTTCGGCCATCCTAGTGACGGTTCCTACGGACCGTTTGACGGATGCCAATACTGAGGGGGTCAGTACCCCCCCTCAGTGCATCGCAGAACAGCAATTGGTGGGCGCAACCTACAGGGCTATTGTTATTACCGCTCGTGGGTTTAGTCCAGACTATGCAGCAAACAATGATGGAGTCACTACCAAGGGCTCGGTCGTGTGGCTGCAATCGGTCATCAATGCAATCTAGCGCACTATCAGGAGCTGATGATATGACAACGATAACTCCATTCACTTTACTGCCGAATTGGCGCACTATGCGCCGGCTGTTGCCGTTATTGATAGCCTCGTCGGGGCTGGTATACGCGCAGTCACCGGGGCAATTGCCGCTGCTCAGCAAGTCGGGGCCAGCTGTCCCGCCCAATATCATGCTGATTCTGGATGATTCGGGCTCAATGGCGTTTCGACATATGCCCGAAGATGTGTTCGCCGGAGATACATTTTCCACGACCAATCCTGTCGGCAGTCAATCGGTCCGATGGGATCCGTCAGACAATTATCAGTGGAGCACCAATACCACTGACACAGTTCCAGGCGATATTGCTTCCACCAATTATCGGTTGCGCGCTTTGCGGTCAGCAGATACCAATTCCATGTACTACAGCCCCGAAATTCGATACCAGCCTTGGCTGGCGAATGACGGAGTGACGCGATTGCCAAATTCACCCGCGAATGCGGCCTATTTGAGCCCGCCCATTGTTCGCTCGACTACAACAACTTCATTGACCGTGGCGACTGGTTCCAAGTTGTTAACTTTGGTACAAGCCGGTCTGTCTTTTAGTGTTGGTTCCACCGCGTTGATTTCGAGCGTGGCGTCGCCTTCCACCACTTGGATGTATGGGAGCATTACCGCCTATAACTCGGGTACAGGTTCGTTGACTATTAACGTGACCAAGACATTTGGGTCCGGTACCGCATCAAACTGGAACGTGGTTCAGACCCCCAATGCCATCGTAGACCTTACAGCGGTCACTCCGAATGGTACCTTTACCGCTGGGAATTTTTTGGTGGGGTCGACGTACACCATAGTAAAAAAGGGGACCACCTCTTTTACGGCTATTGGTGCGGCAAATAACAACGTTGGTACTGTTTTCACAGCTACTGGGGTTGGCACTGGAACTGGAACGGCCAGTGCAGGTACCAGCAGTGGGTGGTGCTATGCCAATGCGACCACCAGTTGTACCAACGCGACCGGCCCGTTTAACCATGACCCGGGCGTCTATTTCCGGTTGACCAAGACAAATGGGGTCTATAACGCTATAACAACGGCGGCCAACTACACTGCCTTTACTATCAATGCTTCCGCCGGCACGACTTTTACCAAGTATCCCGCTCGCTTGGACTGCGCTGGTACTGTTTGCACACGCGATGAAGAGCGCCAGAATTTTGCCAATTGGTATACCTACTATCGTACACGTAACATGATGGCGCGCGGCTCCATGATGGAGGCGTTCGGACCTGCGAGTAACACCTTCCGCCTGGGGTTCGGGCGTATCAACAATGGTTCAGGAACGGTCGATGGCGTCACCAACACTAAGGTGATTGAGAGCAATTCGATCTATGGTGGGGGGGGGGTTCGGCCCTTTGATGGTACACGCAAGGTCAATTTATTCAAGTGGCTTGAGGATCTACCGGCCAGTGGCGGTACGCCCCTTGTGGAGGCTTTGGATACCGCCGGAAAATACTATTCGCGAACTGACTCCAGAGGTCCGTGGACGGATGATCCGTCGACCACCAATACCGTAGCCAATAACAAGACGTGTCGCCGTTCCTACACGATTCTGACAACTGACGGTTATTGGAACGGGCCGGGTGTGAGCGTTGGTAATGCAGATGCCACCGACGGTACGACGATCACCGGCAACGGATCGTACACCTACCATGCAACAAAGCCCTATTCAGACGGCACAGCAAATACTCTTGCTGATGTGGCGATGTATTACTGGAAACGAGATTTGCAGACTGCCACTGACAACAAAGTTCCGCCCATAGGCACTAATAACTCGTTCTGGCAGAACATGACGGATTTCACGGTTGGGTTGGGTGTTCGAGGAAGCTTGAATCCAGCAACCGATTTGCCCGCCCTGACAAGCGGGGCTAAGACATGGCCAGCTGCTGCTTCTGGTCAGACGTTTGCCAATGTTGATGATCTTTGGCATGCGGCCCTGAATAGTCGAGGGCAGTACTTCAGTGCCAAGGACCCGAAGGAGCTCTCGGACGCCATCCGGTCTGCGTTGTCGACAGCGGCTGGTAAGGAGGGGCGTACCGCAGGTGCTGCAACAGCTGCTACGACGCTGTCGTCGAACAACCGCAAATATGTGCCGTTGTATACGCCTGGTTCATGGGATGGGGATATTGAGGCAAGTGCGCTGGATGCGCTTGGTCAGACTACTGCAGTTCAGTGGAAAGCTTCAACGCGCGTGCCCCTGCCCGCCGCACGTAATATCGTGACGTGGGATCCATCGCTGAATTCCTCAGTCACTTTCAATTGGGCTGACCTGAGCACTTCCGCGCGTTCTGAATTAGGATCAGTCGCGGCGGCGAATACCTCGGACTTCATAGACTTTCTGCGTGGAGATCATACAAAGGAAGGTGATGGCAAGCCTTTCCGAAGCCGCATAAATAGCGCGGGTAGTCCATTCGTACTTGGTGACTTTGTGAATGGGAATCCCGTCTTGGTCAAGGATGGTTTTGATGGTGTGTATTCGTCGCTGGGCCTTGGTAGCGGTACTACTACTAGCCCTACGTACAGTCAGTTTTTGACCGCCAAGGCTGCACGCACATCTGTGCTTTACGTCGGTTCAAACGATGGTATGTTGCATGCGTTTAAGGATAGTAAAGGCGCTACCCCCGTGACTGATGGGCAAGAAGTGTTTGCCTATGTGCCGCGGACGGTATACCCGAATTTGTACAAGCTTACGGACAAATCCTACGGTTCCGCCGGCGCGCTAGAACACCAGTTCTTCGTGGATGGTCCCTTGGACGAAGCCGATGCATTCGTGCCTGCTCCAGGAGCCAGTACACCCACATGGCGCAATTACTTGGTGGGTTCTTTGGGGGCTGGTGGGAAAGCCGTCTTTGCTTTGGATGTGACGGATCCGAGTAGTTTGGGAACCAATACTGTTCGTTGGGAGATATCTGGTACCACTGAGTCTGACCTGGGTTACGTCATGGCGCCCATGCGAGTAGGGGTGTTGCCCAATGGGCGCTGGGTGGCCATCTTTGGGAATGGTTATTCCAGTAGCAGCGGTAAGGCCACTTTGTTTGTTGTGGACTTGGAGTACGCGGCAAATGGCAACTCGGGTGCAATTAAGAAGCTCTATGTAGACTCCTCGTCTGGCAACGGTTTGGGTGGAGCGACGCTGATTCATGACACAAGTGGATACATTACCACTGTCTACGTTGGTGATCTCAACGGCAATATGTGGAAGCTGAATTACAGTGCCAGTGCTGCGAGCGGATTTGTTGTTGACGGTGGCGTTGCGCTCTTTAGCGCTTCCGTTGGCGCAACCGTACAACCCGTCATATCCAGTCCAGCGGTGTACAACCATGCCGCTGGGGGGAAGGTCGTGATCTTCGGTACAGGCAGTCTTTTCTCTGATGCTGACGCGTCGACAACCAGTACCCAGTCGGTGTATGCCGTTTGGGACAAAACGGCGGATTCTGCCACACGACCGCTTCATCGGTCCGACTTAGCGATTCGTAGCTTGAGTTCCTTTACCGGCGCAAACAATGCAACGTTCTTCAGCATCGCTGGTACGGCAGTCGATTGGGTTGCTCAACGTGGCTGGTACCTGGATGTTTCCACGGTACTGCCTGGTGGGCGGGTTCTGTATCCGGTTCAGGTGCTAGGCTATGACACGGTGCTCGTGACGTCCGTCGCTCCGGTGCAGGGTACACCGGTTGCCTGTGAATCGCAGTTTGGGACAGGTATGAGTCTGATATTGCCGGTGCAAAGCGGATTGAATTCGCCCAACCATACGCTGGATACCAATGGGGACGGCATTGTGAATGGTTCAGATTCCTATGCAGTGGGCTATAAGACTGATGCAGGTGGCGTGTCGGCGATTGTCAGATCTGCTGCTGGTGGCGGTAACTGTGGAGTTTCTACTAATTGCGGTGGCGATCCGACAAGCCCTCCGGGTTCTGTGGGTTCGGGTACCAACGACAAGGGTGGAGGCGGTGAGGTTGGTGATTGCACAGGAGCTGTATGCGGGGCGGCCGGTAATAGCTGTCAGTACAGCGCTCTGTGTCCGGAAGAAAACACCTGTTTGGATAGCATTCAGTCAGCCAAGGTGGGGATGGTGGTGTGTGTTCCTACCGGAGTACCGCCAGGGAATCCAAACGTGACACCAACCCGGCAGTACGACCGCGTGTGGCGGCGTATCATCGCGCCTCCGATTCGTTAGGAGTTTGCTACGACTATGTTTATCGACATTTCCCCAACCACTCACAGTACGGCTTCGCGTAGGATCGCTGCAGGCTTTACCTTGATCGAACTTATGATTGTCGTGGCCATTGTGGGTATATTGACGGCGATTGCGCTGCCAAGTTACCGCAGCTACATCGAGCGTGGTGACCGGGCTGCAGCTCGAGCCATGCTGATGGAGGCGAGTCAGTTCATGGAGCGGTATTACGCGACCAACAACCGGTACAGTACGGCGGCGGATGGCACAGGCAGCCCAGCGCTTCCTGCCAGGTTGGCAACCGCACCGGCGGAGTCGCCGAAGTATGATGTCGCAGTCAGTGCCGTAACTTTGAATTCATTCACCTTAACAGCTACTCCGCGCAACGCAGTTAGCAAGTGTGGTGATTTGAGATTGACCAATACCGGTGTCAAACAGATTAGTATCCCCGCCACTCCGAGCGCGGCCGACATAGCCCTTTGCTGGAAGTAAACTACCGCCTCACCTCATCCACTAGTGTCTTGAAGTCGTCAATATCCTCAAAACTGCGGTAGACGCTGGCAAAACGCACATATGCGACCTTGTCGAGCTTTTTTAGCTCACGCATCACCAGTTCGCCGATACGGGCTGATGGGACCTCCCGCAGGCCCAGGTTCAGCAGTTTTTCTTCAATGCGCTCCATGGCGCTGTCGATCTGCTCGGTGCTGACCGGGCGTTTGCGCAGCGCCAGGTTGAATGAGGCCAGCAGCTTGGCGCGCTCGTACTCGATGCGCCGGCCATCCTTTTTGACGATGGCCGGGAAGTTGACGTCCGGGCGCTCGTAGGTTGTAAAGCGCTTTTCGCAGGAGCCGCATTGGCGCCTGCGGCGAATGAAATCCCCGTCTTCGGAGATTCGGGTCTCCACCACTTGCGTTTCAGAGTGGCCGCAGAACGGACATTTCATTCGGAGTTAGCCGTAGACCGGGAAGCGCGAAGTCAGGGCATGGACCTTGACACGCACGGCTTCGATATTGGCTGCGTCGCGTGGATTGTCCAGTACGTCTGCAATCAGATGGGCGGTGGCACGAGCCTCTTCGTCCTTGAAGCCGCGGGTGGTCATGGCGGGGGTGCCGATGCGCACGCCGCTGGTGACCATGGGCTTTTCGGGGTCGTTGGGGATGGCGTTCTTGTTGATGGTCATGTGGGCGCTGCCCAGCACGGCCTCGGCTTCCTTGCCGGTAATACCTTTGGCGCGCAGGTCCACCAGCATGACGTGGCTTTGCGTGCCACCGCTGACGATGCGCAGGCCGCGTGCGGTCAGCGTTTCGGCCACGATGCGTGCGTTGGTCACAACCTGTTGCTGGTAGGTCTTGAATTCCGGAGTCAGCGCTTCTTTGAAGGCCACGGCCTTGGCTGCAATCACGTGCATCAAAGGGCCGCCTTGCAGGCCGGGGAAGATGGCGCTGTTGATGGCTTTTTCATGTTCGGCCTTCATCAGGATGATGCCACCACGTGGCCCGCGCAGGCTTTTGTGGGTGGTGCTAGTCACCACGTCGGCGTGGGGAACCGGGTTGGGGTACACCCCGGCTGCGACCAAGCCGGCGTAATGGGCCATGTCGACCATGAAGATTGCGCCGATTTCCTTGGCGATCTTGGCAAAACGGGCAAAGTCGATATGCAGGCTGTAAGCCGAAGCGCCGGCAATGATCAGTTTGGGCTTGTGCTCACGCGCCTTGGCTTCCATGGCATCGTAATCGATGGCTTCCTGGGCGTTCAGACCGTAGGAGACGACGTTGAACCACTTGCCGGACATGTTCAGCGGCATGCCGTGGGTCAGGTGACCCCCTTCGGCCAAGCTCATGCCCATGATGGTGTCGCCAGGCTTCAGGAAGGCCAGGAATACGGCCTCGTTGGCGGAGGCGCCGCAATGAGGCTGCACGTTGGCTGCATCTGCATCAAAAATCTGTTTGATGCGATTGATGGCCAATTGTTCGGCTACGTCAACGTGTTCGCAGCCACCGTAATAGCGCTTGCCGGGGTAGCCTTCGGCGTACTTGTTGGTCAGCTGGGTGCCTTGGGCCCACATTACGGCGGGCGAGGCGTAGTTTTCGCTGGCGATCAACTCGATGTGCTCTTCCTGGCGCTTATTTTCGGCCGTGATGGCAGCAAAGATTTCGGGGTCGGTCTGTTCGACGAGGATATTGCGGTTGTACATGGCAGTCCTTTAAGACATTGAACCTTGGTCATACGAAATGAGACAAGGGCTGCCCAGGCGAACGGCTGAACGCATGCACCTGTGCAGATGCTGCGGCACGCTTCCCAGTGGTTTCCCCACGTCAGCGTCTCAAACCTTTGCGGTCGGACGCCTATCGCCAGTTGCGTGCGATGTCGAGTTTACCCGACTCTGCCTATGAAGCGAAATAACTGGCCACGGTTTCAGGAGTGTCCAGCGGTTTGATGGGGTGGTTCACGGGCACGACCTGGGGTGCGGACAATGGAACGGAGCGTCCGGCAGACACCAGTTGCAGGCGATTGTGCTCGGCGATGACCTTGGCGGCATAGCCGTTGTCGTCATCCATGTTCCCGGCCCCCACGTACAGCTTGAGGCCGCCTTCCACCGAGCCTGCGCGTGAGATGCACTCCTGCAGCACCTTGACGCCAACCCGCAGGTTAGAGATGGGGTCAAAGGCTGCCAGCTTGCCGCCAAAGCCCTGGTACTTGTCGCTGTGGATCCTGGTCATGACTTGCATGAGGCCTTGCGCGCCAACGGTGCTTTGTGCGAACGGGTTGAAACCGGACTCAATGGCCATTACAGCCAGGATCAGTGTGGGCTCCAGTTTGGCATTCTTGCCTGCCTCAAACGCTTCCGCTACCAAAGCGCTCAATGGTTCGGGAGCGATGTTGTACTTTCTGCTCAACCAGTAGGCTACCGCAGCTTGCTGTTTGGGCAAGCTTTGTGGGTTGGTGGCGGTGGCTCGATCAATGGCATCTACTTCGGAGGCCATGCCGGAAACGGCGGCCTGACGGGTTTGAAGCCAGCTCATCAACTGGGCTTCTCCCGCCTGGCGGATTTCTGGCCTTGCGGTCAGGGTGATCACGGCAAACATGACGGCCAAGCCCAGCAGGGCAAAACCGTTGTGTGTGATTTCAAAGAAACCTTGGGCAATGTCGCTGGCAAATGTCGCCAGGCCCTTGGTGAATTTTTCGGTCGCTGTCATAGCTCTTCCTTCTTAGGCGTGGGGGCCGGGGTCCCGTTCTGCGAACAGAGCGTTGACTACAGCCACCTCGTTTGGGTTGGTACGCTATCAATATCCTGCGGCGTCGTCTCGACATGTGCAGCGATTTGAATATGCCGGGTTCGGCAGCGGTTGCGGGTTATCCCTAGCAAAACTTGGGATGGGCGGATTCTATGGGGTCTTATTATACCAAGTCAACAATATAAAATTGATTTGTTATTCTGTTATTGGTCGTATGAAGGCAAATTCCCAGTGTGGATAGGGCTTTCCCGGCAATTTGTCGAATATAGAAAATCTGCCAATCGCAGGTGTGGGGTTCATTGAAAACCGCATTTGCAAAGCGTTTCTGGAGTCGCTAGACTGGACTTGCCTGTTCATTCAGGTTTTGTTCCGGCAGTAGCCAGTCCGTGCCAACATGGCATTTGTGATGAAGCGGCCCCGGCAACTTGTGGTGGCAATCTATTGCCTCCAGCGCACTGCGGGACTTCAATCTCCCCGGTGTCTGCCTAGACGGCATGGACCTATGGTCAGCCGTCGAGCCCGGTGGCCGAATCTGTGGTTCGGGTACCGGGCTTTCTTGTATCTTCCTCTCAGAAGACGACTGCATGGCGCGGTGTGCTCTATATATAAGGCGATGTCGTGACCCACGCTCTGGGCACATCTGCGGATGGGTGCTTTCACTGGATGAGTCTGTCTTGGCTGAGGCGCTCCGTTTTTGATAGCTTCATACGCAATGTTTGCAAGGGATACGCTGGTTTTTAATTCCTGAAGGTCGGTGTGGCGAGGGAGTGAATTGCCTGGTTTTTCCGGCACGGGACAAAAACCGTGGGCAAGCTTTCAAATCGCGGCGAAAATACGCAGTTGCAGATTTCCTTTACACCCACTTTCCCGAGCCCACCGTGACATCGACTTCTACCGCCAAAAACAACGATATTGCCCATTTAGACAGTCTGACCGGTGGAGCCTTTTCAGCCCCCACATCCGGCGAGCGTGCCGCCCGTGTGCGGGAGTGGCTTCAGGGCAGCCCCGCGCCAGAGCAACTGGCCGATGTGTTCAAGGAACTGAGCGTCAAGGACAAGGGTGCCGCCAAGCTGGTGCGTGAAAAGATTGATGAGGCACGACGCGCCAAGGGCCAGGAGGCGTTGGCCGCCGAATGGGCCACCAAAGCCCAGACCCTGGTTGACATGGCCAAGCTCAACATTGCCGATGCACTGGCCTGGCAACGTGATGCCGCCAAGGCTGGCGCGCCGTTGAGTCGCGAACCCCTGGCCGCTCTAAAGACCCAACTCGCCGAGCGCGTTCGGGTCATCGAGGACCTGCAACGCCGCGTTCAGGTGCAACGCGAGGCCGCCGTGCTGCTCGCCCAGCGTATCGAAGTGCTGTCCACCAAATCCTGGCAGGATGCCCAGGCCGCACTCGACGCCCTGCGTGTGGATGTTGATCAGTGGCAGGCCCAGGCCGCCCAATTGGTGGCCGATACAAGTTGGGCCAGTGTGGACGTCAAGTTCCCGCCTTTGCTGGATGCATCCAAAGCACAGTTGCTGGTCGTATGGGACGCCTTTCAGGCTGCATTGGCCCTGGCGGTCACCGCCGCACAGGACGCGTCGGCACCGTTGCCGCCGGTCCCGGTGTGGGCCGACGAGTTGCGTGCTGCCCGCGGCGTTCCGGTGGACGCGGCGCCCAAGCAGGCCAAGCCCAAGGTAGACCCCCAGGTGCGCGCGCAAGCCACGGCGGCGGTGCGCGCCGTGCTGGCCACGCTGGAACTTGAAATCGCGGAAGGACACGGCAAGGCCAGCGCCGGTGCCGCCAATGCATTGCGCCAGGCCCTCAAGGAATTTGGCAAGTTGATTGATGACAAGCTGGAGAACCAGGCCCATGCGGCGCTTGCTGCCGCTGGTGAGCTGGAAGGCTGGCAGCGCTGGCGCGCCGACCAGTTGCGCGAGGCGCTGGTGATGCAAGCAGAAGGCCTGCTCAAGCGTCCCGAAGGCCAGGCCATTGGTGGGCGCAAAATGCAGGAAACCCTGCGCTCGCTGCGTGAACAGTGGAAGCAGACCGATCAGGGTGGCGCCCCTAACCACTCCATGTGGAAGCGTTTTGACGAGGCCTGCAACGAGGCCCACAAGGTTGTTGAATCCTGGCTGGACAAGGTACGCGCCGAATCCGCCGAACACAAGGCCCAGCGGCTGGCGTTGATCGAAGAGATCAATGCCTGGGCCGCCGCGAACCAGACCGCATTGGATGATGACTGGAAAGGTTTCAACCGTATCCTGCATCAGTTTTCTGACCGCTGGCGCGAGGCTGGTCATTTGGGTGAAAAGGCATTTGCCGAACTGCAACCGCTGTGGAAGGCGGCTATTGCCAAGGCCGCCGCTCCGCTGGAGGCCCTGCAGGCCGAAAGCTTGGCCCTGCGCCATGCCATGATCGAAGACGCCAAGGTTCTGGGGGCGGCCGCCGAATTGCGCATCGATGCCGTCAAGGCCCTGCAGCAGCGCTGGCAAGCCCTGGCGCACCGCGTGCCCATGGATCGCCGCCAGGAGCAAAAGCTGTGGGATGCCTTCCGCAAGCCGATTGACGACGCCTTCAACCGCAAGACAGCCGACCGTGAAAAGGCCGAGGCCGCTCTGGGCGCGCGCGACCGCATGGTGCTGCAGGCCGCCAAGGCCCTGGATGCTGCCAATGCCAGCGGCGACGCACAGACCATCCGCGCCGCCATGGCTGCGCTTGAAGCCGCCCTGCAAGGCCAGGCCCAGGCGCAGGCGGACGTGCAGGCTGCCGGCACCCAGGAGAACGAAGCCAAGGCTGCCGCCCAGTCTGGCAATGCTGCACAGAATGCACCGGTAGCCCTCGCAGATACTGCGCAAGGCGCTACCGAAACTGTAGCAAATGCTGAGGCGCTGCAGGATGTCCCCGCGGACGAATCGACGGCTGACACACCCACGGAACCGGCTCCTGCACCCAAGGCCGCCCCCAAACGGGTGGTGGCAGCACGCGGTGATGACCGCCCGGGAACCAAGAAAGACGTACCCGTTGCCGCTGGCGCGCGACCCGGCAAATGGGGTGATCGCAATGACGCCGGCAGAGGCGCTCCCCGCTCCGGTGACCGGGGGGCCGCGCGCCCGGATGGCCGCGATGGCGCCCGATCCACTGGCCGCTTTGGTTCCGAGGGGCGCGCCCGGACGGACGTGCGCACGGAGGCGCCTCGCCTGGGCGACGCTGCATTCCGCGCCCAACGTGATGCGTTGGAACATGCACAGCAGGCTCTCAAGAAGTTGGCGGCGCAGGCGCACGGCGAGGCGTTGACCCAGTTGCTAACAGCTTGGGAAAAACGCGATGCCAGTCTGGTTCCTGGCACCCAGGAATTGGGCAGCCGCGCCACGCCGGCAACGCGCGCCGCCTGGGTGCAGGCTTTGGGTGGTGAGGGCAAGGGTGCACCGGCCGGCAAGCCAACAGACCCCCATGTGGCCCTGCTGCGGCTGGAGATGGCTGCGGAAGTTCCCACTCCGGCAGAAGATCTGGACGCGCGTCGCAGTTTGCAGCTGCAACTGCTGACCCGGCGCAACGATCCGCCACCCGCCCAAACATGGGGGCAAGACGCGGCATTCGTTTTGGCGGGGCCCTTCAGCGCGCCAGCAGCAAGGCGCGTTCAGAGCGTGCTCAAGGTTCTGCTGAAGAAGTGATGCTGGGTGGGTCGCCGGTGCGCTGCGGGTGATTGTGGAAGGATGGGGCGTTCACCTCGTGGACGCGGTTTTTCGTGCAAGGGGGAATAGTGGACTCCATTGAAGACCTGCTGCGTCGGCTCGAACAACTCAACGCCATTGGCACGGCGCTCTCCAAGGAGCGCGACATCACACGGTTGCTGGAGAGCATTCTCGTGGCTGCCAAGACCATCACCCATGCCGATGGCGGCACGCTGTACCGCGTGACTGAGGATCGCAAGGCCCTTCGTTTCGAGATACTCCGGACGGACTCCCTTCAGTTTGCCATGGGCGGAAGCTCCGGCAGGCCGATTGATTTCCCCAACCTTCCGCTGTACGACGCGCAGGGCCAACCCAATGATTCGCTGGTGGCGGCCTACGCGGCCATTCACTCGCAGACGGTCAACATTGCGGACGCCTACACGGAGCCCAATTTCGATTTTTCCGGGACGCGACAATTCGATACACGCACGGGCTACCGTTCCCAATCTTTCCTGGCTGTTCCCATGAAGGACCATGAGGGCGATCTGATTGGCGTTCTGCAGCTCATCAACGCCACGCCAACGCCGGGCGGAGAAGTCGAGCCCTTTTCCTCGTCGGATCAGAGTCTGGCCGAGTCGCTGGCCTCACAGGCTGCCATCGCCATCACCAACCGGAATTTGATGACGCAGCTGGAAACGCTGTTTGAGTCCTTCATCAGCCTGATCAACCTGGCTATTGACGAAAAATCCCATTACACGGGTGGCCATTGCCAACGTGTGCCGGCACTGACCATGATGCTGGCCGAAGCGGTCAACACTCATAGGCAGGGCCCACTTGCTGCCTTTGCGATGGATGACCGCGACCGCTATGAGTTGAAGATTGCCGGTCTGCTGCATGACTGTGGCAAGGTTACTACCCCGGTCCATGTCGTTGACAAGGCTACCAAGCTGCAGACACTGTTTGACCGCATCGACCTGATAGATACCCGTTTTGAGGTGGTGAAGCGGGATCATGAAATAGCCGCCTTACGAGCCCAACTTGCCTTGCGCCAGCAAGTGGATCCGGTCGCAGAAGGCCGATTGATGGCGCAGGCGCGCACCCAGATGGATGCGTTGGATGCGGACCGCGAATTCTTGCGGGCAGTGAACCAGGGTGCCGAGTTCATGCGGGATGCCGACCTGCAACGCGTGCGGGACATCGGGCAGCAGATTACGTGGCGCAACGTGAGGGGGCTGGAGTCGGATCTGTTGACACCGGACGAGATCGAGAACCTGACCATCCGTGCCGGCACACTGACGGCAGCCGAGCGCGAGATCATCAACAACCACATCGTGGCTACGATCAAGATGCTGGAGCAGTTGCCTTGGCCCAAGCATCTGAAGAACGTGCCGGAATATGCTGGCGGTCACCACGAGCGCATGGATGGCAAGGGCTACCCCAAAGGCCTGACACGTGACCAGATGTCCGTGCAGGCGCGGGTCATGGGTATTGCCGACATCTTCGAGGCACTGACGGCGCGCGATCGCCCCTACAAGCAGGGCATGAAACTGTCGCAAGCCATGGGCATCATGCACAAGTTCAAAATGGGGGGGCACATCGACCCGGACTTGTTTGACATCTTCGTGGAGGAGGGCGTGTACCTGCGTTACGCCCAACAGTTTCTCGACCCCTGGCAGATCGACGCAGTGGACCCGCAGACCTGGGGCTAGCGCGGGCTGTGGCCGCCGGCCATGCCGGGCGGTATGCGCTCCAGGGTAAATGACTCTGTCTCGCCCGTCTTGCAACGGCGCAAGCGCAGGACATCGGCTCGTGGTGGCCGGGCCTGCAGATCCCAATCACTCAGAACCAATCGTTCGCGACCAGCCTCCAGCGCGTGTGTGGCCGGTCTGTGCGTGTGGCCGTGGATCATGTGGTCTGCGGTGTTGGTTTGCAACATTGCATTGGCCGCAATACGGTCCACGTTGGCGTAAATGCTCCCTCCAGTGCGCTTGCGGGTCTCGCTTTGCCCTCGCAGGTCTTTGGCGATTGCCATGCGCTCGGACAACGATTGGGCCAGGAATCGGGTCTGCCATTCGGCGCCGCGCACCTGGGCGCGAAAATCCATGTAGTCGGTGTCGTCCACGCACAAGGCATCACCGTGGGTCAGCAGCCAGCGTGCACCAGCAAAGGTCAAAACCGTCGGATCATCCAACAAAGTGCAATGGCAGGTTGCGGCAAGGGCCGGGCCCATCAGGAAGTCGCGGTTGCCACGCATGATGTGTACATCCATGTGTGCACTGGCGGCCCGCAACGCTTCGGCGCAGAGATTTTCAAATTCACCTGACTGGGTCAGGACGTCATCACCCACCCAGACTTCAAAGATATCGCCCAGCAGGAAGACTGCGTCGGCCACACTGGTCTGCAGGTAATGTTGCCAGGCTGCAAAGGTCTGCGGCTCGGACTCCTGCAAGTGCAGGTCCGAGATGAAGTCGACGCAGCGCCAGCGGGACGGCGCAGGGAGTTCCATCCCAAAACCGGCTTGACTCAGAGCGCGACGGCTTTTTCAATCACGACGTCTTCCTTGGGCACATCGTCATGAAAACCCTTGCGGCCGGTCTTGACGGCCTTGATCTTGTCGACCACGTCGGAGCCGGATACCACCTTGCCAAACACGGCATAGCCCCAGCCCTGTGCGCTGGGCGCGGTGTGGTTCAGGAAACCGTTGTCCGCCACGTTGATGAAAAACTGCGCGGTGGCGGAGTGGGGGTCGCCGGTGCGTGCCATGGCCACAGAGTAGTTGGCGTTTTTCAGGCCGTTGTTGGCCTCATTCTGGATCGGAGCGTCGCAGGATTTCTGGTTCATGCCGGGTTCCATGCCACCACCCTGGATCATGAAGCCGGGGATGACGCGGTGGAAGATGGTGTTGTTGTAGTGGCCCTTGTTCACATAGGACAGGAAGTTGGCTACCGACAACGGCGCCTTGTCCTGGTCCAGTTCCAGGGTGATCACACCGTAGTTGGTGACGTGGAGTTCGACTTGGGGATTGCTCATGACTTATTTCACCAAAGTGGCGGAGTTGATAACGATCTGTGTTTGCGGGACATCGCCTGGCCCGGTAGGCACCAGCTTGATTTTATGAATGACATCCATGCCATTGATGACCTTGCCAAAAACGGTGTAGCCGTCAGCAGGGCCTTTTGCATTCAGAAAGTCATTGTTCTTGACGTTAACAAAGAACTGTGCCGTCGCGGAATTGGGGTCGCTGGTGCGGGCCATGGCAATGGTGCCCATGTCATTCTTCAGGCCATTCAGTGCCTCCAGTGGAACCGGTGGGCGCGTGGGCTTCTCGCTCATGGAGGTGGTGTAGCCGCCGCCCTGGACCATGAAGTTGTTGATTACGCGGTGGAAGATGGTGCCGTCGTATTGCTTGGCCTTGACGTACTGCAGGAAGTTGTCCACCGTCTTGGGCGCCTTGTCGGGGTAGACCTCGACCACGAAGTCGCCCATGCTGGTCTGGAACTTGACCTGCGGTGCTGCCTCGGCCAAGACGGCTGCGGGCAGCAGGGCAACAGTCAGGCTGGCCATGGCAATGCGCCGGTTCCATGTGTTCCATTGGTTCATTGTCAAATCACTCCTTCAAAGAAAATCTTCCACTGGTTTTCCTGGCGGATCCAGTACTGGCGTTTGGTCCAACCCACGCGGGTTCCGTCTGCAACTTCACCAAAGGTGACGACCATGGTGTCGGCCGCATCGGTCCACCGCAGGTAGGAAACATCTTTGAGCTGGATGGTGCGACCCTGGGTCTGGTCCAGCTCCGTCTTGAGCGTGGGCGTCCACTGCGACAGGCTTTTGCCGTTGCTGTTGAAGTCGGGCGTGTAGTAGGTCAGCAGTTGTTGCAGATTGCCTGATGTCTTGGCGTTGCGCCAGCCTAACAGGGCATCTTCAAACGGTTTACTGATAGCGCGCGTGCTCTGTGGCGCAACCCACTGCAGTTGCGATGCAATTACCACTGGCGTGGTGCGTACCTCTACCGTGCGGATGATGTGTTGTAGGTCCGGATTGGCAAGCACTACGCAGCCATCGGTAGCCTGGGGCGGGCGGGAGAACTGATTGGGCGGCGTGCCATGCAGCCAGATGCCACTGCCGGTCTTGCCGCGTTTGGCGTCCAGAATGTTGGGGTAACTGATGGGCAGCGCGCCTGAGCCGTAAAAGTCCTTGAGGGACTTGGGGTCCAGATTGCTGGTGATGTAGTACACGCCCAAGGGGGTGCGTTGGTCACCTTCTGCCGACTTGGAGGTGCCGGCCTTGCCGACCGAGATGTAATAGTCGGCTACCAAACGCAGACCGGTTGGCGCATTCTCGAAAAGATAAAGGCGCGAACGGGATGCGTCCACCGCGATGGCGTGTTTGGACTTCTGTGACAAGGCAAGGAACTGCGACGGAACGGTGCCCGGTTCAGGACGCTCCCGCAACGCGCGTACGCGGCGTTGCGACTCTTCGCGCAATTCGGCAAGCGCCGTGCCGGCATTGCGGGCCAAGGTATCTGGCACATCGCCAAAGTTCCTGATGGGACGCGTCAACGCCGCCAGCAAGTCGCCGTGCACCAGTTGCGCCAATTGAAAGTGGGGGTAGTCCGCTACCAGGCTGTCCGCCTTCGCCAGGGCTTCCCGGTTCTGGGCGCGGCCAATCAGGCGATAGATTTCAATCAGGCGGGCTTCCGCCACTCCGTCAGTGTCCTTGACCACTTCCACATCCTTGTGTACAGGCTTGGACTTGCCTGCGCGCTTGGATGTGACTGCATGGGATGGACTGCTGCCGCCGGTAACCAACAGGGCGAGCAGCAGGGTGTTGAGAATCGACCTGACCATGTCAGAAGGTGTCAACCATCAGCCGCCCGTGGATTCTTTGACAATTTGCCACCGATCGCCGCTTCTCACCAGATCCAGCGTCTTGTGACTGGAAACGGCCAGCCCGTTGGCTTTGTAGTCTTGGCGGAACTTGGCGACCGCCGTGTTACCCGAAACGGAAACTGTGAGGTTCTCCAGCTTGATGGTGATCTTGGATTTGCTTGTGATGCGCTGGCGCCGTTCTTCCTCCCAAGCCGATCGGCTCATCTTGCCGGGTGGGTCGAATTCCTTGCCATACGACGCAAGATAGGCTTTCACGTCACGCGCCGCCCATGCCTTGGCCCAGGCGTGCACGGCAGCCTCGGCGTCACGAGTTGTGTTGCCGCTGGTAGTTGCCGTGGTTGCAGCGGGAGTCGGTGCCGCAGGAGCCGCTGAGGCGCTGGCTGCTGCAGATGCAACTGCAGCAGGGGTTGAAACCGTTGGTACTGGCGCCTTGGCCAACGTCGGGCCCGGCAGGGTGGGGGGCGCCTTGGTGGTGGCCGTGGCAGGCGTCGGTGCAGCCGGCGTGACAGGAGTGGGGACTGCTGGTGCCGTAGCAGGCGTCGCAGCAGGGCGTTGCCCCTTGGTGCCGGTGGCGGGGCTGAAGAGTTCGCGGATCAGGGCCAGCTTGGGCGCCACGGCGGCGTTGGATGCGTCGAGTTGCAGGGCCTTGTTATAGGCCTGGCTGGCGAGCTTGGCGTACACATCACCCAGGTTCTCGTGCGCAGTGGCATAGCTGGGGTTGGTGCGGATGGCCATCTCCAGCGCCGTACGTGCCTTGTCATACTGGCTTTGTCCGGCGTAGAGGACGGCCAGGTTGTTGTATGGCTCCGGCAGCTCCGGAAAATCTTCCGTCAGGCGCGTAAACGTCGTGATTGCGTCTGTGGTCTTGCCGGAATCGCGCTGGATCACACCCTTGAGAAAGCGCATTTGCGGATCGCGGGGTTTGGCAGCCAGATAGAGGTCCGCCTTGTTCAGCGCATCGGTCAGCTTGCCGGCACGCACCAGTTGTGAAACGTCGGCGTATTCGTCCGCATGCGCCTGGGAAACCATCAAGGCAGCAGCGAGTGTCAACAGGCGCAGGGATCCAAGTACGGGTAAGCGGGAGTACGTCATAAAGCTTTCAGAATCTCGGGCGTTGATTTGAGCCCTCTGCAGGGGCTTTATACTGCGTTGAATTGTAGCTGAGGGGTGGAGTCGCCCTTTGGTGAAAGACCCGAACTTACCCTTACGACATCTGCACCAACGAAAGCCCATGCCGGGACGCCAAGTCTTTGCGCAAAGGCGTTGAAATACCCATGAGTTTGCGCATCTACAACACGCTGTCGCGGGCGCTGGAACCGTTTACCCCCATCGAAGCCGGTCACGTGCGCATGTATGTGTGTGGTGTTACCGTGTACGACCGTCCGCACATCGGCAACGCGCGTTCGGCCGTGGCATTCGACGTGGTGCGCCGCTGGCTGGAGGTCAGCGGCTATGCGGTGGAGTTCGTGCGCAACATCACCGATATCGACGACAAGATGATCCGCCGCGCGCTGGACAACCACGAGCCCGTGCGCGCCTTGGCCGAGCGCATGACTGCGTTGATGTACGCTGACTACGATGCGCTGGGCGTTTTGCGCCCCACGCACGACCCGCGTGCCACCGACTATGTGCCGCAAATGTTGGACATCGTGCGCGCCCTAGAGCAAAAGGGATTGGCGTACATGGCCGACGATGGCGATGTGAACTTCGCCGTGCGCAAGATGCCGGGTTACGGCAAGCTGTCGGGCAAGTCGCTGGACGATCTGAATGCGGGTGAGCGCGTGGCCGTGGCGGCTTCCAAGCACGACCCGCTGGACTTTGTGCTGTGGAAGGCGGCCAAGCCCGAGGAGCCGGAAGATACCAAGTGGGACAGCCCGTGGGGCCGTGGACGACCCGGCTGGCACATCGAATGCTCGGCCATGGCCTGCGCCCTGTTGGGGCAGACCATCGACATCCACGGCGGTGGCATTGATCTGACCTTCCCGCACCACGAAAACGAGATCGCGCAAAGCGAGGGTGCGTACGGCGTACCGCTGGCGCGCGTCTGGATGCACAACGGCTTCCTCAACATCGACGGCGCGAAGATGTCCAAGTCGTTGGGCAACTTCTTCTCGGTGCCCGACGTACTGGCGCACTACGACGCCCAGACTGTGCGTTTTTTCCTGGTGCGCGGTCACTACCGCAGCGAACTGGGCTGGAGCGACCGCCACCTGGACGACGCGCGCTCCGGCCTCAAGCGCCTGTACACCACTTTGCAGGCGGTACCTCCCGCGCACGTTGCTCAGATCGATTGGGCCGACCCATTCGCCGCGCGATTCAAGGCCGCGATGGACAACGACTTTGGCACACCCGAGGCCGTGGCCGTCTTGTTTGAACTGGCGGCAGAGGTCAATCGCACCCAGTCCGCACAGCGTTCGGGCCTGTTGCGTGCATTGGGCGGCTGCCTGGGGCTGCTGGAAAGCGATCCCGAGACCTACCTCAAGGCCGGTGCTGCGCTTGATGCCGGCGCCATTGAGGCGCTGATCGCCCAGCGCGCCGCCGCCAAGGCCGCAAAAGACTTCGCCCTGGCCGACAGCATTCGCAAGGGCCTATTGGCCCAAGGCATCGTGCTCAAGGATTCGCCCGCCGGTACCACTTGGGAAGCCGCCAAATGATGGCTGTTGCCAGGGCGCCGGCGGCAACGCCCGTCACGCCGTATTTTTGGGAAGAGGCCTGCAAGCACCTGGTCAAGAAGGACCGGGTCATGAAGCGTCTGATTCCACAGTTTGGCGACGCCTGCCTGGAAACACGAGGTGATGCATTTGTCACACTGGCGCGCAGCATCGTCGGGCAGCAGATTTCGGTCAAGGCGGCACAGACAGTCTGGGACCGCTTTGCGCAGTTGCCCAAGCGCATGACAGCGGCCAATGTGCTCAAGCTCAAGGTGGACGACATGCGTGCAGCCGGTTTGTCCGCGCGCAAAGTCGAATACCTGGTGGACCTGGCTCTGCACTTTGACAATGGCGCCCTGCACGTCAAGTCGTGGGATGCCATGAGTGATGATGAAATCGTCGCCGAGCTCATTGCCATCCGCGGCATTGGCCGCTGGACGGCCGAGATGTTCCTGATCTTCCACCTGATGCGTCCCAACGTTCTTCCACTGGATGATGTGGGGTTGATTGGCGGCATCAGCCACAACTATTTTTCGGGTGACGTGGTCAGTCGCAGCGATGCGCGCGAGGTGGCCGCAGCCTGGGCGCCGTACTGCACGGTTGCGACTTGGTATATTTGGCGATCGCTGGATCCCGTGCCGGTTGAGTATTGAGAAGGGTATGACCATGGCAAAGAAGACATTTCTGGATTTTGAACAGCCCATCGCGGACCTGGAAACCAAAATCGAGGAACTGCGCTACGTGCAAAACGAGTCTGCAGTGGACATTTCGGCCGAAATTGACCAGCTCAGCAAGAAGAGCCAGCAGCTCACCAAGGACATCTACAGTGATCTGACACCCTGGCAGATCACCAAGATCGCCCGCCACGCCGAGCGCCCCTACACGCTGGATTACGTCAACGAGCTGTTCACACATTTTGTGGAGTTGCACGGTGACCGCCACTTTGCCGATGACCTGTCGATCGTCGGCGGTCTGGCCCGCTTCAACGGCACGCCCTGCATGGTGCTGGGCCACCAGAAAGGGCGCGACACCAAGGAGCGCGGTCTGCGCAACTTCGGCATGAGCAAGCCCGAGGGCTATCGCAAGGCCTTGCGCCTGATGAAACTGGCCGAGAAATTCAAACTGCCGGTGTTCACCTTTGTGGACACCCCTGGCGCCTACCCCGGCATCGACGCCGAGGAGCGCGGCCAGTCCGAAGCCATTGGGCGCAACATCTTCGAGATGGCGCAACTGGAAGTGCCCATCATTACCACCATCATCGGCGAGGGAGGTTCCGGCGGAGCGTTGGCCATTTCGGTGGCAGACCAATTGGTGATGCTGCAGTACTCCATCTACGCGGTGATCAGCCCGGAAGGATGTGCCTCCATTTTGTGGAAGACTTCGGATAAGGCGTCCGATGCGGCCGAGGCCATGGGCATCACGGCCCACCGTCTCAAGGCATTGGGCGTGATCGACAAGATCGTCAACGAACCCGTCGGCGGTGCCCACCGCGACGTCAAGCAGGCCGCTGCCTTCCTCAAGCGCGCATTGGCCGATGCCTACCGCCAGGTCAGCGACCTCAAGGTCAAGGAGTTGCTGGACCGTCGCTACGAGCGCCTGCAGAGCTATGGCCGCTTCACTGATACCAAGGCTGCCGGCCGCTAGGCCGTTGTGACCCAATCAGTTGACCAGGCGATGCAGGGTTTCAACCCTGCGTTGCCGTTGGCCGTCGCGCTCAGCGGTGGTGCGGATTCGGTCGCCCTGTTGCTGGCCTGTGTCGACAAGTGGCCAGGGCAGGTGGTGGCCCTGCACATCAACCACAACCTGCAAGCCGCTGCGACCGATTTCGAGGCCCATTGCCGTGCCCTGTGCCAGCAGCTGGATGTACCCCTGCGGGTGCAGAGGGTCGATGCCGGCAAGCAACCCGGGCAAAGTCCGGAAGACGCCGCGCGCCAGGCACGGTATAAGGCTTTTGAGGCTCTAGCCCTCGCAGATACTGCGCAGGCAGCTATCAAATCAGTAGCAATCGCCCAGCATGTCGACGACCAGGTGGAGACGCTGCTGCTGGCTTTGAGCCGCGGCGCGGGTCTGGCGGGCTTAAGCGCCATGCCGGCACATTGGCGGCGCAACGGGATTGATTACTACCGCCCGTTGTTGGCCGTGTCGGGAGCCGATATCCGCTCCTGGCTGGCTGCCCGTGGCGTGGCTTATATCGATGATCCGACCAATCTGGACCCCGCCTTCACCCGCAACCGCATCCGCGCGCAGGTGGCGCCGGCTTTGCGCGCCGCGTTTCCGCACTATGCGGATACGTTTTCCCGTAGCGCGGCCCACGCCGCGCAGGCCCAGCAGGTGCTGGATGAGGTGGCCGGGCAGGACGTTGTGCAGGCCGGGCGGGCCAGTGACGGCGCTCCACGTATCAAGGCACTTCAGGCGCTCAGCCGAGCGCGCCAGGCCAATGCGGTGCGCTACTGGCTCAAGTCGGCTTACGCCGTGATTCCCAGTGCAGCCCAGCTCACTGAGCTGCTGGACCAAATTGACGCCTGCACCACACGTGGGCACCGTATCCACATCAAGGTGGGAGCCGGGTTTGTGCAGCGCAGCCGTGATGCCTTGACTTGGTACAATCCCTAGGTTTTGCTTCAAAAAATCTAGATTTCATGGCACTGATCGTTCACAAATACGGCGGCACGTCGATGGGTTCCACGGACCGCATCCGCAATGTTGCCAAGCGCGTTGCCAAATGGGTGCGCGCGGGTCACCAGTTAGTCGTAGTTCCCTCGGCCATGAGTGGCGAGACCAATCGTCTGCTGGGTCTGGCCAAAGAGTTGGCTCCCTCCAAACAGGATGACGCCTACGGTCGCGAACTCGACATGCTGGCCGCCACCGGCGAGCAGGCCTCCAGCGCGTTGCTGGCCATTGCGCTGCAGGCCGAAGGCATGGAGTCGGTCAGTTATGCCGGTTGGCAGGTTCCCATCCGTACCAACAGCGCCTATACCAAGGCACGCATCGAATCCATCGACGATGTGCGCGTCCGTGGTGATCTGTCCAAGGGCAAGGTTGTCATCGTGACCGGTTTCCAGGGTATCGACGATCAGGGCAATATCACGACGCTGGGTCGTGGCGGCTCCGATACATCGGCCGTGGCTGTAGCAGCCGCCATGAAGGCGGATGAGTGTCTGATCTATACCGATGTGGATGGTGTCTACACCACCGACCCCCGTGTGGTTCCCGAGGCACGCCGCCTGAAGACGGTGAGCTTTGAGGAAATGCTGGAAATGGCCTCCATGGGCTCCAAGGTGCTGCAAATCCGTTCGGTGGAATTTGCCGGCAAGTACAAGGTGCCACTGCGGGTGCTCTCCAGTTTCACGAACTGGGACATCGACATCAACGAGGAAGCCAAATCCGGCACGCTGATTACTTTTGAGGAAGACGAGAAAATGGAACAAGCCATTGTTTCCGGCATTGCATTCAACCGCGATGAAGCCAAGATTTCGGTGATGGGCGTGCCCGACAAGCCCGGCATTGCGTACCAGATCCTGGGTGCAGTGGCTGATGCCAACATCGAAGTGGACGTGATCATCCAGAACCTGAGCAAGGACGGCAAGACCGATTTCAGCTTCACGGTCAACCGAGGGGACTACGCCAAGACCGTGGATCTGCTCAAGGACAAGGTTCTGCCGACACTGGGCGCAGCCGAAGTGGTGGGTGATACCAAGATCTGCAAGGTTTCCATCGTCGGTATCGGTATGCGCAGCCATGTGGGCGTGGCCAGCCGCATGTTCCGCGTGCTGAGCGAAGAGGGCATCAACATCCAGATGATTTCCACCTCCGAAATCAAGACATCCGTCGTTATCGACGAGAAGTACATGGAGCTCGCCGTGCGCGCTTTGCACAAAGCTTTTGATCTTGACCAGCCAGTTGGCTGAAAAATGCTCTGACTCGTGCGATAATACGAGTCGTTCAGGAAACGTGACCGAGTGGCCGAAGGTGCTCCCCTGCTAAGGGAGTATGGGGTGTAGAGCCTCATCGAGGGTTCGAATCCCTCCGTTTCCGCCAAGAACCCTAGTAAAAACGCCCCTTTTGGGGCGTTTTTCATTTCTGGTTTGCAAGAATCCGCTCCGATACACCGAAGGTGTGCCACTATGCGACAAATGTTCGGCATCCACCGGTATTTTTTTGCAGATCCAAGGCGTGTCTTGAATAGAATGGTCGGGTATTCGTTCAATAATCCGATATCGTTCAATGTGATGGGGGGGTAATCATGGCTAGTGATTCATTATTTGGTGGGAATGATGCAGCTGATGGAGGCGCCTTTCTTCTCGACTCTAATGACCGCGCCCTCCTAGATTCCATGTTGGCAGATTTTGCCGGGGGGCCTGCGGTCGCCTTTGATAGTGGAATGCTATTGACTGGTTCGGGCTCTGGTGGTGAGAAGCAGGGTGCGTTAACCCCCGGGACTGGCGAGCTTGAAGGTCCAATTACCAACGGTGATATCACCATGGAAGTGGATATTCCAGCGGGGACCGGCCTTACTTTTTCTGGCAAAGACGGTCAGACGCCAGACGCTGCTGAGGGTTATTTAAATACCGCCATCGGGGGCTATTTCTCTCCTAACGTTGATCCAAACTCGGACGCCGGACAGCAGCAGCAGTCGTTGACCGGCGCCGTGGATGATCTCTTGGGCTCCTTGGGGGGCGGTAAAGATGTCTCGGTTCGGCTTGTTGATTTTTTGGGGAAGACTGGAACGGGCGCTTACGTCAGCCCGACCGATGTGACGGCGCAGGGCGTGCCGACGGAACTGACGTTAGACGTCGGGGCGTCGCCAGGGCGGCAGGTGTTTGGGCTCAACTTGGGTTCATTGGGTGGTACAAAGACCGTTGTATTGAGTCATGTGGAGGGCGTTATCCTTGGCGGCGAAGGCACTCTGCGGATTGGCGACAACACCAGTGTGCGCATCGAGAGCGATAACAAGGCTCAAAAGATCATTGGCGGGGCTGGCAACGACACTTTGGTGGGTGCCGGCAATGACACCTTGACGGGTGGCGCAGGCTCGGACGTCTTCTGTTTTGGATCTAACTCCAAGGGCCATTTCACGGTAACGGATTTCAACGCCACACAGGACTCCATCGCCGTGAAGATACCTGGCGTATGGAATTTTGCCTCTTTGCAAGCTGCCGTTACCAAGACGACGCAGACGCCCACCGGTGTGACGTATGAGGTGGGCCCGGATCTGTCTGTGACACTCGTGGGTGTGAGTCCCGGGGACATCACCGCGGGGATGATCAAGTTTACGTTTTGACCGGTTTTGATACCCCTTCAGGCCCGCAGATTGCGGGCTTTTTCTTTCGATGGTCATGCAATTGAACGAGCCCTGGTTGTCTCCATTGGGCATTGATGGCCCCTTTGTGTGGGGTTGGGCGCGGAACTTGGGTGCGCAGCCGCAGTCAGTGCATTTGTTGGTGGATGGTCAGCAAGTTGGCACTGAATTCACGGGGGCGACGTTGCCCAAGCGGCTTCACGCGGTCTGCGGACGGCCAGGTGGGTTGAATTCCGGGTTCAGCTTCGCTTTGCCGGGTGTAGTTCTGGACGGTTTTGTGCATGTGCTGGCGGTATCAGCCAAGGCCTTGCGCGGTGAGACGGTACACAGTCAGCCCCTCACCTATCGAAATGGCATGGTTTGTGGTGTCGTTCAACAACGCGGCCAGCAATTCATTGGCACGGTCTGGCTCCAGGAAGGAGCCCCTGCCGGGTGTGAGTTGCATGTGGAATCCTGCGGGCGAGTGGTTCATAAACAGCCGTTGAAGGTGGGGCAGGTCATGGACCAGCGCGGGTATCCTGCGCGCTTTGCAGTGTCTTGCAACGAATTGCCCGATGGAGTGTTGCATTTTTCGTGCAACGGTCAACCCTTGCGTGGGTCCCCATGCGCGCGTGAACAGAAGTTGATCGGTGTATTGAGGGATGTGTCCAACGGCGCCATACAGGGTTGGGCGCTGGATGGCTCTGATATATCCCGGCCCATTGAGCTCGTGCTTCGTGTGGACGGAAGGCCGACGGAATGGTTTCGACCGAATGTGCGACGTCCGGATATCTGTGAGTACTTAGGCGTGCCCGAGGAAGCGATAGGGCTTGCAGGTTTCTCTATTCCGGCACCCAAAGTATTGGATGACGGGTTGGTGCATGTTCTTGAAGTAGTCTCGGCGGTCAGTGGGGAGCCTTTGACGCATGGAAAGCAGAGCCTACAACGGCCCATGGCGGGAGTTGCGTGGAAGAGTTTGTTGACGGTCCCCAATCCGCACATCAATACCACCTTGCCCGCAGCGGTTCCTGCACCAGTGAAGCCATTGGTGTCGTTGGTCATCCTGAATCGTAACGGGGTAGGGGTTTTGGAAGCCTTCTTGGAAAGCTGGGTCACTCACAATCACATTGTTCCTGTGGAGATCATTATTGTTGACCATGCATCTACGGACGGCAGCCTTGACTTGCTGGAAGTGTGGCAAAACAGATGTGACCTTATAACGATAGCACGCCAGCACAACGCATCGTTTTCAGAGTCGTGCAATCTCGGAGCTCGTAGCGCAAAGGGGCAGTTCCTGTTGTTTATGAATAACGACATCGTTTGGTTGCAGGACGCCTTGCCGACAATGCTTGAAAGTCTGCAGGAAGTTGATGTCGGCATAGTTGGAATCAAGTTGCTCAAAGTGGTTGGCGAGTCGGTGTTTGACCGTCCCGTAACCAGTGACGTGCAGCATTTGGGCGTTCGTTTCAAGATAAGTGGTACAGGGTACTGGCCATTTGAGGTATCCCCGACTTGTTTGACCAATGAGGCTGAGTACGCTCCGCAATTTGTCCCTGCCGTGACCGGTGCGGTGCTCCTGTGTCGCAAGGATGATTTTTTTGCAATAGGAGGTTTCGACCCATCCTATTTTTACGGGTTTGAGGACGTGGAGTTCTGTCTGCGATTTGCCTACAGGCTGAGGAAGACAGTGGTTTGCCGCAATGACTGTGTGGCATTGCATCGGCATGGCCATACGCGACTTTCTGGTCGCGAGATCTCGATCTACGACAAGGTTCTACACAACTCAAAAGTTCTTGAGGGGCAAGTCGGTGTCTGGCTAAAGCAGGCTTATTGGCGCAGCCTTGTGCGCGGTGATGGCTACATGACCCGTGAGCGGCTTTCGATTGGCATCGTCGTTGATGCCAATCCACACAGTGACGACAATACCCCGATGGTGCGAGATGCGTTGGACCTATGTCGCAATGTTATGGTTCAACTGCCCAACGCAAATTTGCTGCTGCTTCACCCAGGAGCAGACTGGAAAAATGTTCGCAATTTGCATATTCTGGTCGTTGGTGATTTGCGTTACGACATTCGCTCGGTCGTCAATCAGCGCTCAGATCTATTGACTGTTGCGTGGGTGCGAGAAGATCCTGTGAAGTGGGTGAACCTACCTTGGATGAACATCTTTGGTGGGGTTTTGGCGCCGGCGTCGCAGGCGCTGCGTTTCGGAAAAGTAATGTCATCAAAGGTCGAAGCCTCTTCCAAGAGTCGGCCATTAGGCGAAGCTCTTAGCACTGAAAGATGGCGACTCCGTGTCTTGCTAGAGGATCTGAATTCCGAGTCCACAGCGGCGAAAGAAATTAAGGCTCGGTTACGTCTTGCTGGGCTAGCTTGCTGGGATTCGAGGGATGTCCAAGGTTTTGCTGTGGAGCCGATGGCAGATGTGGTGATAACTATCCGCGATAGCGGGACGCCTGAGTTGAGCGCGGCTTTTGAGCAGGGATGCCTCCGGGTGAAATGGTCTGGCGACATGGCCAAAGCTCCCAACGCCGAATGGCTTGAGTCGGAGATGGAGGCATACATTGAACGTGCTTTTTGTGCACCCTAACTTTCCGGGACAATTTCGGAGAATTGCCGCGGCGCTATCGCACATTCCGAGCGTTAACGTAATGGGCGTGGGTGACGGGTCTTGGATGAAGGGGGACTGGGCTCATGAAGGTGTTCCTGTCATCGCCTATACGCCAATAGCGGTAGATGATTCATGCGTGCACCCATGGACGAAGCCATTTGATGCTTCCATACGTCGTGGTGAGCAGCTGCTGCGGACATTGTCCATTCACAAGGAGCAGGGATTGGACCCGGATGTCATAGTTGTACACCCGGGTTGGGGTGATGCGTTCTTCCTAAGAGACTATTTTCCCTGCGCCAAGGTAATCGGTTTGTTCGAATACTACTACCACGTGCGTGGAGCGGATGTTGGCTTTGATCCAGATTTTCCGAGCCGTCTTGACGATATCTTCAGGATTAGGGCACTCAATGCGACGCAATTGTTGGCACTCGACTCCTGTGACGACGGATTTTGTCCGACGCAATGGCAGCGAAGCAGATTCCCGGAAGTGTGGCAAGACAAATTGTCCGTAATACATGATGGTATAGATACGGCCACGGTGCTTCCATGTGACTCAGCGTGTCTGGAGTTGTCCGATGGAACAGTACTGAGAGCCGGAGACGAAGTACTGACCTTTGTGAGCCGCAATTTGGAGCCCTATCGGGGGTATCACATTTTTATGCGTGCATTGCCGGCCATCCTAAAGGCACGCCCCAATTGCCATGTCGTCGTGGTGGGGGGAAGTGATTCGTCCTACAGTCCCGCATTGCCGCAGGGAGAGAGCTACTTTCAAAGGTACCTTTCCGAGGTTGAGGGGCGACTTGATATGACGCGAGTGCATTTCACCGGAGCACTTGATTTCGCCGAATATGTGCGGGTATTGCAGGTCTCGCGGCTGCATGTATATCTGACGTACCCGTTCATTTTGTCTTGGTCCATGTTGGAGGCCATGTCGGCGGGGTGCCTAATATTGGCTTCAGCGACGCCTCCCGTTGAGGAGGTGATCCAGGATGGGGTCAACGGCATGCTCTTCCAATTTCAGAGTTCTCAGATGCTGTCTGTGAAGGCCATCCATGCATTGGCCAACGCGGGCGACTATTCTGATATGCGAGCATCAGCAAGACAGACCGTCGTAAATCGGTATGATTTTGAAACCGTCTCTCTGCCCGCCTATCGACGCCTATTGGAAATTTAAGGAAACGTAAGATGGCCAAAACCATTGCGACTTTGTTGAATGAGGCAGCTGCGAGCCTCGATAAGTACGACTTGGGATCTGCAACTAAGTTATACATGGAGGTTCTTTCCCGCGAACCGAACAACGCTGCGGGGGCCATGGGTATGGCTATGGTGTTCAATCGGACTGGCAAGCCAGCCGATGCCTTGCAGTTGCTCAATCAGATATGGGCTGCACTGGCGAGAGCAAAACCAAAGCTGCCGGCTCAGCAGCAGGCGGCGGTGCTAGCACAGATTGGTTTGTCGCACCAGGAAATGGGGCAGTTGGACTTGGCTCTAGACTCGTATAAGCAGGCACAGGGGCTCATGCCGTCCGAAGACTTGAATCGGAGGGTTGCTCAAATACTCCCGTTGCTGGGTAGTCCTGCGCCTGTTCAGCAGTTAATTCTGTATGGCCGCAAACTGGTCTCTGGTGGGCAATTTGCAGAAGCTGCCAAAGCCTATATGGCGGCATTGAAGCTTCAGCCCGACAACGCCGATGCACTTCATGACTTGGCCATGATCATGCAATCGTTAGGTGTTCATGACGAGGTCATGCCACTGATGCAGAAGGCCGTCGTTTTGGCACCGGATCGGCCTGAATTCTTCAATGACTTGGGAATCTTGTATCAGCAAAGGGACGAAGTCGATAAGGCCATCAACTACCACCGGCGAGCTATCAAGCTTGCTCCACGTTTTGTATTCGCTCACATCAATCTTGGCGTGGCGTATAAGCGGCTTGGTCAGAACGAGGCGAGTTTGGCTGCCTATCGGAGCGCAATTGCAATTGACCCGGAGTCTCCAGAGGTGCATAACAACTTGGGCAACCTCTTGCGGGTCATGGGTGATCTTGAACAGGCTCGCATGCATTTGAGAAGGGCGTTGGCGCTTCGTCCTGCCTATTCTGACGCACAGTCAAACTTGAACTCAGTCTTGGAGGCCATGGGGGAGCGCGTGATTGCACAGCCCGGGCAGGGCGCCCTAAACAGCCCGCGGCCGGTGAGCGCAAGACGCTCCTCCGGGGAAAAGGCTGTGGGAGTTGGTGTCGCAACCGGCGCACCCAAAAGAGCCGCGTCCCCGAAGAAGGCGGTCGCAGTCATTCCCGCCGCCAAGAAGGCTGGTGCCTCCAAAAAGAAGGTCGGTTGATGTCATATCGCCGAATTTCATGTCGCCAGTGAATGAATGGTCGGATGGGTATGTAACCGATCTTGAATATACGTTTGGGTACTACGCGGAGCTGAATCCACTTCGCGTAAAGCTGGCATTTCTCAATGCTGGCTTAGTTTGTCCGGACATTGGGCATGCCTGTGAGTTGGGGTTTGGACAAGGCCTTAGTGTGAATTTTCACGCTGCAGCGACCATTACAAGGTGGACTGGTACGGACTTGAATCCGACACATGTTCAGTTTGCCAACACGTTGGCGAACGTATCCGGTAGTGATTGCAAGCTTTATGAGCAGCGCATTTCGGAATTTGTCAACCGCCCGGACCTGCCCGACTTTGATTACATTTGCCTGCACGGAGTTTGGAGTTGGATAAGCAACGAAAATCGTGCGAGCATCGTCAATTTCTTGAAGCGCAAGCTAAAGGTTGGCGGCGTACTCTATGTGAGTTATAACACCCAGCCTGGATTTGCCGGGATGGCGCCGGTTCGCGATCTATTTGTCGATTATGGTGATGCAGTCGTTGACAAGGCGTGTGGGACAGGGGCGCGCGTAGCCACCACTTTGGAGTTTATCCAACGGTTAATGTCGGTGAGTCCGGAGTTCTGTGCCGGTAATCCATTGGCCGCAAGGCGCGTGAAGTCACTAACTGGTATGAGCCAAAACTACTTGGCGCACGAGTACTTTAATCGCGATTGGTTGCCAATGTCCTTTGGCTCGATATTCAAATGGCTGGCACCAGCGAACCTGAGTTTCGCGTGTCCAGCGAATGGTTTGGATGTTGTAAAACGGCTCCGACTGAGCCGGGATCAAGCATCAATGCTGGACGAGCTTCCCAATGCCACGCTGCGGGAGACTGCATACGACTTTGTATTCAATCAGTCGTTTCGCAGAGACTATTGGGTAAAAGGGGGCGATCGATTGAACTCCCTTGACCGAGTGGAAGGCTTGCTGTCTGTGCGGGTAATGTTGACGGCCCCTGCAACCCAAGTTCGTGAAATGCTCACTTTCCTGCGATTGGAGAAGTTGCTATGTGTGGGGGCGCTTGATCCAATCATCGATGCACTTGACGACTATAGGCCCCGATCACTCGGTGAGCTTGCGAGCGTTGCTGGCGCTTCGGGTATAGGGTTTTCCGAGCTTGTCAAGTTCACAATGGCATTGACGGGCGCAGATATGATGGCGCCAGTTCTAGACGGGCATATGACCGCAAGGGCCAAGGTCCGGACCGACAAACTCAACGCATATGTCGTGGGCAAGGCGCGCGATAGTGCAAATATCGCCTATTTGGCCAGTCCGGTTACCGGCGGTGGTGTTCGGGTCAATCGATTTCAGCAATTGTTGCTGCTTGCAAGCAAGAAGGGCGTTCTCACACCAGAAGAATGTAGTCGCTTTGCTGTCCGTGAAATGAGGAACATAACTGCGGCCAACAACCTCAATGTGGAGGATGCGTTGTTACAGCATCCGAAGTTCAAGCAGTTGGTGGAACATAGCGATAGCTTCGTTTCCACATATCTGCCAATTCTAAGAGCTCTGCAGATTGCGTAAGGTCGGTTCGGATGCACGGGCTGAATCAAAAGCCAGCCGCAATAGCTCTCGCTGCAAAGCTGCTCAAAGGCCCAAGGTCTTGAATTAAACCATTACTACCCAAATAGTAGGCATTTCCCTCTTTGCTCCCAAGATAGATTTGGCTTTGCGGGTAGTACCGATAGGTGTATCCGATATCGGAGCGTGTAGGCTCCGATATCGACTTGAGTAGCGATGAATAGGACTCTTCTGCCCAATTGAGTATCCGATTCGTCAATGCGGTGGATGCGACTCCATAAAGTTCTGCGCAACCGGTCGCATCGTCGCCACGCAATGTACGCAAATAAGGCTCCGGATGATAGGGTGCGCTAAACATAATTGATTCCGGAACTTGTGAGTGCGCGAGTCCTATGGCATGGCCCACTTCGTGCGTCAATACAGCGTCAATCGTTGCAATGTCCCAGCTCCGGTTCGTACTGAGGGCAATATCTGCGTCAACGATTCGTCCGTTGGAAACATACCATTGCGTGTATGCAGACGAAGTGCTGATCCAAACGGGCATCTTCATGAACTGTAGAACGTTGATGGAGTCATAAGCCGACGTAGAAAGATCAACTTGTGCTGAAGTCACGCCCATATAGTTGAACTTTATGTTGCACATCTGCGCCCATCGTTGGGTTGCCGTTTCCATGGCCCCAACAACTTGCTGAACGGTCAAGTTGCTTGGCTGATTTGTGGGGTTGTAATACCAGTTGAGCGTACCATTCGGCAACGTTTCCTTCATCGACGTATTGCTAACCCATTGTTGGTTTACCTTACCGTTTTCTACCAACCTTCGATCGAAATCAGTTGGGGGCGTTAACGCTTTCTCCGAGCCGCTCGCCCATGTGAATGTTGTCAGCAATAGAACTGCGGGGAAGAGTATCAAACGTTTCATGGCTAAGTATGACGGAAGTATGAGGCGCTGCAAACGATCGCGCAATCATGCGGGCACCTGGGCCATTGAAGCGTGTTGTGGGCAATATACTGTGCGACGAAGCCAAGGAGCGGATTCCTTTTGTGGTTCATATAGGCGATCGCCTCATAGTGGCGGTCTTTGTGCACTTTCGGCGGACCGCCGACTAACCAACAACTCAAGCCGATGAGTATTGATAGAACTCGATCCGAATTGACCTTGGCGGTTTCGGCTTTGGTCCCTTATTTTAAGCGAGCCGCGTGTTTCAGCGTGATCTCCAATTTGCTGCAATTGATGCCTATTTGGTACATGTTGGCTGTTTACGATCGCGTGATTAACAGCAGGAGCCACATGACCCTTGCGATGGTGACTGTGTTGGTCATAGGCGCGTACGTTGTCATGGAGGTGTTGGAATGGGTACGCAGTGACCAGTTGCAAACGGCGAGTATGGCCTTGGATTATCAACTTTCAGAACGAACGCTGGTCGCTGTGTTTGATGCGAGCTTTCGGCATCGAGACCTAGAGGCTCCGCTGGCGATGGGAGACTTGCGTACTATTCGCGAGTTCTTCACGTCGTCGGCGTTCAGTTCGTTGCTGGATGTGCCAATAGGACTTGTGTTCCTCATTGTGATTTACGCGATAAGCCCTGTGCTGTGTGGGGTGGCAGCTTTGTCTGCATTGATCCAAGTTTCAATTGGGTGGTTCAACGAGCGTGAAACACACCCGGCTATGGTGCAAGCGAGACAACACGTGGTAGCTGCTCAGCAGTATGAGACGGCGTGCCTCCGTAATGCACAGGTCATCGAGTCTATGGGCATGTTGCCCAACATATTTCGAATCTGGATCAAGCTGCAACGAGGCTTCTTGCACTATCAGGCCAAGGCTTCTGTTAAAGCGGGTGGTTACCAAGCGCTATCAAAATTGATGCAAACCACCGTGGCGTCAACCCTCTTGGGATTGAGTTGCTGGCTGCTTCTGCACAACGAACTAAATGGTGGCGGCGCTGTATTGATGGCGTCAGGGATATTGGGTGGGAAAGTGCTCCTGCCGCTGGTTCAATTGGTGACGCAGTGGAGAACCGTCATTGCCGCTTGGGAGTCGTGGCGGCGCATGGATACTCTGCTAAGAACTGTCGGCCCGAAAACACTGGGCATGCCACTACCTCCGCCTAGAGGCGTACTGAATGTGGAGGATGCATTCGCAGTCGATCCCAACGGGCATTCGACCATCTTGAAAGGGGTCACTCTTAGTTTGTCGCCAGGTGAGGTATTGGCAGTTGTAGGCCCGTCTGCCTCAGGAAAATCTACACTTGCGAGGTTACTGGTTGGAGTATGGCCCGTTTCAGGTGGCTCTATACGTCTGGACGGCGTTGAGATTTTTGGCTGGAATAAGACAGAACTGGGTCCGCACATCGGATACCTTTCACAAACGATAGAGCTTTTCGAAGGAACGATTGCTGAGAATATTGCAAGACTAGGAGATGTTGATCATGCGAAGGTACGAGATGCGGCCCAGACAGTTGGATTGGATGCACTCATTGAAGCCTTGCCGAAGGGATACGACAGTCCGATTGGAGTGGAGGGTACCTTCTTATCTGGCGGCGTTCGGCAACGCATTGGATTGGCGCGCGCGCTCTATGGTGACCCGGCATTCGTGGTCTTGGATGAGCCCAATTCAAATTTGGATGCTGCCGGTGACGCAGCGCTGGCAAATGCGATTGCAGCGATGAAGGCACGGGGAACCACTTTTGTCGTGATGACACATCGAACAGGTGTTTTGGCGATATGCGACAAATTGTTGTTGTTGGAGAATGGACGTGTTAGGGCATATGGCCCTATTGGCCAGGTACTAGCTGCATTGCAAAGTACGAAGTCAACAGCAATGCCACTTGCTTCTTTGACTATTGAGGGAACTTAAGCACATGCGGCGCCGGCCAACCCAAGCCTCCAAGCGGAGCGAACTTATGGCAGCGATCTACTTCTTTAGATCGGAGATTGTCATCGTTGGTCTCCTGAGTATGGTGGCAAATGTTCTAATGCTGGCCCCAACGCTGTACATGCTCCAGGTGTTTGATCGGGTTCTGATTAGTCATAGCGAGTTGACTCTTTTGGGGCTTTCGGCAATTGCCCTTTTCTTGTATGTTGTGATGGCATCTGCGGAATGGATGAGGTCGAAGATTCTTGTGCTGTCCGGAATTCGACTGGATGATCGACTGAGTGCTAGGGTCTTTGGCGCCAGTTTCGACGCCACATTCGAGAACTCAGGCTTGGCTGGCGCCAATGCGGTAAGGGACTTGATGGAACTGCGCCAGTTTTTGACTGGTGCAGGGGTGTTTGCGTTCTTTGACGTACCCTGGGTTCCGATCTATATCGGTGTGTTGTTCGTATTGCACCCATGGTTGGGGTTTATGGCAGGCGCGTTTGTTTTAGTTCAAGGGGGCTTGGCATGGTGGGCACATTGGAAGACTAGGCGGGTTTCCGAAGTCGCTCGTGCAGCCAGTGGAGACGCCCATTTGTATATACAAAGCAAGCTTCGTCAGTCCGAGACATTGGAGTCAATGGGGATGGTGGTACACCTGATTCGTCGGTGGCGGCTGCGCCATAACAGGTCACTCGCTCTCGACTCTACTGCTCAGAGCATGCTGCACCAGGTCACGGCGGTTAGCAAGTTTGTCCGATATTCGCAGCAGTCATTTGCTTTAGGAATGGGCGGGCTGCTGGTTATTGGTGGTCAAATTTCACCGGGGGCAATGATTGCTTCCAACCTACTGACTTCTCGGGCACTTGCTCCCATCGATATGTTGGTCGCAATTTGGAAGAGTTTTGCCAGAGCACGCGCCGCCTTTGTTCGGCTTGAGTCGCTGTTGGAGAGTTACCCTGCGAAGAATAGAGTGATGGGACTGCCGCCGCCGGTCGGGTCGTTGAGCCTGGTTGATGTCATTGCCAGGGCGCCCGGCAAGACCGATCCCATTTTGAAGAAAGTCAGCCTCACTGCCGCAGCGGGCTCATTGACAGTCATTGTTGGGTCATCGGGTTCCGGAAAGTCCACCTTGGCTAGGGTGATCTTGGGGATATGGCCCGATGTTTCCGGTTCCGTCCTCCTCGACGGTAATCCGATTGGAAGTTGGGACCGTACCGAGTTAGGGACGTATATTGGCTACCTACCTCAAGATATCGAGCTGTTTGACGGTACGGTCGCGGAAAACATCGCGCGGTTCAGTAAGTTGGAATCCGAGAAAGTGATTGAAGCGGCGAAAAGTACTGGTCTGCATGACGCGATTTTGCGGCTTCCGCGAGGATACGACACCTCGATAGGCGAGGCGGGGCGACTTCTTTCCGGCGGTCAGCGTCAGAGAATTGGGCTGGCGCGAGCAGTGTATGGCAGACCTGCACTATTGGTGCTGGACGAGCCAAATGCCAATCTTGATGAGGCTGGCGAATTGGCCCTGATGAAGACCATTGTGGAACTCAAATCCAAAGGGACGACTGTCTTCTTGATAACACACCGTACGGCAGCCATGACGGCCAATGACCAATTGATTGTGATGGAGGACGGGCGTATCAAGCATGCAGGAACGAGGGATGATGTCATTGCTGCACTCCAAAGACCTCAGGAGACATCCCTTACGACCAGTGAGCAGAGCGGTGGTGGATAGGTGCCGATCCAAGGCGTACGAATTGAGACTGTGAAATGACTGACGTAATTAACCAGCTTGTGGTGAAGCCAGATACCCCGGTTGGAAATGCTGTACCGACCACGTTGCCTAAGGATTGGGCCGCGACCGATCACCCCTTTGAAACGGAATCAGGATACTCTGCACGAGTAGGGCTTTGGACCCTCGCGGTGGCCTTCGGCGGATTCCTCCTTTGGGCGAGTCTTGCTCCCTTGGATGAAGGTGTGCCGAGTATTGGGGCGGTCGCTATTGATACGAAGCGAAAGCCGGTTCAACACCTCAGCGGAGGGGTTGTAAAAGAGGTATTGGTCCGCGAGGGGGACTTGGTCAAAGAAGGTCAGGCATTGGTTCGGATGGATGACTCCCCGGCTCGGGCTGCCTACGAGTCACTGCGCCAGCATTATTTGGGCCTGCGGGCCACCGAAGCGCGATTAGAGGCCGAAGATGTAGGAAGTGACACCATCAAGTTTCATCCAGACCTGTTGCCCACCATTGCCGACCCAGTGGCTGAGAAACTGAAATTCGGGCAGATACAGTTGTTTGAGTCTCGTCGGGAAGGCCTTCGTGCCGACCTAAATGTGTTTGAGGAAACCATTCAAGGTCAAAAGGCGATGCTTGAGGCATATCGAGAGAACATTGGCAACCGCAGGAGTCAACGGGGTTTGATTCTCGAAGAGTTGGGGCATACCCGGGAGTTGGTGAAAGAGGGATTTGCACCGCGAAATAGGCAGTTGGAACTCGAGAGGATGCTGTCAGAAACAAATACTGCACTGTCCGACTTACAAGGAAATGTAAACCGAGGATCTCGTGCAATTCGAGAAATTGAACAACGAGCAATATCTAGGAAGAAGGATTTTAAGAAGGAAGTCGAGTTTCAGCTCGCCGATATCGCGCGTGAGGCACAGGCTGATGCTTTGAAGTTAAAGGTCGCGTCTGATGAGCTAAATAGAACCGAGCTTAAAGCGCCCGTATCGGGGCAGGTGATGAGCTTGGCTATTCAGTCTCCTGGAGGTGTTTTGCAAGCCGGACAGAAATTGATGGACATTGTGCCGGTGGATGAAGTCCTTCTTTTGGAGGCCAAGGTTCCCCCAAATTTGATTGACCATGTGAAAGGTGGGCTGGAGGCAGATATTCGCTTCACGTCTTTTGCTCATTCTCCGCAGTTAGTCGTGCAGGGAAAAGTGGAGTCCGTTTCAAAGGACCTTGTGGTAGAGCCCACTGGGTCCTACTACTTGGCAAGAGTGAGCATTACCCCCGAGGGAAGAAAGATGCTTGGGGTTCGGCAACTGCAGCCCGGGATGCAGGTCGAGGTCATATTCAAGACTGGGCAGCGAACGCTGCTAGACTATTTGTTGCATCCACTGACCAAACGGCTTGCTGCGGCCATGAAGGAGGAATAGAACCGTGACACGACTTCGCTCTACAGTTTTCGCGGCGGGTTTTTTTGTTTGGGCGACCACTGCATGGCCATTGGATTTGTTGCAATGCTATCAGGAAGCGCTGGTCCAAGATGCAAATTTCCGGGCGGCCAGTGCGTTGGCGGAGTCGGGCCGTGAGGCCTTGCCACAAGCGCGTGCCCAGTTGTTGCCAGCGGTGTCTGCAACGCTGTCAAGTACCAGCAACAAACTATCCAGCACCTCGCCAAGTTTTCTGGGCGGTTCAGCTGTGAGCGACACGAGCTATCCCAGTCACAGTGAGTCGATTGCAATACGTCAGCCAATCTACCGGAAGTATCTCCTGGACAATTTTAAGCAGGCTCAGTCGATAGTTGAAGATGCCGAGGCGACGCTCGAATACGAGCGGCAGAATTTGGCGGTAAGAGTGGCCACAGCATACTTTGATGCACTTCTGGCGGAGGAGCAGCACAGTTTGGTCAAGATGCAACTTGCCGGATACTCGACGCAGCTAGACGCTGCAAGAAAGTTGTTCAAAGGTGGCGCCGGAACAAGAACTGATATTGACGATGTTCAGTCGCGCTTGGATATGGCAGTGGCTGATGAGCTTACGGCGCGACAGAATGTGGTGTTTACGCGCCGGCAGCTTCAGGTGCTGGTGAATAAACCGATTGAACACTTGGAGCAGCTCAATGTGGGTAGACTGAATTTAACCCCCCCTGAGCCCAATAGTCTCGAATATTGGACGGAGCAGGCCGAAAGAAGCAGCCCGGAAATGAGAGCATTCCAAGCGCGGTCGATCACAGCGTCTTATGAAGTGGACAAGTCGCGCGCCGGGTACATGCCAACTCTGGATGCTATAGCCCAGTGGAGCCGAAGCGCCAGTGAGAACACTCTAAGCACGCAGACCACTACGGATCTGCAATCACTTGGTGTGCAGTTGAGTATTCCAATCTACTCGGGTGGAAGTGTGGACTCGTCGGTGCGCCAGTCGTTAGCGGCAAAAGAACGGGCGCGGCAGCTGCTGGAGGCCACTCGCCGAGACATTGGCCTGCGTGTGCAAAAGGAGTTTCGTGGTATGTCGGAAGGAGTGCTGCGAATCAAGGCTCTGGAGCAGGCAGTGCGCTCAACCGAGCAATCTATTCGATCCAGCGAGAAGTCATTCCAGGCAGGGAGTCGTACGCGTATTGACATCCTCAATGCGGAAAACAACAGGATGGTTAGTTTGCGGGATCTGGCCCAGAGCCGGTTCGCTTACTTATTGTCAAGATTGCGGCTGCTGGCGTTGGCGAACGAAGCGGGCGCTGCTGCAATTGAAGACTTAAACAAGCTCTTGGTTCATTAGGCATTCGGGTGACGTCGTGGGTGTGCCTGCGTTGCCGTCAATGCCTTGTTTGCGATCAATCGTCCAGCGAGGCGCTCCAGCGGGTATCCCAGCTTTTCTGCAAGTCGCGCCGGTCGCGTTTGGTGGGGCGGCCGTGTTCCATGGCCTGCGCAGGCTCGGGGCTGAGGCGTCGTTGTTCAGCGGCCTGGGCGCGCCGCTGGACGCTCTCGGGTGTCTCTGTGTAGAGTTGCTGCGCTACAGGGGCCGGGCCACGGTGTTCGCTGATGCCCTGGACGACGACGGTGTGCGGTATCTTGGCCTGCCAGATGGTCAGCACGTCTCCAACGCGTATCTCTTTTGAAGGCTTCATGGTCTGCTGTGCCAGTTGCACATGGCCCCGGTTGACGGCATCCGTGGCCAGTGAGCGGGTCTTGAAAAAGCGTGCTGCCCACAACCATTTGTCGATACGCGTGGAGTCCATCAGAGTGTGCCGTCGGTAGGTTGGAGTGGTGGCCAGACGCAGGTGTCCAGCCCTTCAATGGTTGCGCCATGCAGGCCATTGTTGAGCTGGATGGTACCGCCAAGGGCCGACGTCCCCCCTGATTGGAGGCATCGGCCAGGGGCTGGATCTCGCGCGGGATGCCAATGATCTGTTCTTCTGTAAATCACTTTTTCACGTCCAATCTCCTGTATGTGGGATTTGACTCCAGAGTTGGCTGCTACTCAAATGCGGGGGGACGTCGGCCCCATTGAGGCGATTGGCTGAGTGGCTTCAAGGTAAATTGGGCGCTAGCCCTCGCAGAATGTGCGCGAGTAGCTATAACATTTGTAGAATTTCTGCGTGGGGGAACTGCTGGCGGTCCTGATCCGGGTGCCACACCGGGGACCTGTGCATGGCGCGCAGGTAGAGGGCGGAGGCTTCAAACGCCGCAAGCCAGCGTTGCAGCCCGGCCCAAGGCTGGGTGGCGAACCAGGCCGGATCGGTGTGGGCAAACTGGCGCACAAACGGGGTAACGGCTGCGTCGGCCAGGCCGAAGTGCTCCCCGTGCAGAAATGCATGGATCTCCAGGCGGGCGTTCAGGGTCTGCAGGTACTGGCTTCCCAGGCTGCGGTGCGCCAGACCATCGGGCAGGGCGTAGCGGTTGGGGTATTTGTAGCGGTCCAGGTGGCCCTTGAAGTCGCCGTCGCAGCGGGCTATCAAGGCGAGCGTGGCGTCCATGTCCGTGTCGGTTGCGGGCAGCCAATGTGTCGGATCGTTGCTGCGCAGCGCCCACAGCATGATGTCCAGGCTTTGCTCCAGCACCGTGCCATCGGGTAGTACCAGCACCGGCACGGTGCCCTTGGGCGAGGCTTGCAGCAGTTCAGCCGGCTTGCGTGCCAGCACCACCTCGCGCAGCTCACACACCGTTCCACTGGCCAGTAGCGCCAGACGCGCCCGCATCGCGTAGGGGCAGCGTCGAAACGAATAGAGAACGGGCAGGGCGGTGGCTGTCACTGCGGTGCGTCGGCAGCCCGCGCGGCGCGCGCCTTGGCCAGCTCCCATTGGCGTTGGCGCTCGCGGGCACGGGCCTTTTGCGTGTTGCTGGTGGTGGCGTGGCAGCGCGGGCAGCTCACGCCGGCCTCATACAGGGGCGAGTCCAACGCGCCGTCTTCCAGCGGCATGCGGCAGGCGCGACACAGCTTGTGGGTGCCGGGCACCACGCCATGGTCCACCGAGACGCGCTCGTCAAACACGAAGCAGGTGCCGGCCCACAGGCTTTGCTCGGGCGGGATGGTCTCCAGGTATTTCAGGATGCCGCCGTCCAGGTGGTAGACCTCGTCGTAGCCCTTGGCGCGCATCAGCGCGGTGGACTTTTCGCAGCGGATGCCGCCCGTGCAGAACATGGCAACCTTGGGCTTCTTGCCTTCGTGTGCCTGCAGGGCCTCGGCCTGCTCCACCCAGGCAGGCAGTTCGCCAAAAGTGCGGATGTGCGGGTCGATGGCGCCCTGAAAGGTGCCGATGGCGACCTCGTAGTCGTTGCGGGTGTCCACCACCACCACTTCCGGGTCGGAGATCAGTGCGTTCCAGTCTTCAGGCTTGACGTAGGTGCCCACCAGGCGCGTCGGGTCCACGCCGGGCACGCCCATGGTGACGATCTCGCGCTTGAGGTGCACCTTCATGCGGCGAAACGGCGCCGTCTCGGCCCAGGATTCCTTGTGCTGCAAGTTGGCCAGCAGCGGGTCGCTGCGCAGGTAGGCCAGCAGGGCCCGCACGTCGTCCGGTGCGCCGGCGATGGTGCTGTTGATGCCTTCGCGGGCCAGCAGGATGGTGCCCTTGTGCGTATTCCGGTAAATCCTGCCACCCGTTCCGGTTCAATGGATGCCAGCAATTCCGATTCAAACTGGCCACTTGTTCCGGTTCAAAGTTCGCCAATTCTTCCGGATATGGACCGCCATACAGCAGTAGTTATCTATGTTCTGCAAAATCCGAATCGCTCAGGCTTGGTGGACAGGAAGCGATAGGGCCCGCTGTAAATGGGGAATATCAAGAGCATTTGACTGGCTGGAGGTTCAATCAACAGATTCAACCAGGGCCGTAACCCAATGCCATCGAAGATGGTCTTGTGGCACATGATCGAGTCTGTCGACACAAATCCGTCAACTACTGGCTTTCAGACAGGAGATCAAATTGCTGCAACTGATTGCATTGCCTGGAGGCGACCGCTCTAACCCAGTGAGGTGCGATTGAGTACAGGCTCATCAAGTGCTGCCAATTCAGTCTGCACCCTCTCTATCAATGCAGATATAGACCCAGACTTTGAATGGTTCACATAGGACAGAGTCATCAGTGCTAGTGGGTGAACATTCAAAACTTCAGCCAACGCATCAATCTTATTGAGAGTTGGTGAATAGACTCCCCGTTCCAAGCTGCTGACATACGTACGACTTGAAACCAGGCTGAAATCCTCTTGACTTAACTTCTTGGCAAGTCGGACTTTCTTAAGGGCGGTTGCAAAATCATTCTGTGGAAAGTTGGCGCGTTTCATACGCCTGATTAGCTGACGATGTGCGCGATACAGCTACAATGTATACTGTTCATTCTCACTGTCATGTTCATAACACACGAAGCGCATCGGTCAAAATTTTCCTCTCTACTTGGAGGGCCTCAACAGTCGCACTGGATGGCAATTGAACTAGGTTTGAGTCGCCCTTGGTTCATTGTTTCCGTTGAGGAAATGGAAGCTGGCTCAAGCGCTGAATCAGAGGAATATTTGTCCTTCAAACGAACTATGCTGCTGGACAGCATTTCGTCGGTCGAGCAATTAATTCGTTCTGATACAAGCGGACTAGTGAAGTTTGAATACATCCAAATATGCACACCCGGTTACATGAACGGTACGAACGGCTGGAGAGTGGAAATTCTCGACTCTGTGCACGAAGCCCATCACCCCGACTTTGGTGGCCACGCTATCGACTTGTTTGTCACAAGCGAAGGTCATAAATATACCCATTGCATGACTGAACTACCAATCGCTGAGTTGTTGCCTGGTGAGATTCGCTTCAAAGCTCCCCGCCCATTGGTTGATCAGTCTTGACACTTCCATATGAGCCCGCGAGATCCCTGCGCTGCCATTCCGCGACATGAAGCGGCTGTTAAGGCGGGGAGCGTAGAGTCAGATTTCATTCATCGTGCCAAGGTTGCCATTGACAGAACAGTTCTCTGTAACGATGGGATACCCACAGAGATCGTCATCGCCAAATTGGAAACCAAGTTGGCTGTCGCTTGGAAGATTCCCCCCTCGTGAAAAACCGCGCCAACGAGGCCATGAAACAGCGTGCCAAACTCTACCATCGCAACAAACGCGGCGATGTTTTCACTGGCGGCATCATCGTGCGCCATCTCTATGACGACATGACGCCCGAGTCCCCGACATTTTGGGACGACGCGGTTTTCATCGTCAACGACTACCGCGTCGCGCTATGGTGGGTTCATCCAAGGCATCAATACCACGATCTTGTGGAAGCGGAAGCTCGTCGGCGCATTAGCCACCTTCGCCCTGAAAGCGATTTGTTTGCGGACATGACGCCAAACTACAAAAAGCTTGGCCGCTCGCGCAAGAAAGTCGTGAGCTGGACCCATCAGCCAACCACTGACGAATACCGACGCTACTTTGACCTTCTATCTGACATGGAACGCCAGGTTGGCCAGGAAGTTGCGTTTGAGGTTCGCCCCTCCATGAAGATTGCCTGGTGCAGCTGGTGCAAGGGTCTGAATCTATGTGTTCCTTTCGAGGTTCGCAGCGAGGCCGACTTGATTGCGCTATCGCATATTGCCCGCCGACTGGTCAGGCGCGAATCAACCCTCGCTGAAGAGTTTGGCAACTGCGTGTACCGTCAAGGCGACTGGTTGGCTGACTGCAAGACCATCGAAGCGCAAAACCCACGCAGTTTGCGTGCACATGTGTTGGCCTAAGTGGATTCAATGGTCACGTGAATCTACCGATCAACGTCGACGGGCGTGCAAATGAGAAGGACGTTCAGACCATGACCAAAGACAGAGTGCCGATTGCGCTGGATGGCGACGGCGTATTGCTTGACTACAGCACCGCCTATGCCCGAGCATGGCAGCGCGCCTTTGGTGAACTCCCGGTCCTGCAAGACGCTCAAGCCTACTGGCCCATGGATCGATGGGGCATTCCCCGCCTGGCTGGAGATGCGTTGGAGCGCCTTCGTTCCGTTTTCGACGAGGAGTTCTGGAGCACCATCCCCGCTGTGCCTGGCGCCGTTGAGGCCTGCCAAATATTGGATTCGCATGGCTATCAACTGGTGTGCGTAACCGCCTTGAGCAAGCGGTTCGCCGCAGCGCGAGCCAAGAACCTGCGCGATCTGGGATTTCCCATCGCGCAAGTTACAACGACGGGCAATGACGCATCCGTTCGAAGCCCCAAGGCAGCGGCACTGGCCGCGCTGAATCCCGTGGCTTTTGTGGATGACTACGCACCCTATATGGTCGGTGTTGATGACAGCATTCACAAAGCGCTCATCGTTCGTGACCCGGTCGGCAGTCCCAATACTGGTGCGGCACTTGAGCACAGTCATTCGCAGCACGCTGACCTGCTTGGTTTTGCCAGGTGGTGGACTGAACACTGACACACGGCACGACCAGCGGAATCGCAAACATGAACCAGCGCAGACGGAAACGCACGGTGAAGGAGCTTTTTCACAATCGGCTCTACAACAACCGGTTCGTTTGGTGGAGCGAAGTGGATCGTGCGTGGGAACGCATGGCTCCCGTCGGCCGCGAATTTGGAAGCCCGGACTACGACCGCTTGATGAAAGATGACGCGGATCAGTTCCAAGCAAAGCTAGCGGACCTAGTGGCTATTTGCAGTGCAGGCAAAGGAACAGTGCGGGAAGCTTCGGAATTCCAGGAAGACGCGATCAATGTCCAAATGGCACTCAAAGAGCTTGGTCACGACGTGAGTCTGGACACAGCCGCCAGGGTTTGGAAGCACTACTCCAACTTATTGACGGCAGACTGGATGTCCGGTGCACAGTCCGTTTCCTCAGCCCAAAGGGCAATTGTTGGCTATTGCACATTGGGACAAAAGTTTGAAAATGAAGATCGCCCTCTACAGTGACATTCACTTGGAACGCCAGAGCTTCACTCCTTGTCCGTTGGCACAAGACGCCGACCTGATTGTGCTGGCAGGCGACATAGGCCAAGGTACCGAAGGCCTGTATTGGGCTCGGAAGGCATTTGAGAACAAGCCAATAGTCATGGTGCTGGGTAACCATGAGTTCTTCGGCGGACAGGACTTCGACCTCTTTGTCGAAGAGGCACGAACCAAGGCACGAGAGTTGGGCATCCACCTGCTGGAATGCGCAGAGGCGTCGATCGGTGGCGTAAGCTTCCTCGGCGCCACGTTGTGGACCGATTTTGAGTTGTTCTCTCCAGAATCAGTTGAATTCAGACTGCTCAAGGAGGATGCTCAGGAGTCCATCAAGGATTACTCCTCTGGAGAGATCAGGACTGGTGCGTTGTTGAAATCCCCGGGGGAACCTTCCGGTTCGTTGACACCTGAGTTAACGATTCAGCGTTACTGGGAAACCCGGGCGTGGTTAGAAAAGGCGCTGGCTGTTGGTGATCCGGCCAAGACCGTTGTGGTTACCCACCACTGCCCCAGCCTGCGTAGCATCCCTCCACAGTTCCAGTCAGGCGTTGCGAGCAAGTTCAGCCCGGTCTACGCGTCCGACCTCAGCGATCTGGGAGGACGATGCGCACTTTGGATTCATGGCCATGTGCATGAATCCGCCGACTACGACATGAACGGCACGCGCGTCGTCTGCAATCCCATGGGCTACTGCTCCAGTGAGCTTGGCCCGCAAAACCCGCGATTTGTCGACCTGCTGATTGAGTTGTGACTACTTTCGGGAGGATTTCCAGCTTTGATTCCACGTGGGATCATCTACCAGCCCACCACTTCTCCAATGCGCCCGACCACCCATTGAGCCTCAGGCTCACTCACCACACTGTTCTCACCGAGGAGCCCCTGGCGAACTTGCTCCAGAACCTCTTCCTTTTCCTGACCGGTCTTGAACCACTGAGCAGCTGTGCTATCCGACAGCAGGTTGGCCATGTCTTCACACAACTCAAATCGCTGTGCCAGTTCTTCCCTGCTGATCGTGAGTTTGCCTCTGACGGGATCACTGTGTATTGCCGTGAACGCCTCGGGGATCAGGATCTGGCTGTCTTCTCCAAAGCTCATGGCCACACTCCATTGAGCACTTGGGCCAGACGGATGGGCGTGGCAAAGATTTTCATGACACGACCCAATTGAAATTGATCTATGTGGGCTCGCGCGGGGTCCATTAGTTCGGAGCAATGGCTAAAGGAACCATTCCGTGCCAAAGATACCTTGAAATTGCAAATATATGGGATATATTCCCATTTATTCCATTCCAATCAATTCATGTCTGAATCACGCGCCAACCTCACTCTCGCAGCCACGTTACGTGTCATGACTCCGTTGGTGGAAATGCTTTTGCGCGACGGCGTGACCCACCCGCAGCTGGTTGCAGCTTTAAAGAAGACGTTCCTAGATGCTGCGCCACGTGTGCTGGAGTCCGGCAACTTCAAAGTCAATGACTCACGCTTGAGCACCCTGACGGGGATACATCGCAAGGACGTGCGGCAATGGCGCGAAGTGGGCGAACCTAAACCACAGGCCAAGTCCTTGAGTTCCGCCATGGCTGTTTTCACGCGCTGGGTGGATGACCCGGACTACTGCGATGAGAAGGGCCGTCCACGGGCTTTAGCCCGCACCGGAGGAGTGGGGACCTTTGAGGCTCTCGCAACTTCAGTCTCCAGGGATGTACACCCGCAAACACTTCTCCAGGAAATGATCCGGCTGGGCATTGTCGAACGAGTTGGAGACGACACACCCAACAGCGACGACAAATTTCGCTTACGCAAGGATGCGTTTGTGCCCGAGTCAGGGTCCACTGAGTTGCTCCAGGTGTTTGCGGACAACGTTGCCGACCATGCGGCTGCAGCAAGCAGCAATCTGTTTCGGTTAATGCCTCCCATGTTGGAGCAAAGTGTCTTTGCCGACTGTTTGAGCCCCGCATCAGTTGCTGTCATGGACGACCTTGCCCGGCAAATCTGGATGCGTGCCTTTCACGAGATCGTCAGGGAGGCCACTGCTCTAAGTGAGCGGGACCTGGGGCACTCTGGCGCGATCCAGCGTGTTCGCATTGGCATGTACATGTACCACGGACCTGATGCCAGGGACTAGGAAACCATTCTTACATTCACAAAAGGAGTTAGCCATGTTCCATATCCCATACCCGCCAAAATCCTTGATGGCAGCGGCCATCTCGGTTGCATTACTCGTCTCTGCGTGCGGCGGTGGCGGTAGCGCATCGCTGAATATCGTTGGTTCTGGTGGCACGGGATACACCAGTGGAACGGTGACCAAAGGTCCCGTGATTGGCGCAACAGTCACGGCATACGGAGTGACAGGTGGAATGCTAGGCCCGGTGGTAGGAACGACCACGACAGATGGAAACGGAAATTTCAGCATGGGCATCGGCACCTATTCCGGTGCGATGGTCCTGCTAACCAGTGGCGGCAACTACAAGGACGAAGCGACCGGTACCAACATGTCGATGGCCAGTGGGGATGTGATGACGGTGGCGATGCCTACGGTGGCAGCGGGCTCCAACGTCACGGGAATCCAAATTACCCCGGTGACCGCGATGGCCCAAGAATTCGCCAAAGGCATGGTGGGTGGCATGACCGATGCGAACATCGCGACTGCCAATACCGCAATGGGCAGCTACTTCTCCGTGAGTGACATTCTCCATGTACAACCCATGAATCCGTTGATTGCCGGCTCTGGCTTTGTTGCCACCACGGACGCGCGCAACTATGGCATGACGTTGGCGGCAATTTCGCAATACGCCAAATCGCTGAACATACCGACATCGTTCGCATTGGTCACAGCTATGGTGAATGACGCTGCAGATGGCATGATGGATGGTAAACGGGGCGCAGCACCCGTCATCATGGGCATGGCTGGCATGATGGGTTCGGGAGCGATGGCGCCCACCGCTGGAACCAGCAGCCTAGCGTCAGCGATGGCGGATTTCATGACCTCCACGGCCAACGTATCCGGTCTACGGAATAACGACATGGCGCAGCTGATGCAAAAGCTCAGCGGCTCCAACGGGCGGTTCTAGTCTGCCCGTGGACAGGCATGCTCCAGCACGGCGAGCAGTTCACGGTGCTATCGTTTTAGCGGCGTATAGTTGGTACTGATAAACAAACTTTCTGGCTGTTCTGTCGCAAGCGAAAGAAGGCACCTGAAGTACAACGGAGAGCCAAATGGAAACTAGTCGCCACGATCTCAGCCATTTGTTCCGACAACTTGGGATGTCCGGTGATCCCCAAGATATTGACGCATTCATTTCGGGGCATCGGCTTCAACCCGGCGTATCACTGTGTCAAGCGCCATTCTGGAGTCTAGCGCAGGCAACATTTTTGTCTGCTGCCATTGCGGACGATTCCGACTGGTCTGAAGCCGTCGACGAGCTTGCGGTGAGACTGAGCTGATTCAATTTCCGTATCTAACACTGACGCGCAACGTTGGGTTGCGTTATCAGCATTCAAACGAACAGTAAGCAATCAAAATTGGAAGTACGTCAATTGGATGATTCGTTGAAAGCCACTCCCGATAGCAGTACACCAGGCCGCCAAAACCTTATCGAAAGATGGAAAAGCGATGCACATGGCACCTACCAAAGTTGGTTCCTGTGGGACGAGAGACTTAAGAACTTCCGCTCAATTCGACGAGGATTGCAGGTCGTTGTTCAGGAGATTCGTGAAAACCGATTCGGCACTGCCTATCGCGGCTCCTCCTTGGAGACGGTGGTGCACTCCATTGCCGAACAACGCCAAATATTCAAAGGCGCCGACCACGCCTTCCTCTGGAAACCCAAACTCCGAATTCCGGACATTTACGAGAACCGCGACAACCAAGTCGCATTCGGACGATTCTTGGACATCTGTCTTTGTTGCCAGGAGGAAGCCGAGCTGGTGCAGGCGGTTAGAGAGTTGGACGGCAAGAATATCAAGGGACTGGGGCCGGCATGCGCGAACCTGCTGTATTTCTTGCATCCCACAGTGATTCCCCCGTCTAACACTGCGATCATCAAGGGTTATAACCTCCTGACGGGAGCCAATGTCAAGCTCGGTCGCTGGCCAGATTACCTGGCTTTGCGTCAGGGCATGCTGTCATTGACAAAGCAGCATCGCACGCTCCTTTCCAATGATCTGGGCGCAGTTGCAGGGCTGTTATTCGATATTGGTTCGGGGCGCTACGTAATTCCGCAAGCCGGCGATGGCGAGGCGGGGTGGCAGGCCGCCCTGGTCCAGATTCATGCCGAAAGCGAAGCGTCAAAGAAGGCACTCGCTGTCGCCCAAGAGAACGACCACACCCATACCGAGATTCAGGGCTGGCTTCGAGACTTGGGAACGGCACTTGGATATGACATCTGGATCGCGAGCAACGACAAGAATCGTTTGTACCTTGGAGCCCGTCTGAGTGAAGGGTGTTTGGACAGCCTCCCAAACCCCATTCGCTCCAGTAATGCGGTTGATACCGTTTCACTGATCGATGTACTTTGGGTATCCAAAGAGTCCGGCAAGATTGTGGCCGCCTTTGAGGTTGAACACAGTACCAGCATCTACTCGGGCATCGTGCGCATGCTCGATTTGGCTTTGGGCGTTCCAGAACATGCCGGCGCTGCATTTTTTCTGGTAGCCCCAGATGTCCGCGAACAGGATGTGCGCGCCCAGTTTGCGCGGCCAGCGTTTTCGCGCGTGTCGGAACTGGACGTCCGCTACCTTGGGTACGGCCAACTGAAGCAACACAAGGAAGCAATCGGTCGCTTTGGTAGCGGCTTAAAAGGAGTTGTCGCCATATCAGCCGGCCTATCGCAATAGGTTACAACACCCAACCAAGGCCACAAACATCCGGTAGGGCACAGGTCAAACGAGCATGACCGGAACTCCATAGCAGTGTCAAACGACGATGGCCCTCACCAACTTGCGGATCGTTGCAAATTGCTCCGAACATAGACACCTAGTCCCCTGCACTCAAGCAATCCCCCGCCGTCAGTAAAGCTCAATTCAAGCGAGGTATCAACGGAGCATCGCAATCGAGAACGTTGATATACAGCCCGTCGTTTTCCCGCCATGGAGCATCACTTTGGATAGGAACGGTTCGCCAAAAACCATGTCCAGATCCTCCAAGCCGAACTTTCGCGAAACGTTGATCCGCAGGCAGAGTCGCATTGCAGTTTTTCGCCAACTTTTCCTGAAAATCGGAGCCCACACCGATTGCGGTGATGCGCCCGAGACGCCAACCGTCGCCCCACGCGTATCGGCCTTCATAGCTGCTGTTGGCGCATCCAGTTAGAGAGAGTCCAGCAATTGATACCAACAATCCAATTAGCTTCACGGCAATTTCCTTTTGGATAAAATTTTTCAGTTCAAAGCAAAAAGCAAAGTCGCACCTGGGGAGCAGCTTCTAATGAAATTCAGGTCCAAACGGCAGTTTTGAAACCTTAAGTTCGAGGAGTCTTGCGATTTCGGTGTGACCGCGTAGTCGAGCTATTGATAGCGCATCAAATCCACCGAGGTCAACGGCGTCATATTCAGCTCCCCCTGCCAGTAGCAAACGCACCACGTCCGTGTATCCCTTGTAGGCGGACATGAACAGGGGCAAGTCTCCTTCCGGTGTGGCTTTGTTGGCATCGGCCCCCAGTGCGATGAGGGGGCCAACAATATCCACGTGTCCGTTGAAGGCAGCCCAAAAGAGGGGTGTCCAGCCTCTTTGATCTGCCAAATCAATATCGGCACCCGCTGCGAGCAAAGCGTCAACCACCGTCCACTGCCGGTTGAACACCGCGTGAAACAATCCACTGCAGCCGTTGGCGTCGCGCCAGTCAACCAGAGTGGCGTCATTCAGACAACGCGACACCGTCGCAACGTCTCCATTACGAATGGCGTCGAGCATTGCATTTGCTTTGTCAGCCTGCATATCTTGATCCCTTTTGTTTTTCACGTAGTGCGCTGTGCAGTAGCTGACTGCCGATGGATGGAAAGATTGCTACTACAGAGACGCAAAACATAGAGTTGTCAGTTGTCATCCAACGCCCAGAGAAGCCGAGCCTGAATCCACAAACGGTAGCGCGCACGCAGCGCATCGGCACGCGCCGCAACCGCAGCATTGGCTACATCCACAGACTGTCGTCGCACCAGTATCAAGGTCTGTAGGTCCGCCTCGCCCAGACTGAATGCGCGTTGGGTCAGACGGGCACTGTCTCGCGCGGCGGTGGCCGATTGCTCGGCCGACTGCCAGCTCGCAAAGCTGCTGGTCGCATCACTGACTTGTGTCGCGATTTGCACTTCCAGGTCCCGAGTTTGCTTCTCCAACCCAGCACGAGTCACTTCGACCTGTTGCAAAGCTTCCCGAGCGCTTTGTTCCCGGTAGGTGCCGCCCAACGGAATGCTCAGACTCAACCCCACGATGCGCTCGCTGCCCGAACCTTCCGATGCCGTAAAGACGCCAATGGTGGGGTCAGGCAGGCGATCCGCCCGGGACCGTGCTGCCGTCAGCTCTGCCTTTCTCAATGCGAATTGCGCCGCGCGCAGTACGTCACTGCGTTCTTTGATCAGCTCACGCCACTGGTTTTCGTCGCGATCCAACGTAACTGGCTCCGACAGTGGGCGGACATCCAAAGGAAGTTGCGGGAAACGCACGCGCAGGGTGGCCTGGGCCTTGACCTCGGTGGCCGCTGCTGTGTTGGCCTGGCGCTGCACTTCGGCCAGGTCACCCTTTGCCACATTGAGGTCCAGCATGGACGCGTCACCGGCTTTGCGACGCTTGTCCACCGCGCGGAGGTTGGCTTCTGCAAACTGCACCTGCTCCAGGAACAGCTCATTCATCTGCCGTGCCGCGATCCAGTCCAGCCACAAGTCAAGCAGTTGGCGTGCTGACTCATTGCGCGCAGCGCCGAGTTGTGCTTTTGCTTGCTGCAAGCCTGCATCGCCCAAGTCCTTGTCTAGCCCCGCTTTACCGCCTATGCGGATTGTTCGCTCAAGCTGCAGATTCCACTCGTCTGAGCTACCACCACCATCGATGCGGCGCCGCTGGGCAGTCGCACCCGCCGTCCACTCGTAGGGGGATGCAGCCAACATCGCAGCAGAGTGGGTCGCAGCCTGCACGGCATGCCGCGCCTGGTTGACGCCCGGGTCTTGCTCGATAGCCGCACGCGCCTGCTCCATGCTGGGCAGATCAACAGGCGGGGTGGGGCCTGCGGCATACAGGGGTGCGGCCAGTACCAAGCCAGCCGCTGCAATCCATAGTTTCATTCAATTTCTCCTTCGGCCGCCAAAGGCAAGGCCCAATAACGCAAACCGGTGCCAGCGAGGGACGTGCGCAAAGCCTCTAGCAGCTTGGCCATTTCCTCTTCGGTTACCAGAATTTCGACGCGCACCGAACGGGCGCGGCCCATGACCTGCTCCAGACTGGCCATGTCGCCATGGGCCGTGCCGTGACTGAAGGTCGGTGTGCTGGTGAATATTTCATCACCTGCAATGACCAAGAGCGTGTCGAGCAGTTTTTCTTCGATCTCAGGAGGGCACACCAGTACCAAACAAAAGTTAGACATGTTTCACCTCCAGCGCCGCAGTAGGCGTTGTGACTTTTGGATGGGCAAAGCGCAAATAAAGAATTGGCAACAGGATCAGGGTTAGCGCCGTGGCGGTGATCAAACCGCCGATGACCACGATGGCCAATGGGCGTTGAATCTCGGAGCCTGGCCCGCTGGCAAACAGCAAGGGGATCAGGCCAAAGGCCGTGATCGCCGCTGTCATCATCACCGGGCGCAAGCGCCGTCGCGCACCTTGGGTCACGCACTCCATAAGCGACAAGCCCTCGGCATGCAACTGGTTGAAGTAGCTGACCAGCACCACACCATTGAGCACGGCAATGCCCAGCAAGGCGATGAATCCGACGGATGCGGGCACCGACAGGTATTCACCGGTGGCCCACAGCGCGACGATGCCACCCACCATGGCGAATGGAATATTGGACAACACCAGCAAGGCCTGGCGCACGGAGCCAAAGGTCGAAAACAGAATGATGAAGATCAAACCCAGAGACATCGGTACCACCAACGCTAGGCGTGCAGCGGCTCTCTGCTGGTTTTCAAACTGCCCGCCCCAGGTGATGCGATACCCGGTGGGTAGCTTGATCGACTGCGCCACCTTGGCCCGCGCCTCGTCCACAAAACCAACCAGATCGCGGCCGGTGACATTGGTCATCACCACGCTGTAGCGACTGCCCAGCTCCCGCTCGATCTTCACCGGACCACTCTCGCGTTCCAACTTGGCCAGTGATTCCAGTGGCACGCTGCGACCGTCCGCCGTCGCAATGCGCAAGGCTGCAAAGTCGGCCGGAGAAACGCGCACCGAGTCGGGGCCACGCAACAGGATGGGTATGCGTCGACCTCCGTCGACTACAGTGCCCGCACGCTGCCCTTCCACCTGCACGCGCAACGCATCCTGGACATCTTCAACCGACAAACCGTAGCGGCCTGCGGCCATGCGGTCGACCACCACGCGCAAATATTGCACACCATCGTTCTCGACGGTGTAAACATCCTGGCTGCCTGGAACCTCTTTGATCAGCTTCAAGATTTGCTCGGCCAGTTCGTTGAGAGTTGCCAGATCGGGACCAAAGACCTTGATGGCCACATCGCCACGTACCCCTGCAATCATCTCGGATATGCGGAACTCAATCGGCTGGGAGATGCTGTAAACCACACCGGGCATTTCGTTCAGCACCGCGCGGATCTTGTCCAACAGCGCCTCCTTGCTCTCAAGCTTCCAGCTCTCGCGGGGTTTGAGAACGAGAAAGCTGTCGGTCTGGTTCAGGCCCATGGGGTCCAGACCAATTTCGTCGGACCCGGCGCGGGCCACGACCCCGGCAATCTCTGGAATGTTTTTCATCAGTGCCTGCTGGATCTTCAGATCCAGCGCCGTAGTCTCCTCCACGCTGACGGAGGGCAACTTCTCGGTGCTAACGATGATGTTGCCCTCATCCATCGTGGGCATGAAGGTCTTTCCCACCAGCATATAGACGCCCACCGCGACCACCAGCATGGCGCCCGCCAAGGCGAACACGATCTTCTGGCGCTTCAATGCAAATGCCAATGCGGGTTCATACAGTCGCAGCATATGACGTGGCAACCACGGGTCTTCGTGGCTAACCTTCTTCAGCAGGTAGGACGCCAGCACGGGGATGACCGTCAGCGACAGCACCAACGAACTCGCCAACGCAAAAACGATAGTCATCGCCACCGGAACGAAGAACTTGCCCTCCATTCCTTGCAGTGTCAGTAACGGCAAGAACACCACGACGATGATCAGCATGCCCGCCGAAACCGGTGCCGCCACTTCGCGCACCGCGCGAAACACCACATGCAGACGCGGCAGCTTTTCTGAAGTCTTGTCATGGCCAAGGTGTTGCACCACGTTCTCCACCACTACCACGGCAGCGTCCACCAGCATGCCCAATGCGATGGCCAGGCCGCCCAGGCTCATCAGGTTGGCCGTCATGCCAGTTGTGCGCATCAATATAAAGGTGGCCAACGCGGACAGCGGCAACACCGTGGCAACCGTCACGGCGGCACGCAGATTCCCGAGGAAAGCCCCCAGCAACACCAGCACAAACACGGTGGCTTCCAGCAGGGCTTTGGAGACCGTGCTCACGGCCTTTTCGACCAGGTCAGCCCGGTTGTAAAAGACTTTGATCTCTATGCCTTTGGGCAGGGTGGGTTTCAGGTCTTCCAGCTTTTGCGCAACACTCTGGACCACCTTTTGCGCGTTGGCTCCGGCCAGGCCAAGAACCACTCCTTCGGCCGCTTCGCCTTTGCCATCCTTGGTCACCACGCCGTAGCGCGTGACGCTGCCTTCGCGGATTTGCGCCACGTCTCCCAGGCGAATAACCATGCCCTTGTCGCTTTTGACGACGATGGCGCGCAGGTCATCCTGGCTGCGAATATTGCCCTCGGTTCGGACCAACAGCACTTCATCGCCTTCTGTCAATCTTCCCGCCCCATCGTTGCGGTTGTTGGCAATGACAGCCGTTTTGACTTGTGCTGTCGAAATGCCAACCGCCGCCATCTTGACGGGGTCGGGCAATACTTCAAAGCTGCGCACCTTGCCGCCCAACGCGTTGACGTCAGCCACGCCCACGACGGACCGCAACGCCGGGCGTATCACCCAGTCCAGCAGGCTACGGCGCTCTTCGAGACTAAATCCCTCGCCCTCGACGGTGAACTGGAACATTTCACCCAAAGGGGTCGTAATGGGCGCCATGCCACCGCTGATGCCCTCGGGCAGGTCGCCACTGATCCCCGCCAGCCGTTCAGACACCTGCTGGCGCGCCCAGTAGATGTCGGTGCCGTCTTCAAAGTCAATCGTGACGTCGGCGATGCCGTACTTCGAGACAGACCGCAGCATGCGTTGCTTGGGAATGCCCAGCATCTCCACCTCAATCGGCAGCGCAATGCGGCTTTCGACTTCTGCGGGCGTCATGCCCGGCGCCTTCATGATGACTTTGACCTGGATGCTGGCCACGTCGGGGAAAGCGTCGATGGGCAAATCCTTGAACGCCACCCAACCGGCACCCACTAGCATGAGGCCAGCCAGCAGGACAAATAGCCTTTGGGTCAGCGCAAATTGAACAAGACGGGTCAGCATATTATTCAGCCCCGCCTTTGCCTAGCCAAGCCGCCTTCAGCGCGATGACCGATGTGACCGCAATTTCCTGGCCAGCACGAAGGGCGCCTTTGACGCGCAACGACTGACCGGCACTGTCCAGCACTGCGACTTCAGTCGCTAGGAAGCCCTTCTCGGTGCGGGCAAACACATAGGCCTTGTCACCCTGGCGCA